>WPCK01252742.1_pt1 | contig 83810 bp, 83 predicted proteins | sample 5399851 | NCBI WGS metagenome assembly WPCK01 (sample SAMN12869471, study PRJNA574797) | sludge metagenome | isolation source: wastewater treatment of pH11 | place: China:Beijing | collected 2019-05-20 | reverse complement strand
TAGCCGTGATATTGTCGATTTCGCAAAAGAGAACAACATTTCTGTCATTCGCCTCGAGAAATTGGCGAACATCCGACAGACGGCAAGAACAAGCCGTAAAAACAATAAGAATCTGCATACATGGTCGTTCTATCGCTTGGCGCTATTTATCGAGTACAAGGCGAAGTTAGAAGGAATCAAGGTCGAATATGTGAACCCTGCGTACACATCTCAGACATGTCCTTCTTGCGGAAGCCGGAATAAAGCGAAAGACCGAACTTATGTCTGTAAATGCGGATTCAAGAAACATCGAGATTTAGTCGGTGCGATGAACATCCGATACGCACCTGTGGTTGATGGTAATAGTCAATCAGCCTGAGAACCTATATGGTCTGTCTCAGGAGGGGTGATGGTACACCCTCATCTGAAGGTTTGAGCAAAACAGAAATGGACTGCGCTCGCACAAGCACTTCAGAATCCCACTCATCCCGAAGGGTGAGCTTGCGGCTTTAGCCGTGGGAGTGTCAAAGGTATATCGATAACTATAAATGTGAGATGCATCTGAATAAGCCACTTGATGCAGGAACGAGTTTCACGGTCCAAATCGTCGATAGAAGCGGGGAGGTCTATCGTGAGGAAGTGATTGAAGTAGTCGAAGCGATGAAAGCATCTTCTCCGATTGTACAGAAGATAGCGGATCGGAGTACATACATCGAAGGACGTGTGACGGAAACCGAGTGGGTACAGGACAATATCATCACAGTGAACGACGCAACAAACCGTAAACTTTGCGAAGCCCACGTTAACTTTGACCGCACGTTCAGTTGCCAACTGAAAGAATTGCTCCCGGCAAGCGCGACCGTCTACGTCACACTAACGGTAGACGGGTATTACCCGAGCGAGCCGACAGCCGTAACCGTAGCCCGGACGTTTGCCGAACCGACACCGCCAATTGTCATCGTTCCGCCTTCTGACGTGAAGCCGGGAACACCGATTCTTCACCCGGTAACGAGTGACTCACTTCGTCTTACAGGGTCGGGGACACCGGGTCTTGTCGTCAAGGCGTGGAACGAGTTCGGATTCCGACTCGGGGAGGCGACGGTACAACCGGACGGGTCGTTTAACATCCCGCTCGCGCGCAAATTACCGCAAGACATCGGCATCCGTGTCGTTCAACTCCAAGACGGAAAGATAAGCGACGGGGCACAGGCATACGTAAGCGTAGGCGAGCATATCTCGCTGAAACTAATCGATAAGGTGACCGACACGTCGACACGGCTGATCGGACACCTCGAACGGATGGCGTTCACACCGGTGCGGGTAGAACTGCGTCAAGGAAAGACCGTGCTTGCGAAAGACGAGACGACGTTCTTCTTCCGGCTCGATTTTAAGCCGCAAACTAAACCGCTCACGCTTGTTTTGATCCACGCGGACGGAAGTGAGACGACGCAAACGATTCAACCGCTCGATACGACACCGCCAACGCTCGCGACGATGTCAACGCTCACCGACCAATCGACCCGTGTGTTCGGACGTGCGGAAGCCGGTTCGACCATCGTGGTTCGCCACGACAAGAAGCGATTGACGACGAAGACCACGACAGCCGGCGTCTATTCGCTCAATCTGCCAAAGTTACGAATTGGTGAGGTCGTCACGGTGCAGGCGATGGATGAGGCAGGGAATACGTCACCCATCCTACAGCGCACCGTCCTCGGGGTGCAGGCGCCACTCACCGCTACGGCATCTTCACGCGTCGTCACAGGAAAAGGTGAACCGGGATCGCTCGTCCGTGTGTTCTCCAATAACAAGATGATTGGAAAGACCGTCAAAGTGGACGCCAAAGGGACATACCGGGTGAGCATCCCGACGCAACCAAAAGGGAAGCGGTTGCTCGTGACGCAACAAAAGACAGGGTATGTGAAACAGACGCAGACCGTCTTAATACAATAATCAGTTGGCTCATGAAAATGGATTCATCGGAACGAATACATTTGAATGAATTAAGATTTGAAATTTTAAATTCTAGCAAAACCAGAAACTTATTTGTAACAAACTTGTAATATTTTTTACACTCCACTATTTAATTTCACCATGTGGTGATTTAGTATACTCTTCTCCCAAACCAAAAATGCATTATCGACCTAGCTTAACTTACACTCCGTCAAAGGAGCTGAATCGAAGCGATTTTTCCCTATGATACACTAACGATGTATAATGCGAACTCACGCGATATACACCAAAAATTTAAAGCTTAGAATAGAGGTGAATGAGCTCATGCTTTCTTTTTCAGTGAATGCAGAACAGACGTCAGTAGTTAAGTTTCAGCTTAACTCTGAAGTGAAGAATGCGTCTTACGCGGATGGGGTATTAGTCATCGAAACGGAGGATGGCAAACAAATTAAACTCAATGTAAATCAAGACGCATTGATTTTGAAATCTTCCCATCAATTCTCGGTTCAAAAACCTTATTTGTTTGAACTGGAAGATTTTTAAGAAAAGCTCGGGCGAGTTTCTTATTTCGAAACTTGTGCCGAGCTTTTTACGTACATGAACATGTAATCCAAAGGAGGAACTCTCATGAGACGCGAACAACATATGCGCCAACTCGTCGAGTACGCGCGAAAAGGAAAGGCGAAGACGTTCATCCTCGGGATGGCCTCGCTCATCATCACCGGAACGTTGATCCGAACGGTCGAGCTGTCGCAGCCTCTCCTCGTCTCGATTGGCTTTCTAGGCGTCGTACCGCTGCTCGTCCGTGAGTGGAAGCTCGGCACAATCCGCCGTTCGTTTAACGACGACAAAACGTATCGACGGCTCGTCCGTCTCCCGTTTTGGCTTACGACCGTCGGGTTCATCGGATTTCTCGGCTTGCTCTGGTGGTTTGATACGGCCACACCGGGCATCACGTTCCTCATCCCAATCGCCGTTCTCGTCCTCACCGTTCTCGGTCTTCAATACGCCTTCGACCGGGTCATTTTGAAACTCGAACCCGACTACATCACCGACCGCGAATTGCATCGCGAACTGAAGTGAACGACCGTCTCCTCGCGAGGCGGTCGTTTTTTTAGGTCCAACTTCCTAAAAAGACAAAGAACGAAACGGAACGGCAACATGACATGATGTTGCGAAAAAATGATAAATCTATCTCTCTGATTATCAAGATGAACGGGGTAAGAAGGTACTACGGTAGACTTGTGCCTTATTTCTGTCGTCCATTCTGTCTGTAGGGAGGAAAAATCCATGAACGATCAAACGACGATCGTCGGCGATCTCGTCGAGGTGCTGAAAAAGAGCAAGTGGCTGCTCGTGCCTTTCATGCTCATCGGCGGATTCGCTGCCTATTACTTGAGCTCGACGTTCATCCAGCCGACGTACGAGGCGTCGACACAAGTGCTCCTCGTGACGAAACAAGAAAATGACCGGGTCGACAGTTCCGAAGTGTTGTCGTCGCTCTCGCTCGTCAACACGTACCGGGTCATCATGAAGAGCCCGGCCATCTTGAGCGAAGTGAAAGAGCGCGTGCCGAACGCACCGGATCCGATCTCGGATGCCATCACCGTCGAGAGCGAGGAAGACTCGCAAGTCATCAACGTCGTCGTGACCCATACGGACGCCGCGGGCGCAGCCGAGACGGCGAACGTCATCAGCGAAGTGTTCGCCGCGGAGATCCCGGACCTCATGAACATCGACAACGTCCGCATCTTGTCGCCGGCCGAAGTACCGACGGATCCGGTCTCGCCGAACTTGCTCATCAACACGGCGATCGGCGTCTTTGTCGGTCTGTTCTTCGGTGCTCTCATCGGCCTGTTGCGCTACTTGTTCGACAAACGCATCCAGACCGAACAGGAAGCCGAACGACTCCTCGACTTGCCGGTCATCGGCTCGGTGCCGGTCATCGAACGTCGCGATATGAAAGTAAAGAAGCCGAAAGTACCTGACGTGAAAGGAGACCTTCCCCATGTTTCTGCGAAAAAAGAACGCCAATCTTCCTGATTACGGTCAGCGCGATTTGATCACGCTCGCGAACCCGAAGTCGCCGATCTCGGAACAGTACCGGACGATCCGGACGAACCTCGAGTTCACGTCGATCGGTCAGAAATTGCAGATGATCACCGTCACGTCCGCCTCGAACGGCGAGGGCAAGTCGACGACCGCGGCGAACCTCGCCGTCGTCTACGCCCAGCTCGGCAAGCGCGTCCTGTTGATCGACTGCGACCTGCGGAAACCGACCGCGCATTTCACGTTCAAGACGTCGGCGCATGCCGGCCTGTCGACGATCCTCGTCGGGCGCATCCCACTCGACCGGGCCATCCAGAAAACAGACGTCGCGCGGCTGTCGCTCCTCGCCGCCGGCCCGATCCCGCCGAACCCGACCGAGCTCGTCGCCTCTGAACGGATGACGCAGTTGCTTGAAGACGTGCGCGCCGACTACGACATCGTCATCTTGGACGCGCCGCCGATGATGCAAGTGGCCGACGCGCGGCTGCTCGCGAACGTGTCGGACGGCACGATTCTCGTCATCGGCTGTGAGAACTCGGACCGCCAGCTCGTGTTGAAGGCGAAAGAACAGCTCGAACGGACCGGGACGCACATGCTCGGCCTCGTCCTCAACAAGCGGCCATCGAGCGGACGCCGTACGTATTACGCGTACGAGTGAGGTGACGACGATGAAGATCCTCCACATCAACGCGATCAATGACGTGAAGAGCACCGGGCGGATCTGTAAAGAACTCGCGTCCGTCCATCACGAATATGGGCACGAGACGCGCGTCGCCCATTCGACGGGACCGGTCACCGAAGGGAGTTACGTCATCGGGGATGCGGTCGACGTGAAACTGCACGCGCTCCACGCCCGCATCACCGGACGGCAAGGGTACGCCTCACGGCTCGCGACCGAGAACTTGGTGCGCGAGATCGAACGCTACGGCCCGGACGTCGTCCATCTCCATAACTTGCATGCGAACTACCTCCATCTGAAGACGCTCTTCGATTTTCTCGCCGTCCGCGACATCCCGACCGTGTTGACGCTCCACGACTGTTGGTTCTTCACCGGGAAGTGCACGCACTATGCGGCCGCCGGATGCGACAAGTGGCAGCACGGCTGCGGCGGCTGTCCGCTGTTAAAGTCCGACATCCCGAGCTGGCTGTTCGACCGGACGAGCGAGATGCTCGCGGACAAACGACGATGGTTGACGGCGATCCCGCGTCTCGGCGTCGTCGGCGTCTCCGATTGGATCACGACCGAGGCGCGCTTCTCGTTTCTCGGGCAGGCAAACGTCATCCGGCGCATCCATAACTGGGTCGACCTCGATGTGTTCCGGCCGGTCGAGACGTCCGCGCTGCGGGAGCGTCTCGGCCTCACCGGCAAGACCGTCCTGCTCGGTGTCGCGAGCACGTGGGGTGAGGCGAAAGGGCTCACCGCCTTCCTCGACCTTGCCCGCTCCCGACCCGATGACGCGTTCCTGTTGATCGGTCGGCTCGACGACGCGACGCTTTCGGACAACGTCATCCATGTGCCTGAGACGAACGACGCCCGCGAGCTCGCCCGTTATTACGCGCTCGCCGACGTGTTCCTCAACTTGTCGGAAGAAGAGTCGTTCGGCAACGTCACGGTGGAGGCGATGGCGTGCGGTACCCCGGTCGTCGTCATCGACGCGACGGCGAGCCCGGAACTTGTCACCGACGAGACCGGTGCCGTCGTCTCGACACGGCGGCTCGAAGACATCGCCTACGGCATCGACCGCGTCCTCGCGCGCGGCAAGGCGGCCTACAGCGACGCTTGCGTCACTCACGCCCGGACGAACTTCGCCCTTCACGACCGGGCGCGCGACTACTTGGACGTCTATGAGACGCTCCGTTACGAGAAAGTGAGGAATGCGCTATGAGACCACTCGTCTCGATCATCATCCCGGTGTATAACGGGAGCAACTATTTGGCGGCTTGCATCGACAGCGCGCTCGCCCAGACGTATGAACACGTCGAGGTCATCGTCGTCAACGACGGGTCGACCGACGGCGGGAAGACGGCGGATGTCGCCCGACGCTACGGCGACAAGATCCGGTATATCGAGAAAGAGAACGGCGGCGTCTCGAGCGCGCTCAACCGCGGGATCGACGAGATGGAAGGAGACTTCTTCTCTTGGCTCAGCCACGACGACTTGTACGCCCCACGTAAAATCGAGGCGCAAATCGAGACGCTCGAGCGGGAACGGCTCGACGCGAGACGGACGATCCTCGTCACGGGGACGGCGTTCATCGACGAACACGGGGCCTCGATTCGCCGCTATCAGCGCAAGTTCAATGGATTTTACGCCTCGAACGACATGTTCCGGCACTTGATGCTGACGGCGTCGCTCAACGGTTGCGCGCTCCTCATCCCGCGTGACGCGTTCCGCGCGCACCGCTTCTCGCTCGAGGACAAGTTCATCCAAGACTGGATGTGCTGGGTCGAGTTCGCGCTCGACGGCTTCGACTACTTCTTGACGGACGAGCCGCTCGTCTACTCGCGCATCCACGGGGCGCAGCAGACGAAAAAGATCGCGCATCGCGCCGAGCTCGAGTCGAACCGCTACTTACGGACGCTCCTCTTGCGCGTCGAGCGAAGAGGGGACTCGCGAGAGCTCGTCCCGATCATCTTGCGCCACACGTTCAAAGAAGACGCGACCGACGTGCGCGATGAATATTTAGCGACGCGGAACGTGCGCGACTACTTCAGCCCGCTCGAGTATGGCACGCACCGGATGAAAGGCTGGGCCGTGTCGAACATGCTGACGCTGTACCGGGGCGTCACGAACCTCATCTATCGGTAGAAAAGAGGAGAACCCATGACCATCTATCTCGTCAATCTCGCGCTCCTCGTCATGTGGGCGATGCTCCTCATGCGAAGCGACGCATCGTACAAACGCGGCTGGTTCGTCACGTTCGCGACGATTCAATGGATCGTGCTCTCCGGCTTTCGCCACATCACGGTCGGGGACGACACGGCGCAGTATAAGGTGCTCTTCCTCGAGACCGAAAAGTTACCGCTGTCCGCCTTGACGAACGACTTCTTCAAAATCGTCTTCACCGAGAGCGAGGACCCGGGCTACTATTTGTTCCAACGGCTCGTCCAGTTCGTCATCACCGACTATCAAGTGTACTTGGTGTTGATCGCGCTCCTCTTCATGATCCCGCTCGGCTACTTCATCTACAAATACTCGAGTGAGCCGCTCATCAGCTTCTTGTTGTTCTCGGTGCTGTTTTACGAGTTCTTCGCCGTCACGGGGCTAAGGCAGACGGTGGCGACGGCGCTCGTCGTCTTGATCGGCTACCATTTCATCCGGGCGAAGCGGCTCGTCGCCTTCCTCGCCATCTTGTTCGTCGCCTTGACGATCCATAAGTCGGCACTCATCTTCTTACCGTTTTACTTCCTCGCCGACAAGCGGCTGACGAAACCGTACATTCTCGGGATGCTCGGCATCATCGCCGCCTTGTTCGCCTTCCGTGGCCCGTTCTTCAATTTGCTCGTCTCGCTGTCGGGGTACGACACGTACTCGGCGCTCGAAGGGGCGGGGGCGGTCAACTTCAGCGTCATGCTGCTCTCGGTGCTGCTCGTCGCCCTTTGGCGCCGGGATGAGATCTTGACGAACAACCCGCAGGCGATCCATTACTTCAATGCCTTGTTCCTCGCCGCGTGCTTCTTGCCGCTCACGTTCATCAACCCGTCGATGATGCGGCTCGTCCAATACTTCACGCTGTTCTTGCTCCTCATGATCCCGGAGATCATCAAGACGTTCGAGCGGCGGGAACGTCTCGTCGTCTATTACGCGGCGGTGACGGTGCTGTTGCTCCTGTTCTTGCAGGACGCACCGGTGTACACGTTCTTCTGGCAATAAGAAAGAGAGGTGAACCCACATGTCGACACGCGTCGAGCCCGATGAGGCCGCGAGCACGCGAAAAATCAAATACGGGGCCGCCATGTCGTACACACAAATCTTCTTCGGCATCCTGTCCGGACTCATCTACACCCCGTGGATGATCCAAGAGATCGGCCAGGCGAGCTATGGGCTCTACATGCTCACCATCTCGCTCATCAGCATGTTCGCGATGGACTTCGGTCTCGACGCCGCCGTGTCACGGTTCATGAGCAAGTATCTCGCCGAAGGGTCAGAAGAGAAGGCGGCCCGGTTCCTCGGTGTCGCCTATAAGCTGTTCATCGGTCTCGCCGTCGCGTTGTTCATCATCTTGGCGGTCGTCTACTTCTTCCTCGACTCGATTTACGCCGGGCTGACGCCGGGTGAGCTCGACTCGCTTAAAGTGCTCTACATCATCGCTGGTCTCTTCATCGTCGTGTCGTTCCCGACGAAGCCGTTCTCGGGCATCCTCGTCTCGCACGAGCAGTTCTTGTTCGCGAGCGCGCTCCATCTTGGGGAAAAGATTGCGACCGTCGTGCTCATGGTGACGGCGCTCGTCCTCGGATACGGGCTGTACGCCCTCGTCCTCGTCAACGCCTTCGTCGGCACGCTCGTCTTGTTGATCGAGTACGTCTTCATCCGGCGGAAGACGACGGTCCGGGCCAACTTCACCGAACGGGATCCCGGCATCTATAAAGATATCTTCAGCTTCACGTCGTGGAGCACGGTGACGCTCGTCGCCCAGCGCTTCGTCTTGAACATCACCCCGAGCCTGCTCGGGATGCTCGCCGGCAGCGCCTCGATTGCCTTGTTCTCGGTCGGGATGGTCATCGAAGGCTACGTCTGGACGATCGCCTCGGCGCTCGGCTTCTTGTTCCTCCCGAAAGTGAGCCGGATGATCTCGCGCGACGACCGGGGCGCCATCGCCACGCTCTTCGTCCGCATCGGCCGCATCCAGCTCTATATCGTCGGCTTGATCGTCACGTCGTTCTTCATCCTCGGCCGCGAGTTCATGCACTTATGGGTCGGGGAGGCGTTCAACGACTCGTATTACATCGCGCTCCTCCTCGTCGCCCCGAGCCTCGTGACGCTGACGCAAGACATCGGCAACACGACGCTCATCGCCGAGAACAAAGTGAAGTACCGGGCGTACGCGTCCTTGATCGTCGCCGTCATCAGCATGACGCTGTCGCCGCTCCTCATCCCGATCTACGGACCGATCGGGGCGGCCTTCGCGATCTGCCTCGGCAACACGGTCGGGCTCGTCCTCTACATGAACGTCATCTACTACCGCGTACTGAAGCTCGATGTCGTCGGCTTCTTCCGGGCGTGCCACTTGAAACTGTTACCGGGGCTCGCGATCTACACGGCGCTCGGCTGGGGCATCCAACAGCTGTTCCCGGCGACGAACTTGTTCGGGCTCGCCGTCAAAGGCATCGGGTTCGTCCTTCTCTATACCGTCATCATGTGGCTGCTCGCCTTTGACGACAGTGAGAAAGGGCTCATCCGTCAAGTATTCGCCCAAGTGAAGCTCCGTATCCTATCCATCCATCACACATCCTAGGAGGGAAACCCATGAAGCGACTGAAAGTGATGACCATCGTCGGGACACGGCCTGAAATCATCCGCTTGTCTGCCGTCATCCATAAGCTCGAGGCGTCCGCCGCGATCGACCATGTCCTCGTCCATACTGGGCAGAACTATGACTATGAACTGAACGAGATCTTCTTCGAAGACTTCGGGCTCCAGACGCCGGACTACATTCTCGACGCCTCGGCCGACGGACCGATGGCGACGATCGGCAACATCTTGATCGCCGTCGACCCGGTGCTCGCCGCGGAGAGACCGGACGCCGTCCTCATCCTCGGCGACACGAACAGCTGCCTCGCCGCCATCGCCGCGAAGCGCCACAAGATCCCGATCTTCCATATGGAGGCGGGCAACCGTTGCTTCGACGAGCGGGTGCCGGAAGAGACGAACCGCCGCATCGTCGACCATATCGCCGACGTCAACTTGACGTATAGCGACATCGCCCGCGAGTACTTGTTGAAAGAAGGACTCCCGGCCGACCGCATCATCAAGACGGGCAGCCCGATGTACGAGGTGCTCACGCGCCACCGCGACAAGATCGACCGCTCGGACGTGCTCGGACGGCTCGGGTTGACGGAAGGCGGCTACTTCGTCGTCTCGGCGCACCGGGACGAGAACATCTCTTCGGACGAGAACTTCTATGACCTCATCGAGACGCTGAACGCCGTCGCGAAGACGTACGACGTGCCGCTCATCGTCAGCACGCACCCGCGCACGGCGAAACGGATCCGCGAGACGGGCGTACCGCTCCATCCGCACATCCAGACGCTCAAACCGCTCGGGTTCAGCGATTACGTCAAGCTACAGCTGCACGCGAAGGCGGTGCTTAGCGACAGCGGCACGATCAGCGAGGAGAGCTCGATCCTCGGGCTGAAAGGGCTCAACATCCGGCAGGCGCACGAACGGCCGGAAGCGATGGAAGAAGGGGCGGCGATGATGGTCGGGCTGAAGCGCGACCGGGTGCTCCAGGCGCTTCGCGTGCTCGAAGAGACAGAGACGCCGCTGCGGCTCGTCGCCGACTACGCGATGCCGAACGTGTCGGACAAGGTGCTGCGCATCTTGCTGTCGTACACCGACTACGTCATGCGCGAGGTGTGGAAACAAGAGCCGGTCCGTCACGAGACGAAGGAGGTGTGAACGATGCGCTACTTGAACCAGAAGCGCCGCTTTGACGTACTCGTGAGCGCGACCGCCCTGGTCGTGCTCGCCCCGTTGTTTTTAATGCTCGCCGTCCTCATCAAGCTCGACTCGAGAGGCCCGGTCTTCTTCCGACAACAACGCGTCGGACGGGACGAGACGCTGTTTTGGATCTATAAGTTCCGGACGATGCGGGACGACACGCCAAACGACGTGCCGACGCACTTGTTCAACGACGCGACGAAACACATCACGAAAATCGGCGCCTTTCTCCGGAAGACGAGCCTTGACGAGTTGCCGCAGTTGATCAACATCCTGCAAGGCGACATGTCGCTCGTCGGGCCGCGCCCGGCGCTATGGAACCAGGACGACTTGATCGAGGCGCGGCGGAAGGAAGGGGCGACGCATGTCGTGCCCGGCCTGACCGGTTGGGCGCAAGTGAAAGGCCGCGACGAGCTGCCGATTGACGTGAAGGCGAAGCTTGACGGCGATTACGTCCGTCATATGGGTCACCGGCTCGACTTGCTCTGCCTCGCCATGACCGTCCGCAACGTCCTGCTCAAAGAAGGCATCATCGAAGGGAGCGTCACCCCGCCGACGTCCGTCCCGCTGAAAGAAAAAGAGATGACGCATGTTGCGAAAAAATGATAGACGCTTCCCTCGTATTACCAATTCATTTCAAATTTGGCGGGTAAAAGACTCCATACACGACTCCTGACATCCTTGATCACACACCTAGAAAGGAGACTCCTCATGTTCTCGAACAAGACACTCCTCATCACGGGCGGGACCGGCTCTTTCGGCAACGCCGTCATGGAGCGTTTCCTCCATACCGACATTAAAGAAATCCGCATCTTCTCGCGTGACGAGAAAAAACAAGAAGACATCCGTAAACGCTACAACGACGACAAACTCAAATTTTACATCGGTGACGTCCGTGACCCGAACAGCGTGAAGAACGCGATGTACGGCGTCGACTACGTGTTCCACGCCGCGGCGCTCAAACAAGTGCCGTCGTGCGAGTTCTTCCCGATCGAGGCCGTCAAGACGAACATCCTCGGCACAGAGAACGTGTTGAACGCGGCCGTCGAGGCGGGCGTGGCGAAAGTCATCTGCCTGTCGACCGACAAGGCGGCGTATCCGATCAACGCGATGGGCATCTCGAAAGCGATGATGGAAAAAGTGTTCGTCGCCAAGGCACGCGCCGTCGGACCGGAGCAGACGCTCATCTGCGGCACCCGTTACGGCAACGTCATGGCGTCGCGCGGCTCGGTCATCCCGCTCTTCGTCGAACAGATCAAACAAGGCGAACCGCTCACCGTCACCGACCCGCTCATGACCCGTTTCCTCATGAGTTTGAGCGATGCCGTCGAACTCGTCGTCTTCGCGTTCAACCACGCGCACGCCGGCGACATCATGGTCCAAAAATCACCGGCCTCGACAATCGGTGTGCTCGCCGAGGCGCTGAAACAGCTGTTCGGTGTCGACAACCCGGTGAAAGTAATCGGCACACGGCACGGCGAGAAGGCGTTCGAGACGCTCATGACGCGCGAAGAGCATGTCGTCGCCGAGGACATGGGCGGCTTCTTCCGCGTCCCGGCCGACAACCGCGACCTCAACTATGACAAGTATTTCAGTGAAGGCAGCCAAGAGCTGACCGTCCAAGGCGAATACAACTCGAACAACACGGAGCAACTCGACGTCGAGGCGGTGAAACAGCTCCTCTTGACGCTCCCTTACATCCGAGAAGAACTGGCGGTGTGGCACCTTCCGGCATCGACGAAACGAATCGGGTGACGCCATGAAACCGCGTCTCGTCTTCCTCTCGAACATCGCCGCGCCGTATCAAGTCAAGTTCTGTGACGCGCTCCAGGCACATTTTGAGACAGAGTTCTGGTTTTATGAACAGCTGACCGACCGGCGCCCGACGTGGTGGAAAGTGCCGCTCGGGGAACGGTGCAAAGTGCTCAGCGATTCGATCTATACGAGTCGGCTCAATTACGTATCGCTAAACGTGTTCAAAGAGCTATATCGCTTTAAACCGGACGTGCTCCTCCTCGGCGGCTTCACTCCGTTCCATGCGCTCCTGCTACGGTATGCACGATGGCTTGGCATGAAAGTCGTCATCTTGAGCGAGCCGATCCGTATCGTTGACGATGAGGACGCGGGGTCGGACAAACTGCTCACCCGGGCGAGCGGCCCGAAGAAGACGCAACTGTTCCGCGCCATGTTCCGAGACGCCGACCTCATCTTCGGCATGGGACAAGTCGCCCGTGACCAGTTCGTCGACGAGTTCGGCTTTCGGGCCGACCAAGTCGTGAACGCCCCGTACCCGATCGATATCGAGGCGTATTTCGACCATCCGCTCCGGCTGAAACGTCCGAACGACCCGGTGCGTATCTTGTTCGCGAACCGGTTGGTCGAACGCTACCAGCCGCTCGTCGCCCTCGAGGCGTACCGGCAGCTGAAGGCGGATTATCCGCACGTGTCGCTCGCTTTGAACCGGGACGGCCACTTGTACGAGGCGTGTCGTGCGTTCATCGCGACGCACGGGCTCGAGGACGTCACGTTCCTCGACCAGACCGAGTCGTGGGACGACTTGCATCTCGTCTACCGGGATTCCGACATCCTCGTCTTGCCGGCGACGTACTCGAACGGCAACTTGACGATCGTCGAGGCGTGCGCGTCAGGTATGGGCGTCATCGTCAGCCATCACGTCGACAACGTGGCGCGTCACTTGCAGGAAGGGGAGAACTGCTTCAAATGTGAGCCGACGGCCGCCTCACTCGCCGCGTCGCTCCGCCGGTATTTGGATGACCCGCGGTTGCTCTGGATTCACGGGGCCGTGTCGAAACAAAACGTCGACCATCGTCGCAACACGGCGACGGCGGCGACGTACCGAGATTTCATTCAATCCATCATTTCATCTGACGACAAAGGAGAACAATACCATGGTCAAGCTCATGCTGCTCGGAGGAGCGATGCATCAAGTGCCAGTCATCTTGAAAGCGAAAGAAAAGGGAATCTTCACGATCCTATGCGACTACCTACCGGACAATCCGGGTCGTAACGTCGCCGACCGGTATTATTGTGTGAGTTCGCTCGACCGTGACGCCGTGCTCGAGTTGGCGCGCGAGGAAGGGATTGACGGCATCATCGCCTACGCCTCGGACCCGGCCGCCCGCACCGCCGCCTACGTCGGAGAAGTGCTCGGGCTCGTCACGAACCCGTTCCAAACGGTCGAGACGCTGACGAACAAAGCGAAGTTCCGGGCGTTCTTGAAAGCGAACGGCTTCCCGACGCCCGAGGCGTACGCGTTCACGGAACTCGAGACCGCGGTGTCGGCGCTATCGACGATGCGCGGCAACCATGTCGTCAAACCGGCCGACTCGTCCGGGAGCAAAGGGATCAGCAAAATCTCGGCAAGCGACCCACCCAGGAAGATCCGTGAGAAACTCGCGGCCGCCTTCGCCGTCTCACCAGGCGGGGAGATCGTCGTCGAACAGTTCATCAAACGCGACGGCTACCAAGTCGCCGGGGACGGCTTCGTCCTCGACGGTGAGCTCGTCTTTCGTTGCTTCGGCAACAGCCATTTCAACACGCGGGGCGTCAACCCGTTCGCACCCGTCGCCGCGAGCTTTCCAAGTGTCCAACCGCCGCACGTCTTGACGAACGTCCACGAGACGCTCCAGCGCATGATCACGCTCATCGGTTTGAAGAACGGGCCGCTCAACTTCGATATCTTCGTCAGCGGGGACGACGTCTACTTGATGGACATCGGCCCGCGCAACGGCGGCAACTATATCCCGCAAGTGATCGAACAGGCGACGGGCGTCGACATGGTGAGCGCGACGATCGACCTCGCGCTCGGTCTTCCGGTCACACTCGAGATGAAGCCGGTGACCGTGCCGTCATCGTACTTCATCCTCGGCAGCCAAGTTCCGGGTCGCTTCGTCGGGCTCAGTTTCACACCGGACGACTACGAGATCATCAAGTCGAACTTGGTGTACACCGTCGGGGCCAACATCCCGCGCTTTGACGGGGCGAACAAATCGCTCGGCAGTCTCGTCCTCCGCTTCACGGACACGGAGACGATGCTCCGTCTGCTCGATGCGCCGGAGAGCTGGGTGAACTTGCACGTCCTGCCGAACCGAAAAAAGGAGGAGAAACTATGGATATCGTCGTCACCGGCGCCAACGGTTTTCTAGGAAGACACGTGGCGCACGCCTTGCAAGCGGCGGGGCACCACGTCCTTCCCATCACGAAACAGACGAGTCCTTCCGCGCGCAGCGAGATGCTGCGCCGGGCCGACTTCGTCTTCCATCTCGCCGGTGTGAACCGTCCGGATGACCCGGCCGAGTTCACGGTAGGGAACGTCGACTTGACCGAGTTGATCGCGACCGAGCTGTTGTCGTACAATCCGGTGCCGGTCGTCTTCGCCTCGTCGACGCAAGCGCTAGCGGCGAACCCATACGGCGAGAGCAAGCGCGCGGCCGAAGACGTGCTCGTCGTCTATGGCGAACGGGCCGAGACGCGCGTCCATTTGTACCGGCTGCCGAACTTGTTCGGGAAGTGGGGGCGCCCGTTCTACAACAGCGCCGTCGCGACGTTCTGTCATCAGATCGCCCGCGGCGAGGCCGTCACCGTCACCGACCCGGAACGCGTGCTCACGCTCGCCCACGTCGACACGGTCGTCAGTTCGTTCCTCGAGACGCTGCGTGAAGACATCGGCCTCTATCCGTCCGTCGAGGCGCATGACGTCCGTTTGATCGACGTCGTCCGCACGCTCGAGACGTTCGAGGCGATGCGGCAGGCGCGCGGGGTGCCGGACTTGGCCGACGCGTTCACGAAACAGCTGTACAGTACGTACACGAGTTATCTGCCGCGCGAGCGGATCGTCACGCCGCTCACGATGCACCGGGACGCCCGCGGTTCGTTCACTGAATTTTTGAAGACGCCGGACCGGGGCCAAGTGTCGATCAACGTCGCGCGGCCAGGCATCACGAAAGGCGAGCATTGGCACGACACGAAACATGAACAGTTCCTCGTCGTCAGCGGCGAAGGTATCATCCGATTGCGGCCGGTCGGCAAGGAAGAAGTCATGACGTTCCATGTGAGCGGGGAGACGCTCGAAGTCGTCGACATCCCGGCCGGCTACGTCCATAACATTGAAAACGTCGGGACGACCGACCTCGTCACCGTCATGTGGGTGAACGAACCGTTCGACCCGAGCCGGCCCGACACGTTCGCCGCAACGGTCGACGGACAAGAGGTCATGGAAGGAGGGGAAGCGCGATGATCATGGTGAGCATCAACTGCATCACGTACAACCACGAGGCGTATATCGGCAAGACGATCGAGAGCTTCCTCGCGCAGCGGACGGACTTCGACTTCGAGATCCTCATCCACGAGGACGCGTCGACCGACCGGACGGCCGACATCATCCGCTCTTACGAGGAGAAGCACCCGGACAAGATCCGGGTCATCTATCAGACGGAGAACCAATACTCGAAAGGCGTGTTCATCAACCGGTTGAACGAAGAGCGTGCCCGCGGCAAATACGTCGCCCTCTGTGACGGCGACGACTATTGGACCGACCCGTACAAGCTGCAAAAGCAAGTCGACTATATGGAGGCGCACCCGGACTGCACGCTCTGCTTCCACGACGCCTACGTCGAGATGGACGGCCACGTGCACGTCGACTGGCGCGTCATCCCGTGGCTGCCGGAGAACAAGTTGCTCGCCTCGAAGACGGCCCGGACGTACACGGCCGGCGAGTTGCAACTGCTCGGCTTCATCCCGACGATGTCGATGCTGTATCCGAACGGCTTGATCGCGAACGCCCCGGACTGGCTGAAAGACACGCCGGCGAGCGATGGCTCGATGAAGCTGTACGTGGCGAGCAAAGGCTACGCCTACTACATGCCCGAGGCGATGAGCGTCTATCGCTACGGTGTCGTCGGTTCGGCGACGACGATCTGGAACGAAGGGAACCGGGAGCGCGACATCAAGCGCCATGAGGCGTTCATCACGTTCCTCGACACGTTCGACGCATATACGGAAGGAAAATTCCACGAGGAGCTCGAGCTGTCGCGCATCTCGTTCGAGGTCGGGCTCCATCGGTTGAAACGCGACCATGCCGCCCTGAAGTCGCCGCGCTACGACCGGTATCTCGACCGCTTCGTCGGCAAAGACCGGATCCGCCCGTATTTGATGGTCAAGCAACCGCTCGTGACCGAATGGCTCATTCGGCTCCGGGAACGTCAATTTGCCTAAAGGAGTGGACCGGATGAGACTCGCCATCATGCAACCGTACTACTTCCCATACCTCGGCTACTTCCAACTGATGGCGGCCGTCGACGCATTCGTCATCCTCGATGACGTGCAATTCATCAAACACGGTTGGATCCATCGCAACCAGATCTTGCTCGACGGCGCGGCGAAACCGATCCACATGACGATCGACCACATGTCGCAACATCGAAAGATTAACGAGCATGACCGGCGAGACGACAAGGCGAACGACCGCTACCAACTCCGCTTGCTCGAGCACGCCTATAAGAAAGCGCCGTTTTATGGCAACGTCATGCCGCTCGTCACCCGCCTCATCCGCGACGACGAACGAAACGTCGCCGTCTACCTCGGCAAGCAGTTGACCGAGATCCGCAACTACCTCGGGCTCGACACGCCGCTCCTCTACGCGTCATCGCTCGCGAACGACAAGACGCTCAAATGCGGCGACCTCGTCCTCGACCTATGCCATCACCTCGGGGCCGACCATTACATCAATGCGATCGGGGGACGGGCGCTCTACGACAAAGACCGGTTCGACCGTGACGGTGTCCGCCTCGACTTCATCGAGATGGGGCCCGTCACGTATCGCCAGTTCGGCAACACGTTCGTCCCGAACTTGTCGATCATCGACGTGCTCATGTTCAATTCGAGACGAGACGTGCGTCAGTTGCTCGACGCTTATACACTCGTCTAACCGTAAAGGAGGGAAACGGAGATGAATTTACCACAACACGATCTGGCCCCGCCGATCCAAGTGACACGGCCGTCGATGCCTGAGTTCGAGGCTTACGTCGAGATGATCCGGCCACTCTTTGAGACGCGTTGGCTCAGCAACAACGGGGCGCACGTCCGCGCCCTCGAATCCGAGCTGACGGACGTCCTCGGCGTCCCGCACATCTCGCTGCTCACGAACGGGCACTTGGCGCTCGAGACGGCGATCGACGTGCTCGGACTCACCGGCGAGGTCATCACGACCCCGTTCACGTTCGCCTCGACGACGCACGCGCTCGTCCGTAAAGGCATCACCCCGGTGTTTTGTGACATCAACCCGATCGACTATACGATCGACGTCACGAAGCTCGAGTCGCTCATCACCGAGAAGACGACCGCGATTCTCCCGGTCCACGTGTACGGCAACGTCTGCCACGTCGAGGAGATCGACCGCATCGCCAAACGGTACGGGCTGAAAGTCCTCTATGACGCGGCCCATGCGTTCGGCGTCACGCACGACGGTCAAAGCATCGCCACATATGGGGACATGAGCATGTTCAGTTTCCACGCGACAAAAGTGTTCCATACGATCGAGGGCGGCGCGCTCGCTTATCGCGACGGCGCGTTCAAAACGGCCGTCGACCTGGCCGTCAACTTCGGCATCACCGGCCCCGAGTCGGTCGAAGCGGTCGGCGGCAACGCCAAGATGAACGAGTTCCAGGCGGCGATGGGCCGCTGCAACTTGCCGCGCTTCCAAGATGACGTCCGGAAGCGCCGTGCCATCGTCGAACGCTACGACGAGCGGCTCAAGGACGTCCCGACGCTGCGATTGAATCGGCGGGCAGAGGAGACGGAATCGAACTACGCGTATTACCCGGTCCTGTTCAAAGGCGACCGGCGGCGCCGCGACGAGATGATGGATTGGCTCGCCGAGCACGGCATCTTCGCCCGGAAATATTTCTATCCGCTCGTCACCGACTTCGCCTGTTATGCGTTCGAGGCCAACGTCCCGAACGCCAAGTACGTGTCGGACCGCATCTTGACGCTGCCGCTCTACCCGGATTTGACGATGGAGATGGTGGACCGCATCTGTGACGTGATCATCGAAGGAGGGAATCGACCATGAAAGGAATCATCTTAGCCGGCGGTAATGGCACGCGGCTCTATCCGATGACGAAAGCCGTATCGAAACAGCTGCTCCCGATTTATGACAAGCCGCTCATCTACTACCCGATGTCGGTGCTCATGCTAGCCGGGATCCAAGACATCCTGCTCATCTCGACACCGAAAGACATCGCCGGTTACGAGCGACTGTTCGGTGACGGCCATCAGCTCGGCGCGTCGATCACGTACAAAGTGCAGGAGAAACCGGTCGGCCTCGCTGACGCGTTCATCCTCGGCGAAGACTTCATCGGGGATGACTCGGTCTGCCTCATCCTCGGGGACAACGTCTTCTACGGCCCCGACTTGACGAGCTTCCTCCGTGACGCAAAAGGGCGGACGAAAGGCGCGACCGTGTTCGGCTATCCGGTGAAAGACCCGCGGGCGTTCGGCGTCGTCGAGTTCGACGAGAACCGCCGCGTCTTGTCAATCGAAGAGAAGCCGGCCCAACCGAAATCGAACTACGCCGTCCCGGGCCTCTACTTTTATGACAACCGCGTCGTCGAGTATGCGAAACGGGTCGAGCCGTCGCCGCGCGGTGAGCTCGAGATCACGTCAATCAACCAGATGTACCTCGAGGCGGGCGACTTGAACGTCGTCTTGTTCGGGCGTGGGATGGCGTGGCTCGACACGGGGACGCCGGAAGGGATGATCAAGGCGTCGGTGTTCGTCCAGACGGTGCAGGAGCGGCAAGGCTACTACATCGCCTGTCTCGAAGAGATCGCCTGGCGCCGTGGGTTCATCACTTCGGGCCAATTGCGCGACATCGGGCAGACGTTGAAAATGACGGACTACGGGCAGTACATCTTATCCCTTTTAGAAGAGGAGCGTGAAGAGCATGAAGACTTTACTCGTAACTGGCGGAGCCGGGTTCATCGGATCAAACTTCATAAAGATGCTACTGGCAAACGCGTCGTGGCGCATCATCAACCTTGACGCGCTGACATATGCCGGCAACCTCGAGACGCTCCAAGACATCGACGACCCGCGCTACGTGTTCGTCAAAGGGGACATCCGTGACAAAGCGACGGTCGAGGCGGTGTTCCGGGACTATGACGTCACCCGGGTCGTCCACTTCGCGGCCGAGTCGCACGTCGACCGGAGCATCCTCGAGCCGGACGTGTTCTTGACGACGAACGTGCTCGGCACGCAAGTACTGCTCGATGCGGCGAGACGGCACTGGAACGTGGCGCCGGACGACAAACATTCCCGTGACTATCGGGAAGGCGTCAAGTTCGTCCACGTCTCGACGGATGAAGTATACGGCACGCTCGGTGCGGACGGATATTTCACCGAGGCGACGCCGCTCGCACCGAACAGTCCGTACTCGGCGTCGAAAGCGAGCTCGGACTTGATCGTGCGCGCCTATCATGAGACGTACGGATTGCCGGTCAACATCACCCGTTGCAGCAACAACTACGGCCCGTACCAGTTCCCGGAGAAGCTTATCCCGCTCATGATCCAACGCGCCGAGCGCGGCGAGACGCTACCGGTGTACGGTGACGGCCAACAGATCCGGGACTGGCTCCACGTGAGCGACCATTGCCACGCCATCTGGACGGTGGCCGAGCGTGGACGTGTCGGTGACGTGTACAACATCGGCGGCAATAACGAGATGACGAACTTGACGATCGTCCGACTCATCCTCGCACAACTCGGGCGTGACGATTCGCAGATCACGTTCGTCGCCGACCGGCCCGGACACGACCGCCGCTACGCGATCGACAACACGAAGATCACGACCGAGCTCGGCTGGCGTCCGCTCTATACGTTCGAGCAGGGCTTGCGCGAGACGATCGACTGGTACGTCACACATCCCGAATGGGTCGATCGGATCGTATCGGGTGAGTACGCAAAGTACTACGAAACGATGTACGCGAAAGGGTGAACGAGATGGAGACGGTGAAGACGTACGAATGGGAGAACCGGCGGCTGTTGTTCAGCCCGGAACGGGACGCGGACCTCGATTGGATGGACGCGTTCGCGCAAGCGCCGTCCGTCCTCGAGCGCGACACGTATTTGCGCATCTATTTCAGTTGCCGCCCGAAACCGGTCGACGGACGGTACGTCAGCTACAGCGGTTACGTCGACGTCGACAAGGACGACTTCTCGGTGCTGCGGGTGAGCGAGCGTCCGGTGCTCGAGCTCGGGGCGCGCGGGACGTTCGACGAGTTCGGCGTCTATCCGTTCTCGGCGATCGACGTCGGTGACGAGGTGCACGCCTATTACGGGGGTTGGACGCGCACCGTGTCGGTCCCGTTCAACGTCAACATCGGCAAGGCCGTCAGCCGGGACGGCGGCAAGACGTTCGAGCGTGTCGGTCCGGGACCGATCCTGTCGTACACGCTCGACGAACCGTTCATCTTGAGCGGGCCGAAGATCCGACGTTTTAATGACACGTGGTACTTGTTCTATATCGCCGGACGCGAATGGATTCTAGACGGGGAGCGCCCAGAGCCGGTGTATAAGATCCGTCTCGCGACGTCGACAGACGGTGTGACGTGGGAGAAACAGCACCGCGACTTGATCGACAGCGTGCTTCCCGACGAGGCGCAGGCGAGCCCGGACGTCTTCTATGAGGACGGCTGCTATCACATGTTCTTCTCTTACCGCGACGCGACCGACTATCGGAAAAACCCGGAACGGACGTATCGTCTCGGTTACGCGTCGTCACCGGACCTCCTCCACTGGACGCGGGACGATGCGGTCATGAAGTTCACGCGCGCTGAGACCGGATTCGACGACGAGATGGTCGCGTATCCGCACACGTTCACGCTGAACGGCAAACGCTATTTGTTATACCTCGGCAACGAGGTCGGACGGGCCGGTTTCGGCATCGCCGAACGGAAGGAGGGGACGACATGAGATGGAAGAAGCTCGGACACATCTTCGACCCAGAGCCGTACGGTTTCTTCAGTGACTATTCGGCGTTCGCGCAGTCGCCGCAGGCGCTCGTCTTCGATGACTTCGTCCGCATCTATTTCTCGACGCGGGAGCCGGACACGGACGGCACGTTCAAGAGCCACGTCCGCTACGTCGATATGACGCCTGCGTTCGAGGTGATCCGTGTGTCACAAGAAGCGGTCATCCCGCTCGGCAAGCTCGGCACGTTCGACGAGCACGGCATCTTCCCGTTCCACGTCACTCGGACGAACGGTGGCTTATACGGCTACACGAGCGGATGGAGCCGCCGCGAGTCGGTGTCGGTCGAGACAGGGATCGGCCTTGCGGTCAGCCGTGACGACGGGCTGACGTTCGAGCGCCTCGGGGACGGGCCGGTGCTGTCGGCGAGTGTCGATGAGCCGTTCCTCGTCGGGGACCCGTTCGTCGTCACGCGCGAGCGGCAGTACATGTACTACATTTACGGCACGACGTGGAAAGAAGGACCGGACGGGGTCGCCGAACGGACGTATAAGATCGCCCTCGCCACATCGACTGACGGACAGTCGTTCACGCGGCACGGACGGGTCGTGCCGGACGCCATCCCGGACGAGAGCCAGGCGCTGCCGACCGTGTTCGAGGCGGACAGACGCTACCACATGGTGTTTTGCTTCCGCGACACGTTCGGCTTCCGGACCGACCCGACGCGCGGTTATCGGCTCGGCTACGCCTATTCGGACGACCTCGTCGACTGGACGCGGGATGACGCCGCGCTCGGGTTCGAGCGGAGCGATACTGGTTGGGACGCCGACATGGAATGTTATCCGCACGTGTTCGAGATGAAGGGACGCCACTACCTGCTCTATAACGGCAACGCGTTCGGGCGTGACGGGTTCGGCGCTGCCGTCTTGGAGGACGTATGATCACGCTCGGTCGCGGGTCGGTCGACGACTACGTGGCCCATCTCGAGGCGTGTGACGACTTGTTCCCGACGAGATTGTCCGAGCGGGTCGACTTGCGTGCGTATGCCGAGAAGCTGCACGACCGGGCGACATCGTTCGAGTTGTGGCAGGACGACCGGCTCGTCGGTCTGCTCTCGGCGTACATGGATACGGATGTGGCGTTCATCAGTCATATTTGCGTGTTGCCGGAGGTTCCGGCTGGGAGCGGGCACACGCTATTGAATGCGTTGGCTGATGAGATGAAGCGCACCGGGAAACGCGTCGTCCGGCTCCACGTCGAGGCGGACAACGACCGGGCCATCCGGTTTTACAACCGGCACGGGTTCCTCGAGATTGGACGGTTGAATCGAGACATCATCATGGAGCGAGCCTGACCCGCGTCGGGACGCTTCTTTTTTGTTGGCCCGAGCAATTGTGAACAGAACGTCACTCGAGGTTTTAAGGGAGACGTGCTATAACTATTTATGTGAAATAGTGAACAAATGGAGGGTGCATATGAAACGATTGGCATGGTTGATGGTCGGAATGGTGTTGGTGCTCGCGGCTTGCGCGACGGGCGAGGCGGACGAGACGGGCGAACGGTTCACATACACGTCGTACGAACTGCCGCTCGATGAGAAAGTGGCGCTCGGGGACGGTCCGCATGAGATCGTCTTCGTGTTCGATTACAGTTGCCCGTGGTGCAAGAAGTGGATGGAGAGCGTCTTGCCGGAAGTCGAGTCACGTTTCCTCGAGACGGGGGAGGCGACGTTTAAAGGACAGCCGCTCGTCTTATTGAACGAGAAGTCACAACTGCTCGCGACGGTCGACGCGAACGCGGAACGGCTCATGCCGGGACGCTACTATGACGTGCAGCGTCAGATCGGGCTCGATGCCGAGACAGTCGAGGATTATGGGACAGAAGCGTACGTACGCCGGCTCGCGGACTTGTTCGAGGCCGACGCGGAGGCGTTGCTCGTCCCGCAAGTCGATGTCGGTATCCAGAACGCCCGCTTGTATACACGCGACCTCGGCGTCGACTACGTGCCGACCGTTTATGTCAACGGCATCAAACTGCTCGACGCGTTCAGCGTCGACGAGATGGAGCGGGTGATGAACGGGGACATCAAGGCGGGCGACGTCGTCGACGTACCGACCGAATAACGCACACGACACCCGCTGACAAGTTCAGCGGGTGTCGTTTTGTCCACAGGCGACGCCGTCGAAATCGGTGTCGAACGTGAGCAGATAGGCGTCGTGCTCGAGCGGGACGCCGTCCGGGTAGACGGCGTTCAAGTCCTCACACGAGCCGTACGTCTCAAAAAAGACGATGTCTTCCGTTTCGTCGGTCGTTGTGTCGATCAAGCGCTCGGCGTCCGCGAGGGCGAACGCGAGCTCCTCGTTCATCGCCTCGGCCTCACGGAGCCGGTCCTCGAGGGCGTAAATCTCGCCGCGTTGCGTCTTGATGACTTCTTCTAAATCGACGACTTTCAAGAACAGATGGTCTTTCATCGTGTCCTCGCGGGCGGCGTAGCGGGCCTCGAGCTTCTCGGTCACGTCACGCTCGATTTGAATCGCTTGCCACGCCAATGCGTCGGCATGTTTCTCCTCCAAAGCGAGCAGCTGTTCATCGTGATCGACCGTGGCCGCCGACAACGTTTGGGCCACCTCGCCGAAGTCTCGTTCCAGTTGGTGGAAGTAGAACGTCGCCGCGACGAGGACGAGATAGAGCGCGGTGGCGAACAGTTGCAGTTTGACGCGCTCGACCGGCTCGTCGGCGAGCCAGATGAAAATGATGCTGATCGTGCCGGCGACACACGCCGCGGTGATCCATGTCATGACGGTCATCCGTATCCCTCATTTCGGTAGTCTCTTTATCTATTCCTGTTCCGTTTGAAAACGTGAAAGAACAGGCGATGATGTTTTTATGAGAGCGAAGAATCTGAGGCGTTGGCAGGTTTTTTCAACTTTCCATCGAATAAAAAAAGCATCTGACTCACGTCAAACGCTCCTTTGTTGCTGATTTCGATTTTTACGCCACTTCCAGACGACGAGGCCGATGATGAGCAGCAACGGGGCGGCGACCCATGGACGGGCTTCCAAAATGGAGACGATTTCAAAGATGGAGAGCCAACCGCTCACCATGATGAGGATCAATAGGAACGTTTTCAGTCCCCCCTGGACCGGAAACCAATAATAGATGAGTAACGTGATCAAAAAGAAAGCGAGTAAGCCCATGCGGTTAGTCCTTTCTAGCGTCATTTTGACCCATTATAGCATTTTCATGTGTGAACACGCACTTTCGAGCGATGAAACCGAATGTGGCGGCACGTTGAAGTCTTCCCATACGGGCGGTGTTTCGATACAGTTGAAAGTAGATGATTGAAGGAGGAACTAGCGTGAAAATTGGAATCATTGGTCTTGGGTACGTCGGACTGGCGACGTTGTGTGGACTGGCGAAAGCAGGCCACGAGGTCATCGGCGTCGAGAAACATGGACCGAAACTCGAACAATTGAGAAGTGGCGCGATCCCGTTCCACGAACCGGGCATGGCCGAGGTACTGCAGGAATTCGCTGACGCGATCACGTTGACAGACGAGATCGCCGCGACAGCAGGCGTCGATTATTTGTTTCTCGCAGTCGGAACACCGAGTCGGGAGGACGGCAGTTGCGATTTGACGTTCGTCGATGACGTGCTCGCCGAGGTGAAGTCAAAACAGAAAATCGTCATCCGGAGCACGGTGCCGCCGGGTACGACGGATTTACTCAACGTGATGTATCCAGCGCACACGTTCGCCATCGTCCCTGAGTTCTTACAGGAAGGACGCGCCCTCGCCGACGTGTTGAAGCCGCACCGCGTCGTCATCGGTAGTGAAGACCTCGAGATGTGTGAAGAGCTCGCGGGTATATACGGTCGCCTCGGCGTCCCGCTCGTCTGCACGTCACCGATCAACGCTGAGTTCATCAAGTACGCGTCGAACGCCTTCCTCGCGACGAAGATCAGTTTCATGAACGACTTGTCGCGTCTCGCTGACAAGGCCGGGGCGGACATCACGACAATCGCCGACGGCATGGGGCTCGACCCGCGCATCGGCCGCTCGTTCTTGAACGCCGGTCTCGGTTACGGCGGCTCGTGTTTCCCGAAAGATATGAACGCTCTCCTCCACGTGGCCGGAGAGAACGGTCTCGACTTGCCGGTCATCCGGGCAGCGGCCGAGACGAACACGGCGCAGCTCCACTACTTGCTGTCGAAGCTCGACGTGACCCGCGGCATGCGTGTCGCGTTCCTCGGACTCGCCTTCAAGCCGGGGACGGACGACATGCGCGACGCCCCGTCGATCGCGCTCGCCCAGCAACTGCTCCTGCAAGAAGTCGAGGTCGTCGGGTACGACCCGCTCGCGACATGGGACTACCGCCAAGCGGAGACAGTGGAAGAAGCGCTCGACGGTGCCGACTACGCCATCCTCGTCACCGAGTGGGATGAACTCGTCAACTTGAAACCGGAAGCGTTCGCCGGGATGCGGCAGAAGCGATTGGTCGATGGCCGCAACGCCTGGAAATTCGCGCGCGACCCACGCGATGTGCAATATGAAGGTGTCGGCCGGATGCAAAAGAAGACGAACACCCCGACGTCTAAATAAAACGAGACGAGACCGTCAACTGGTCTCGTCTTTTTTCATGCGCGCTTCGGCCCAAGCGCTGAACGTTTCCGCGTCGAGCGGTTCGGTGAAGTAATAGCCTTGCCCGATCTCGATTCCTTCCTCGATCATGCGCTTCAACTCGAGCTTCGTCTCAATCCCTTCCGCGACGAGCACGAGCCGCTGTTCCCGGGTGAAACGGGCGACGGCGCGGAGGAACGACAGTGAGTCTTTCGCCTTGCCGCTGACGTACATCCGGTCGATCTTCACTTCGTGGACGGGGAGGTGCCAGATTGCCTCGAACGATGCGTACCCGGTCCCGAAGTCGTCGATCGACAGGCGATAGCCGATGCGGGCGAGCGCCTCGAGCTGGCTCAAATCGGTCGGATAGTCGAGGAGGTCGCTCGACTCCGTCAATTCGATGATGAGCCGATCGGTCATCCACGGATGTTCGGCCGCGGTTTCGATCAACACGTCGACGATCGTTTCGTCGAGACAGCGCGGCGACAAGTTGTAAGAGACGGTGAGTGCGGACAACGGGGAGTCGTGCCACACGATGAGCTGTTCGATGACTTGTTTCAACACGCTCAAAGAGAGCCACAAAATCTGGTCCGACTTCTCGGCGATCCGGATAAACTCAGCCGGGGCGATGGTGCCATGGGCGGGACTGTCCCACCGGGCGAGCGCCTCGGCCCCGACGATGGCCCCGGTTTTGAGCTCGATTTGCGGATGGTAGGCGATCCGGATTTGCCGGGCCCCAATCGCTTCGGGGAGCGCCCGTTCGATCAAGGCGAGCCGTTCGACTTCGCGCAGCACCTCGTCGTCGTACCAGACGATGCGCGTCCGGTGTTCGGTGGCGAGCTGGAGCGCGTTCATCGCCCGTTTGAGCGCCTCGTCGTACGGTTGCATCCGGACGACGGCCATCCCGCATTGGCTATCGAGCACTTGGCGCCTTGTCCGTTCGTCCCAGTCACGCGGGAACAAATCCTCGAGTTCGTCTTTGTCCCCGTCATCGACGTCTTGGATGAAAAGGAGGAGCGTGTTGTCGCGGTAGCGTCCGAGTTGACTCGTCGCATATTTCTTCAACCGTTTCGCGAGCTTGTCGATGAGTCGCTTCAAGGCCGCCTCGGCGTACTCGGTGCCGTACCAATCCGACACGTGTTGGTAGTCGTTCACTTTGAAGACGACGAAGACGCCGTTCGCCGCACCGAGCCCGCGTTTTTTGAACGCCTGGGCGAACCCGTACGCATTCAACAGGCCCGTCGACTCGTCATAGCGGACGAGCCGGTCGACTTCTTGCTCGCGTGAGATCCGTTCCGTCACATCTTCTAAAATCAAATAGTAGTGGTGTTGGTTCGCGACTTCGAGCGGCAATAGCTTGACGCTCATGTAACGCCGCGGCACCTCATCGAAGAACAAGATGAACTCGCTCGGCCGCTGCTCTCGTTTGACGTGGGTGAGCCCGTCCTCCCACAAGCGGCGCCCGGTCGACGTCAACAGTTGGTTGAACTCGTACAAGTTCCGTTCCCCGATCAGCCGTTCGAACACATCGTTGCGTTCGATGATCTCGGACTTGTCGTTGATCAAGGCGATGGCGAGACCGGTCTCGGTGAACAGTGAGGCCCACCGTTCGTGCACTTCCGCGAGTTCGAACGACTTGGCCTCGAGATGATGAACGGTATGCGACATGTCACGGGCGATGCGCTTCAATTCCTGTTCGACCGGTGCGAAGTCGTGCCGTTCCGGGAACGACTGGGTCGGCGGGTCGAGCATCGGATCGATGGCGAGCACGCGCTCTTTCAAGTGGACCAAGTCGAAACCATAACGGTGGCGATACCGGACGAAGCTGTAGGCGAGCAAGGCGAGCGTCATCATGCCGACGAGGAGCGTGAGCACGTAATACGTCTGCTCTTGGCGACGTTCGCGTTCTAAGGCGGTGAGCGCCTTGTCGCTGATCGCGTCGAGCATGCGCTGCGTCTGGTCATAGAAGATGACGGCGCTGACGTAACGGGCCTCATACGGGACGTCGGCGTTCGTCAACTGGCCGAGGGCAGTGAACAGTTGATCGATTCGATCGTCGATCGTCTCGGCGAGGATGGGCCGTTCGATGACGAGGTTTTGCAGGAGCGCTTGTTCAGGCAAGAGCGACGTCTCGAATTCGGCGATTAGTTCGGGGTTCGGTTCAAGGACGAAGACGCGGTCAATGTTGCGTGTATACGCCATCTGAAGCCGGAGTAAGGCGTCCGTCGCCTCATAGAGGGAACTGTCCTGATTCGTCTGGCGGAGCCCGTCGTAAATCCAACGGCGGTCGAGCGACTTCAACAAATCGAACGGGACGAGCCGGAACCAGTCCGTGCCGACACCGGACGTCGCGCGCTCGATGTTGTCGGAGAAAGAGAGGACGGCGTCGCGTTCCCTGGCGGACAGCCCGACGCGGGCGTCATCAATGAGCGCCTCGTTGTATTCGAGCGCCTGGTCCCGATATTGGTCGGAGACGAGCGTGAACGTCTCGGCGCGCTCGAGCTCGTATTGGCGGGCGACATAATACAGGATGAGATGGCTCTCGACGCCGGAGACGTCTTTGGCGTACGTCATGTTCGTGATCGCTTGCCGTGACGTCTCGGCTTTTTCTTTCCAATAATAGCCGCTCCAAAACGTGAGGAGAGCGACGGCGATAAAAGAGAGGATGAACAAGGTGGTGAGGACGGTGCGGAACGGGATGTCAGAAAATGGGGAGCGGCTCATGTCGGACCTCCTCTCGGATTGATGGCATAGCACTGTCTTTCTTTTCCTGTATCCAGACGAGGAGAAACGACAACCGTGTGGAAAACGTGAGCCTGTTTTCGTGAAATGACAAAGACCCGCCGGTGGCGGGTCTTCAAGTGTCCATCTGTTCTTTCGTCGGACCCATGACGCCCGGGACCGGTAAACCGGCCTGGCGGAGCAACACCGTCATCTGTCCGCGGTGGTGCGTCTGGTGGTCCATCATCATCCGGAGCACGGCGCCGCGCGGTCTCATCGTGCCGTGGACGTCGACTTCTTCGAGCAAGTACGCGTCCGTGAACTGTTCGGCCGCGTCCGCGATCTCTCGTGCGTACCGTTCATATTGGTCGGCGATCGCTTTCGCCGCGGCCGGTTGCGCGAGTGATTTCAAGGGCGACAGCCGAAAGCCGAGCAAGTTCGTGAAGTAACCGAGCGCGGTCGTCACGTGCCAGCCGATCCAGCCGAGCGAGTTGTGCCCCGGGACGATTGCTTGTGTGAGCGCGTCGTCGGTGACGGCGCGGAGCACGTCGAGCGTGCCGCGTGATGACGCTTCCCAATCGGTGATGAAGTCTTGTTTCGTGCGATACATCGAATTCCCCCTTGTCCTGTTCTATCGTCAGTGTACAAGATGATCGATTGTTGATGCGCGTCTGACGATTGTTGGAACGTTTCCCTCGCTTTCACGTAGAATGGAAGAGAAGGAGGGACCATCCATGTGGGTTTTAGTTATCGCGGCAGTACTTATGTTTTTCCTCGGCTTCGCCGTCCATCGGCTCGGCTGGCATTTCCTCATCTCAGGGTACAATACGATGAAACAGGAACGGAAAGACCGCGTCGACATCAAGTCGGTCGCCCGGCTCATCGGCATCATGTGTTACGGGATCGGCGTCATCTTTCTCCTCATCGCCGCCATCGAGACGTTCCGTTTGAACATCCCGCTCGAGCCGTTCTTCATCGGGCTGCTCTTGTTCGTCGTCGTGATCTTATGGCGCGCCCAAGCGTATGACGGCAACATCTTTGACGAGTCCGGCCGGTTTCGTCCGGGTGGGAAGAAAAAACTGATCCCGCTCGCGCTCGTCTCCGTGCTGTTGCTGACGGTCGTGCCAGGCCTGTTGATTTGGTTCTCGCAGCCGACCGAGGTCACCCTCACCGAGTCGGCGCTCGTCATCGAAGGCGCCTATGGTCAAACCGTGCCGTACGACGACATGACGGCCGTCATGTTGACGTCGTTCCCCGGTGTCGAGCGTAGACAGAACGGGTCGGTGACGACTGGGCGCTTTACCGGTCATTTCAAGACGATTTATAAAGAAGACGTGCTCCTCTTCATCAATCGGGACGTCGGTCCGGTCATCCGCATCGACTGGAGCGGCAAACCGATCTATTTGAACCTCGAGACGGAGGCGGCGACGAGGACGTTGTATGAGGAGGTGATCGAGCGATGAATCCTTGGTACACGCGCAACATGCCGTTCTTTTTCCTGACGTTCTTCTTCCCGCCGCTCGCGTTGCTCTTGCTCGTCTGGCAGTGGGACAAGTTCACGACGGACCGGGGCATCAAGCTGTTCTTTACGGTCGGCATGACCGTGTTCATCGTCTTCGGCCTGTTGCCGCGCGGCTCGTTGCCGGTCGTCTTGCCGATCATCTTCGGTTTGATCGCGCTGAAGCTCGTGCTGAACATGTTCAAACGAAAAACCGGCTGATACGAGGTCAGCCGGCCAGGACGGGTCACGTTTCGAGGTGGCCCGTTTTTTCGCGTACCCACGCCTCGAACGCGTTCGTCTCGAGGGCGGGGGCGTAATAGTAACCTTGTCCGATGTCGACGCCTTCGGCGAGGATGCGGATGAGGTCTTCTTCGGTCTCGATGCCTTCGGCGAGCGAGGTGAGCTGTTGTTCGCTCGCGAAGCGGGAGACGGCCCGGAGGAACGACGTACTGTCTTTCGCTTTACCGCTCACATACATCCGGTCGATCTTTACTTCTTGAATCGGCAAATGCCAGATCGCTTCGAACGAGGCGTAGCCGGTCCCGAAGTCGTCGATCGACAGGCAGTAGCCGAGGTCGGCGATGTCTTCGAGCCGGTCGAGTTCGCCCGTGTGTGACATGATGTCGGCCGACTCGGTCAGTTCGATCTTCAGCCGGTCTGGGAGCCACGGGTATGGTTCGATCAAGTCCCGCAGTTTCGCGACGATGGACGGGTCGACCGAATGGGCCGACAAGTTGTACGACAGCGAGATGTCCGCGAACGGCGTGTCCCGCCAAGCGATGAGCTGGGCGATGACCTGGTCGAGAATCGAGTGTGACAACCAGAGGATCTGGTCGGAACGCTCGGCGATACGGATGAACTCGTTCGGCGGCACTTGCCCGATCTCCGGGTGACGCCACCGCGCGAGCGCCTCGGCGCCGACGATGCGGCCCGTCTTCAACTCGACTTGCGGCTGATAGGCGACAGTGATCTGTCCTTTTGAGATCGCATCGGGAAGCGCCTGCTCGATGAGCGCGGCCCATTGGAGCTGGGCGAGGATGCTCGCGTCGTACCAGACGAACGGTGTCCGCGTCTCCTTGGCGTGCTGGAGCGCTTTCGTCGCCTCGAACAGGCAGTCGGTGTACTTCGGCGTCGTGTGCGTCGCCCCGATCTGAATGTGGACGGTCTGGCGTTTCTGGTTGATGAGGAGCTCTGTCGGGAACAGCTCGAGCAATTCATGCTCGTCCGCGGCCGTGAAGCCTTTGACGTACAACATGAGCGTGTCATCTCGGTAGCGTCCGAACAAGTGGTGGGCGTACTTCCCGAGCCGGTCTTCGACGTTGCGGGCGAACTCCGTCATGAGCAGGTCGGCGTACGTCGCGTCGTACCAGTCGACGAGGTGGTGGAAATCGTTCAACTTGATCACGACGAACGAGCCGTCGATGTCTTGCTTCGCCCACGCCTGGACGAAGCCGTACTCGTTGTAAAGCCCGGTCGCGATGTCGAACCGGACGAGCCGGTCGACTTTTCGCTCCCGTTCGACGCGTTCGGTCTCATCTTCTAAGATGAGGTAATACGTCAGTGCTTCGCCGCGTTTGAGCGGGATAATCTTCACGTTCAAGAAGCGGACGTGCTCGCCTTTCAAGTGCAAGATGAACTGGGCGCTCGTCCCGTGCTCGGTCACCCCGTCGAGCGCCTCGCGGAAGAGGCGGCGTCCGGTGTCGGTGAACAGCTGATTGATCTCATACAAGTTGCGCTCCCCAAAAAACTGGCGGAACACGTCGTTCCGTTCGATGAAGTCGTACGTGTCATCGACGAGGGCGATGGCAAGGCCCGTCTCGGAAAACAGGGACGACCAGCGTTCGTGGTACCGGAGCAAATCCGTCGATTGCGTCTCGAGCGTATGGACGGTCGAATGGACGCTGACGGCAATCTCGCGCAGCTCGTCCTCGATGCCGCGGAAGTCGTGGTTTTTCGGGAACGTCGCCTCGACCGGCTCCGTGCTCGGGTCGATGGCGAGGGCGCGTGCTTTCAGATGATCGAGGTCATGGGCGTACGATTTCCGCGTGAGGCACAGCGCCGCGAGCAACCCTGCCGACAAGAGGATCGTCATCAACAAGACGGCGATGGCGAGGGCTCCGTAACGGTTCCCTTCCGTCGCGAGTGTCGTCTCGGCTGTCGACCGGACCGAGCGGAGCACGTCATGCGTGTCTTCGTAAAACGTCGTGCCGTTGACGTAACGGGCCTCGAGCGTCGATTCGGTCGTCGCCAGCCGGCTCAAGGCGAGGGCGGACTCGATCAAGTCGGCGACCGATTTTCGTTGCAGCGACGGGTCGGTCGCGATGATCTCTTCGAGCAACCGGGCTTCGTTCGCGAGCGGGGCGATCTCGTTCGCGAGCGCGTCCCGGTCTGGCGTCTCGGCGAGCAAGTTCGTCACGTTTTGAACGAACGTCATCTGCATGCGCATGACGGCGTCGGTGAGCTCGTAGGCGGTGTTTTCTTGGGCGGTCCGTTCGAGCCCTTGGTACAGCCAACGGCGGTCAATCGATTCGATGACATCGAACGGCACCGTATTGAACCGCTCTTCGTCAAGTGTCGTCTCGAGGTTTTCCGAGAAGGCGAGCAGCGCCTCCCGTTCCCGTTCGTTCACCCCCGTCTCGAAGTCGTCGCGGAGTTGGACGTTGTACTGGAGTGCCCGTTCCCGATACGGGGCCGAGAGGAGGGATGTCGGCTGGTTCGAGTTCGTCTCATACAGCCTGGCCGCGTGATGGAGGACGAGATACGACTCGACGCCGGCGAGGTCGGCCGCATGGTTCAAATTCGTCACCGTCTGGTCGACGACGACATGTTTTTCTTTCCAATAATAGCTCAACCCGAGCCCGAACAAGAGCGCGCCGAGGAGACAGGCGATGGCGAGTCCCATCGTGTAAATCCGATACGGGATTTTGGCGAAACGATTTTGACCCATCGGACACCTCCTTTTTTCTTCTTATCTTATATCGCATTTCGAGTCATCGGTGTGAAATCCTGCACATCGAAAAGAAAACCCGACTAAGGTCGGGTTTTCAGGATGCGACGAAAGTCACGGGCGCTTGTAACCGATGAGGCGCGATTGCCAGTACGGTTCTTTGCTGATTTGGTTGTAACCGAGACCGGACGTGCCGGCGTGGATGAACGTATCGGCGTTGATCATGATGCCCATGTGGGACGGACCGGCCGTATACGTGTTCTCGAAGAAGACGAGGTCTCCTGCTTGCGGCTTGAACGACTTCGGTAGTTGCGGACCGAAATAAGCACCGCCCCAATAGTTGGCGACGTTCGTGCGCGGGATGTTGACGCCCGCCTGATTGAACGCATAGAAGATGAGGCCGGAGCAGTCGAAGCCGCCGTTGACCGGGCTTGATGAAGCCCAAACGTACGGCGTCCCGACGAAGCGCTGGGCGACGGCGATCGTCGCGAGACGTGTCGCCTGGGCGGACTGGCCGTTCACTTGCGTGACGAACGTCTTGGAGACGAACCCTTCGGCGAGCCGGTAATGGGTCGCCGTCTCACCGATGACGTTCAACAAGCCGCCACGGAGCGTCGAGCCGACGATTGCGCTCGTGTCGCTCGCTTGGGCCCGAATCGCGGCCGGGCTCGCCGTGAAGAACGTATGCGAATCAAACGACCCGCTCACCCACGTCGGTGTCGCGGCCATGCCTTTCGGAACTTGTTTGACGAACGAGGCCGAGACGAACCCGGTCGTGTTGCCGATGTAAATCTGATGCCAACCGTTCGATGTCTGGACGACGCGAAGCGTCTGACCGGCCGTGACGCTGCCGATAACGGCCGAACTCGTCGTCGCCGAGGCGCGAACGTTCAACGACGGCGTGTTGACGACGTAGTCGACCTCGGTGTTGCCGGCGCCGGCGTCCCCTAAGTTCGGGGCGACCGGTGCGCTCGGCGCGGTCGTCGTCTGTTTCAAGAAACCGGTGCTGACGTAACCCGATTTACCGTTGTACGTCACATACACCCACGAACCGTTTTGTTTCGTCGCCGTCACGGTCGTACCGTTCGGGATCGTCGTGACGAGCGCGAAGCCGGTCCCTGCGCCTTGACGGACGTTCAAGTTGGCCGTCGTGACGTACGAGACGTTGATGCTCTCTTCTTTCACTTGCGCCGGTTGGGCCGGTGCTACCGGCACCGCCGGAGCACTTGGTGCCGGGGCTGGAGTGGATGCCGAGGCGGCGGCTTTCGTTAAATATGTATTCGCGACGAAGCCCGTTTGCGTTCCGTATTTGATGTGTGACCATGAGCCCTCGACTTTCAAGACAGTGACCGTCTGTCCTTTCGGGATCGTCATGAGCACGCGGGCGCTCGTCGATTTCGAGGCGCGCAAGTTCAAGTTGACGGTCGTCTTCGACGTCGTCGCAGCGCTCGGCGTGACGACCGGGGCCGCTGGCTTCGGTGCGGCCGGGGCAGCTGCGGCTGGAGTCAAGAAGTCGTTATGCACCCAGCCCGTCTTCCCGTTATACGTCACTTGCGACCAAACGCCGCTCGTCTTGAGCGGTGTGAGCGTTTGTCCTTTCGGGATGGAGAGGAGGATGCTATGTGTCGTTCCTGCGCCTGAGCGGAGGTTCAAGTTGGCCGTCGTCGTACGCTTGGCTTGCGTCGTCGTGCTCGCGGCTGTGAGCGTCGCAGGGCTGGACGACAGTTTCAACGTCTGTCCGATGGCGATGCGGTCGGACGACAAGTTGTTCACTGATTTCAATGTCGAAAGCGGTACGTTGTGCTGTTGGCTGATCGACCAGAGCGTATCTCCGGCGCGGACGGTATGGGTGCTGGCGGCAGAAGCGTCATCGGCCTGGGCGAGGACGGTTACGGCGGCGATAGCAGCGAATGAGTACATGAGGCCGGACTTATGATCCATGGAGTCACTTCCTTCGTAGATGGAGTTTGGCATTTGTCGAGAACAATCAATACACGTTTATTGTACGGTTTTCGGAAATAGGCAGGCAATGGGGGGAAGGACTCATTCGGCCCAAATCCGTTGAAAAGGAGGTCAATATTTTTTGATAGGTCAAATTGGAAACAGATAGGGAAAAAGGGTGAATCAGAAATTGACTTTCTGTTGAATTTTGGAAATCGTTATCACTTGTCATTCGTGCTATCATTAACTTAAAACGTTTAGACAAGGGTAGTGAACTTATGACCGAGGGGAACTTTTCCGCACAATCGTATCGAAAACATCAAGAGAAACTGTTCGACCTCGTCCGCATGCCTGACGTGAACGAGGAGACCGTGCACGAAGCGATCGGCTATATGTGTGAAGTCGTCGCCGACATGCTCGACGTCGACACCGTCTCGATCTGGCACTTCGACGACACGTACGCTTCGATTAGCTGCCAAGTCGCCTATTCGAAAGAGGCGGGGATAAGCCACCCGGAATTGACCGTCTATCGCGCGGACGCGCCGGTCTACTTCGACGCGCTCCGGACGGACCGGGTCCTCCCGTTCGAGGACGTACGCACCCATCCGTGGGTGAAAGAACTGTACACGCAACACTTCGTCGAAGGACAACGCATCTATTCCATGCTCGACGCCCCGATCTATGCGAACACGTTGGCGAAAGGCGTCATCTGCTGTGAGACGTTCACGCCCCGGGTGTGGACGTATATGGAAGAACTCATCGTCAGCACGTTGTCAGATTTTATCGCCATCCTGTATTTGCGGCTCGAGCGCCAGTCGATCGAGGCGCACGTCACCCGTCTCGCCTATACGGACGCGCTGACCGGGCTCATGAACGAGAACGCCTTCGTCGAGCAGATCGACCGTCTCCGCGAAGAGGCGAGCCACCACCTCGGTTCGCTCATCTACGTGAAAGTCGACAAGTTCCGCGCGGTCGAGGACGCGCTCGGTCTCGAGAAAGCGGACGCGCTCGTCAAAGAAGTCGCAGCAAGGCTCAGTCTCGTCGTCGAACCGTCACGGCTCGCCCGTATTTCCCAGTCCGGCTTCATGATCTGGACGCCTTACGGCGACCGCATCAAAGCGTATGGCATCGCCGACATGCTCTGTGAGACGGTGACGAAAGAACCGTACGCCGTCGGTGCGTTAGACGTCGTGTTGACGATGAGCGCCTTCATCGCCATCGAGGACAAGACGCGGTCGACGCTCGATTTGATCCATGCGACACGCATCGCCGAGAGCGGCAACGTCCAGCGCAGCGTCGTCACGTTCTACGAGGCGGAGATGGGGGAACAGGCGACGGCCCAGCTGACGCTCGAGATGAGTCTCCGCAAAGGCATCGCCTTGAACGAATTCACACTGTATTACCAGCCGAAGATCGATGCGCTGACAGGACAGTTGAACGGGTTCGAAGGGCTCATGCGTTGGGTGCACCCGAAGAAAGGGGTCATTCCACCGCTCGACTTCATCCCGCTCGCCGAGTCGACCGGCGTCATCATCGCCCTCGAAGAACAGATGCTCGTGCTCGCATGCCGGCAGCTGAAAGCGTGGCACGCCTCGGGCCGCCCGTATCGGCTCGCCCTCAACTTGTCGGCGCGGCACTTCTTGTCCGAAGGGGTCGTCGAGAAGCTCGCCCGGATCGTCAAGGATATCGGTGTCTGTCCGACGTATTTGACGTTCGAGATCACAGAAAGCGTCGGCATGGAGAACCAGCAACATGTCATCGAACGCTTCGTCGCCTTTCGGACTGAAGGGTTCTCGATCTCGATCGACGATTTCGGCACCGGATTCTCGGCCTTCGTTTATTTGAAGCACTATCCGATCCATGAGATCAAGATCGACCGCCAGTTCATCCAAGCGACGGAGAACGATCCGACCGGCAACGTCATCGTCCAGTCGATCATCGAGCTCGCCCGCGGCCTCGGCTTGAAGACGGTATGCGAAGGCATCGAGACGGACAGCCAGCGCCGGACGCTGAAGAAACTTGGTTGCGATGAGATGCAAGGGTACCACTTCTCGCGCCCGCTCCCGATCGAGGAGCTTGAACAGTGGATCGTTGAATATGAGACGACATGACAAAAAAGGTTCGCCGCGGCGAACCTTTTTGTGTCTTCATGGAGCTTGCGGCAACGTGATCTGAATCGACGTGCCGGCGCCGGTCTCGCTCGTCATGGCGACCGTCCCGCCGTGCGCCTCGATGATGTCGCGCGAGATGGCCATGCCGAGGCCGCTCCCGAGCGCATCGTCCGTGTTCGTGCCGCGATAATACCGTTCGAAGATGTACGGCAAGTCGGCCGCGTCGATTCCGCGCCCATCGTCCGCGATCGTGATCGTCTCCCCGTCGACGTGTACCGAAACGCGTACCGAATCGTCGTTATGGACGAGCGCGTTGTAGATGAAATTTAAGAGCGCCCGTTTCATGAAGTGCTCATCGATTTGCCGCGTCGCCGCGTCAACACTTGAAAACTCGAGTGTACGGTGGCTGAAACGCGGGTCGTTTAGCACGTCGATGACGAGCTCGCGGACGAACGGCTCGAGTCGCGTCTCGACTTTCTCGAGCGGGAAGTCCCCGTGTTGCAGCCGCATCGTCAAGTTGAAGTCGTCGAGCAACTCTTTCATATAACGCGCCTGCCGTTCGATGACGGCCGCGTACTGGCGTCGCTCCGTCTCGTCGACGTCCGTGTCATCGAGCAACTCGGCGTAGCCTTGGATCGAGGCGAGCGGCGTCTTCAAGTCGTGCGAGACGTTGCTCATCCATTCCTTGCGCCGGACGTCGAGTTGTTCGCGCTCCCGTTCATACGTCTTGAGCGTCTGCGAGACGTCGTTCAAGTTCGCGAACACGGGCCGATAGATGCCGGGACGCTTCGGGTCGACGGTCGAGAAGTCGCGTGCCTTCAGCTGGGCGATCCGCTCGGTCAACCGGTAGACGGGCCGCGTCAAGCGCGAACTGAACGCGAGCCCGATGAGCGCGGCAACGATGAGGTCGACGATGAGCAAGATGAGGCCTGCCCTCGACAAGTAGGCGATGAGCGACTCGGGGTCGATCATCGTGACGAGCCGTCCTTCCGTCGCTTCCGGGAAGGCGACGAGATAGCTATACGATTCGAAGCCGCCGACGAAGTAGAGCGTCAAGTCGTCGTCTTTGTATTTATAGATGTGAATGAGTTCGAGCGGCGTGTACGCGTCGGGCGCCGTCTCGGGGGCGCGCGCTTCCGTCACGACGTTCCCGGACTCATCGAGCACCTGGAGCCAGGCGTTGTTCCGTTCGAGCGCCTCGAGCCCTGCCTCGGACACGACCGGTTCGCCGTCTTCAAGCGTCATATATTGGTTGAACGTGCGGGTGAACGTCTCGCCGGAGTTGCTCTCGACGTCATCGAGCCCGGTCCGCTCATTGACGAGCAGGACGACGAGGATCGTGACGTTCAAGATGATGACGGTCGCGACGATGAGGAGGATGGACACGAGATAGCGTCCGGTCAGTTTCCATTTCATCATTTGTCCTCCTCACACGTGAAAGCGATAGCCGAGCCCTTTGACCGTCACGATATACGTCGGTCGGGAAGGGTCGGGCTCGATTTTTTCACGGAGGCGGCGCATGTGCACCATGACCGTGTTATCCGACCCGTAAAAATCCTCGCCCCAGACGCGGTTGAACAGCGTCTCTTTGCTGAGGATCTGGTTCGGGTGGCGGAGGAAACAGGCGAGCAGCCCGACTTCTTTTGCCGTCAGCTCGAGCCGGTTGTCATGTAAATATACTTCGTTGTCGTCCGCATTCATCCGGAACGGGCCGACGTGGACGTCTTGTTGCGCCGGGGCGTCATACATCGATACCCGTCGCAACTGTGCCTTGATGCGGAAAGCGACTTCTTTCGGACTGAACGGTTTCGTGATGTAGTCATCGCCGCCGATGGCGAGGCCGAGGATTTTGTCGACCTCGTCAGACTTGGCGGACAAGAACAGGATCGGGATGTTCGACGTCGTCCGGATTTGTCGGCACAAGTCATAGCCTTCCCCGTCCGGCAACATGACATCCAAAATGGCGATGTGCGGCCGGAACGTGTGGAACGCCTCGATCCCGCCCTTCACCGTGTGCGCCGTCTCGATGTGCGTGAAGCCTTCTTTCTCGAGTGCTTTTTGAATGAGTGTGCATAAATCTTTCTCGTCATCGACGATTAGGATGCGTGGTTGTTCCATGTGATCACCTCTCGAACAAATCATACCATTTAAGGATTTCGTAAGGTACGCGTGATTTTCAGTTAAGGTGGCGCCTGTAATGTAGTCCTTAGAAAGAGGTGCTATTCATGGAATCATTATTACAAGTCAACCACATTGAAAAGACATACGGGAAAGGCGATACGACGTTCAAGGCGCTCGATGGTGTCTCATTCACGATCGACCACGGCGAGTTCGTCGGTATCATGGGGCCGTCGGGCGCCGGCAAGTCGACGCTGTTGAACGTGCTCGCGACGATCGACACGCCGACAGCAGGGGACATCCTCGTCGACGGGAAGAATATTGCCACGCTCGACGAAGAGGCGCTGGCGGACTTCCGGCGCGACCATCTCGGCTTCATCTTCCAAGACTATAACTTGCTCGACTCGCTCACGGTACGCGAGAACATCTTGCTACCGCTCGCCGTCTCGAAGACGTCGGTCAAAGAGACGCGTCAACAAGTCGACGCGCTCGCCAAACGGTTCGGGCTCACCCACATCCTCGATCAATACCCGTACCAAATCTCGGGCGGACAGAAACAGCGGACGGCCGTCTGCCGGGCGCTCATCTCGAACCCGTTGCTCATCTTCGCCGATGAGCCGACCGGTGCGCTCGACTCGAAGTCGGCGACCGACCTGCTCGAGACGCTCGCCGGGCTGAACGAGGCCGAGACGACGATCATGATGGTGACGCACGACGCCTATGCGGCGAGCTTCTGCCGTCGCGTCCTCTACATCCAGGACGGACGTCTGTCGAAAGAACTCATCCGCGGTGCGACGTCACGCGACGCGTTCTATGAGGCGATTTTAGAAGAGTTGAAGGGCGGTGCGTCCGATGACGCTCTTTGATTTGGCGAAAAAGAACGTCGCCCGCAACTTGTCCCGCTACGCGCTCTACGTCGGGACGACGATCTTTTCGATCATCATCTATTTCACGTTCGCGACGCTCAAACATAGCGGCGAGATCAGTGCGCTCGCCGAGACGTCGAAACAGATCAGCGGGCTCATGAGCGCCTCGACGTTCATCTTGCTCATCTTCGTCGCCTTGTTCATCGCCTATTCGAACGCCTTCTTCTTAAGGGGTCGCAAGCGTGAGGTCGGGCTCTACTCGCTCCTCGGCGTCCGGAAGAAACAGATCGGGCAGTTGCTCTTGTTCGAAAATCTCGTCATCGGTGCCGTCTCGCTCATCGTCGGCATCGGGCTCGGTGTCGTCGGGGCGAACGCGCTGTTGCAAGTGCTGCTTCGGCTCATGAGCAGCGACTTGTCGATCGGGTTCGCGTTCTCACGGTCGGCGCTCGTCGAGACGTTTCTCGTCTTTCTCGGCATCTTCTTGTTCACGTCGTTCCAAGGGTATCGGGTCATCTATCGATTCAAACTGATCGACCTGTTCCACGCCGACAAAAAAGGGGAGGACGTCCCGAAAGCGAACGTGTTCGCGGCGCTCGCTGGTGTCGTGACGCTTGCCGTCGCTTATTGGCTCGCGCTCCAGGATTTGACGTCGCCGCTTTGGAGAATGCTCAGCCTTGCCATGCCGCTCCTCATCATCGGGCTCACGGTCGTCGGGTCGGCGCTCTTGTTTCATAGTGTCCTCGTCTTCATCCTCGGCCGCATGAAAGCGAATGAGAACTGGTCGTGGCGGCGCCTGAACGTGTTGACGACGTCACAGCTGTTATACCGGATCCGCGGCAACGCCAAGACGCTCACGCTCATCAGCATCATCAGCGCGACGGCGATCACGGCCGGTGGCGCCATCTTCAGTCTTTATTACTACGCCGAGGAGAACGTCACGTCGTTCGCGCCGTACACGTTCGCCTGGGAAGGGGACGCGCGACCGATCGATGCGGACGTGATTGCCGAGGTGGATGTATGGAAAAAGACGGTACGGGTCCCAGATGAATACGGGGAGCGCGAATATGGCGTCATCGATGAATCGACATATCGACAGCTCGTCGACGGACTCGATTGGGAGGAGCCGACCGCCCTCAGTGGCAACGAAGTGCGTCTCGTCGACCCGTTCTTTGATGAGCGGTTCAATGACGAGATGAATCAAGTCGAAGTCGACGGCACGACGTATCCTGTCAAAGAGCGCATCGAAGCGACCCCGCTCAACGTCATGACGTTCGGCGGCATCTTCCTCGTCACCCGTGACGACGTCTATGCAGCGATCGACGGTGACGCGGTGTCGTATCACGCGGTGAAAGTCGCCGACTATAAAGACCAGGCGGCGTTGTCGGAACGCTTATCCGGACTATCAAGTTTCTCGAGCGCGACCGATTTGTACCGGGACACGATGGCCGTGAACGGGGCGCTCCTCTTCGTCGGCAGTTTCCTCGGGCTCGTCTTCCTCGTCGCGACCGGGAGCGTCATCTACTTCAAGACGATGACTGAAGCCGAGGCCGACCGGGCGACGTACGCGGTGTTGCGTAAAGTCGGGATCTCAAAACGCGACATCAAGCAGACGATCCGTCATCAAGTCGCCGTCGTCTTCTTGGCGCCGTATGTGCTCGGCTTGCTCCATGCGAGCGTCGCCTTGATCGCGTTCTCGCGTCTGTTCGCGATGGACTTCACCGTGCCGGTCGTCGTTTGGATGACCGTCTACTCTGCGATTTACGCCCTCTATTACGTGTTGACGGTCCGACGTTTCACAAAATCTGTCTTATAAGGAGAGAATTAATATGAAGAAAATCATTGGGTTCACGCTCGCGTTCGTCCTCGTGGCGGTCGGGGTGATCAATATCGACTGGAATCGGCTCGGCAAGGAGAACGTGTATGTTCAAGTCGGGGAGGTGACGAACGTCGAAGAGACGACGCTCGACTCGGGGGAGGTCGTCCGCCGTTATACGTATGAGACGAAAGCGTACACGAAAGACGGCGAGCCACAAAACGTCACGTTCAGCGCCGCCAAAGCGTTACGGCAAGGCGCCTTCTTGATGCTTTATATGAAAGACGATGCTGTCACGTCGTACGATGAGGTCGGGGCGTCTGACGTGCCGGAAGCGGCGCGGGAGAAGTTATGAGTACACATCAATAAAGACCGCCTTTCCTGTTTTATGTCAGGGAAGGCGGTCTTTCTCATGTTTGCGGTTGTTCATCTGCTAGTTCAAGTTGGAGTATGTACGACAATTCCTTATGGGCCAATTCAGAGAAGCAGGTCTTTTTGACGTGCGTCCGTGGCCGGAGCCCGCATTCCAATGCGATGTCGACGATCGTGCGAATCTGATTTTCTGAATAGTACCGTTTGCGTCCGATTGTGAACGGGGTCGGCGGCAAGACGCCGTCGGTCTCCCATTTGATCAATTGTTGCTGGCTGCGGGGAATGCCGGCGACGCTGAACGCTCGGCTCAGTTCTTTTAGCGGATAGACGGTCAATCTATGAGCACGGTAGATGATTGGTTTTCCTTGCTCCGGGAAGTAAGTATCCCAGTCTGTCGCGCGAAACGTCAAGTCGGTTGAATTGAAGTCGATTTGAGCGGAAGGAATAGAGGAAGATAGTGCCATGTCTAAGCTGTTCATTATGTTTAGCTCCTTCATCAAGTCAAACGGGACATTAAAGAGATGTCCTCCCTCGTATAGTACTCCATTCACAGTCTTTAATCTGTAAGTTTTTCCAAACATGGGTAATAAATTCATAGGACTATAGATGTGTTTTTATGTGAGAGGTGCCGGAAAATAGGATACCCTAAATGGTATGAAAACTCAATCACAAAGCCAATTGATCTAAAATAAACTAATATTCAGAAAATATGGTTCGATAGTCATGAATTACGAAAAGGAAATAAAATGAGCAAACCTTACCGATCTCCGGTTAATAGGGGCGAAGGAGGTGAGACATATGGCAGTGTATCGAGAATACGCAAGCGTCTTTTATCTCGACACGAAATGGCTCGTTGACGGTAAAGACAAACGTCAGCTAGTCCGTTTCGGTCCGCTCGGTGCTCGGATGGAGACCGAAGAGATCAAACAGTTCGGTGATTTATTGATCGGACTACTTTCAGTCGACTCCGCCGCGTACATCGTGTCACGTGAATTCCACGTGACGGTCTAAACTGGAGGAACCCCCAATGCGTGCATCCCCTCGTCCCGCCGCTGACAACCGGCACGATGAGCAGGTGGTCACATGAGTTGGCCCGAACTCATCTCGAACCTCGGATTTCCGATCGTCGTCTCGCTCTATCTGCTTCACCGGATCGAGACACGGCTTGAGCGCATGATCCAGCTGCTCGAGCGCTTGGACTCCACCCGTCCTTCTGAATCGTAATCATCCCCCGAAAGGAGCCATCCCCCATGGCACAGCTGACAGAAAAGAAAGCGACGCTCGTCCTGACGACTCACCACGACCTTGAAAGTTTGAAACCGACGAAGAAAGCGCAACGCTTCGGCCCGATCCGCACGGCACTTACGGCCAACGAGGCCGAGGCGTTCGGCCATCTCATGATCGGCATGGTCGAACAAGAAGATTTCACGCTCGCCGTCGTCCGCGAATACGACTTAGTCTAATACCCACATTTAAGGAGGAGAATGAATCATGACTGAAACAAAACTCGAAATCGCCTTTTTGGACACGTTCAATAAAGTAGCCCGCTTCCGTTTGAACAACGTCAAACAACCGATCGACCCGGTGAAAGTAAAAGCGCTCGCCGACTTCATGGTCGCGAACGACCCGCTCGGCAAGAACGTCGTCAAGTGGACGGAGATCAAGATGATCGAAGGATCGACGACCGTGTTGAACGTCCAATAACTTCGGAAAGATGGCTGAGCGTTCAGCCATCTTTTTTTAATGTTGGTCAATCGTCTTCAAAGTTTTCTGAAAACGGTCGATATAGGAAGAAACGTTGGTTTGAGAGGGGACTACATATATGAAGAAGAAATTAAACTGGTCAGCTTTGCGGCAAAAGTTGAGCGGGCGACCGAAGCTTCGCTCGTTCCGAAGACGGCCGAAATCGGTGAAAGCCGGGACCGAAAAAGGACTGACGATTCGCCAGAAGCTATGGGGGCTCGTCCTCTTGTCGCTCCTCATGGTCATCGGGGTCGGTGGCTATTCGCTCCTGTCCTTGAACGATGCGAACAAGCAAGCCGACGATATCGTCAACAACTGGAACAAAGGGCTCGACTACGCCCATGAGTTGAACACGCTCGCCGCGAACTATCGGGCGCTCGAGCTCGAACATATCGTCACCGAAGACGTCGCCGGAAAAGAAGAATTGATGACAGAGATGCAAGCCATCCGGGCCCGCATCAATGAGGTCGCCCCGAAATATGAGGCGACGGCAACCGGGGCGACGGATAAAGAACTGTTCGATTACTTCGCCCGTCAGTGGGAGATGTATCAGCGCGTCTCGGACAACATGCTCATCTTCAGCACGTCCGGCAACAACGGCATGGCGCGTTCTTACTATGACGCCCAGTCGCAAGCGACGTACGACAACTTCACCCAGCGGCTGACGGCGCTCGTCGCGTACAACTCGGAAGGGTCAGAGCGTGTCGGGGCCGTCATGGAACGAGAGTTCAAACAATCGCTCATCGCCCTCATCGCCGTGACAATCGGGGCGGTCACACTGCTCCTCTTCCTCGGGTTGAGCCTGCTCCGTTCGATCATCCGGCCGATGCGGACGCTCCAGACGAAATTTGATGAGCTCGCCACCCAAGGCGGGGACTTGACGATGTCGATCCCGGTCACGTCGAACGACGAGATCGCGCAAGTGAGCCGGTCATTCAACACGTTCATCGCCTCGCTCCGCGAGATCATGATCGACGTCGACGAGACGGCGAAAGTCGTCCTCACGTCTTCGAAAGAAGTCGCGGCAGAAGTGACGCAACTGAGCCGCTACATGGAAGAGACGTCCGGGACGGTCGAGGAATTGACGGCCGGTATGGAAGAGACGGCGGCCTCGTCGCAAGAGATGAGCGCGTCGACGATGGAGATGGGTGGATCGATCGACTCGATCGTCGACTTGTCGAACGACAGTGCCGAGACGGCACAACACGTCGAGCAGCGCGCCCATGCGATGCGCACGCAAGCGATCCAGTCGAAGACGGAAGCGAACGCGATCATCGAGGCGAAACGGCTTGAACTCGACGAGGCGATTCGCGGCGCGAAGTCGGTCGAAGAGATTCGCGTCTTGACGACGGCCATCCTCACCATCGCCGACCAGACGAATTTGCTCGCCTTGAACGCCTCGATCGAAGCGGCGCGGGCCGGGGATGCGGGACGTGGCTTCGCCGTCGTCGCCTCAGAGATTCGCAAGCTCGCCGAGAACTCACGCCAGACGGTGAACGAGATTCGAGAAGTGTCGAACACGGTCATCGACTCGGTCGAGCGTCTGAACACGAGCTCGGCGGATATGCTTTCGTTCCTCGATACGACGGTCTTGTCAGACTATGACCGGCTAGAGGCGTCGGCGACGCAATATGAGGCGGACGCGAGCGTGTTCGGGGAGACGGCGAAGACGTTCGAAGGGAACGCCCTTCAGCTCCGCCATATGACCGACAGCATCCTCGGTGTCATCCAAGAAGTCGCGACGACCGTGACTGAAGGGGCGGACGGGACGCAGTCGATCTCGGAGAAAGTCCAATTGTCGGTCGAACGGTTCAATGATGTGCAGCATCGGATGACCGAGACCGAGCAGCGGGCGATCGAGCTCGCGAACCGGGTGTCACAGTTCAAACTATAAGACGAAGACCGCAACGAAAAGCCGTTGCGGTCTTTTTATGTCCATTTTGAGAATTGGGAAATCAAAATTTAGGTCAATGCCAAGAAAAAGTTGCGCTACCATTGGAAAAACGTTTGCACGATCCGATAACATCCATGTAGTTCCAAAAAAAGAGAAATAGAGGTGGGAGAGGCGACGTCCTCAGAAAAAAATGAAATGGATTAAAACACGATCGTTAACACAAAAGTTATTTACAGGTATTGGATTTATTCTATTTTTTGTCGTTATCGGCATGGGGTATAACCTTCTCGCTTTGCAGGATGCGACGAGCCGCTACGAAGAGATGATTTCAAAAGATGTTATGAGAATGAAAGCGGCAGATGAGTTGTCTTTAGGTATGGTTCGGCAGGCGTACGGTCTTCGTGGTTACACAATTGAGGCGGACCCGTCTCGACTTGAGGCTGAACGGAAAGGATCCGAAGATAAAGAAGCGGCAATACGTGCGCTACTGAAGCTTGCAGATTCAGAAGAAGAAGTGAAAGAACTAGAAAATTTATTAACTTATGCAAAAGGCTATGATGAACTAGCCAAACAATTGATTACGGCTATTGATACGGGAGACCAGGACAGTATCGACCGACTCGCCCTTCGTCTAATGCCCGACGTGACCGCATCGATTATCGAATCAGGTGAAAGTATGCAAGATGAGTCTGAAGCGGCTATGCTTGAAAAGCAAAAAGAGTTAGAGAGAAGAGGACAAGCTGCGACACTCTATTCGGCAATTATTGCAATCATTATTCTCGTGCTCACACTAGGTGCAGGTTATCTTTTAAAGCAGATGGTCACCGTACCACTCCGTTTGATTTCCAAAGAAGTCGATGTCGTCGCAGCCGGAGACTTGACGCGTGACGATTTGAAGGCGTTGACGCGTGACGAAATCGGTCAACTTATGATCGGCTTTAACGGGATGAAACAGAATTTACGTGAATTGATTGATGAAGTAAATCGGAACGCACAAGAGATCACGGCCCAGTCGGAAGAACTGTATGCGAGCACAGAAGAGATGTCTTCGCAGACGGAAGAGACGACACGGATGATCGAGCGGGTCGTCGAAGAGACAATCGCGCAAGCACGGGAAGCGACCGGCAGCGCGAAAGCGGTCGCCGCGGCTGATGAAGGTGTCGACCAGATTGCCCGTTCGATCGGGACGATCAGCGATGACGTCTCGAAAAGCCTCAAGCTTGCGGAGGACGGCGGCGAGACGATCCAGCAAGCGAAACAAGAAGTGCTCGCCCTTGAGACGGAAACACGCCTGACGGGCGATTCGATCGCGACATTGAAACGGCAGTCAGAAGAGATCGCGCTCATCACGGAGGTCATCCAATCGATCACTGACCAGACAAACTTGCTCGCCTTGAACGCGGCAATCGAGGCTGCCCGGGCCGGTGAGCAAGGAAAAGGGTTCGCAGTCGTCGCCGAAGAGGTACGGAAGCTCGCTGAACAATCGAAACAATCGGCGACAAAGATTGCCGGTTTGATCGAATCAATCCAAGTCCAGTCGGATGCGGTGCTGACGCGTCATGAAATGAGTGCGAAACGTGTCGAAGTGAACACGAGACTGCTCGAGAAAGCGACGCAGGCGTTCGGCCAAATCGTCGAGCAGTTAGAGAAGTCGGTCGAGAACACGCTCCACATCCGTGAAGCGTCAAACGAGATTGCCGTGACGACGAAACAAGTCGCGACGGCCGCGCTCGGGATCGCCAGCGAGAGTGAACAGATGGCGAGTACGATGCGTGGTGTCGGTGAGACGGCCGATTCTCAGCTCGCGATGATTCAAGAGCTGAACGGTGTCGCCGAATCACTCGGCACCATGACCGGTGACCTTCAAACGTTGATCGGAAAATTCAATACGTGACAAGAGCCGTCTGCGGACGGCTTTTTGTATGTTCAAAGGATTGACGAGAACGTGTTTCGGGAATTGCCGAAAAGAACGCATTTTACGGAGAAAAGGGGAATCACCATGAAATATACGGTCATCACAGGCGCCAGTTCAGGAATCGGTTATGAGGCGGCGAAACAGCTCGCGGAAAAAGGGAAGTCGCTCGTCCTCGTGGCACGTCGCACCGACGAACTCGAGAAGTTGCGTCAAGAGATCAAGTCGATCTCACCGGACAGCGACGTCATCTTGAAGACGAACGATTTATCGTATAGCGAGAACGTGTACGCCTTGTACGAGTCGCTCGCTGACCTCGACATCGAGACGTGGATCAACAACGCCGGGTTCGGCGATTCGAACCTCGTGAAAGACGCCGAGGTCGGGAAGATGGAGAACATGATTCGTCTGAACGTCGAGGCGCTCACGGTGCTATCGAACTTGTACGTCCGTGACTATCATAACGTCGAAGGCGCGACGCTCGTGAACGTCGCGTCCGTCGTCGGGTATTACATCGCCAAAAAAGGCGTCACGTACAGCGCGACGAAGTTCTTCGTCAGTGCCTATACGGAAGGGATCGCGCGTGAGCTCATGAACAACGGGGACAAACTGCGGGCGAAAGTGCTCGCGCCGGCGGCGACGGAAACCGGGTTCGCGAGCCGGGCCCGTGAAGAGGCAGACTTCGACTATAGCCAAAACGTCGAGAAGTATCACACGGCCGAGGAGATGGCGGAGTTCTTAATGCAACTGCTCGAGAGCGACGAAGTCGTCGGGATCGTCAATCATGAAGATTACTCGTTCGAGCTGCGCGGACCGATTCATCCATTTATGGGGTGAAATAAAGACGAATCAGTATAAGAAAAGGCACTTCGCTGCGAGCGGAGTGCCTTTTCTGTGCCGCAAAACGACTGCTGTACGCCTAAAGTTTACTAATGACTACGTGCTAGGTTCAAAATAAAAATCCGCATCACATGGATTCTTAGAAAATTGAAAAAAAGAGTAAACAAATCTTAAGGAATCTATTTCCATTTCGCGTGAAGGAGACGACTTTTTCTTAATTGATTTTCCTATAATGAGACTGACTTGATGAGAGGAGTGGAGTGGATGAAGCGTTGGATCAGTATCATATTGATGATGTTATTATTTTTCGGAACGGTTCCCCAACCTGTTGATGCTGCCTCGAAATTAACAGTGACACCAAAGACGGTCACGTTGATGACGGGAACATCAAAAGTAGTGAAAGCGACGGCTTCAGGTGTGAAGAAACCCGTCTATGTGTGGCAGTCCTTAAATCCTAAAGTGGCGACTGTCGTGAACGGGAAGATTACCGGAAAAGCCGTTGGCAAGACGACGGTGACGGTGACGGTCAAAGGAACGAAACTAAAACAAAACGTTGCTGTTACGGTCACGAAGCGAAAGTATAATGCGACCGATTTGTTTAAAATGGCAAACCCGTCCGTGGCGTTGGTTGAGATGTTGAATGATCGAGGACAAGTCGTTTCTTCTGGAAGCGGGTTTGTCGTCAATAAAGGTGAGGTCGTGACAAATTTCCATGTCTTGCAAGGTGAAGCGAACGTGGAAGCGAAAGTCTCATTTGCGAATGGCTCATTCGTACGCACAAAAGTAATCAAACGTTACGATGAGACTTTAGATTTGGCCGTTCTCGATATTTCGCGAATCGCCACGGCACCTCCCGTCTTAAAGATGAATGGAACCAGAGTGGCGACGGGAGAAAAGACATATGCGTTAGGAAGTCCGCGTGGCGTAAGCAACACGATTACCGAAGGGATGATTAGTAACAACAGTGTCGTCGTGGACGGGCTTGAGTACTATCAATTCAATGCGAGTACTACTTACGGGAATTCGGGAGGACCGCTCTTGAATATTTATGGGGAAGTGGTTGGTGTGGTCACATGGATGTTTGAGAACTCACAAAACATGAACTACGCAGTCCCGATTCGTCAGCTAGGATTACTCGATGCACGTCAAACGGCATTAATTGAGGACGTTCAAATTCCTACTCTCCCTGTGCCGTATGGAAAAGGAGATACGTTTGAAGAAGAGCCAAATGATGAATGGCTGAAATCAGACATTTTACGTTATGCAGATGGCTACATTCGCGGGACGACTTTAAATCTAGATGATGTGGATGTGTATGTGTTCAACGTTGAAAAACGAACAGCGTTAGACTTTTTCGGCACATACGGGGATGCCCGATTGTCGCCGTACTTCGCATACGGTATTTATGATTTAAATGAGGAACCAATCGCTTTCAGTGAACCGTTTGTATCTACAAATGGAAATGGTGTGACGTACCAAACGCTCCAGATGACGGTTAACCCAGGCATCTATTTTCTTGTTGTCTTCCCGCTTGATGGATTGTCTCGCACCGCTTACGTGAATAAAGACTACTTGATTATGCATAAATTCCGATAAACATAAAACATCCCGCCCTCGTTGTCTGAAGGCGGGATGTTTTATGTTCATGACGGTCGCATCGAATCCGGATAGCCGCCGGTCACGCGATGGGTGAGCCGGTGATACCAATAGCGAAGACGCAGACGGTACACGTAGAAACGTGACGTGTTCGGCAAGATGACGTTGTCGACATAGTCGGCGAACATGGCGCGGAACATTTGATCCTCGCTGTCGTCGTACGTCGCGCTCCACATGCCGTGTTCTTGGACTTCAATCAACATGTGGACCGTCTCGTCGTCGAGCTGTTCATGCTCCGGGTTGCGCTTGACGAGCATCTCGACACGATGGCTACAGATGGAAGCATAGAGCGAGTGGGCCCGTGGGTTGCGCGGGTTCGCGTTCAAGTAGCCGATGGCCGCCTTCATGAGCTCGTCGTTCATCTCGAGCGGGATCTCATCGAACACTTGGAAAAACTCGAGCAGCATCGGGGCCGTCTCTTCATTGAACCCGGCGAGGCGGACGTAATGCATCAAGTGGAGCCCGGCCTCCCCGTAAAACTTGCGATGGAAATAATGGATGGCGAGCGCCCGTTGCGCCATCGGCACGTGCGGATAGCGTTCGACCGCCCGTAAATAATGTTGCTCGGCTTCGTATGTGAATCCGGAATCGTCGCTCAGTGCGCCGAGGAGGCAATGGATGAGGAAGTGGTCCCCAAGCGTGCTCGCCTCGTCGAGTTGTTGTTTCGCCCGGTCGAACTCGCCTTCACGGATGAGCGGGTAGGCGCGCATCGCCGGAAAGAACGGGTCGTTCGGGAACGCCGTCTCGCCGCGCTTGACGAGCGTCTCGATCGCTTCCGTGTTATAGTCCTCGCTCAATTCTTCGAGGAGCATCATCTCGAGAAACGTACGCTGGAATTCTGGGGTGTGTAAATCGATGGTGTGTTTCAAATGGTGTCCCTCCGTACGTGTGTGATTGTTGCTTTATTATACAAGCGAATGCGTGAACGGAGTAGAGTTTTTTCAAAAAATGGGAAAAGAAAAAGAGTAGAGCTTCACACAAAGGAGGGATGGAGATGGTGACGTTCACGGGCTATATCGTCGACGTCGGGGAAGGGACGATCCGTGTCGCGCCCCGTGCCGAGGCGGAGCCGTTCGACGGGATTGTGTTTCATTTGAAAGAGGGTGTCGAACACGAACCGCCGCTCGTCGTCGGTCAATACGTCCGGGTCGAGCACGATGAGAAGATGACGCGTTCCTTGCCGCCGCAGGCGACGGCGCATCGAATCGATGTGCTATGATTGGGTTGAGGTGAGGGTATGGGAAAGGGAAATATCATTTGGCTTGGCGCGGTCATCGGCTTTAGCGCCTTGCTCGTCTGGTTGTTGCAGGACGTCATGCCGTTTTGGATGTTATCGATCATCCTATTGTTGCTTGGCGGGCTGCTCGGCAACTTGCAACGGAAATTCAACAAAGACACATGAAAAGCACGTCTTCCTTTATTCGGAAGGCGTGCTTTCTTCGCTTGCTTCATCTTGAGCCTCATCGGTCGATGCCGGTGGGGCTTGTTTCGGCTTGTCTTCTTTTGGTTTGTCTTCTTTGACGGGAGGTTCTTCTTTCGGTTTATCTTTTGGTTTGTTGTCTTGTTTCTTCAGTGGTTTTTCGGCTTCTTTCGCCGGCTGTTCCGGCTCGACCGGCTCAGCCGGTTCTGTCACAGGGGTTTCCGGTTCGGCCGGAGGCTCCGTGACCGGAGGATCGGTCTGTTCTTCGGCCGGTTGATCCGGTTCCGTCGGCTCAGGTGTCGTCTCTTCTTCTGGTGGCGGTGTCGGTTCGACCGGTTTTTCTACCGGCGGGGCGGCCTCTTCGACTGGCGCTTCCGGCGCAACTTCCGGTTCAGCTGCTGGTTCCTGCGCCTCTTCTTGTACAGGCGCAGGCGCTGTTGGGGCCGGTGCTTCCGTCACAGGCGCATCTTTAGGAAGCGGTGAGATCGGTGCGACTGGCGCGAGATCGGCCGTCGGAGGAGCTGGTGTGTCCGAATCGAGGAACAGACGGACGTCTTGTTCAAACAAGGCGACCGGTAACGCTTCCCCTCGCAAGTGGATGGCGAGCACACGACCGTTCGCAGTCAAGAGCGGGCTGCCGATCGCGTAACGCGGTAAATCGAAGTTCCGCGTATAGCCCGTCTCATTGAACGTGACCGTTCCATTGAGACGGTCTTTCGTCGTCATCGTCATGAGCGATTCATCGTTCGCGGCGATCGCCTGGGTGAACGAAAATGGCGTGAGGTCGACTTGTTCAATCCGGATGACAGCGATGTCGTCGTTTCGACCGACGACCGTCCCGGCGATCTCTTTTCCGTCACGTTCTAAGACGATATCCGTCAAGCCGGCCACGTTCGAGGCGGCCGTCAACACGTCTTGCGGACTGATCAAAAAGCCGGTTCCATAACTGACGGTGAACAGGCTGTCTTGCAGTGCGTCAAGGTCGGCCGGGCTCGCTGCATCCGCAGAGACGGTGTCGTCCGTGATGTTCAGTTTCACTTTGTCGGCCAAGGAATCGGTCGAGCGCGGACTGTCCTTCAAATAAGCATTCGTCACGACAGCGATGAAGGCGATGAGGGCTAAGGCGAATGGGATGATGAGCAATCGATAGCGACGCGAGCGGTGGCCACACGTCGGACAAGCGGTCGTTCGCGAGCGGGTCTTCGTTCCGCATTGTGGGCAAGTCACGAGGATGACACCTTCTTTCTCTAAAGCATAAGATGGTATGCCTATTCCTCAATTGGGGAAGGGGTAAACAATAATTAGCCAGGTTTAAAAATGAAAATAGGGAATTGTCCCATGAGAGCTTTTTATGGGATTCTAATTTTATAAATGCGAGGTGACTTCTTTTGATTGTGACATGCAGCCATTGCGGGTATGAACAGTTCATAAAAGACCATAAGTTTGACCGTGACTATCGTGAAGAGTATGAAACAGCGATTCTTGTGTTTTGTGACCGCAAGTGTTGCGACTCATCACGAATCCCAATCCCAAACGGTTACATTAAATTAGGGATGTGGCTAGGCGGCTGGTCACTTGTCAGATTGATGACGACGGAAGAGTACAAAGCCGTGAGGAGGGCAAGACGGATTCTAGAGATTGGCCTCGCCCAAATGGACTCTGATTCTTAATGTGTTCACTCCGCCCAACGATTGTCATGCGTGAACGAGACGGTCAGCCATTTCTCATACGGTAAGAAGGCGAGCGCGTCGGACAGTTGTTGCCGGATCTTGTCTTGGTCGGCGATCGTGTCGTACGGGTAGTTACGGGGGACGACGAGGTCGATTTCAAGGAACAAGACGTTGCCGGACTTCGTCGTGCGGACGTACGTCTTGTCGACATCGAACTGATGCGCGATTTGAAGGACCGTCAGCCGGATTTGTTTACTGTACGGCGTCTCGGTGTCCATGTCGATCAATTCTTTGATCGCCGTCCACATTTCGATGAGGGGTGTCCGGACGAGCCAGAGTGTGATCAACATGAGCATGAGCGGATCGATGTATGGGGCGATGGCATCGAACGACAGCCAGACGAGGATCTGGGCAATCAAGTAACCGACGAGCGCGCTGAACGTGAGGACGGCGCTCAGGCGCCACTGGACGACCTCGGCCGTGACGAGACCGGAGTTCGCTTTTAGTTGGAATGATTTCAAATACCGGTAAATCGCAAACGTGATCAATCCGCTAACCGTCAAATAGGCGAGCGCCCCGCCGAGGACGAGGTCGTTGCCGCCGGCGCGGATGTCGTCGATTGCACCGAGGAAGGCGTTGACGATGACGAACAACAGGACGCCGTATTGGAACAAGATGATAAACGGCTCGATCGTGCTCTTGCCGAACGGGAAGCGCTTATCGGCCGTCAACATGAAGACGCCGGCCCGGAGTGAGATCCAGCTCATGATCACGCTCAAGAATGAATACACACCGTCGAACAAGATGAACGACGAGGATAGCCAGAGACCGACGAGGATGCCGGCGATGGCGAAGAAAAGTGAGGCGAAGACGGAGACGCGCAAAACGAAGCGTTCTATTTTTGGATCTTTTGGCATAAAGATGCCTCCTTCAATGGAAATCATCATCCTATTCCCGAAATATCGAGCCGTTATGTATGGTAAACTTTTGAAAACGAATCGGGGGATGAGTACATATGAAATTTGTCATTTTGTTCGGCCCGCAAGCCGTTGGGAAGATGACGGTCGGGCAAGAGTTGGCGAAAGAGACGGGGCTGAAGCTGTTTCATAACCATATGACGATCGACCTCGTCAGCCCGTTCTTCAGTTACGGGACGGAAGAAGGACGCCGGCTCGTTCAACTGTTCCGGGAAGAACTGTTCGAGTCGGTCGCGAAAAGCGACTTGCCGGGCATGATCTTCACGTTCGTCTGGGCGTTCGACATGGAAGAGGACTGGGCGTACGTGCGGCACGTGACGACGATTTTCGAGTCTCAAGGGGCCGACATCTTTTACGTCGAACTTGAGGCGGACATCGAGGAACGGCTCGTCCGCAACACGACCGAGAACCGGCTCACGCACAAACCGACGAAACGGGACATCGCCTGGTCGGAAGGGGAGTTGAAGCAGACGGCGACGATGCACCGCTTGAACTCACGCGATGGGGAACTCGACATCGACAACTATTTGCGCATCGACAACACGCATCTCGACGCGGCGACCGTCGCTGAACGCATCAAAGAACATTTCCAGCTATGACGAAAGCGAGTCCCAGGGAAGGGGCTCGCTTGTCTTATGCCCACCAGTCGGGGCGTTGATACGATTTGAGTAGTTCTTTTTCAACGAGACGTTGCTCGAGGTAAGATGTGACGCTCGGTAACGTGTCATCGATGTCGGCCGGATGCACCATCGCCTCGATCGATGCCCCAGGTCGGATGGCGTCGAGCGTCTCTCGTGATACACCGGCGCCGTAAAATTGATCCGTGAACCGTTCGGTCACCCACAAATCTCTGCGTGCGTCGAGAGTCGGTAAGGCCCGAAACGTCGTCTCATATTCTTCGGCGAGCCGGACGATGACGTCTTGAATCGGGGCCCAGCCGTGGACGTGGTGATGGCTGTCCAAATGATGGAGCGACAGTCCCGTCGCTCGAAACGCCTCGATTTGGGCTTTCCATTCAAGATAGACGAGCTCGGGGTCCGGAGGTGCCTCCGTCAGAAATCGGTTCGTGTAGCGGAACGTGCCGTCTGCTTTCGTGAGCGGTTGACTCGTCTTTGCGAGCGGGCGTCCCCACGTCAAGGCGAGATGTACCCCGACGTGGAGGGCCGGATGCTGCTTCGCGAGCGCGACCGCTTCCTCGACGGCGTGGCCGTTCATGATCATCGTCGCCGAATTGACGATGCCGTGGACGTGGCTGTCGATGATGCCTCGGTTCACGCCGGTCGTCAGTCCGAAGTCGTCGGCGTTGATCAAGACGTACGTCTTACGCATGGACGAGGCCGAGTGCTTGGTCGAGCACTTGGTCGCCTTTCATGAGTCCGTATGCCATATTGTCGATGACGGCGACTGGTACCGAGACCGACGCCTTGATTTTCCCTTCGAGGTAACGGACTTGCGGTCCGATCAAGATGACGTCGACGTTCGTTTGCTCTTTCAAGCGTGACTCCGGGATCGCTTCGATCGTGGCGTCTAAGCCGCGATTCGCGGCCTCGGCCCGCATTTTTTCTACAAGGATCGATGTCGACATACCTGCCGAACAGACGAGTAAGATGTTCATTTCGTTTCCTCCAATCGATTGAGCCGTGAGATCATATCGATCATCTCGACGGCGAGTTCTTTGACGGTCATCGCCGTCATGAGGTGGTCTTGGGCGTGGACGAGCAGGACGCTCATGTCGCTCGTCGTCCCGCGCGCCTCTTCTTGCAACAGTTCGGTCTGCATCTTATGCGCCTCTAAAAAGGCGGCGTCGGCCTCTTTCATTTTCGCCTCGGCCGTTTCCACTTCACCGCGTTTGGCGGCATGGATCGCCTCGAACGCGGACGAGCGGGCGTTACCGGCGTGCAGGATGATCATGAACGATAATTGTTGTAGCGTTTCAGTTTTCACGAAATCTTCTCTCCTTCGTTGACTTCTGCTTTATTTTTATTCATTTCAGCCGTCATCGCTTTGGCGCCGGCCATGACGAACGGGATGTACATCGCCGTCGCGATCGTCAAGTTGACGAGTTGGAGCAGGACGCCGCGGACGCTGCCGCCCGTGACGAGGTAACCGCTAATGATCGGTGGCGTCGTCCATGGCACGATGGCGACCGTCTTCGGTACCATGCCTGTGGTCAAAGCGACGTACGACACGATCGTGAGCGTGACCGGTACCAAGATGAACGGGATCAACATGACCGGGTTCAAGACGATCGGGAGACCGAAGATGACCGGTTCGTTAATGTTGAACAGACCGGCTGGTGCCGACAGTTTTGCGACTTGATGGTACGGGTGTTGGCGCTGTTTCCGCACGACGATGAAGATGGCGAGCAGGAGCGCGAACGTCGTACCTGATCCACCCATGAAGACGAACGTGTCGAGGAACGGTTTCGTCACAGTGAACGGCACGTCATACGCTGAGGCGCCGGCTTGGAACGCGGCCAAGTTTTGTTCGATGAGCGGCAAGTAAATCGGCTCGATGACCGATCCGATGATGTTCGTGCCGTGCAACCCGAAGAACCAGAGGATATGGTTCAAGAAGGCGATGACGAGACCGGCCGCGAGCGAGTCGCCGAACCCTTGGAGCGGTTGTTGGATGACTTTGAAGATGACCTCGAAAATGCTGAGCTCGACTTGGAGCGTCATGAACAGCTGCACACCGGCGACGAGCGTCAAGATGAGCATTGATGGGATCAACGCTTGGAACGAACGGGTGACCCCGCCCGGCACCCCGTCCGGCATTTTAATCGTCAGTTTCGTGTTGATGAGGTAGCGGAACAGCTCGGTGACAACGATTGAGACGATGATGGCGACGAAGAGACCTTGGGCGCCGAGCCAGGCGAAGTTCAGCCCCCAGTCAGCCGTGACCGGTACGAGCATGATATACGACGCGACCGAAAGGATACCGGCGGCGAGTCCGTCGACCCCGTACGACCGGGCCAAGTTATAGCCGATCGAGAAGGCGACGAGGAGACCGAGTATCGCGAACGAGGCGGTCCAAATGTTGCCGCCGAGCCCTTGCCAGTTGCCTTCCCCGAAGGCGTTGTTCATCATGCCGACGAAGTCGAGCGAGAAACTGCCGAGGTTGATGGCAGGGAAGTTATTGATGAGGACTGCGAGCGAGCCGACGATGATGAGCGGCATGACCGAAACGAAGCCGTCACGGATGGCGACCAAGTGACGCTGGGAGCCGATGCGCCCAGCGATTTCAATGAATTTGTTCATGAATAGACCTCCTTCTTAAATTGGGGTAAGTACGTTTCGTGCGCGTCGAACAGCTCACGAAGGAGCGCATCGATTCGTTTCTCGTCTTGAATGAGCGGGTTCATGAGGCAAGCGAGATAGGCATCGTGGTATGAGCCCGAGACGGCCGCTTTGATGGCGAGTTGTTCGAACGTTTTCAAGTTCATGATGAGCCCTCTGATCGGGAGCGGGAGCGCGCCGATGGCGACCGGGCGTGGCCCGGCCTTCGTGATGACGGCGTTCACTTCGATGACGGCGTCGTCCGGAAGATCGCGGATCGTGCCGTGATTCAGCGTGTTCACCGTCTGGATGTCACCGCGGTCGTTATAGATCGAGTCCATCAAGTTGCAGGCGGCGTCCGAGTAATAGGCACCCCCGCGTTGTTCGAGTTCTTCTGGTTTCACGGCGAGCTCGACGTCCTTATACTTCTCGAACAGCTGCGCCTCGACTTGTTGCACGACCTCGGCCCGCGTCCCGTTCTGTTCGTACGCTTCGATGTCTTTTGCGAGCACGTCTTTCGTCTGGAAGTAGTACTGATGGTACGGGTTCGGGAGCATGCGGAGCGACTGCAGGAACGATTCGCTCCAGCCGAGCCCGACGATGTTCGCCGGTGAGTAGTCGGTGCCGTTATGGAGCGCCGCGAGCACGTCGTCTGTCCGGTCGATGCCGTCGACCCAGACGTGACGACCAAAGACGAAGTGGTTGAGCCCGATGAACTCGATCGCGACCCGCTCGACCGGTGTCGCTAAAATCTCGGCGACCGAGTTGCGCATGTTGAACGGGATGTTGCAGACGCCGATGACTTTCTTGTGGGCCGAATGGTTTAACACGGCCTCGGTGACGATGCCGGCCGGGTTCGTGAAGTTGACGAGCCACGCGTCGGGACAAATCTCAGCCATCTCGTTGGCGAGCTCGATCAACACGGGAATGGTCCGGAACGCCTTGAACAGTCCGCCGGCCCCGTTCGTCTCTTGTCCGATGAAGCCGTGCTTCAGTGGGATCCGTTCGTCGAGCGCCCGGGCCTCGAGACCGCCGACCCGAATTTGGGTCGAGACGAAGTCGGCGCCTTGGAGCGCCTCTTTTCGGTTCAACGTCCAACTGAGGTTGATGTCCGCACCCGCTTTTTGAATCATCCGCTCGGCGAGGCGGCCGACGATAGCTAATTTCTCACTTCCTTCCTCGATGTCGACGAGGACGATGTCCCGGACCGGGAACGTCGCTTGCCGCTGAATGAATCCCTCGATGATTTCGGGGGTGTAACTCGATCCTCCACCGATGATGACGACCTTGACTGCCATGATGTAACTCCTCCTTTTGTGAAAGCGATTTCTTTTTGTTGTAACAAATATAACAAATGATACAAATATCTGCAATATTAAAAGTACAAATAATACAAATAAGTTTTTGTATTTGCATTTGTATGTTCTCTGTATCACAATAAAGGAAAGAAGGACGAGACGAAGGGGTGACAAGATGTCGCAATCGACGCTTCAAACGGCAATCAAAGAAGAGTTATTGACCCGCATCAAGAGCGGTCATTATAAAGAGGGAGAGAAGTTCCCGACCGAATACGCCCTCTGTGAGGAGTTCGACGTCAGCCGGACGACGGTGCGTGGGGCGCTCAACCAGTTGACGACGGAAGGCTATCTCGTCCGGCAACAAGGACGTGGCACGTTCGTGGCGGGGAAAAAAGTCCGTCAGACGTTATCGCATACGCCGAACAATTACGCGGCCCAGCTCGCTGTCCAAGGGAAGCGCGGCCAAGTGTCGCTCCTCGAACTGTCGGTCGTCTCGGCGACGAAACAGCTCGCCGACATTTTCGCGGTCGACGAACAGGCGCCGATTCAAAAGATTGAACGGCTCCGCCACGCCGACGGGCATCCGACGCAATATGAGATTTCCTTCATCCCGTGGAGCATCGCCCCGGGCATCACGAAAGAACAGGCCGAACACTCGCTGTTCCAGACGCTTGCGAACGTGCATGACGTCCACGTCGCGAAGACGACCGAGGCGCTCGAGATCGCGCTCTCGGATGAAAAGGTGAGCGGACTGCTCGACTGCCCGCTCGGGACGCCATGCTTTTACATCGAGACGGTGACCGAGGACGCGTCAGGGAAAACGATCGAATATTCACGGTCTTACTTCAGAGGGGACAAGACGAGCTTCGTCATTGAGCGGAGCTATTCCTAACACGCCGACAACCGGCGTGTTTTTTTGTCGTCATGATTCGCGAGGGATCTCGTCATAGGCTTCGATGCCCCGCATTCATTGCAACGCGCACGTATGTTGCGTAAAGTTGAAAGTAGAAAGGCGGGATATGATGTTGTTCAAAAAGAAAGCAGACGTAGAAGGAACGAAACGATTCGCTGTGAAGCTGACGGAACAGTTGCCGGAACTCGGACAAGTGACGATCCTCGTCGATACCACGACCGGCGTCAACTACATCCAAACGTGGGTCGGCACGAGCGGCGGGATCACGCCACTTCTTGACGCGAACGGGGACGTCGTCATCGACAATGTGTCGCCTCATCAGTGACGATGAATCGGATTGAGAAAGGATTGGAGTCGTATGCACATCATCGAGTTTAACGGGGTCAGTCACGGGGACATCTTACATAACGTGACGGGCTATTTTAGAGAAGGACGGATCACGACGTTCGTCGGTCCGAGTGGTGCCGGTAAGACGACGTGTTTGAAGCATATCAACGGCTTGCTGTCACCGGACGGGGGCGATATTTATTTCAAAGGCGAGAACATTCGCGACATTGATATCATCGCCCTGCGCAAACGGATCGGGATGGCGTTCCAGAGCGCGCCGATGATTGACGGGACGGTGTATGACAATCTGAACTTGCCGAAATCAATCTTCGGGGAGACGCTCGACCGAGATAAGGCGGCCTCACTATTACGAGCTGTCGACTTGAACGAGCAGATGCTCGACAAGCCCGTCAAGACGTTGTCGGGCGGGGAACGGAGTCGCGTCGCCATCGCCCGGACGCTCGTCAACAAGCCGGACGTGTTGCTCTTAGATGAGATCACGGCGAGCCTCGACTATCGGACGGTGAAAGAGATTGAACGGCTCATCGTCCGCCTGCAGCGCGAATATGGAGTCACCGTCATTTGGATCACCCATGACTTAGATCAAGCGCGTCGTGTCAGTGACGACATGTGGTTTTTACGGAACGGCGAATTGATTGAGTTCGGGGACGCCTCGTTCATCGATGAGTCGGACAATCCGATGATCGGGCGGTTCGTGAGGGGGGAAGAGCTATGACGTTCGTTGAATTGATGACGTCACTCATTTTTGTGGCGATTCCGCTCGGACTGGCGCTTTATCTCAAGCTCGGACTCGAACGTGACATCGTCATCGCGACGGTGCGTTCCATCATCCAACTGTTGGTGATTGGTTACATCTTGACGTTCGTCTTCGAGAGCGACAACCCGGTATTCATGCTGCTCATGATTCTTCTCATGATCGGGGCGGCGACGCAGAATATCATCAAAAAAGGGGACGGCATCCCGGGCATCACGTGGATGATCGTCCTCACGCTCGTCACGGTCGAGGCGTTGACGATGGGGCTCATGCTCGGGTTCGGGATCATCCCGTTCGAGCCGGACAAAGTCATCCCGATCAGCGGCATGGTCATCGGCAACTGTATGGTGTTGTCGCTCCTGTTCTTGAACAAGTTCAAAGACGAGGTCGAGCGGAGCGACGAGGTGATCGAGCTCGTCTTGTCGATGGGCGGGGCGCCGAAGACGGCGATCGACCGGAGCTTGAAGAACGCCATCCGCACGAGCATGATCCCGACGGTCGAGGCGCAAAAGACGATGGGGCTCGTCCAACTGCCGGGCATGATGAGCGGGCTCATCATCGGCGGGGCCGACCCGATGGAGGCGGTGCTCTATCAACTCCTCATCTTGTTCCTCATCTTGACGACGGCGACGATTTCGGCCGTCATGGTCGGCTATCTCGCTTATCCGCGTCTGTTCAATGAGAAGCTTCAGTTCGTCGGCTTGACGTACGAGAAAGGGGACACGACATGATTACAGGCATCCATCACGTTCAAATCACGATCCCGACCGGGGAAGAAGCACGGGCCCGTGCCTTCTATTGCGATTTGCTCGGTTTAGAAGAGATTGAAAAGCCTGAGTCGCTACGAGGACGCGGCGGATTTTGGCTTCAAGTTGGAGACCAAAGCGTCCACGTCGGTGCAGAGGACGGTGTCGACCGGTCCCGAACGAAAGCACACGTCGCCTATGCTGTTACGGATTTGGAGGCATGGGGACGACGGTTGGAAGCGGAAGGGATTGACCGCATCACGGGCATCCCGATTCCGGGTTTTGAACGGTTCGAGTTCCGTGACCCGTTCGGCAATCGTGTCGAGATGATTCAAAAGATATGACAAAGGAGCACCCATCGCGGGTGCTCCTTTGTTTTATGAAATTGGTGTTCCTTGATGAAACTTCATTTTCCACGTTCCGTCAATCCGTACCCAAATCGAGCTGCGAAGCGCAACGTTTCCGATCGCACGGTTCTCGGTCCGATACGTGGCGAGGACGACGTCGTCGCGGATGACTTCGAGGTTGAAGTCGGTGAGCGAGACGTCGATGTCGCCGAGGTCCATCGTGTTCGTGTCCTCTTCTTTGTAGAGGAGGCGTCCGGAGCTGCCGATTTCAAAGAAATCTTCCGTCAACAGCTCTCGTAACCGCTCCGGTGACGAACGGACTTCTGACGTCAACAATAACCGTTCCTTCTCTTCGATCAATGGTGCGAGCATCGTGTCACTCCTTTCTGGACGGTCAACCGTGTACCGTATTCGTTTTCCCGAAATTCATGACGATGACACCGAGCACGATGACGATGAGTCCGATACTGTTCAATGTCGACAACACTTCGCCGTAGACGAACACGCCGATCAGCCCCGTCGCGACCGTGCCGAGGCCGGCCCAAACGCTGTAGGCGATGCTGAGCGGGATCGTCTTCAAGACGATGCCCATGAGCGTGAACGAGACGGCGAAACTCGCGAGCAGAATCATGCTCGGAACGAGTTGTGTGAACCCGTCCGACAGCTTCAACATCGAGGTCCCGAGCACCTCGAACGCGATCGAGAACAGTAAGAATATATATCCTTTCATCCATGTCCCTCCTATACTTTCATCAACACGAGCCCGACGATGACGAGCCCGATGCCGGCGACGGTCTGTTTGCGGACTTGCTCGTTGAAGACGAGGAAGCCAATGAGTGCCGTCGCGGCCGTGCCGACCCCGCTCCAAAACGCGTAGGCGAAGCTGAGTGGGATTGACAGGAGGGCGAGCGACAATAGATAAAACGCCGTCACATAGCCGAGCGCGACCCCGATGATCGGGAGACGGTTCGACGACGTCGCATTGAGCTTGAGCATGCTCGAGCCGAACACTTCAGAGACGATCGCTCCGGCGAGATAGAGGAAGCCCATCTTAGCCACCTGCCTGTTCGAGCGCCTCACACTTCTGACGGATGAGCCGGGCGGCCTCGTCTTTGAAGGCGTCGCTATAGCCGTACGTCAACGCGAACCAGAAGCCGTCGCACAACAGCCGGAGTTCGAGCACGCGCGGGTCGGCCCCGTCGGCGAGAAAGCGTTCATCCCATCGGCGCGCCGCCTCGTTCCAGAGCTCACCGCTCGCGTCTTCTTGTGACGAGATGAAAACGGCGCTCAGACCGACTCGTGCCGCGTCCATGTAGTCGAGTGTCGCCTGAGCGTAGGCTCGTGTGAACGGGTACGGTCCGTCCGTCATATGATGATGGATCCGTGTCTCGAACTCGGTGATGGCGAGCTCGTTCATTTGGCGTAATAAGTTGTCCTTCGTCTCGAAGTGGTAGAGCACACCGGCTTTCGTGATGCCGACACGTGCGGCGAGCCGCTCGAGCGATAACTGTTGGATGCCGTCCTCCCGAATCATATGGGCGGCCGTCTCAAGGAGTAATTGTTTTTTGTTCATCATATTCACCTCATTTACTTTACTGAACGGTCAGTAAAGTAAATGTATCAATTTCCGTACAAAGTGTCGAGAAAAGGAGGTCTTATTTTCATTAGCTGGGATGTAAATATTATTTTGTCGTTATAAGGAAAGAAAAATATTCCCAGTCTCTTTTTGACAAATTGGCATTGCACATCCTTTTTTTGTTTGATATGCTTCTCAATGAAAACGACAATGATAATCATTATCAATTAAAAACTAGTCCATGCAAGATCCATACATAGAACAGAGGACGTGGACGCGTTCGAGTTGAGACGATTGTCATTCAATACAGATACATAAGGAGATGGACGGAATGGGGAAATTTAAAGTGTCACTCATGTTGACATTACTCATCTTCGTACTTGCCGCATGCGGCGGGACGACAGAGACGAAAGAAACAGGAGAAGTGGAAGGTGCCGAGGCACCGAAAACGGTTGAAATCACCGATGCGCACGGCACGATTGAAGTACCGGTCAACCCGAAGAAGGTCGTCGCCCTCGACAACCGTACGTTCGAGACGCTCGCGGCGTGGGACATCGAACTCGCGGCGGCACCGATCGGATTGTTGCCGGCCGAGTCACCATACGCAAAAGATAGCGATATCGCTGACGTCGGCATGCACTTTGAGCCGAACTTAGAGGCGATTGCCGGAGTCGACCCGGACGTCGTCATCGTCGGGCAACGCTTCGCCGATTACTACGAAGACATCAAAAAACTCGTACCGAACGCGGCCGTGATCGACTTGTACATCGACATCCCGGAAGATGCGGGCACACCGGGTGAGATTTTGGTCAAAGGATTGACGGACACGACGCTCACGCTCGGGAAAATCTTTGATAAGAACGAAGAGGCGGCACAGCTCGTTGCGGACCTCGACAACTCAATCGACGGTGTGAAATCAGCTTACAACGGTGAAGACACGATCATGTCGGTCATCGTCTCAGGCGGAGACATCGGCTTCTCGGCACCAATTTCGGGCCGCGTCTACGGCCCGATGTATGACATCTTCGGCTGGACACCGGCGTTAGAAGTCGAGAAGACGACTGGCGACCACCAAGGGGATGAAGTATCGGTCGAAGCGATCGCTGAAAGCAACCCGGACTGGCTCTTCGTCCTTGACCGCGACGCACCTCTCGCTGGAGCAGAAGGTGCCGTACCGGCAGCGGACGTCATCGACAACGCTCCGGCGCTTCAAAAGACGACAGCCGTCAAAGAAAAGAACATCGTCTACGCACCGAACGACACATACTTGAACGAGTCGATTCAAACGTACTCTGAAATGTTCACCGACATCGCACAAGCGCTCAAGAAGTAAGGAGTGCTATCGTGCAAACACCACTAACTCGGGCTGAGACATTGTCTCAGCCCTCCTTTTCTACCATATGGACGAAGTCGTTCATCTTCGCGACGCTCGTCGTGCTGATGCTTGCGGTCTTATCGCTCGTTACGGGCGTGTATGACATTCGCGCCGACTTCGATATGTTTTGGATCACGCGTGTCCCGCGGACGGTCGCCCTCATGTTGACGGGGGCGGCGATGGCGATGTCGGGGCTCGTCATGCAGCTCATCACCCAAAACCGGCTCGTCGAACCGACGACGACCGGGACGCTCGAATGGGCCGGGCTCGGGCTCTTGACCGTGTACTTGCTCGTCCCGGCACCGACGCTCATGATGCGGATGACGGGTGCGATCGTGTTCTCGTTCGTCGGTACGATGGTGTTCTTTTGGTTTTTGCGTTCGGTCAAACTCCGGTCGTCGTTGATCGTCCCGATCATCGGGCTCATGCTCGGTGCCGTCATCTCGGCCGTCTCCACGTTCCTCGGCCTGTTCTTCCGGATGAGCCAGACGCTCGAAGGCTGGTTCGTCGGTTCGTTCGCCTCGGTCCAGGTCGGACGCTATGAGTATTTATGGCTCATCCTCATCTCGACGGTGCTCATCTTTTTGCTCGCGAACCGGTTGACGCTCGCGGGACTCGGAGAAGACGTCGCGACGAGCCTCGGCGTGAACTACAACCAGCTTATGATGATCGCGACGGGGCTCATCGCCCTCTCGGTCGGTGTCGTGGCGACGGTCATCGGCAACTTGCCGTTCCTCGGCTTGATCGTCCCGAACCTCGTCTCGATGTTTCGCGGAGACGACCTCCGCAGCAACTTGCCGTGGGTATGTGTCGTCGGCATGGGGGCGATTCTCGTCAGTGACTTGATTTCCCGGACGATCATCGCACCGTTCGAACTGCCGGTCTCACTCATTCTCGGGACGGTCGGTGCGTTCGTCTTCATCGGGATTTTACTTAGACAGCGGAAGCGGGGAGGGGTTCGATGAGTACGGTCATCGAGAAAGAAGTGTACGAAGTGGACGTCCATCCGCTTCATGGAAAGGAGCGGAGCGCGTCGGCGTTCCGTTCGAGTCGGGAGAAGCGGCGTTACTGGCTCTTCCTCGCCGCCTTCATCATCGGTGGGGTGTTGTGCGCGCTCGGGCTGTTGCTTTACAACAACCCGGTCCCGATCGACTCGCCGTCGTTCTGGCCGGTCGTCGAACGGCGCGTCGTCGCCGTCACGACGATGGCGATCGCGGCGCTCTGTCAGAGCCTGGCGACCGTCGCCTTCCATTCGGTGACGAACAACCGGATCATCACGCCGTCGCTCCTCGGGTATGACGCGCTCTATTCGACGATTCAGACGAGCATGATCTTCTTCTTCGGAGCCGGCGCCTTGGTCGGTTTTAGCGGGACCGGTGCGTTCTTGACGCAGGTCGGGCTGATGGTGCTCATGAGTCTTCTGTTGTACGGCTGGTTGTTATCGGGGAAATACGCCAACCTACAGCTCATGCTTCTCGTCGGGATCATCATCGGGACCGGACTCAACTCGGTGTCGACGTTCATGCGCCGCATGCTCGCCCCGTCCGACTTTGACATCTTGCAGGCGCGTCTGTTCGGTTCGGTGACGAACGCGGACGCGGCCTACTTCCCGATCGTCATTCCGATCGTGCTCGTCGTCGGGGTGTTATTGTACGCGTTCTCGAACCGACTCAATATCGTCTCGCTCGGGAAAGACGTGGCGACGTCGTTCGGGGTGAACCATCGCGGGAGCGTCATCTATACGCTCATTCTCATCTCGCTCCTCATGTCGGTGTCGACGGCGTTGATTGGACCGCTCACGTTCTTCGGTTTCTTGGTCGCGACGCTCAGCTATCAGGTCGCCTCGACGTATGACCATAAATACGTCTTCCCGATGGCGTTCGCGCTCGGCTTCTTCGTTTTGACGAGCGCCTATTTCTTCATGTACCACATCTTCAACACGCCAAGCGTCGTCTCCGTCATCATCGAGCTATTCGGCGGCATCATTTTCTTGGCAGTCATTCTTAAGCGGAGGTCCTTATGATACAACTCGAACAAGTGAAAAAATCGTATACGGATGACGTCCACATCGGGCCGATCGACCTCGATATTCCGAAGGCCGGCTTCACGTCGCTCATTGGTCCGAACGGGGCCGGGAAGTCGACGACGCTCATGATGATCGGCCGCCTGCTCCATTTGGATGAAGGTCAGATTCAAGTCGCCGGGATGGACGTGTCGAGCACGAAATCGAAAGACTTAGCGAAAATCATCACAATTCTCCGGCAAGAGAACCATTTTGTGACGCGCTTGACCGTGCGCCAACTCGCCGGCTTCGGCCGTTTCCCGTACTCGAAAGGACGACTGACGAAAGAAGACGAGGCAATCATCTCGAAATATATCGACTTCCTCGATTTGACGCATCTCGAGCACCGCTATCTCGACGAGCTGTCGGGCGGTCAGCGCCAACGTGTGTACGTCGCGATGGTGCTCTCTCAGGAGACGGAATACGTCCTCCTCGATGAGCCGCTCAACAATTTGGACATCGCCCGCTCGGTACAGATGATGGAATACTTACGCCACGTCGCCGACGAGTTCGGCCGGACGATCGTCACCGTGCTCCACGATATCAACTTCGCGGCCAAATATTCGGACCGCATCTGTGCGATGAAAGACGGGCAGATCGCCGCGTTCGGGACGGTCGACGAGATTATGAACGGGGACATCCTGTCCGACATCTTCGAGACGAAGCTCGAGGTCATCCAAGGCCCGTACGGACCGATCGCGGTCTACTAATATAGAAGGAAGTGACGACGATGCAAATATACTGGACACCGATTTTAGATGTCATCGAAGAAGCGGCCGATACATATACGTTCCGACTCGAACGCCCGGACGGCTTCACGTGGGAGGAAGGGGCGCACACGCATTTCGCGCTCGAAGGGTTCAACAAAGAAGAGCGACCGAACCGGAGTCTGATTCGCCACATGTCGATCTCGACGTTGCCGCGAGAAGGTGTGATTGGCATTACGACGCGCATCAAAGAAGAATGTTCCGAGTTCAAGACGATTCTTCGTCAGATGGCGCTCGGTGAGAACGTCGCCATCTTCAAGACGCATTCGAACGTGCCGTTGAAGCGTGTTGGGAAGAACGTTTACTTGTTGTCGGCCGGAGTCGGGCTCGCGACGTTCCGCCCGCTCGTGCTCGACTATTTGGCGGACGGGGAAGGCGTGCCGCACCTCCATTCGTTGAACGTCGACTCGTCGGCGAACTATTTATTCAAAGACGTCTTCACGTCGACGGATACGTTCACGGCTGATTTCGTCGACAGCCGCGTTCGTTACCACGAGGCGGCCGAGACGCTCGCACAGGATATGGACGGGCTGTATTACGTCGTCGGCAGCGATGACTTCTTGCGCGAGACGATTGCGACGTTGCTTGAGCGGGGAATTGCGCGCGAGCAGATCGTGCTCGACAAGCATGATTTTCAGTTGGATGATTTTTTAGCGTGATTCGGTAACAAAATTCCTACTTCATGAAGTAGGTAGAATTCTATTATGATTCAGATAAACATAGTTATTTTATCGTTGTTTGACTATGTTTCACCAACCTCTAACTAGTTTATATCTAAGTTTTGAGCGCTAAACATATTCATTTACATGTCGGATGACTATGTTTAGCCATATATGACTTACATTTAAATGCAGTCTACGTAATGCACAATCATAGAGGCTCTAAACTCAGACCGGGGACACGTGCCCCGGTCTTTTCACGCATTCTTTAACGAACCGCTCGAATAAATCCCTTCCCTCGGGCGTCCCGATTGACTCGGGGTGGAACTGGACGCCGTACGTCGGATGTTCGGGATGCTCGAGTGCCATGATGACACCGTCTTCTGTGCGAGCGGTGACGGGAAGTTCCGTCGCTTGGACGACGAGCGAGTGATAGCGCATGACGTCGAGCGGCTCGCCATCGAACAAGACGGACGAGGTCGCCAAAATGCGTGACGTCTTCCCATGCATGACTTCATGCGCACGTCCGACCGTCCCGCCGAACGCCTCGGCGATGACTTGATGGCCGAGACAGACACCGAGTATGGGAATGACGCCGGACAGCTCCCGGACGACGTCGAGTGAGACGCCGGCATCACGCGGACCGCCGGGACCAGGGGAGATGATGATGCCGGACGGATTGAGGTCACGAATCGCCTCGACCGAGAGTTCGTCGTTTCGGACGACGGTGACGTCACTGAATCGGGCGACGTCTTGATAGACGTTGTATGTGAACGAGTCGTAGTTGTCGATGAGTAAAATCATGCGAACACCTCCAAAAGGGATTTGGCTTTATGCAACGTCTCTTCATATTCCGACACCGGGTCCGAGTCATAGACGATCCCGGCGCCGGCCTGCACATAGGCCGTGTCACCTTGTACGATCATCGTCCGGATGGCGAGAGCGAAGTCGAAGCCGCCCCGGATGTCGAGATACCCGACCGCCCCGGCGTACACTTCGCGTTTCACCGTCTCGAGCTCGTCAATGAGCTGCATCGCCCGAATCTTCGGCGCCCCGGAGACGGTGCCGGCCGGAAGACAGGCGCGCAACGCGTCAATCGGATTCAAGTCGTCGCGCAGTTCGCCTTCGACTTCGGAGACGAGGTGCATGACGTTTTTGAAACGCTCGAGCTCGATCTGTTTCGGGATCGTCACCGTGCCGACTTTGGCGACGCGGCCGATGTCGTTTCGCCCGAGGTCTAGGAGCATCCGGTGCTCGGCGAGTTCTTTCTCATCGGCGAGGAGCGACTCCCCGTTACTTATGTCTTCTTCGACCGTCTTGCCGCGCGGGCGTGTGCCGGCGATTGGGTTCGTCGTCACCCGGCTCCCGCTCACTTGGACGAGGCTCTCCGGGGAGGCGCCGAGGACGATCGCTTCGCCGAGGTCGATATAGAATAGGTACGGGCTCGGGTTTTGTTTCCGGAGTGTCCGGTAAAAGTGGAACGGATCGCCGGTGAACGTCGCGTCGATTCGTTGCGATAAGACGAGCTGGAACACCTCGCCGGCGAGAATCGCTTCTTTCGCTTTCAAGACGCGTTCGATGAATTCGTCTTTCTCGGTCAAGATGCGCTCGCTCGTCCGGACGACCGGTTCGAGCATGTGCGTCTTTGCCGTCTCGAGTTGACGCTGAATCCCGTCGAGCCGTTCCGTCGCGTCCGTGTCGCCGGTGTCGATCAAGATGACCTGTTCCTCGAGGTGGTCATATAAGACGACCGACTCATAGCGCTGGAACAACGCGTCAGGCAAGCCACGCGTCTCGCTCGGCGTGTTCGGGATCGGTTCGTAGACGCGCTGCATGTCATACCCGATATAGCCGATGGCACCGCCGATGAACGGGTACGGGGCGTCCGGGACGTCCGGGACGTCACGGGTGATGAGCGTGGACAAGTGGGCGAGCGGATCATCTGTCTCGATTGTGCCATTCGCGTCCGATACGCTCTTCCCATCGACTCGAATCGTCTCGACCGGGTTCGCCGCGATAATCGAGTAGCGGCCGTGCTTGCCTTCGGCGCGGCTCTCGAGCAATACTTTCCGTTCACCTTGTAGACGGTGGAAGATTGCCACCGGTGTCAGTTCGTCGCCATTGATGATTCGTTGTTCCATAAGATTGACCTCCTTAAACTAAAAAAACTCCCCGCCCCTCATGCCCTAACGGACATGAAGGACGAGGAGATTCCCCGTGTTGCCACCTTCGTTGAGAGACGACGTGTCTCCCCACTCATCGCGAACGATCATTCGCTGTCCTCGGTAACGGGAGGACCCGTCAGAGCCTACGTATCGGTCTGAACGCTCAAAAGCCCATTCATGCGGGCGACGCCACCGGTTCACATCGACCACCGGCTTTCTGGAGACGTCACGTCCGCACTACTCTTCTTTCTCATCGCGAGTTCGTATGATGTTATCGTCACTTTACCGGGCATGGGACGACTTGTCAATATACCGATAGTCAAAAACTTTGAAATCAAGATGAAATGTTTTTGTAATATAGATGAAACATTTTCTGTCATATCCCGTATACTATATCCAAGGTGACTCACCTAATACTTGGAAAAGAGGGAAACAAGATGAAACGAATGGTGCAACGGACCGTCGCGACATTGCTCGCGGTCCTACTCGTCGTCTCGCTCGTCCCGCCGCGCATCCATGCCGATGCCGGCGCCGGCATGAAGCAGGCGACACGGCTCGAGGCCGGGAAGGCCGTCACGTTCACGACGGGCGTCGAACCGGTCAATACATACTGGTTCAAGCTAGAACGGAACGGACCGAGTGACATGACGCATATGCAAATCGTCATGGAAGCGACGAAGCTCGCTCACATCTCGGTCTATCCGAGTGCGGACATGGGCGCGAAGGACGAGACGTTCTATCCGTATCGGGCGAGCGCCTCGAAAGAGGACGGGAAAGCGACAATCAATCTTCCGTACGCTTGGGAAGGACCGTACTATGTGAAAGTCGAGTATATGCCGATGGAAATGCCGGACATGTACCCGCCGGAAGAGAGCTTCTCGCTTGAAGAAGGGGAAGAATCAGAAGAACCGCCGGGCGAGCCGGACATGTCCGAGTTCGCCTCGGAGATCGAGCTCGTCTACAACCCGGTCAAACTGCCGGTGAAATATGAGCAGCAAGGCGGCGACATGTGTGCCGTCGAAACGATCTTTATGTCAGCGAACGATCAAAAGACGATGCTCGAGTTGATTCGCCGCGTCCAGACCGGTGTCCTCAACCAGTCAGAACAAGGGCGTGAACTCGCGGCACTTTACTACCGTGCCTCGCCGTATATCGTTAAGGCGATTACGTTCGACAAGACGAAACGTCAAGCGGCCTATCAAGACCTCATGACGTTAAAACCGCTCTTGACGGCGCTCGTCGACCGGAAACAGCATACGGTGTCATCGAAAGAAGCGACGGCGATCAACCGGATGCACGGTCTCGTCAACCAGAGCGTGCCGGAAGGGTTGAAGGCGGACATCGCCTCGGTCGCCGGACTCGCTGGAATGGATGAACTCGCCGGGACGCCGATCACGGACGTGTTCGACCGCATCGGCATCACGGTGAACGTCTCGGACGCGCCGCGTTACATCGTCAAATACAAGTCATCACCGAGCCAGTCGATCGGCAAGATGAACGCACTGCGTGACGTCTCGGCCGAACGCCTGTCAATCGGGGCGTCAGGTGACCACTTCGCCCTCGTCGACGTCGAGGCGGCGTCAGCGAAGACGCAAGCGTCCGCCCAAACGATGCTGAACAACGACCCGAACGTCGAATACATCGAGCCAATCGAGAAATACTCCGCGTTCATGGCCGATCCGACGTACAGCTATCAATGGTCGGTCAACAGCCGTTCCATCTTGAAGCCGTTCGCGGATGCGGGCATCGGGCTCGACAAGTACGAGGCGCTCAAACTGAACGCCCGTAGCGTGAAAGTCGCCGTGCTCGATACCGGGGTCGATCACCGACTCCTCGACTTGAAAGGGAAAGTCGATGTGAAGAACGGGAAGAACTTCGTCGACCCGAACGGGGAAGGCGATGCGATCGATGACCACGGTCACGGCACACACGTCGCCGGCGTCATCGCCGCCGCGCAGAACAACGGCACGTCGATGCGCGGCATGATGCCGAACGTCTCAATCTTGCCGGTGAAAGTACTCGATTCATGGGGTTACGGGGAGACGGACCAAATCGCACTCGGCATCAAGTACGCCGTCGATGCCGGGGCGAAAGTCATCAACATGAGCCTCGGTGGTTCAGAGAGCCGGACGATCGGTTACATGCTGAAGTATGCCCATGACCGCGGCGTCATCATCGTCGCCGCGACAGGGAACGACGGCCAGTCGCTCGTGTCGTACCCGGCCTCGTCGAAATATACGATCTCGGTCGGCGCGACGAACACGTTCGGTCTCGTCAGCGACTATTCGAACTTCGGCATCAACGTCGACGTCGTCGCACCAGGATCGAAAGTCGCGAGTCTCGTGCCGGACGGCAACGTCGTCTATATGGACGGGACGAGCATGGCGACGCCGCACGTCGCCGCGGCCGTGGCGCTTCTCGTGTCACAGCACCCGCGGATGACGGTCGAAGGCGTCCGCTCGATCCTTCGCCGCTCGGCCGAACCGCTCGCCTTCACAGGGGGCGACGCGCCGAGAGACCCGCGCATGTATGACGGGATGCAGCAAGTGTTAGACGAGTTGAAGACACCGCTCCTCCCGTATTACGACGTCGTCAGCGGATACGGGAAAGTGAACGTCTATCGCGCCGAGTCGATGCTTCAAATCGCACCGAAACCGGGCCGCGTGTTCGACAACGCGCCGGTGTTCACGGTTGCGGCGAAACCGGGCACTGTCGTCAACGTCTATAACGGGACGAAGCGGATCGGGTGGGGGACGGCACGGAACGGCAGCGTGACGATGTCACTCACGCCGCAAAAACCGGGCACGGTGCTCCGCGTGACGTATACGAACGGTTCGCTCTTCACCGGGGAGCGCGTCACGGTCGCGAAAGGGCTCCGTCCGAACGCACCGAGTGTCACAGCTCCGCGTGCGAACGCGAAGCACGTGACAGGGAAAGCCCAAGCCGGCATGACGGTCGTCGTCCGTGACGCACAGAACCGCGTCATCGGCAAGTCGAAAGTGACGCTCGCTGGCACGTACACGGCGAAAACGCGCGCCTTGAAAAAAGGCGAGCGCTTGTCGGTCCATGTGGAAGACGTGACGAAAAAAGTGAGCAAGATCACGACGGTCATCGTCAAATAAAAAAATCGGTCCTCTCGCGAGGGCCGATTTTTTTAGGTTAGAAGATTTCCGTGTTCAAATAGTTGACGGACACTTTCAAGTTGCCGTTCATCTTACGGAGCTCATCGATGATCTGTTTGTCTTTGACGCCGTCCTTGTTTTGGACGATATAGACGAGCTGGATCATCGTGCCGAGGTTCGTCGTCTCGACCGAGCGGAGCGCGTAATACTTGTAGTGCTCCGAGAGCACCCCGTCAAACGCTGTCTCGTCATGCAAGTTTTCCGGCACCGTGATCGACAGCCGTTTCTTGTCCGAGCCTCCGCGACCGAAGTCGAACGTGTACAACAGGAGGATGATGACCGACAGCGACACGGTGAACAGGATGGCGAGTATGTAGAAGCCAAGGCCGCACGAGATGCCGGCCGCCATGCCGAAGAAGATGAAGGCGATGTCTTTCGGGTCGCTCATCGCGCTCCGGAAGCGGATGATCGAGAACGCCCCGACGAGACCGAAGGCGACGGCGACGTTGTTGCCGATGACGATCATGATGACCGACACGGTGACGCCCATGATGATGATCGTCTGGACGAACGACTGAGAGTAACGGGCGCCGGTATGGGTCCGTTTATACAAATAGGCGATGCAAAGCGTCAAGATGAAACTGAGGAAGATGGCCGCGGCCGCCTCGAGCACGGTAAGGCGCGAGGTGACGTCGGCGAGCTGGCGTACTTCGTTGAAGAAATCGGTCATGACAAAATCCTACCTTCGCTTGAGTTTTCGTGTTCCAACAATTCGACGCTCGTACAGAACTTCGAGACGCTCTGTTTGTTGCATTCGAGGTCCGACAAGATGCGGGCGAGCCAGAACGGGACGACCTCGGACACTTTCACTTCGAGGACGACGAGGCCGGGGTCGATGAAATGGTGCCCTTCCGGCCCGTGTTCGATTCGCAAGTCATCGTTTCGGCACATGAGGTTGTAGTCGAACGTGACGCGGAGGTCTTTCTCGAACGTCCCGGAGAACGCTTGGCGGTCGTAGCTGACGACCGTGTTCGGTTTTAGGTCGTATAAGTGCTGGAAGTGGAGCGCTTCTTTCAAAATCTGCGGGTTCGACGCCTCGACCGTCTCGAGCGGTTTGTTCGGGTCGCGCAGGATGTCGTACGCCTGATGGAGCGGGAGGATCGTCCGGCGCTTGTTGACGACGTTCTTGAACTTCTGTTTCACTTCGATGAACGAGGCGCTGCCGAGGTCGGCCTGATCGTATACGCGCAGGCGCAGCTTCTGGCGGAATGGGAGCTTGTTGCGCGTCTCGTAATAGATCGACTTGTCGTTTGAGTCGAAGTAGAGGCTGACGATATTATATTTCCCTTCAGGGTTGCCATACGTGTCGTAATGCATGTACGGCATGATGAGCTCACGGAGCTCAAGGTACTTCGCAAATGGGATTAAATACTTGATCTCGTATCGCTTGAATATCTCTTGGGCCACGGTGTCTCTCCTTTATCGGGATTGTTAAATATTTGTTAAGGTGTGTTAGAATTCAAGTATACTGTTCTACTACATAAGACGCAAACGCATATCGACATCGGGAGGCTCGTATTATATGAAGGTACTAAAAGTCGGATTGTTGGCCGCCGTGCTCGCCGGGACGTGGGGCGGCATGTATTACATCGCCGAAGAGAACGTGACGGCCGGGGCGGCGTTCGAGGCCGCGCTCGCCGAGGAGCTGAACATCCCGGTCGGCTCGTTCAACCAGAACAAGGTCCGGGGCGTCACCGCGCTCGACTTGTCCGGCTATGACTTGACCGACCTGACCGGGCTCGAACACTTCCAGTCGCTCGAGACGCTCAACCTGTCCGGAAACCGGCTGACCGACGTGTCGGAGCTCGCCAACTTACCTCATTTGAAAGTGGTCGACTTGAGTTTCAACCGACTGACGGACGTACCGGAACTCCCGGACACGCTCGAGACGCTCAATTTAGAAGGGAACGACGTGAGCGACCTGTCGTTCTTGCCGGCGTCCGAGACGCTCACGACGCTCAACTTGCGTGACAACGACGTCACGTCGCTCGAAGCGCTCGAACGGACCCCGAACGTGACGCATCTGAACGTCCGCGGCAACGCCATCGAATCGATTGAACCGCTCCGGGGGATGACAGCTCTCGTCAACGTCAATCTGCGGGACAACCGCATCGCCGACTTCTCGCCGCTTGACGGACTGAACATCTCGGAACGGCTGTACGTGACGGGGAATGCGACGCACGATTACTCGATCCTTGACGGGATCGCCGAGGGCGTCACCGACCGCGACTTCGAGATGTTGCCGGACCGGCCCTCGTTCACGGTCGACAGCGGCATCATCGCCCAGGGGACATCGTTCTCGTTCGAGGCGGCAGACGGGGCCGAGATTTTCTATACGACAGACGGCAGCGACCCGACACCCGAGTCGACCCGTTATATGGGCCCGATCACGCTCGACACGTCGCTCACCGCGAACAACCCGGTGCTCTCGAACAACCGGACGGCGACGAACCGCACCCCGCCGACGTTCGAACGGGGAGCGGCCGAACGAGCCCTCGTCGTCCGGGCGATCAGCGTGAAGGATGGGGCGACGAGCGCGCTCGCGACGCGGACGTATTTACTCGACTCGGACTTGTTCACGTCGAACCTGCCCGTCGTCTCGCTCACGACCGATGCGAGGAACTTGTTCGATGAGAAAATCGGCATCTATACGCCAGGCGACGTCCCGGACGGCCCGCTCGAGATCGGGCGCGGCAACTTCTTCGAGACGGGGCGGGAATGGGAGCGACCGGTCCACGTCGATTACTTCGAAGGCGGCGAGCACGTCTTCGGCCAAGACATCGGCATCCGCATCCACGGCGGCTTCTCGCGCGGTCTCGCGCAGAAGAGTCTTCGCTTGTACGCGCGGAGCGAGTACGGGCAGAGCCGGTTCTATCACCCGTTCTTCCCGGGGAACGACGAGACCGAGTTCAACCGTCTCCTCCTCCGGAACGCCGGCAACGACTGGCAAGGGGCGATGCTCCGGGACGCGTTCATGCAGGAGCTCCTCGCCGACCGTCCGCTCGACTTCCAAGACTATCAGCCGACGATCGTCCTCGTGAACGGGGAGTATTGGGGGCTGCATAACTTGCGGGAACTGTATTCACCGGATTATTTCGAGATCAAATACGACATCGACGAGACCGAGCTCGCCATCCTCGAGGCGGACCAAGACATGTCGGGCGGCTTCGTCATCGAGACGGGGCAAGACGCCGATTTGATTCATTACCGGGAGATGGTCCGCTTTGCCGAGACGAACGACTTGAATGAATCCGACAAGTTCACAGAACTCGAACGGCAGATGGACGTCGACAACTTCTTGGAGTACGTCGCCTATCAGGCGTTCTACGGCAACCTCGACAGCATGTTCAACAACTACATCGTCTGGCGCAAGGCGACGGAGCTGACGGACGATGACGTCTACGGGCACGATGGGCGTTGGCGCTGGGTCGTCTTCGACCTCGACCAAGGCTTCGCCGGGCGCTTGCCGCTCGAGGAGAGCATCAATTACGACATGTTCGCCTACTTGACCGGTCCTGGGCCGGAGCACGCGCTGTTCCGCTCGCTCATGGCGAGCACGGAAGGACGGGAGCGTTTCGTTGAAATCTTCAACGAGCTGCTCGCCGGGCCGTTCACACCGGAGGCGATGACGTCGAAACTGGACGAGGTCGCGAGCACGGTCGCACCGGAGATGCCGCGGCAAATCGCGCGCTGGGGGAACATCCCGTCCGTCGACGCGTGGGAGGCCGAGCTCGCCGAGATGCGCCAGTTCGCCGAGCGTCGTCCGGCCGTCGTCCGAGCGCAATTAAATACCCGATTCGGGAGTGAATGAGAAAGGCCGGCTGAGCCGGTCTTTTCTATAGGTATAAGAAAAGGCGCATACGGGTAAAGAGGTGAAGATGATTCACCGTTCAGGTTTGGTAAAAACTAGGTGTGACAAGCCCGGATGAAGCAGGGCGGATTGTATGGTATGATGAACGCTGAAAGGAAGGTACATCTATGGAAACATTGAATATGAAACAACTTTCTGACGACCGGGCCACGTTCCAGACGGGCGGGGACCTCGAGGCGATGCGTGGCATCATGCACGATTCGTTCCGCTACGTCGATTCGAGCGGCCGTCAGTTCGATAAAGAGACGTTTTTAGACCAGTTCGTCGATCCGGCCTCGGTGCAGTGGATCGCCCAAGAGACAGTCACGTTCGACGAGACGGTGAAAGGCGACCTCGCCATCGTCCAACTGTTGTTAGAAGAGCGGTTCATCCTTGGGACGAACGCGTATGAGGGACGCTTTTGGGCGCTCCACCTGTATGTGAAAGAAGGCGAATCGTGGCTCTGGCAAGGCGGTCAGGCGACGATGATTCATGAAGTATGAGCCTGAGGCATCTCCCATTTCGGAGGTGTCTTTTTTTACGTCTCCCAAAGATGAAAAACATACGCATAATTTAGAAATTTATGTACCTATTTTTAAAATAATCCAATATAATAAATTTGTTGTCTATTGCTACATTATTTTAGGAGGAATTCATAAACATGAAACAACCGAAGTACTTATCTCTCTTCCTCGCCGGGACACTCGTCATCGGCGGCTTCAGCCCATCGTTCGTCGCGGCCGAAGGGAACACCGAGACAATCGAGCCTGTCGAACAGACGGAAACGACAGAAACGGTCGACACGACAGAAACACCTGAATCGACGGAGACGCCGGTCGACACGACACCGGAAGCCGAAGCTGACGTGACGGCACCGGACGCCCCGATCGTCTCGGCCGTGCTCCATACGTCGACGTCACTCACGATTAAAGGTGAAGTCGGCGCGAGAGCGGAAATCCTCGTCGCTGGGAAGACGTATGAGCGCGTCATCCGCACGAACGGCGAAGCGATCTTCACGATGTCACCGCAACCGGTCGGGCGCGTCATCGACGTCCGCTTGGTCGATGCGAGCGGAAATGTGAGTGAGACAACGACGGTCGTCGTCGCAGAAGATGCGACGGCACGTCCGAAAGCCCCGGTCATCGGGAAAGTCGATAACTCGTCACGTGCCATCGAAGTGAAAGGGACGCCAGGCCTCGCCGTCACGGTCACGGTCGGCGGCAGCACGTTCAACGGCTCGTTCGATGCGAACGGGAACTACCGTCGCGTCATCGCGCTCCAAAAAGTGGGCACGGTGCTCACGGCACAAGCGAAGAAACCGAACGGCGCGATCAGCGAGCTCGTCAAGTCGACGGTCGTCGCGGACACGGTCGCACCAAACAAGGCCCGCCTCACGCAAGCCGTCACGACAGTATCGAACGGGATTGCCGGAACGGCTGAGCCGCTCGCGACGGTCATCGTGACGATTGACGGGAAAGCATACACGGCCCCGGTCATGTCGACAGGGAAGTTCGTCTTGCCGATTCCGAAACAACCGCTCGGCAAGAAAATGTCGCTCGTCGTGCGTGACGGTGCCGGCAACCGCAGCGCCGCGGAGACGCTCACGGTGCAACACGCGCTCTTCAACAACTTCCACCGCGTCAACATGGACGGTTTCCGCATGACGCTCCACAAGGAAGTGTTCGCTGCTGACGCGTCGGTCCGTTACAACGAGACGTTCGCACCGCTCTTCTTCGACCGTCCGACGAAAGCCAACATGGGCTTCCTCGTCAACTACATCGCGGAAGACGGTGAGCCGCTCGAGTTCGAGAAGCTCCGCATCCGTGTCGGCTCCGCATCGTTCGTTCACACGATCGACCCGTATGACGTCGACATCTACGAGTATGACGACGGCACGGTCGAAGAGTCGTACTTGTTCCAACCGGACGCTAAGATGATTGCCTTCATCAAGCAACACGTCCGTCCGGAGAACCGGATCGTCGTCACGATCGAGGGCTATGACTACGAAGTCGAATGGGCGCTCCTCGGAGGCGAGAAGCGTGCGTTTATCCAGTCGCTCCAATACGCTGGATACTAATATAGAAGAAAGTCGCAAGAGGGAGAGCTGCCGGCCACGTGTCGGCGGCTCTTTTTGTGTACTTTCATAGCTGGATAGGACCAAAAGACATTCACTTGAATTTAAACTAGGTGATTTGATTCATTTTTAAAAGTTTGGTCAATGTAAAAATAAGGATGGATAAATGGTTGTTTTTGTACGAATCAAATTTTAAACATGGAAATTATAATTTAATCCATTTAAAGGTATTCAATATCCTTTTATAGTTAAAATAAAAGTGTTTTAGCTCAAAATGGCGTAAAATCGGCATTTTTCGACCCTTTTCGACATTTATAAAAAAGGGGAAATAGTAATTGAATTATCTCGAAAGCTCCAAAATTCAAAATCATTCCCATTTTTACGAAAAAAAACGCTTGTGCTGTTTGGAAGCGTTATGTATATTATGGATGTAAGGTTTTCCAAGTTCATACTTGGTAAATTGTTCAAGAGTCACATCTTGAAAAATACCTACTAGTTTCGGTGAAGCTCAAGACCTAAAGGATCAGGTTGGATAAGTCGTTCGTTCGAATGGCGTATACATATGGAATCGTTTAGTGGGGGGAGCAAAGCTTGCAAGCTGGTAGCGCAAAATCGCAACATACCAAAGGGAGGATTTACACAAGATGGCAAAGAAATCATTCAAGTTAGTCAAAGCGTCAGCAGCACTCGCTGTGACGGCAGCAGCTCTTACTCCGGTAATGGCAGCAGAAGCTTCAACAGCGAAAGCAGTTGAGCTCAAAGCAGAAGTCGTACTCGGCGGCAAGTTCAAAGAGGCACTCGCTCTTAACACACCAGCTGGCGTACAAATCACATGGGGCAAGCACCTCGTAACAGCAATCAACAAGTGGCAAACAGTTACTGGTAAAGGTTCTGATGGCAAGACGTACATCAAGAAACTTTACGCTCGTAACTACCCACTCTACGTTCTTGACCAAGACCTCGGCGAAGTCGAAGCTGGTTCTGAACTCGTAAAACCATCGATCCGCGTTATGTACCGCGATGGCAAGATCTACACACAAGCTCCTGAGCGCTACACAATGAGCTCGAACTACAACACGAAAGATGAAGGCGAGCAAAAAGTCCTCATCTCTTACAACCACAACGGTAACCGCATCACGAAGTTGCTTACTTACACAGTAGTAGCTGGCGAAGTTGAATTCGCAAACGTGACGTCTTCAGTTGATCAAGCAGCAGAAGTTCTCTCAGTCAACGCTGACGTGAAGAACCTCAAAGAAGGCGAAAAAGTTGAACTTGTCGTTTACCCAGGTAAAGACACTTCAGCTACGCCGATCAAAGAGACTGCAACAGTTAAAGATGGCAAGTTGACAGTATCTAAGAAGCTTCCACAAGGAACTCACTCGTTCCAACTCGTTTCTGGTGAAGTGAAAACTGAAATCACTAACTTTACTATTGAAGCTCCAATGGTGAAAACAGTTGAAGCTATTAGTGCTAAGCGAGTTGAGATTAACTTCAACAAGGCTATTGATCCAGCATCGTTGTTTGCTACTGGTACATCAGGAGCATTGAAATCTGGAACAGTATTGTCATTAACAACACTCGCTGCTGATGCTGTTCCAGCGGGCACGCTTTCATACGAACTTATTAACGACGACAAAACAATCTTAGTAACTACTCAAAATGCAGTATCTAAGCGTTATGATGTGATTGTTAATGGTTTGTCAACAAAAGCGGGAGATAAGGTTGCTGACTTTAAACAAGTTGTAACGTTTGCTGCTGATACTACTGCACCTTACGTAGTTTCAACTAGTAAACCAACTGCAGGGACAGTAAAAGTTGTATTCTCAGAGCCGTTAACTAGCCTTGGTAACGTTACGTTCAAAAAAGCAGATGGTACGCCTGTAGCTGCTAGTGCAACAGGAGTTTCAAATGACTTTGGACTTGGTGGTAAAAAAGAGGTTACTTTCACGCTTGGATCTGATGTTCTTGCGAACGAGACAGTAGTAGCTACTTTGATTGGCGCTCAGGACGAAGCAGGAAACCTCTTCAATCCTAACCCAGTAACAATTAACCTTTACAAAGGTGCTTCTGATGGAGTAGCTCCTACAATTGCTGCTATCAATCAAACAGGAGCAACTACGTTCGCAGTTAAATTCTCAGAAGAATTGCAAACTACTCCTACAGTTACTGTTAACGGCGCTCCTACATCTGTAGCTAAGGATAGCGCAGATTCTACAAAATACATTGTTACTACAAGTGCTCCATTGAATGGCGCTACTACAGTAGCGGTATCAAACTTCACTGATTTGAGCGGTGTTGTGGGTACGCCTGTAAGTCGTGTAGTTAACTTTGTTAAAGACTCTGCAGCTCCAAAAGTTACAGCTTCTAAAGTTGTTGTTGACTCTTCGGATAAGAAAGAATATCTTGAGTTAACATTTGATAAAGACGTAGTCTTGGGAACGACTCCAACAGTAGATGGTATCGGTTCATATTTGAAGGATTTTGTCACTACAGAGCTTAATGCAGCTGCTCTTTCAGCTACTGCTGTAGATTACAAGTCTACATCTGACAAAAAAGTCATTCGTGTTGAACTTGATACTTTCCTAGGGACTACAAATGATGTGAAAGATGCTGTCTACACACTAGATTTAACATTTGCTGATGTTGAAAGTGCATCTGAAATTGCAGCTGAATCTGCACGTGTATCGTTCAAACGTGGTGAAGATGGTACTCCGGCAAATGTTGCTGTTGTAGGCGTTACAAGCGTGATTCAAGGAACAGACAACGATAAAGTAGAAGTGGAGTTTGACAAAGCTGTAGACGGTGCATCTGCTACTAACTTGTCTAACTACAGCATTGCAGGTGCTTCTATCGGATCTATCACTTTGCTCCCGGTGGATCAATTAACATCAACTCAAACTGTAGTTCTTAACTTGGTAAATGGTTCGAACGGATTCACAGGAGTCCGTAACATTACTATTAACAACGTTAAGGCACTTGGGTCTACGGTATCAATGGCTCCATATTTCACAAACCAGGTATCACTTAATGAAAACGTGAAGCCGCTTATCACTTCAGCTAAACTTACTGCGACTAACGAAGTTACAGTTACTTTCTCTGAAGCTGTCATTAATGCTTCACAAGGCACAAATGATTTTGAACTTTACATCGGAGGAGTCAAAGTTTCTACAAATGACGAAATTACAACTCCTGTAATTGCGGCACCAGGAGCTACTTCTGCAGTCTTGATGCTTGAAGATAATGTTACTGCTGAAGATATCGCAAAAGGACTTGTGATTAAAGCAGCGAACACAATTGATGCAGTTGACGCAGCGGGGAACAAAGTTTCTGTACCAAGCGCTGGTGTAGCTGTTTCTCAGTAATTGTTGACCCTCCCTTAGGGTTAAATAGAGCAAAGTCTTCGGACTGAGCCATCTTGTAAACCGGTAGTGCCTCGGCACTACCGGTTTTGATTTGTTGCTATTCTTAACTGTGAAAATAGATTTAATAGATAATGGTAAGAATGAAACATAAAAGCACTATTCAAAGAGTGGGCTAACCTAAATTTTTGAGACAATATAAAAACACCTTCGCAGTGGTACACTTAAAAAAAGTGCTAGCATCGGAGGTGTTTTTGCGTGGGCAAAAACGTATATTCAAGTGAAGTGAAATGGGCAGTGGTGAAAGACAAA
>WPCK01092560.1_pt1 | contig 83936 bp, 87 predicted proteins | sample 5399851 | NCBI WGS metagenome assembly WPCK01 (sample SAMN12869471, study PRJNA574797) | sludge metagenome | isolation source: wastewater treatment of pH11 | place: China:Beijing | collected 2019-05-20 | reverse complement strand
GATTGCGCATCGCCTCTCCACCATCGCGGCGATGGACCGGCTGGTGGTGATGGACAAGGGCGCCATCGTCGAGACCGGCACGCATGACGAGCTGGTGGCCAAGGGCGGGCTCTACGCCGACCTGTGGAAGCGCCAGTCGGGTGGCTTCCTGCTGGAAGAGGCGGCGGAGTAGGGCCTGCAACCGAACAGCAAAACGCCGCCTGCACGTGGTACAGGCGGCGTCGCAAGGTTGGTGGTCCGGCGATCAGGCGTCCGCGGCCGGCGCGTTGTCTCCGTCGCCGTTGGCGTCCGCGATCGAGGTGCGGCCCCGGCGGTTGGACATGAACTGGTCGAACTCGGCCTTGTCGCGGGATTTGCGCAGGTTGTCGAGGAAGTCCTGGAACTCGGCTTGTTCTTCCTCGAGTCGCTTCAGCGTTTCCGCCTTGTACTCGTCGAAGGCCGAGTTGCCGCTCGCCTGCGCTGCCGGATGGCCGAAGTGCCAGCGGCCGCGCCGCTCGTCCTTCCAGCGGCGTTTCATTTCACGCCATTCCTCGCGACGGGCGCGCCATTCATTGCGCATTTCTTCGCGCCGGCTGTTCATCGCGCCCATATCGCCGGCAAAGTAGGTGTTGTGCATGCAGCCCATTCGTCCGCTCCAGATCATGAAGGCGAGCATTGCCAGCCCGACGGGCCAGAAAAGGACAAAGCCGACGATCATCGCTCCGATCCAGGCGGGCCTGCCCATATCGTCCAGTCTGCCAACGATACCCATGGTGCCTCCGGGTGTTAATGTTACGTACATTTACATAGGTGTTCTCGGCGCGGCACTTTGTCAAGCGGGGTTGGAGTAAATTTCGTGCGCCGGCGCAGAAGCCGGGGAGCGACGTGGCGCCGGGCGAAGCCTTCAGGCGCCGGCGTCCAGTCCGAGCCCGTCGAGATAGATCAGCGTTCCGGCTTCGAGCAGATCCTCCGGGCTGACCGGCAGATTGCGGCGGGCATGGTCGGCACGCAGGAACAGCGATGCGATACCATGTGCCATCGACCAGATATGGAGCGCCATCATCAGCGGCGGCGCGCGCCGTTCGGCAGGCAGTCTGGCGTGAAGCGCCGCTGTCGCATCGCGCACGACGCCGAAGGCGCGATCGCTCTGGCGCGATAGCGTCGGATCGCTGCCGTGGTCGATACCGGCCTCGAACATGGCAGCAAAATAGGCCGGTTCGCGTCGCGCGAATGCCAGGTAGGCGCGGCCGATACGCTGCAAGGCCGCGAGCGGTCCGCCCTTGCCATCGTCCCATGCGCGTTCGAGCGTATCGGCGAAAGCGGCGAAGCCCTGGATTGCGACCGCGCTCATCAGGCTGGAACGGTCGCGGAAATGGCGGTAGGGCGCGGCGGCGCTGACGCCGGCCATGCGAGCGGCCTCGGTGAGGGTGACGCCCTCCGGCCCGCGATCGGCGATCAGTTTCATGGCCGCGTCGATCAGCGCTTCGCGCAGGTTGCCGTGATGGTACCCGCGCCGGGTAGAACTGTCCTTGCCATGATCCATGTGAGGCACTCTTACATCCCCGGGAAGCAAAAACCAACCCGCCCGATCCTGCGGTGACCGCAGGTCCGGGCAGGAGGCGCGCGAGCCTCACGCGTATTCCCCGCGACATTGTGGCATCAGTCTTTTAGCGGTCTGGACAAGGTCGTATCACCCGCTTAGAACCCTTCGCCAAAAGCCGGAGGGGGAGTCCGCGCCACGCGTTTTCGCGCGCGACGAAGAGGCGCTTCCTTTCGGCAAAAGAATGTCAGATCGAGCGAAAGGACGCTTCCTGTGAGCGCAGCAGACGTTACCGATCCCAGCCGCCGCGATTTCCTCTACATCGCCACCGGCGCCGCCGGAGTCGTCGGCGCGGCCGCTTCCCTGTGGCCGTTCATCGACCAGATGCAGCCCGACGCCTCGATGCGCGCGCTGTCGTCGATCGAGGTCGACATCGCCGGCGTCGAGCCGGGCATGTCGCTGACGGTCAAATGGCGCGGCAAGCCGGTGTTCATCCGCAACCGCACGCCGGAAGAGGTCGAGGCGGCCAAGGCGGTCAAGCTGGAAGAGCTGAAGGATCCGGTAGCGCGCAATGCCAACATGCCGGCCGATGCCCAAGCGACCGATGCCGACCGCTCGGTGCCGGGCAAGGAGAACTGGCTGATCATGGTCGGCGTCTGCACCCATCTCGGCTGCGTGCCGCTCGGCCAGCAGGGCGATTTCGGCGGCTGGTTCTGCCCGTGCCACGGTTCGCACTACGACACCGCGGGCCGCATCCGCAAAGGCCCGGCGCCGGAGAACCTGCCCGTGCCGGCGTTGACATTCATTTCCGACACCGTCGTCAAGATCGGCTAAGGACAGGGGAGATCACCAGATGAGCGGTGGACATTCGAGCTACACGCCGGGGACGGCGATCGAGCGCTGGATCGACGCACGCATGCCGCTGCCGCGGCTGATGTACGATTCCTTCGTGGCCTATCCCGTGCCGCGCAACCTCAACTACGCCTACACGTTCGGCGGCATCCTTTCGATCATGCTGGTCATCCAGATCCTGACCGGCGTGGTGCTGGCGATGCATTACGCGTCGAACACCAGCCTCGCCTTCAATTCCGTCGAGAGCATCATGCGCGACGTGAACTGGGGCTGGCTGCTGCGCTACATGCACGCCAACGGCGCGTCGTTCTTCTTCATCGCCGTTTACATCCACATGTTCCGCGGCCTGTATTACGGCTCGTACAAGGCGCCGCGCGAACTGCTGTGGATCCTCGGCGTGCTGATCTATTTCTTGATGATGGCCACGGGCTTCATGGGCTACGTGCTGCCGTGGGGCCAGATGAGCTTCTGGGGCGCCACCGTCATCACCGGCTTCTTCACGGCCTTCCCGGTGGTCGGCGAATGGATCCAGCAATTGCTGCTCGGTGGCTTCGCCGTCGACAATCCGACGCTCAACCGCTTCTTCTCGCTGCACTATCTTCTGCCGTTCATGATCGCCGGCGTCGTCGTGCTGCACGTCTGGGCGCTGCACGTCACCGGCCAGACCAACCCGACCGGTGTCGAGCCGAAGTCGAAGACGGACACCGTGCCGTTCTCGCCGCACGCCACGGTGAAGGACGCCTTCGCCATGATCGTGTTCCTCGGCGTCTATGCCTACTTCCTGTTCTATCTCCCGAACTATCTCGGCCACCCGGACAACTACACCGTCGCCAACCCGCTGAAGACGCCGGCGCATATCGTTCCGGAATGGTACTACCTGCCGTTCTATGCGATCCTGCGCGCCATTACCTTCAACATTGGCCCGATCGACTCCAAGCTCGGCGGCGTGCTCGCCATGTTCGGCTCGATCATCGTGCTGTTCTTCGTGCCGTGGCTCGACTGGTCGAAGGTCCGCTCGGCGGTTTACCGTCCGTGGTACAAGCTGTTCTTCTGGCTGTTTGTCGCCAATGCGATCTTCCTCGGCTGGCTCGGACAGATGCCGGCGGAGGGCGCTTACGTGGCGATGGCGCAGGTGGCGACGGCTTATTACTTCGGCTTTTTCCTCATCATCATGCCGGTGCTCGGCCTGATCGAGAAGCCGCGCAAGCTGCCGAACTCGATCACCGAAGCCGTGCTTGAAAAGAACAAGGCCAAGGCCTGATCCGAGCCCAGGGGACAGAACGATGAACACCATCTTCAAGACCATCGGCGCCCTCGGCCTCGGCCTCGCGCTTTCCCTCTCCGGCGCCGCTGCGCAAGAGGCGGGGCACAACGCCGCCGAACCGACGCATTTCCCGATCCACAAGCCCAAGGTGCAGTCCTGGTCGTTCGCCGGCCCATTCGGGACCTACGACAAGGCGCAACTGCAGCGCGGCCTGAAGATCTACAAGGAAGTCTGCTCGGCTTGCCACTCGATGAAACTCGTCGCCTTCCGCACGCTGGAAGACCTCGGCTACAACGAAGAGCAGGTGAAGGCGTTCGCCGCCGAATACGAGGTGCAGGACGGCCCGAACGACGCCGGCGACATGTTCACCCGCAAGGGCATTCCGGCCGACTATTTCCCGTCGCCCTTCGCCAACGAGCAGGCGGCGGCGGCGTCGAACAACGGCGCGGCCCCGCCCGACTTCTCGCTGATCGCCAAGGCGCGCGGCGTCGGCCGCGGCTTCCCGACCTTCATCTTTGACATCTTCACGCAATATGCCGAGAGCGGACCGGACTACATCTATTCGATCATCACCGGCTACGACGAGACGCCGCCGGCGGGCATGGAGATTCCGGACAGCACCTACTACAATCCCTATTTCGTCGGCGGCAAGTCGCTGTCGATGGCTCCGCCGATCTCGGCTGACCAGGTCACCTATGACGATGGCGCGCCGCAGACGGTCGATCAGTACGCCAAGGACATTTCCGCCTTCCTGATGTGGGCAGCCGAGCCGCACCTTGAGGCACGCAAGAAGACCGGTTTTGCCACCATGATCTTCCTCGTCCTGTTGGCCGGGCTGGTTTATGTGTCAAAGAAGAAGGTCTGGGCCGACACGCCGCACTGACGCGAACGGCCAGGGATCGTGAAGGGCGGCGCAAGCCGCCCTTTTCATTTCGGCGGCGCCTTGGCACAAAGGGACGACTTGGGGATCCACATGAAAACCTCGCTTGAAGAAACCCTTCTCTCCTCCATCCGGACAATCCCCGACTATCCCAAGCCGGGAATCCTGTTCCGCGACATCACCACGTTGCTCGGCGATGCACGGGCGTTCCGGCGCGCGGTCGACGAGCTGGTGCACCCCTTCGCTGGTACGAAGATCGACAAGATCGCCGGGATCGAGGCGCGCGGCTTTATCCTAGGCGGCGCGATCGCGCACCAACTCTCGGCCGGCTTCGTTCCGATCCGCAAGAAGGGCAAGCTGCCGCACAATACCGTGCGCGTCGCCTACAGCCTGGAATACGGTGTCGACGAGATGGAGATGCATACCGATGCGGTCCAGCCGGGCGAAAAGATCATCCTCGTCGACGACCTGATCGCCACCGGCGGCACGGCGGAAGGTGCGGTCAAACTGCTCAAGCAGATGGGCGTCGATATCGTCGCGGCCTGTTTCGTGATCGACCTGCCGGACCTCGGCGGGCGCGCAAAGCTGGAAAAACTCGGCGTGCCGGTACGCACGCTGATCAGCTTCGGAGGCCATTGACGCGCGGGGGTACCTTCGGCGTATCAGCCCACCTTGAGCAACGCCGCATTGTCGAATTCGAGAACCTTGTTGCCGTCCTGGTTGAAGGCTTCCGAATGCAATTCCATCAGCCTCCAGCCGGGGCGGTTCGGCAGGGCGCGGTGGCCGGTGACGAGACGCGTATAGGTGATGGTGTCGCCGGAATAGACGGGCCTGAGCCATTTGAGATTGCGGAAGCCCGGCGAGGGACCGAATTCCGGTGTGGGGCCTTGTCCAAGCCATTCGCGCTTGTGCAGGGCATCCTCGTTTTCGATGTTGAGCTTCATCCACATAGAGACCGAATGCCAGCCGGAGGCGCACAGGCGGCCGAAGACGGAGCGGCGGGCCGCCGCCTCGTCGAGGTGGAAGGGCTGCGGATCGAACTTCGCGGCGAAGCGCTTGATCTCGCCGGCCTCGAAGGTGTGGCTGCCGAGAATAACGGTCTCGCCGACGCGCAAATACTCGTCAAGCGTCACGGGCGGCCTCCGGATCGCGCAGCAGGAACATGCCGGTGTTCTTCAGCTCCAGAACCGTTTCGCCGTTCTGGTTGTGCAGGGTCGCCACGCTGGTGAGGAAGCCGAGATCAGAACGGGACCGCGAGCGGCGCCTTTCGGTGACCGTCACCGTGCCCTCCAGCGTGTCGCCAGCAAGGACCGGTTTGCGCCAGTTGACGAAGTCGACGCCGGGAGCGCCCTGCGAGGTCGAATCAAGGAGGAAGGCGTCGCACATCATCCGCATCATCATCGAACAGGTGTGCCAGCCGGAAGCCGAGAGGCCGCCCAGAATGGACGCCTTGCCCGCGGCCTCGTCGAGATGGAATGGCTGGGGATCGAATTCTGACGCGAATTCAACGATCTCGTCGGCGGTCACGGTCTTTGGTCCGAGCGGGATCACGGATCCTGGCGGCATGTCCTCCCAGGCCCAGCGTCTGTTCATCATTTCGGGTTCCCCTTTGGAATACGTCGCGGCACAATACCGTTCCCGTTCCTCTCTTCAATGAAGCAGATGACAAATCCGGTCCTTGCCTGCGTGCCCGATGACCTCGATGCCGAGGCGAAATCGGACTTGTCGAAACTGAAGCCGGCTCACCTGCCGAAGGGCACGGTGTTGTTTCGTCCCGGTGACGAGGCGCCGGGCTTCTTCCTTGTCGCTTCGGGTCGTGTTGGGGTCTATCTGGTCGGGCGCGGAGGGCGGGAGATCCTTCTTTATTCCGTTGCGCCAGGGGAGACCTGCGTCCAGACCACGCTCGGCCTGCTTGGCGGGCAGGCCTATGCCGGCGAGGCGCTCGCCGAAACCGATCTTGTCGCCTTCGTGGTGCCGCGTAGCGTGTTTTCCCGCCTCATGGAGCGTTCCGCCGGCTTCCGGCAATTTGTCTTTCGGGCCTTCGGGGCACGATTGGCCGACGTCATGCGCGTGCTCGAGCAGGTCGCCTTCGTCAGGGTCGAGGAACGCCTCGCCTCCGCCTTGGTCGAACGGGCGGACGCCCGGGGGATCGTAACCGCCACGCACCAGGAGCTTGCCACGGCGATCGGTTCGGCCCGCGAGGTGGTGTCGCGCCGGCTGGAAGCGCTCGGCGGCAAGGGGCTGGTGGAACTCGACCGGGGATCCGTACGCATTGTCGATGCCGACAGGCTGAGACGGCTTGCAGGATGAATCAGCGCGGGATGGTGACAACGTCACCGACCGGACGGCTCCGGGCGGTTAGAGAGTGGTCCATCAACAGCGACCGCACCGGCAGGTCCGGGCCGGTCCGGCAAGCAAGGGAGACCAATCATGTTCAAGATCAATGAAGGCTCTGCAGACCGCGTCATCCGCGTTGTGCTCGGCATCGTCCTGCTGGCGCTCTATTTCATGGGCACCGTGACCGGCACGCTCGGCTGGGTCGCGCTCGTCGTCGGCATCATCGCGCTTGCGACCGGTGTGGTGGGCTTCTGCCCGCTCTATGCGGTTCTCGGCCTGTCGACCTGCCCGGTGAAGAAGGCCTGACAACGAAAAAGCCGCCCGAGGGCGGCCACATTCAGGGCGCGGCGGCAACGCCGCGCCTTTTTCCTGTCCGCGGATCCGATCAGGCGGCCTTCTTGCGGGCCGGAGCCTTCTTCGCCTTCGGCGTGACCAGCTCCTTGGTGGCGATAGCTTCGGCTAGCGACCAATGCAGATCGGCCTCGCCATCCGGCTGACCGGCGTCGACCCAGATCTGGTGGGCGATTTCGCGAATACGCTCGATGGCAGGCTCGATGATCTTCTTGGCGGGCATTGGCAAACTCCTTGGATTGTTTCGCGCGCCCTAGCACAATTCATGCTGCAATGCAATATTCAATCGATTTAGATTGGCGTTCCGGATGGCCAGAATACGCCATTTCATCTTGCGGTGCGACAATCCGACTCAGGTGTTGAACTTGAAAAGCATGATGTCGCCGTCCTGGACGACGTATTCCTTGCCTTCGTCGCGGGCCTTGCCCGCTTCCTTTGCGGCCACTTCGCCGCCGAGCGAGACGAAGTCGTCGAAGGCAATCGTCTGCGCGCGGATGAAGCCGCGTTCGAAATCCGTGTGGATGACACCGGCGGCCTGCGGCGCCTTGGCGCCCCGGTGGACCGTCCAGGCGCGGGCTTCTTTCGGGCCGACCGTAAAATAGGTGATCAGGCCGAGGAGGCGGTAGCCCTCGTGGATGAGCTTGTCGAGGCCGGGCTCTTCCAGGCCGAGGTCGGCGAGGAAAGCCTTGGCGTCCTCGTCAGGCAATTGTGCCAGTTCGGCCTCGATGGCGGCCGAGATCGTCACGCAGCCGGCGCCCTGCGCGGCTGCCATCTTTTCCACAGCACGGGTGTGCTCGTTGCCGGTCGCCGCCTCGTCCTCGCGCACATTGCAGACGTACAGGACCGGGTGGGAGGTCAGCAGGTTCAGCCCCTCGAGGGTGGCGGTCTCGGCATGGTCGAGTTCCCTGCGCAGCAGACGCACGGGCTTGCCGTCCTGAAGAAGGGCCAACGCCTTCTCCATGACGGGCAGAACCTCCATCGATTCCTTGTCCTTGCCCTGGGCGCGCTTGCGCACATTGACGATGCGGCGCTCAAGGCTTTCGAGGTCGGCGAGCATCAGTTCCGTCTCGACCGTCTCGGCGTCGGCGACCGGATCGATGCGCCCTTCGACATGGGTGATGTCGGAATCTTCGAAGCAGCGCAGCACATGGACGATGGCGTCCACCTCGCGGATATTGGCGAGGAACTGGTTGCCGAGGCCTTCGCCCTTCGAGGCGCCGCGCACCAGGCCGGCAATGTCGACGAAGGAGATGCGCGTCGGCACGATGTTGGCGCTCTTGCCGATCTTGGCGATGACCTGCAGGCGCGGATCGGGAACGGCGACTTCACCGGTATTCGGCTCGATGGTGCAGAACGGATAATTGGCCGCCTGCGCCGCCGCCGTCTTGGTCAGCGCGTTGAAGAGGGTGGATTTGCCGACGTTCGGCAGACCCACGATGCCGCATTTGAAGCCCATGATCCGGTTCCGGGAAGCTGTGTCTGGCGCGGCTTTTGCGGGAGGGGCGACGAAAGGTCAAGCGTGGCGCGTCGGTGCGCTCAATCCCCGCAGATCGCGAACAGCTGGCCGCGCGAGGAAATGCCGAGCTTGGCATAGGCGCGGCGGCGATAGGTGACGACGGTGCTGACGGCGAGGCGCAAATCACCGGCGATCGTCTCCGCCTTTTTGCCGGCGAGGATGGCGCTGCAGACCGTGCGTTCGCGCTTCGACAAGACCGACAGCGGCGGGGGATAGTCCGGCCTGCGTTGGCGGGCGGAGTGATCGGCGGCCAGGCGGCCCGCAAGGGCAAGGGCGGCGCGGCCCGGCTCGCCGGCATCGGCAAGCACCGGCGTGTCGCTGGCCGAATAGATATTGAGGATCAGCCGCTCGTTGCCGCGCACCGTCAGTACCGCCGCCTTTTCGTGGAGCCCCGGTTGCGCAAAGAAGAGATCGCGATAGTCCCCGTCCATATGGTGGGCATTGTCGGCAAAGCTGGTGACGCGGCAGTCGCCATCGGCCATGGCGAGGATTTCGCGAAAGAGCGGATCCTTGACATACCAGCCCGACAGGTAGGCTTCGGCGAGCGTCTGGCCCTTCGGGCGGGCGACGAAATTGCGCGCCAGCAGGCAGCGCACGCGGCCGTCGCCATAGGAAAAGACCATGCACTGGGTGGCGCCGATCGCCTGCAGCGCGGCAAGGAACGGTTCAAGGAAACGATCGGTTCCGGCAAGCGGCAGGCAGGCCCCGAGCCGGTCGAGGCTTGCCGCCAGATCGTTTTGCGCTACGCCCAATGTCCCCTCCGCAAGGGGACAGATTAGACGGCGCGGAGGGGCTATGTGTAAAGGCCACACCGGGAAAACGCCGGTACGGCAGGCAGGAAGGCAAGGCCGATGAGACCCGCAGGGCGCGGCGAGCTCGAATCGCTCTATTTCGACTACCCGCATTTTGAGCCGCCGGTGCGCGATCCGGCGGTTGTGGAAGAGCGCGCCCGCGTCATGATTGTCGGTGCCGGGCCGGTCGGGCTGGTCGCGGCGCTGGCGCTGGCGCGCGAGGGGGTCGCCTCCATACTGCTGGAGCGCAAGGACACCTTCAACGACGGCAGCCGGGCGATCTGCATCGCGCGCCAGAGCTATCACATTCTCGAGCGGATCGGCGCGGTCGACCGGTTCGTGGACAAGTCCTACGGATGGACGACGGGACGGAGCTTTTACCGTGGCAGGCAGATCCTCGAATTCCGCATGCCGCATGGCGCGGACGAGAAATTCCTGCCGATGTACAATCTCGAACAGCAATACATCGAACAGTTTCTCTGGGAGGCGGTGCGCGAAAGCGGCCTTATCGACCTGCGCTGGCAGAGCGAGGCAACGGCGATTGAGGAAAACCCGGACGGCGTAACCGTATCCGTCCGCGACCCCAAGGGCGACTATCGTGTGAAGGCCGAATGGCTGCTCGCCGCGGACGGGGCGCGAAGCGCCGTCAGGGCCCTATGCGGGCTACGGCTGCGGGGCGACAACCATGAAGGCCGCTACGTGATTGCCGACGTCCAGATGGAGCACGACTATCCGACCGTCCGGAGGGCGCTTTTCGATCCGGCGAGCAACCCCGGCCGCACCGTGTTGATCCACCGCCAGCCCGACAATATCTGGCGCATCGACTACCAGCTGGAGGACGGCGAGGACGAGAATGCCGCGCTGAGCGAACCGCATGTGCGCGCGATGGTCGGCGCGATCCTGAAAGAGATCGGCCACGACAAACCCTGGGCTCTCGAATGGTGGAGCGTCTATTCGGCCAATACGCTGGCGCTCGACGATTACCGGCGCGGCCGCATCCTGTTCATCGGCGACAGCGCCCATGTCGTTCCGATCTTCGGGGTGCGAGGCCTCAACAACGGCTTGGCCGACGCGGAAAACGCCGCATGGAAGCTGGCGCGCGTGCTGCGCGGAGAGGCTGGCGAGGTGCTGCTCGACAGCTACAGCCCGGAACGGCGGGGTGCGACGCTCGACGTTTTCGCCAATGCGACGAAGAGCGCGCGGTTCATGACGCCGCCGACGCAGGGTTGGCGCCTCGTCCGCGATGCCGCGCTGGCGCTGGCGGTGGACCACGATTTCGCGCGGCCGTTCGCTAATCCGCGCCAGATGACGCCCTACACCTACGCCGGAAGCCCGGCGACCTGCGCCGACAAGGACGGATTTTCCGGCGGGCCGCGTCCGGGCGCAGTGGCGGTCAACGTCATACTCGGCGACGGCACGTGGCTGTCCGACCATCTCGGCATCGGGTTTACCGGAGTGTTGTTCTCACCGCGCGCCGGCGCCGCGGCGGCGATGGGTGCGGCACTCGCACGGCTCGACCCGCGCTTCCGCTTGCTGGTCATCGGGGCCGGGGGTGAGGGGGTGTTTGCCGATACCGACGGACGCATCGCGCGCGCCTACGGGGCGCAGCCGGGGAGCTTCTATCTGCTGCGACCGGACATGCATGTCGCGGGGCGCTTGCTGCATGGCGATCCCGGACGGTTGGTGGCGTCAATGAAAACAATCCTTTGGGGCAAGGAGGCCTGAGCAAATGGGGATGGCGTTCGAAGGCCTCGAGTCATTCTACGAAGCGCTCGCGGCCGCGATTGACGAGGCGGGCCCTTCAGGCCGCGATGCCATGCTGACGCGCCTGGCGCTGGTGCTCGCCAACGAACTCGGCGACCGCGACAAGGCGCTCGCGGCCATTGCAGCGAGCCTGAAGGCGAGCGAGGATCCCCCATCTGTCCCCCTACGGTGACGCGCAGGGTCCAGAAATGGAATTTGACAAAACGTCATTTATGACATATTGTCAAAAAATGAACAGCGAGACTCACGCCCCTGCGGGCACAAAACGCCAGCGCACCCGCGACCTGCTTCTGGTCGCTGCGCAGGAAATCCTGATCGAACAGGGCGCCGCCGGACTCGGTATCAAGGAAATCGCGCATCGCGCGAACATGGTGCACGCGACGTTCTACAACTACTACGATTCCGTCGCCGCGCTTCTCGATGACCTCGGCGACCTGTTCATGATCACCCACGGCCTGGCAGTGCGACGGGCGGTGGCGGGTATCGAGGATCCGGCGCGCATCTTCGCGCTGACGACACGCCTGTTGCTGGCGTTCTTCGCCCGTTCGAGAGGCTACGGCACGATCCTGTTCGATTCCGGACTTCCCGTCGACCGCTTCGTTCAACGTCTCCGCGTGCCACTGCGGATGGATCTTGAAGCCGGAAAGGCAGCTGGCCAATTCGCCTTTGCCGATCCCGATGTCGCCGTCAGTCTCGTCACTGGTGCGTTGCTCGGGCTGGCGCTCGACCTGCACCGCGGCCGCATTGCTGCAGACCGGATCGCGCCGGCGACGGCGGACCTGTTGGTCTTTCTTGGCTTGGACCGTAGCGAGGCGGAACGCCTCGCGGGCGAGTTTACCGACATCCCCGAACCACCGGAATTGCCGCTGCGCTGGATGGCCATCGCGGAGGCCTGAGAGGACACCATGACCCGAAAAGGCAATGAACCGGGCCGGACCTTCCGGCGCGGCGAGGACGGTTATGAGCAAGCGCGGCGCGACTGCAGCTTCAATGCACGGCTTGCCGACCGCTGCCCGGACCTCATCGTGCAGGCCAATAATACCGACGACGTCGTCGCCGCCGTCCGTGCCGCGCGCCGCGACGGCATGACCATCGGCGTGCGTTCCGGCGGGCACAGTTGGGCCGGTAACCACATCCGCGAAGGCGGCATGCTGCTCGACGTGTCCCGCCTCGATCATGCGACGGTCGACCGGGCGACCATGACCGCGACGGCGGGACCGGGGACCGGCGGCTACGATCTCGCGATGGCGTTGGCGAAGGAGAAATTGTTTTTCCCGGCTGGCCACTGCAAGGGCGTCTGCATCGGCGGTTATCTGCTGCAGGGCGGTTATGGGTGGCACAGCCGCGCGCTCGGGCCAGCCTGCGAAAGCGTCATCGGCATCGACTATGTCGACGCGGAAGGCGACCTTCGCCATGCAAGCGCTGAGGAAAACGCTGACATGTTCTGGGCGGCGCGCGGTGCCGGACCGGGTTTTTTCGGCGTGGTGACCCGCTTCCACCTGAAGCTTTATCCGCGACCGCGTGTCATGGGCATGAAATTCGCGGTCTATGGCGAGGATCGCTTCGAGGAGGTGTTTCGCTGGGCTCACCGTGTGGGGCCCGAGGTGCCGAATTCCGTCGAACTGATGCTCATCATGTCGCGCCAGATCCCCCTAGTGCGCGGCCCCGGCATCCTCGTCGTGGCGCCGGTATTCGAGGACACGATCGCAGGGGCGTACAGGGCGCTGGATTTCATGAAGTCGAGGCCTTCGGGCGCACGTCTCGTCACGCCGTTCGTGCCGATGAAGCAGGCCTGGATGTATGCGGGCGTGATGGAACACTACCCTTCCGACCACCGCTACGCCGTCGACAACATGTGGACGCACGCGCCGATCGAGGCGCTGATGCCGGGACTGAGGCGCATCACCGCGACCTTGCCGACCGCGCCGTCGCACATGCTGTGGATGAACTGGGCGCCGCCGAAAGCCCGGCCGGACATGGCCTATTCGATGGAGGATGACATCTATATCGCCCTGTATGGCGTCTGGAAGGACGCCGCGGACGATGCCTCGGTTGCTTCATGGGCCGAGGACAACATGGCGGCGATGGCGCCCCATGCCTCGGGCATGCAGCTTGCCGATGAAAACCTCGGTCGTCGGCCAGCGAGGTTCCTTGCCGACGCGAACCTCTCGCGGCTTGACGCGCTGCGTGCCGCGAAGGACCCGCAAAGCCGGTTCCATCCCTATATGGGGAGGCCCTGATGCGATCGCGCCCCGTTGCCGGACGGCATCTCGGCTGGACAGAGTCCGATCTCGCCACCAAACCCTGGGCCCGTTTCTGGAACCCGCAAATGGGCGAGCTCGCACTGCAAGCGGTCGCGGCATTGAATAGCGGTCCGCTTGCCGAACCGCTGCTGCCGGGTTTTGCCGATTCGCGCATGGCGTTGTTTCAAGCGGGCGATCTGCCGGAAAATGGCTTCGCGCTCTGCGAGGACGGCGAAATGCGGCTGGCGCTGGAAACTGATATGCCAGAGGTGACCCCGGCCATGATCGACTGGTGGTTCGGTTGGCACTCGGACAGCCCGGAGCGCTACAAGCTCTGGCACCCCCGTGCGCATGTCCATGCGCAGTGGCAGGTCCCGCCGCCGGAAGGCACTTCGGGAAAATTTAGATATATCGATCATATATCTATTGTTGACGAATATCTGGGATCGAGCCTTGGCCGTTTTGCCATCGCCTTTCGCGATCCCGCCGGTCTCGGCTTCACGCACGATTCGCTCGCCGATGACGGCAACGCCACGCTCGTTCTGGCGCGTACCGGGCTGGCCGACCTGCCCTTCGACGTGGGCTATCTCGCGCATCATGTCCGCCGGACCGGCGGCGGCAGCGTCATGCGCTCCCGCTTCTGGATCGGTGGCGCGCATGTCTCGCCGCGCCGGTGGGGCCTTGCCGGACGCGCCGCCGCCGGCCTGGCCAGGACGCTGACGAAGCCGACGGAGGCCGATGCCCGGGCGCTGATCGTCCATTGCGCTCAGGAAATGGCGCATCTGGCGACGTTCCTTCCGGCGCTCTACCGCGAATTTCACGACGCTCGCAGCTGACACCGCGACCGTTTTTCGGATCAGGTGTGGAACGACCGGCGGTATTCGCCGGGTGTCTTGCCGGTCAGGTCGCGAAATGCCGCGTTGAACGCGGCGAGCGAATTATAGCCGCAAGCGAACGCGATTTCGGTGACGGGCGCGTCGCTACCGGCGAGCGCCTCGACGGCGCGCATCATCCTGATACGCCGCAAGGCCTGGCGCCATGTCATCCCCAGTTCGTCGGAAAAACGCCTGGCAAGCGCGCGAGGCGACTGACCGGTCTGCCGGGCGATCTCGCCGAATTTCGGCGTACCGGCGGCCTTGCCCGCGGTCAGTTCGAGCGCGCGCGCCAGCGCCGGGCTTTTCGGCGACGGAAGGGCACAGGAACTCGGCTGCAACGCGAGTTCCCGCGCCACCGATCCCAAGGTCTGGAACAGCAGCCGGTCATGGGGCGTCAGCGGACCGTCGTCAGCGCCGTGGCCGGCGCATTCGCGGATCAATTCGCGCGCAAGCGGCGAGATATCGAATACCGAAAGCGCACTCGCGGGCGCCTCCATGAACTCCGGCGCGAACAGCACCGAAGCAGAGACAAGCCGCGTGAGGATGGAAATGGTGACCGGATGTCCCGCCGCGACCAGCGCAGCGCGCGCCGGGGGAAGTGTCCATTGCCGGCCATCGGCTTCGAGGCGAAGGCTACCTTCCATCGCATAGAGCAGGTAGTGGCGATCAAACCGGTAGGTCACCGGTCCAGCGGGTTCGAAGCTCTTGTGAAAGCAATAGGCTTCCGGCTGCATCGCTTCAGTTTACGGCCTCGGCGAGTTCGGCGTCAAAGCGCCGGCTGTCAGGCGCGGCCGTCATCATCGGACGCAGAATCGTGCCCGACCGGGTGAATTCAGGCGAGGCGAGATAGGCGGCAAAATCGTCGGCGCGTTCCCATTCGTGAAGCACGCCGAGCGTTTCGGCGTCGGTTGGATCGGCAAACGGCACGAAGGCGAGGCAGCCTTTCATTGCCCGCACCGCCGGAGCTTCCGCGACAAGCGCGTTCAGCGCCTCCTGGCGGGCGGCGACCGATACTTTGAAAAAGACATGGGCAAGACGCATTGTTCCCTCCGTTCGAACCTCCCGGACTTCGACGCCATCGACGATGGCTCGGCCTTCGGCGCCGGGCGGTCCTGAATGGCAGGTCGGGTCGGTGGCGCGCCAACGCCGGTCAGCCCGGATTCGACGCGCAGCTGCCAGATCGGCCGGCCCTTCCGGGCGCGGTTTCACGGCCCTGTCAGTCCTTGCCGAACAACTTCTTCAGCATGGCGGCCATCGGGCCGGTCTCCGGCAGCTTCGGCGCATCCTTCGGGCGGGCCTGGCGGATGTGGCTCTCGCCCTTCGCCGCGTTTGCAGGCTTGTCCGCTTTTGCCGGCTGCATGGCCAGCGCCACCTTGTTCATGAAGCCGGCATCGTCGCCGGCGGCAAGCATCGGCGCGTTGTCGGCGATGGTGTCGAGCAGCACATCGAGCCATTCCGCGTCCACCTTGGCGAAATCGCCGAGCACATGGCCGGTGACGCGGTTCTTGTCGCCGGGATGGCCGACGCCGATGCGCACGCGCCGGTAGTCGGCGCCGACGTGCGAATCGATGGAGCGGATGCCGTTGTGGCCGCCCGAGCCGCCGCCGGTCTTGATGCGCAGCTTGCCGGGAGCGAGGTCCAGTTCGTCATAAAGGACGACGAGATCGTCGGCGCCGAGCTTGTAGAAGCGCAGCGCCTCGCCGACGGCCTGGCCCGACAGGTTCATGAAGGTCTGCGGCTTGATCAGCAGCACCTTCTCGGCGCCGAGCCGGCCCTCGCAGATCAGCGCGCTGAATTTCTTCGACCAGGGCGAAAACGAATGGCGGCGGGCTATCGCGTCCGCCGCCATGAAGCCGACATTGTGCCGGTTGTTCGCGTATTGAGCGCCGGGATTGCCCAGACCTGCGATGACGAGCATGGCTGGCGGGCCTCCCGGCGGAAGCGGTTACTTCTTGTCCTTGGGTGGCGCGGCAGCTGCGCCTTCCTTTTCGCTGCCATGGACGGCGACGGTCACCGGCGTCTCGGCTTCCGGTTTCATGGCCGAGGAGCCCGCAACCGTCGCGATGGTGAAGTCACGGTCGGAAATGACGGGCTTCACGCCGGCCGGCAACTTGACCGAGGAGATGTGGATGGAATCGCCGATGTCGCGGCCATCCAGGTCGATCTCGATGAATTCCGGGATCGCATCGGCCGGGCAGTGGAACTCCACCTCGTGGCGGACCAGGTTGAGCACGCCGCCGCGCTTGATGCCGGGCGACTTTTCCTGGTTGATCGCGTGGACCGGTACGGCGACCGTGACCAGGGTCGATGCCGAGACGCGGAGGAAATCCACGTGGATCGGGAAATCCTTGACCGGGTCGAGATCGAAGTCCTTGGGCAGGACCCTGATCTTGTCGCCTTCGACATCGATGGTGGCGACGGTGGTCAGGAAACCGCCCCCGTGAATCTTGTAATAAACGTCCTTGTAGGACAGGGCGATGGCGAGCGGGGCCTGCTTGTCACCATAGATGACGGCGGGCACCTGGCCGTTGCGGCGCAGTTCACGGGCGGCCCCCTTGCCGACCCGGTCGCGCTTGGCGGCTTTGAGCTCATAGGTAGAGTGGCTCATGGCAGTTCCTTTCGCGTGGTTGGGCTGGTTTCCCGGCGCTCCGCCGGAAAACGGAAAAGCGGCCGAGATGCCGCTTTTCTCCGCGCTGCCTCCAAGGGTGTCTGCGCGGACGCGGTCCCTTACAGGAAAGGGGCGGGGGAGGCAAGGCGGGGGAGGGCGCCGTCTTGAATGGATCGTTCCCCGATGAAACAAATGGCTGGCATGCGTACATCCTACCGCGATCTCTTTTTGACCTTCGGCCGCATCGGTGTGCTCTCCTTTGGCGGGCCGGCGGGGCAGATCGCGCTGATGCACGGGGTGCTCGTGGAGGAAAAGCGCTGGCTGGACGAGGAACGCTTCCTCCACGCCCTGTCCTTCTGCATGCTGCTGCCGGGGCCGGAGGCGATGCAGCTTGCCACCTATTGCGGCTGGTCGCTGAAAGGTTGGCGCGGCGGATTGATTGCCGGGCTTCTGTTCGTGCTCCCGGGGGCTGTCGTCATCACCGCGCTCGCCGCGCTGTTCCTCGCTTTCGGACAGGTGCCGCTGGTTGCCGGCGCGCTGTTCGGATTGAAGGCGGCCGTGCTGGCGGTCGTGATCGAGGCGCTGACGCGCGTGGCGAAACGGGCGCTGAAAGGTCGCGCCGCTGTCGCCATCGCCGTCGCGGCGTTCACCGCAATTGCTTTGGCAAAAATTCCGTTCCCGCTGGTGATCGCGGGCGCGGCGTTGGCGGGCGCGTTCTTTCCTGGCGGCAGCAAGTCAAAAAACACAGCGCTGGCCGAAGTCGGCGGCGGCTGGCGCGAATCCCTCGGCTCGGCCGTCGTCTGGGGTGGGTTATGGCTGATCCCGCTCACCGCGCTGCTCTGGTTCAAAGGCGTGCCGGACGTGCTGGCCGACGAAGCGCTGTTCTTTTCCAAGATGGCGGTTGTCACGTTCGGCGGCGCCTATGCCGTTCTCGCCTATGTCGCGCAGCAAGCGGTCGAGGTCTACGGCTGGCTGACGTCCGGCGAAATGCTGACTGGCCTTGGCCTGGCGGAGACCACCCCCGGTCCCCTGATCCTCGTCCTTGTCTTTGTCGGCTACCTCGGCGGCGCGCGCCTGACGGGCTGGGGCGCAACGGCGGGTGGCATCGCCGGCGCCGCCACGACGCTGTGGTTCACCTTCGTCCCGTGTTTCCTGTGGGTGCTGGCCGGCGCACCCTTCGTGGAGCGTCTTCGCCGCATCGGCTGGTTGACGGCGGCGCTTGCCGGCGTGACGGCCGCGGTGGTCGGCGTCATTGCGAATCTGGCCTTGTGGTTCGGCCTTCATGCGCTGTTCGCGACCGTCACCGAGACGGCGCTTGGGCCGGTGGCGCTGCCTTTGCCCGACTGGGCGTCATTCGACTGGCGCGCCGGACTGATCGCGGCCTTCGCCGGCATAACCCTGCTCAGGCTGCACTGGAACCTGTTTGCCGTGCTCGGTCTGGCGGCGCTGGCGGGGGCGTTCCTGTTCTAGTCGAACAGGCTCGACACCGACTCCTCGGTCGCCGTGCGGGCGACGGCCTCGCCGATCAGGTCGGCGATGGTGATGACGCGGATGTTGCGCGCCGATTCGATGGCCGCCGTCGGCTGGATGGAATTGGTGATGACCAGTTCCTTCAGCTTCGAGGCCGTGACGCGGGCAACCGCGCCGCCCGACAGCACGCCGTGGGTGATGTAGGCGGAAACCGAGGTGGCGCCGTGGGCCAGCAGCGCATCGGCGGCGTTGCACAGCGTGCCGCCGGAATCGACGATGTCGTCGATGAGGATGCAGTCCTTGCCGGTGACGTCGCCGATGACGTTCATCACTTCCGATTCGCCCGGGCGCTCGCGGCGCTTGTCGACGATGGCGAGCTGGGCGTCGATGCGCTTGGCGAGCGAACGGGCGCGCACCACGCCGCCGACATCGGGCGAGACGACCATCAGGTTCTTCAGGTCGTAATGGGCGCGCAGGTCGCGGGCGAAAACCGGCACGGCGTAAAGATTGTCGGTTGGAATGTCGAAAAAGCCCTGGATCTGGCCGGCGTGCAGGTCGAGGGTCAACACGCGGTCGGCACCGGCCTGGGTGATGAGGTTGGCGACCAGCTTGGCCGAGATCGGCGTGCGGCCGGCGGCGCGGCGGTCCTGCCGCGCATAGCCGAAATAGGGCACCACCGCCGTGATGCGCCGTGCCGAGGAGCGGCGGAAGGCGTCGATCATGATCAGCAGTTCCATCAGGTGATCGTTCGCCGGGTAGGAGGTCGATTGCAGGACGAACACGTCCTCGCCGCGCACGTTCTCCTGGATTTCGACGAAGATTTCCTGGTCGGCGAAGCGGCGGACGCTCGCCATGCCGATCTGGGTGTTGAGGTAACGAGCCACGGCGTCCGCCAGGACCCGGTTGGAATTGCCCGCAAAGAGCTTCATGTGTCGGACCCCGGCATTGTTCGACCGTGGCCGCCTTTTAGTCCTGCGGCCGCGCATTGCAAGCGCGACGGTGCAATTCGTGCCGGCATCCCCAACAAAGGCTTGAGCGACAAGTCAGCCCGAATGGCCGGCGGCCCAGGTTGAAAGCTCGCCGAGCGTCCGCGCCGCGATGCGTTTCATGGTTTCGGGGCGAACCGTCGACCAGCCGCCATTGCCCGGCGAATTCTCCGTTCCCTGGATGCGGTGCAGGCGCGATCCGGCGCCATCGAGCACGTCGAAGACGTAAACCACAGTCGTGCCCTGCGCTTCGGCGACCGCCGACAGATACCCTTTCAGGGTGTAGCGCGCCGAGGCGTCGCCTGACGGCGACAGCGCGATACCGTTTTCCGCCGCGCTCGCCGACAGGCCATCGGCCAGTGCATTCGATGCGCCGGGATCGATCCCGGTCACCGGAGCGAAGGCGACCGTTATCGGGCCGGACGATGCAGGCCCCGGTGAGATCGCAGAAGGCGACGCGACAACGGCCGGCGGCGCGGTGACCCGGGGCGCGGATACGCCGGCAAGGCCGAGTGTCGGATCGACGCCGGTGCAGCCGCCCGCAAGCCCGATCGCGGACATCGCGATCAGCAGAAGCGGCCGCGCGCCCACCCGTTTCACGATGTCACCGCACGATGAGGTCAAGCGAATGGCGCGATAATGGCTCGGGCGCGCCTTCGGCCGTCAGATAGGTGCGGCCGAGGCACATGGCGGCGCCGGTCTCCGAATCCATGATGATCATGTGCGCGAACAATGTCATGCCGGGCGTGATCGGCTCGGGATTCCCCTGGTAGAACATCGGCATGTCCATCCAGGAGGGAGTGAAGCGCGCGCCGAGCGAATAGCCGCAGGCGTTAAGCCGGTGGCGGACCATGCCATGCGCTTCCATCACGCGGGCATGGGCATCGAAGACGTCGCCGAAGGTCTTGCCCGGGACCATGTCCGCCTCGACGGCCTCGAGGGATTCCCGGCAGGCGTCGTAGAGTTCCTGGTGGCGCTTGGAGACCTTGCCGGTCAGGACCGTACGCATCATCGCGGCGTGGTAATGGTGGTACGCGCCTGCCCATTCGAGCGTGATCTGGTCGTTTTTCATCAGCTTGCGGCGGCCTGCCTTGTAGCGGCACAACAGCGCGTCCTCGCCCGAGCCGATGATGAACTCGTTGGCGGGATAATCGCCGCCGCCGGCGAAGATCGCGCCCTGCATGGCCGCAAGGATCTTGCCTTCGTCGCCGCCGGTCTTGATCAGCGGAAGCGCGGCATCGAGCGCATCGTCCGCGAGGCGGGCTGCCCGCCGTGTCTTTTCGATTTCCGCCGCGCTCTTGATCACGCGCAAGCGCGAGACAATGCCGGATGCGTCGAAAATCTTGGCGAAGGTATGCAGTTGCTCGTCGAGGCGACGGCCATTCTGGGCAGTCAGGCCGTGCGTGTCGTACTCGACACCGATGTTCATGCCGAGCAGGCCGAGATCGTTGAGCAGGTTACGCAGGTCGACCGCCGGGTTGGCTTCCGCCCGGTCCGTCCAGATGACGATGTTATCGATAATGGAGGTCTGGCGCGCCTGACGAAGATCGGCCGAGCGCGTCAGCAAGGTCATGGAGCCGTCCGATTTCACCACAAGGCACTGGAAAAAGCAGAAGCCGAACGTGTCGTAGCCGGTCAGCCAGTACATGCTCTCCTGGGCGAAAAGCAGCATTGCATCGAGCTTGCGGTCCGCCATCTGCTGGAGCAGCAGATTCCGGCGCGCCTCGAATTCGCTGAGTTCGAAATGCAGGGCCATGATCACTCCGGGATGACGATTGCGGAAACCTGGCGGCCGTAGTCCGGCTCGTGCCGATGGGTGGTGCGGCGATAGGAAAAGTAGAGATCCTCGCGCGCATAGGTGCAATGACCGACGAATGAAGCCGAAACGCCGGTCTTGACGAGGCGTTCCACGGTGTAGGCGGTCAAGTCGAACATGGCATGGCCGGTGCGGGCCGATCGCGAAAACCAACGCTCGTCGCCGCCATGCGCATCGCGGAAGCGTTCCACGAATTCCGGCCCGACCTCGTAGTTCGCGGCAGTGATCGACGGACCGAGGACGGCGACGATGCGGGTGCGCTCCGCGCCGAGCCGCTCCATCGCCGCGACGGTGTTTTCGAGCACCCCGGTCAGCGCGCCCTTCCAGCCGGCATGAGCCGCGCCGACGACCCCGGCGGCCGTGTCCGCGAAGAGGACCGGGCCGCAATCGGCGGTGTGGACGCCGACCGCCAGGCCGGGGGTCGCCGTGACCACGGCATCGGCCCTGGGACGTTCCCCCTCGAACGGCGCCGAAACGGTCACGACGTCAGGCGAATGCACCTGGTAAGGAGTCACGAGCCGTTCGGCGGCGACGCCAAGCCAGTCGGTGACGCGCCTGCGGTTTTCCGCCACGAGGGCCGGGTCGTCGGATGAGCCGAGGCCGACATTGAGACCACGGTAGATGCCTTCCGAAACGCCGCCGGCCCGGGTGAAAAAGCCGTGGCGAATGGGTCTGCCATCCAGCGAATCAAGCTCGGGCGCCCGGACCGGGTCCGGTTTGGTCTCAACGGCCATCATGGTCTCCAACGGGGCGCGAAGCTGCAAGAGGGGTGCGCCGCTGTCAACCCGCCGCGAAGGGATAGAGCGGGAGGCCGGGTCGGGCGATGGCAAGGACCTTGAACAATTCGCCCATTTCCGCTTCGCCGATCAGGCGATCGCGCTCGGCCGCGATCTGCGCTGTCGTCTCCGCGCCTCTGCTGGAAATCAGGCGTTCGCTGCGCTGCACGATACCGATGGCCGTGAGAAATTCGCGTTGCGTTCCGAGCCACAGAGCGAGGCCCTGCGCACGGGCAACGCCCGCCAGTGCGGCGAAGTCGACATGGCTTGTCAGGTCAGATTCGCCGGGGAAGTCGAACACGCCGACGGGCTCATGGGCCTTGATCGCCTGCAATGTGTCGCCGAAGCCACCGAGAAGCGAACCGTAGTCGAAGAACAGGCCGGCGCCGCCATGCGCGGCAATGTGGCTGGCGACGTGGTGCAGCATTCCCTCGCGGGCCGGCGCGACCTCGAAGACGGTGCCTTCCGGAACGGGATCGTTTTCGGCTGGTTCGCGCGGGGCGGCAACCGGCGCGCCTGCGGCGAAGGTGAGGTTGCCATCGGCCGCCAATGTCACCATGCGTTCCCGCCATGCGCCTCCGGCGAGGACGAATTGCCGCGCCGGAATGGCGTCGAACAGCTCGTTGCCGACAACGAACAGCGGCCGTTCCGGCAATTCGTGCATGGTCGCCGCCCAGATCGGATTGCCGGGGCTGGCAGCGAGCGCGCTGCGCTGGATGCCGGCGAGCCGGTGGCTTGCCTCGACGAGATAGACGTCGGCCTCGGCGAGCAGGTCCGGCGCCAGCCGTTCGATCGTGCGCAGCATGTCGCGCATCATGGTGCCGCGCCCGGGGCCGATTTCGGCGAAAAGCGGACGCGTCGGTCGCCCCGCCGCCTGCCAGGCGCTGACGAGCCACGCGGCGACGAGTTCGCCGAACATCTGGCTGATCTCGGGCGCGGTGACGAAGTCGCCATCGGCCCCGAAGGGATCGCGGCGGGTGTAGTAGCCATCGGCCGGATCGAACAGGCTGATGCGCATGTAGTCGGCAACGCTGATCGGTCCGGTGGCGCGGATCTGCGCGACGATGCGATCCTTCAGCGCCGTCACGGGCCGGAGGGCTCGCGCGCGGTCGCCATCGCCCAGACACCGACTGCGAGCATCGGCAAGGACAGGACCATGCCCATCGTCAGCCAGCCGGTGCCGAGCAGGTAGCCAAGCTGGGCATCGGGCAGGCGGAAGAATTCCACGAAAATGCGGGACAGACCGTAAATGAAGACGAAGGCGCCGCCAACGAAGCGCGGCGTCTTCAGCTTCAAGAGCCGATGGGTGAGGAAGCGCAGCACCAGGAAAAGGACAAGGCCCTCCAGCAGCGCTTCGTAGAGCTGTGAGGGATGGCGCGGCTCCGGCCCGCCATTGGGGAAAACGAAGGCCCAGGGCACGTCGGTCGGCCTGCCCCACAGCTCCGAATTGATGAAGTTGGCGACGCGCACGAGGCCAAGCGCCGGCGGCGCGCTCGCGGCGATGATGTCGATCATCGAATAAGGCGAAAAGCCACGCGAGCGGGCGAAGAGCACCTTGGCGAGAATGATACCGAGCATGCCGCCGTGGAAGGACATGCCGCCTTCCCAGACCGCGAAGACACGCAACGGCTCGGCGAGATAGCGGGTGAGATCGTAGAACAGGATGTAACCGATGCGGCCGCCGAGCACGATGCCGATGGCTGCCCAGACCACGAAGTCGTCGAGATCGGCGACGGTCATCGGCGCCTTGCCGCCGGCCCAGAGGTGGCCGTTCGAGGCGAGCCGGCGGGCATACCACCAGCCGAACAGGATGCCGACGACGTAGCCGAGTCCGTACCAGTGAACCGCGAGCGGGCCGATGCTGAAGAGTACGGGGTCGATGTCGGGAAAGGGCAGAACGAGGGCGAAAGGCATGAACGGGGTCCGGAAAACGCGCCGGACCATGCGTTGCGTCCGTGGCGCGGTCAAGGCGTCCCCTTGCATCGGAGCGTCGCGGGGCTTACCTCACCGGCGACGAACGATGAAAGGGCGCGCCATGTCCAACGGTCCCAGCCGGATCCTCGACGATATCGCCAAGCTTCTCACCGATGCCGCCGGCGCGGCACAGGGCGTACGCCGCGAGGTCGAGAACGGCCTGCGCGCGCAGATGGAGCGCTTGCTCAACTCGATGGACCTCGTCCAGCGCGAGGAATTCGAGGCAGTGAAGGAAATGGCGGCCAAGGCCCGAGCCGAGAACGAGGCGCTTGCCGCCCGTCTGGCAGCGCTGGAGGCCGGCCAGGGCACGGATACGACCGAAAAAACGGCCGCAAAGGCGCGTCCCAAAAAATAATCGGGGACAACAAGGTTTTTTGCGCGGCGCGGAAAAACGCTTTGGCGCGAGTCAGTTATGCGTCGCAGCATGATTGGTTTCGCACCTTCTTCCGACCGTTCGGCAGCGTTGCCCCCGAAAAAGGGGCTGGCGCGCTCGCGCCCGATCAATACACTGAAAACGTTGCATGATTCGTGTGGGGATCATGCGCCGGGCAGTGGGGCTCCGGCCGGCAAGGCTTACACTCCGCTTGCGTCCGGACGTGTCAGTCAGCGTGTCACCGTGTGTCTCACCGGGGAGGCCGCGATGCGGGCTTCCGAGCTGCAGGACGCATGTTCATGAGCCTCGTTGAACTCAGCGCAACGCGCGAATCCCATCCCGTCGACATGATCGAGCAAGTCGCCAACGCCAATGACTGGGCGTTCGAGCGCAGCGGCGAGGACGAAATCGCCATTTCGGTCGCCGGGCACTGGTCCGATTATCACGTGTCGTTCTCCTGGATGGAAGATTTCGAGGCGCTGCATCTGGCTTGCGCCTTCGACCTGCCGGTGCCGGAGAACCGGGCGATCGACGTCATGCGTCTGTTGTCGCTGATCAACGAACAGATGCTGTTCGGCCATTTCGACCTGTGGGAGCAGGAGGGAGCGATCATGTTCCGCCAGTCGCTGCTGCTGGCGGGCGGGGTGGAGCCGACGGCGCGCCAGGTCGAGGTGCTGCTCGCCTCCTCGCTGGAGGCCTGCGAGACCTATTTCCAGGCCTTCGGTTTCGTGCTCGAGGACGGCGTGACGCCCCGCCAGGCGCTGGACGCGGCATTGTTCGAGACGCATGGCAACTGCTGAGCCAAAACCGCCGATTTCCTGGGCCGATTTCGACAAGGTCGACATCCGCGTCGGCACGATCGTCGCGGCCGAGCCTTTTCCCGAAGCGAGGAAGCCGGCGCTGAAATTGCGCATCGATTTCGGTGAGGGGCTTGGCGTGAAGAAATCCTCCGCCCAGATCACCCGCCACTACAAGGCGGAAGACCTCGTCGGCCGGCAGGTGCTGGCCGTGGTCAATTTTCCCCCGCGCCAGATCGGCCCCTTCATGTCGGAGGTGCTCACCCTCGGCGTGCCCGACGCGGACGGGGAGGTGGTGCTGCTCCAGCCGGGTCATGGCGTGCCGGACGGCGGACGGCTGTACTGATCCCTACATCGGAACGCGAACGACCGCCCTCAAACCGCCCAACGCGCTTTCAGACAGCGTGATGTCGCCGCCGTGGCTGCGGGCGATATCGCGGGCGATGGAGAGGCCCAGGCCGGTGCCGCCCTCGTCCTGGTTGCGCGCCTCGTCGAGGCGGACGAAAGGCTTGAACACCTCGTCGCGCATGTCCTCGGGGATGCCGGGGCCATCGTCATCCACGGTCAGGACGAGCGAGCCGCGCCCGGAGACAGCGGTGACCTCGACCTTGCGCGCATAGCGCAGCGCGTTGCCGACCAGGTTCTGGACAAGCCGGGCATAGGCGGCCGGGCGGACGCGCACCACCGCGGGACCGGTAATGCCGGTTGCCAGTTTCAGGCCGCGCATGCGCGCCTCGTCCTCCAGGCGGCCGAAGACCTCGGAAAGATCGAGGTCGCCGGTATCCTCGGCGGCCTCGCCACGGGCAAACGACAGATAGCCTTCCAGCATGGCCTGCATGTCGGAAACGTCGCGGTTCAGCGCCGAGAGGTCGGTCTTCGGGCCGGCGAGCGCAAGCTGCAGTTTGAAGCGGGTCAGGATGGTGCGCAGGTCGTGGCTGATGCCGGTCAGCATGGCGGTGCGCTGCTCCATCTGCCGCTCGATGCGCTCGCGCATGCGGATGAAGGCGATGCCGGCGCGGCGTACCTCGTCGGCGCCGCGCGGATGGAAGCCGGACGGCGGCGGGCGGCCCTTGCCGAAGGAGTCGGCGGCTTGGGCGAGTTGCTGGATCGGGCGGATCTGGTTGCGCAGGAAGAGCACGGCGATGGTCAGCAGCACCAGCGAGGTGCCGGCCATCCACAGCAGGAAGATACCGGAATTCGAGGCATAGGTCTGGCTGCGCCGGGCGAACACCCTCAGCACGCCGGTCTCTAGCTGGATGCGGATTTCGACGATGTTGGAGGCGCCCACCGTGTCGATCCAGAACGGCCGGCCGATCTGGGTGGTGATTTCGGAGGAGAGTGCCTGGTCGAGAATGGAGAAGAACGGTTTCGGGCCGGGCGCCGGCAGCGGGCTCGGCGGCAGGATATCGGCCTTGAGACCCATGCGTTCCTGGGCAATGCGAAGCGCGGAGGACACCCCGTCAGGATCGGGCCAGGTTTCCACCATGTCGATGATGGCCGAGATGTCGGCGACGACCGCCGTGGACAGGCGTTGCGTCACCGTTTGCCAGTGGCGTTCCATGAAGACGAAGGCGACGACCGACTGCAGCAGGATGACCGGCGCGATGACGATGATGAGCGAGCGCGGATAGAGCCCCGTCGGCATCAGTCGCGAGACGCGGCGCCAGAATTTGCGCCACGCCGATGCGATCGGCATCACACGCCCGGTCAGCGCCTGCACCCAAGCGCCCGGGTTCGTGGCGTTCTTCGCGTCGGCGGCGTCGTCAGGCACGATCATCGATTGCGGCCGGTTGGTTCACGAGGGAACCATAGCGGAGTTCGCGCGGCAAAAGAATGCGCAAGGGTCAGTCGGCGGTGAGGCGGTAGCCGATGCCGCGGACGGTCTGCAGCCAGACGGGATTGGCCGGATCGGTCTCGATCTTGCGGCGCAGCCTGTTGATCTGGACATCGATGGTGCGCTCGCCGACGTCGCCGCCATCGGGGACGAGTTCGTGGCGCGGCACTGTTTCACCGCGCCTGCGGGCAAAGATCGACAGGATTTCCTGTTCGCGCTCGGTCAGCTTGACCGCTTCGCCGCCCTTGCGCAATTCCCGTTTCGGCAGGCTGAAGGCGTAGGGCCCGAAGACGATCTGCTCGACATCGTCGCCGGGCGGCGGCGTGGCGCGGCGAAGGATCGAATTGATGCGCAAGACCAGTTCGCGGGGCTCGAACGGCTTTGCCAGGTAGTCGTCGGCTCCGGCTTCCAGGCCGGCAATGCGCGCCTCCGTTTCCGAAAGTGCGGTCAGCATGAGGATCGGGACGTCGCGCGAGGCGCGCAGCGAGCGCGTCAGTTCCACGCCGCTCTCGCCCGGCATCATGACATCGAGGACCATCAGGTCGAAGGCGATGCCTTCGAGCTTCCGGCGCGCCTCGGCGGCCGCGCCCGCCACCGTGATGCGGAACCCGTTGGCGGAAAGGAATTCGCGCAGGAGATTGCGGATACGCGTATCGTCATCGACGACGAGAAGATGCGGTGCGTCGTCTGCTGGGCATGTCGTTGTACCGGTCATCGGTCGCTGCTCCTGCCGGGCAGGTGCCCCGGCAACCTGTCAATCTGATCGCGCAGCGCCGGATCGACGATCGCCTTCAGGAATGCTTCCACGGCGGCGCGGCTTTCTCCCCCGGTTTCGTTCAATGCAGCGGCGATGCGGCGGGACTGTGGCGCCGCGAGGGCAAGCGCCAAGGCGCGGCCTTCCGCGGTCGGGTAGAGTTCGCGCTGCCGGCGGTCCTTCGTACCCGTGATTTGCACGATATGGCCGGATTCGATCAGCTGCTTGAGAACGCGCGCCAGCGATTGCTTGGTAATGCGCAGCACGTCGAGCAGTTCGGCGACGGTGAGCCCCGGCATGCGATTGACGAAATGGACGACGCGGTGATGGGCGCGCCCGAAGCCGTAGTCGCCGAGAATCTTGTCGGGATCGGAGGTGAAATCGCGATAAGCGAAAAAGAGCAATTCGATGAGGGCGAAGTCGATGCCCGACTCGCTGTCGAGCGGCATGCGGATGGGCTCGGGGCCGTTCCTTCTAACCATCAAGGCGGTATCCAATTTTCGCGGGCATTACGTCAGTGTTGTTGACTTAATATCTTGGAAACGTTAGTTTCTGCCAAGCTTTTTTGCCGATTGCGACCCCAATTCCGCCATGACCGCGATTACGGTCGGACCGTGGCGAGCAGGAAGGCGCGAAAACAGCCACAACATCAATGCCCGGCACACTCGGCGAGGCCGGCGCGACCGGGAGGAAGTCATGGCCGTTCCCTTTGACCAGCTCGAAGGCACCATCTGGTACAATGGCGAATTTGTCGACTGGAAGGATGCCAAGGTCCATGTGCTCACGCACGGGCTGCACTATGCCAGCGCGGTCTTCGAGGGCGAGCGCGCCTATGGCGGCGAGATCTTCAAGCTGACCGAACACACCGAGCGCCTGCACGAATCGGCCCGGATCCTCGGGTTCAAGCTGCCGTATTCGGTCGCCGAGATCGACGATGCGTGCCGCGAGGTCCTCAAGCGCCAGGGCTTTGCCGACGCCTATGTCCGCCCGATCGCCTGGCGCGGTTCGGAGCAGATGGGCGTTTCGGCACAGAACAACCGCATCAACGTCGCCATCGCCATCTGGCAGTGGCCGAGCTATTTCGATCCGGCGCAGAAGCTGAAGGGCATCCGCCTCGACGTCGCCGAATGGCGCCGCCCCGATCCGCGCACCGCGCCGTCCAGGTCCAAGGCCGCCGGCCTCTACATGATCTGCACGCTGTCCAAGCACGCGGCGGAAGCGAAGGGTTATGCCGACGCGATGATGCTCGACTGGCGCGGCCAGGTGGCGGAAGCGACCGGCGCGAACATCTTCTTCGTCAAGGACGGCGTCATTCATACGCCGAAGCCCGATTGCTTCCTCGACGGCATCACGCGGCGCACGGTCATCGGCCTCGCCAAACGGCGTGGCTACGAGGTCATCGAACGCCCCATCATGCCGGAGGAACTGTTCGGGTTCGAGCAGTGCTTCCTCACCGGCACGGCGGCCGAGGTCACGCCCGTTTCCGAAATCGGCGGCTGGAAGTTCACCGTCGGCGACATCGCGCGGACGCTGATGGAAGATTACTCGGCCGAAGTGCAACCGAAAGCGCGGGCCGCCGCAGCCGAATAACAAATCAGCTTTTTTGCATATGTCGGCCGCGCAAAACATGCGCGGCCGCTTTCTTAAGTAAACATTAAGATATTTGACTTTCGTCTGGAGTGCCGTTTCATAGGGTCACCTCGCCGAAGGCGGGGCCAACATTCCCCGGGGGATCCCATGGACGTGAATACCATCATCAATCTCATCATCCAGATCGTCTCCGGCGCGGCTGGCGGCGGCATCACCTCCGCGCTGCTCAAGCAGGCGGCGATGCAGATGCTTCCCAAGCTGATCGCCGGCGCGCTCGGCGGCATCGGCGGCGGCCAGGTCCTCGGCGGGGTCCTCGGCAGCATGCTCGGCGGTGACGCGGCCGGCGGCATGGACATCGGCAACATCATTGCCCAGGTCATTTCGTCGGGTGTCGGCGGCGGTGTACTGACCGCTCTGGCCGGCGCGGTGCTCGGCGGCAAGCGCTGATCTCTGCCGAATGGCTCTACGGGCGGCCCATGGGCCGCCCGTTTTCTTTTTGGCGGGCGGAGTCTATGCCATACGGGCACGCAAAGGGGATTTCATGGGCCAGCTCAACGCCGTCATCGTTCCGGTCACGCCGTTCCAGCAGAATTGCACCATTCTTTTCGACAGCGAGACCAAGACCGGGGTCGTGGTCGATCCGGGCGGCGATCTGGACGCCATTCTCGCGGCGATCGAAGAACGCGGCGTCACGGTCGAAGCGATCTGGATCACCCACGGCCATATCGATCATGCCGGCGGCGCGATGGATCTCAAGGATGCGCTCGGCGTCGGTATCATCGGCCCGCACGACGGCGACCGGCCACTTCTGGCGAACCTGGAAAACCAGGCGCGGATGTTCGGTCTCGATGGGGCGGTCCGCAACGTCACGCCCGACCGGTTTCTTGCCGACGGCGAAACCGTCTCGTTCGGCCCGCATGTCTTCGAGGTCCTGCATTGTCCCGGCCATGCGCCGGGGCATGTCGTCTATTTCCACCGTGCCGCGCGCTTCGCCCATGTCGGCGACGTGCTGTTTCGCGGCTCGATCGGACGCACCGACCTCTACGGCGGCGACCATGCCGCGCTGATCGCCTCGATCAAGACCAAGCTCTTTCCGCTTGGCGACGATGTCGGCTTCCTGTGCGGCCATGGGCCGGGCGGGAATTTCGGCGAGGAACGCCGGACCAATCCCTTCCTGACGTGAAAAGGCCCCCGCGTTGCCGCGGGGGTCCTTAGCCGTCAATCGAGCGTGCAGAACTTGCGCTTGCCGCCTTTGGCCACATAGGTGCCGTTGGACGGATCGAAGGTGCTGTAGCGCGCGTCGCACGCCTCATACCATTCGCGGCTCCACGGATCGGGGGTCCAGTCGCTGTCATCCTCGTAACGGATGACCCGCGGCTGATCCCGGCCGGGGGCGTCGGGGAACTTGTCCCAGTGCGGGCGCGGGCGCGGCTCGAGTTCCGGTTCGCCGCCATTGGCGGCGCCGACGATGATCGCGCCGATGGCGATGCCGAGAATTCCGGCAGCGATCAGGTCGGCATTGTTCGGGCCGTGATGGATGATGACCGGATTGCGATCATTGCGATGCCTGTGTCCGGCGAAGGCGTCCGACACAGGCGAGGCGACGGTCGCGGCGACGGCGGCCGAAAGAAGAGCGGAACGGGCAAAGCGGTTCATCGGTGCGTAGCTCCATTGTGCAGTTCCGGGCGGTCGAACGACCACAATCGGTACTGCTTGCCGGAGTTTCTACCGAGTACTGCCTGAACCGGGTCTGAACGGCGACGTCAGATCACGGACAGGTTTATGGCCTTGGGTCCCTTGCCGCGCTTGTCGGGCTCCGTATCGAAGGACACCTTCTGGCCATCGTCGAGTCCGGGCAGGCCCGAAGCCTGGACGGCCGACACGTGAACGAAGACGTCCTTGCCGCCGCCATCGGGAATGATGAACCCGAAGCCCTTCTCCTGATTGAAAAATTTCACGGTGCCGCTCATCTGGCCCATGGATGGTCTCTCCCTTTCCCTTCGGCGGCTCCAACCGCCCACGGGCGAGCCGGACCGTACGAAGACGGGTGGGGAGTACGGACCAGGAGTGCCGGGATTTCCCTCGTGTCACTCATCCCGGACGAAACGCCGACCGGGCATTCAATCCATTCTCCGGGCCGGCGAGCGCCCGATTGGGGATTTGTCCCTTTTTTGGACATGGCTGGCAAGGGAAAGTTTCGCGAGGCCCGTCAGCCCGAAACCGGCGCGGGCCTCGCTGATGCGCTTCATCACTTGTGCTCGACGCACTCGAGATAGACGTAGCTGACGTCTGCGCCCGAACCGACCACCATCAGGCGGTTGTGGCAGCGGTCCGTTTCGTGCGGCATGCGGGGCTTCCACGTCTCGACGAGGAGGGGCGAAGGGCCACCGTTTCCGCCCGAGGGGCCGGAATCGCCGCGGTTTGCCGACGCTCCGGCGGCCTGCGCGAAAGCGGTCGCGGGCGCGGCTACGATAAGGGTGGCAAGGGCTGCACAAGCAAGCTGGAAACGCATTGTCATTTTCCTTCCGTTGGGCGGACCATCCGCCGGATATTCATGTGTCGCCGCGTGCTCGGGAAAGGTTCACGAAAAACGACGGAAAAAAATCGAGTTTTCCGGACCGCCAAAAAGGTCGGCGCCGGCGTCCCATCGGACGCCGGCGCTTACCGGACGGCTGCGGCCAGGGGGCGTGTTACAGGCCGCCGCCGCCTATCTGACTGCCGGAGGTCAGAGCCGGCAGCGATGCATGTGACCGTCAAATCCGATGAAGGTGTCGGTTTCCTCGTCGTAGGTCCGATAGCGTGCTTCGCAGCGGGCGACGTGCAGGTCCCAGTCGTCGACGACAACATGGTGACGATGCTGCGCCTGGCCGACGACGTTGCCCAGGATGAAACCGCCGACGCCGGCGATCGCCGCGGCCTCGGCCGGGGTCAGGCCGGCCGCCTGCGCGCGTCCGAGCGTTCCGAGCGCGCCGACGGCAATGGAAACACCGAGAAGGGCAGCGGTCACTTTGCGCGAAAAGGTGAGGGACATCCGACACTCCTGTTCCAGAACTGGGGCGGTCCATCCGCCCGTTGATCATGAGTCGCGGCGGGCCGGAAGAAGGTTCACGGGGTCCCGATTTTTTTCACGAGGGGCGGATTACAGATATTTCATGATCGAACTTCTTGGAGAAATGCGCGCTTCGGCCCATATTTCCGGTAGAACCTGATGGTTCGGAAAAAGGAGGCAATGATGAGAAAACTCCTCGCCGGTGCCGCCATTTCCCTCGGCTTGATCCTGGTCCCGGGGATTGCCGGGGCCCAAGGCGATCCCATTCGCCAGTTGCCGGGGACGACTTTGGTCCACGACTTCGATGCGCCGTTCGTGAAACACAAGGTGCACAAGGTCTACAAGAAGCCGAAGATCATGAAGAAGAGGGTGCACGAGCCCTTTTTCTTCCTTGGCCCGTTCGTTGGTCCGTGGTCGCCCTATGTCCATCACCACCACAAGACAGGTCCGCATTGTGGGCCGTGGCCGGGCTATTACCCCTGCTGGCAGTTGAATGAACGCAACGGCAGTTCCGGTGGTCCGCAAGGAAACTGATCGGCTGATCGCTTGCGCCTGACGTCTGACCGGCTAGCCTCTCCGAAGCGATGATTCGGGGAGGCGAGCGGTGCGTGGGGGAACGATTGCTGTCATCCTGACGATGGCGTTGTCGGGATGTGCAGGGGCTCCGGCATTCACCCGGAGCGACTACGTCGAGACCAAGGAGATTTTCCGCTCGATCGAGCGCGAGCTCTGCGAGGCCGTCGATTGGGTCGAGAACACGCCCGACGTCAAGGCCGGGATTCTCGCCGCGGGCCTCGACATCCGGCAGTTCGTCGCGAGTGCGACGGTTGGCCTTGCGGTCGCGGTGGAGACAAGCGGAACAGGTTCGGCCTCGTTCGTCGTACCGGTTTCGACCGGATCAGCGGGCATTTCGGGCTTGCTCGATTCGACCGTCGCGCGCACCCGGGACACGGTCCTCAAGGTCTATTATCCGTTCGGCGAGCTCGAATGCGATTCGCCGGCGATGAAGGAACCTGCCCGGATTGCGGGCAACCTCGGCCTCGCGGATTGGATACGTGAAACCACCAAGATCCTGTTCGCGATCCATGAGACCCCGGTCTCCTATTCCTATTCGGTCAGTTTCTCGGTGACGAACAGCGGCAGTTTGGGGCCGAGTTTCCAGCTCCTGCCGGGCAGCAACGCCGTGTCGGGCAACGGCCGTCTCAGTGCGGCGCGCGAGCTGGTCCATTCGCTTTCGGTCACCGTGGTCGAAATCCGGCCCGACGAGGAACTGGCGCAGCGCTATCAAATTCCCGACGAAACACGCCGCCGTCTCGAGCGCGAAAGCGATATCGAGGCCATCCGTGCCGCGACGCGGTAACGGTCGTCGGCGCAAAGGCATGGAGCTGTTTTGCCACCGTGTCTGGCGCAAGGCGCCGAAGTCCGCCGTGCCGACAATTTGCAGTCGACGCGCCGACGCCTTTCGATTATCGCGGGGGCGGGGACGGACGACTGGGGAGTGGCGGCATGCGGACAGTTTTGGACGATCTGAAGCGTTGGGTCGGCACCAGTCCCGACAAGGTCGTCTACACTTATCGCAACGTCCGCGGCGAAATCACCGAATCGGCCACCTTCCGCCAGCTTGAACGCCGTACCAATGGGCTCGCTGCGAACCTCGCCCGCGATGCCGGCATCCGGCATGGTCAAGTCGTTCTGCTCGCCTGCCATCCGGGCCTCGTTGTCATCGAGGCGCTTCTGGCCTGCGCAAAAATCGGCGCCATCGCAGTCCCGGTTCCCCCCGTCGGTCTGTCATCGGGTGCGGCGGGCGTGGAGCGGCTCGCGGCGGTCGCGCGCGATTCCGGTGCAAGCGTGGTCCTGGTCGATGGCCGGCAGTTTGAGGCGGCCGAGATGATCCGGGCCAAGGGCATCGGCGGCCACGCCGGTTCGCTCAATTCCCTGCAATGGATCAACCTGGCTTCGCTCGCAGGCGAACAGGCGGAATTCGCCGCGGTCCCGCATGAGCTACTGTTTCTGCAATACACGTCAGGATCGACACGCCAACCGCGCGGCGTGATGGTTTCGCACGCCAACGTCCTCGCCAACAGCCCCGCCGACGCCGGGACGGACATGATCTGCGTGTCTTGGCTGCCGCATTATCACGACATGGGCCTGATCGGCTATTTCCTCTTTCCGCTGCTCTTCGGCGGGTCGTCCCACATCTTGTCGACGGCGGATTTCATGCGCCGGCCGGCGCTTTGGCTCGAGACGATCTCGTCCGTGCGGGCGACCAATAGCTCGGCCCCGGATTTCGCCTTCGCCTACTGCCTGCGGCCGGACAAGATCGGCGACGCCGCGCTCGCCGCATTCGACCTGTCGTCGATGCGCGACATGATGAATGCCTCCGAGCCGGTGCGCCCGGCAACCATGCGGGCGTTCGCGGAACGCTTCGGCCGATGTGGGCTCGATCCGGCGGCGCTGACGGTCGCCTACGGCCTGGCGGAGAACACCCTCAGGGTTTCCATCGGCGGCCGGGTGCACCTGGCGCTCAACAAGGAGCGGCTCGCCCACGGCGAGATCCGTCTTTCGCACGGCCACGAAATGGCGGCCAACGTCGCCGAGATTGCCGGTTGCGGTGCACCCGTCGCCGGGGTCGATGTACGGATTGTCGACCCGGACAGCCTGACGGAATGCCCGCCGGATACGCCGGGGGAGATCTGGGTCGCCGGAGCCGGAAAAGCTGGCGGGTACTGGCGTCAACCCGATCTGTCGCGATCCGTGTTCGCCGCGAGGCTGGCGTCCGGAGAGGGCGAGTTCCTGCGCACCGGCGACATCGGCTTTTTCAGGGATGGCGAGATCTTCGTGTGCGGACGGCTCCGCGACATGGTCGTGCTGCGCGGCCGCAACATTTTCCCGGCGGACGTGGAAGGCGCCATCGAAGCGCGGTTCCCGGCGATCGAACCCGGGCGCGTCGCGGCTTTTGGATCGGCCGGGGACCAACTCGGCCAACAGGGGCTGACGATCCTGGTGGAAGCTCGGAAAGGTACGGAAGCGCCGTTGCTGGACGAAATCCTCCGGTTCGCGGTCAATGCCTTCCAGGTTCCGGTCGACGAGGTCGCGATGGTGCGGCGCGGTGCGATCGTGAAGACATCGTCCGGCAAGATTTCGCGCAGCAGGTGCCAGGCAGATTACCTTGCAGGGCTTATCGAACCGGTGGCGCGCTATGTCGCGGAGCCGAACGTCAACGAGCACGAGACCGTCGAGGACTATCTCGACGCGTTGCTCGAGCGTGCCGGGGCGGCGTCAGCGACGGAAACGACCATCGGCGATCTCGGCCTCGATTCTGTGGAATTGGTGGAGCTGTCCATCCGCCTGGAGGACCTCGCCGAAGCCAGCGGCCTCGACGACCGAAATCAACTCGTCACCCTCCACGACATGCGACTGCTGCAGGCCGCGAGCATTGCCGAAATCAAGGCGATGATGGCGGGACTTGCCGCTGGCGCGGTCAGCGCCGAGGCGATCGCCGGGTCGTTGGGCGAAGCCGTCCGTGGTCTGGCGAACGAAGAGGCTTCGCGCATGCGCGAAGACGCCCGCCTCGATCCGCGCTGGGCACCCGGAACGCGCGAGGCCGGTCTTGCCCGGATGGGTCGATTGACGGTCGTGACCGGTGCGAGCGGTTTTCTTGGCTCCTACCTGCTGGCAGCGTTGCTGCGCCAGACGGATGACCGCCTGGCGGTCATCGTCCGCGCCCAGAATCCGTCGCACGGGCAGGCGCGCCTGCATACCGCCCTGGTGCGGACCGGCATGAAGCCGGGCGAGGCGGAGGCTTATCTTCGCCGTCGCGTGGAGGTGCTCTGCGGCGATATCGGCGCGCCCTCCTTCGGGCTCGATATGGCGCACTGGGAACAATTGGCGCGGGAGGCCTCGCGTGTCTTCCACTGCGCCGCCGAAGTCGACTACCGCAAGACCTATGGCGAGTTGCGCGCGGTCAATGTCGATGGGACGCGCGAGGCGGTCCGGCTATGCCTTGAAGGCCGGGCCAAGGAGCTCAACCACGTCTCGACCACGTTCATCTTCGGATGGACGAACTGGAAAACCAAGGCCGAACACATGCGCAATGAGGCGATGTCCGGCCTCAACTTCGGCTATGCCCAATCCAAATGGGTTGCCGAGCAGCTCGTCTTCGCGGCGATGGAACGTGGTTTGGCGGCCCGGGTCTTCCGTCCGTCGCTGGTGTCGGCATCGCCGTCCGGTCACTTCCTTCGCGGCGACGTGACCAGCCGGCTTTTCGGCTATTTCATCCGCCACGGTGTGTTTGCCAGCAGCGAGAAGCAGTTGAGCCTCCTGCCTGTGGAAGTGTGCGGGGAGAACATCGCCGCCATTGCCGGGCTTGCGGACAGCGTCGGCCGGACATTCCACCTGACCGCCGACAACTTCAACACCGTCGGCGACGTCTGTGCGATCATCGCCCGCAAATTCGGCTATCGCCTGGACGATCTCGACGTCGACGGATTTGTCGATCACGTCAATGAAAACTGCGAACGCGACGACGATCTCTTTCCGTTGAAATCCTTCATCAACGCCAATCGCGAGAAGCTGAAGGACGTGGCCTTTGAACGCTATGACAGTTCCGAATACCGGACGTTCCGCGCGAAGACCAAGGCGTCGATCAGCGAGCCGCCGCTGGAGGAAACCGTGACGCGATTGGTCCGTTTCCTCAAGTCCAACGGACTTGTTCCGGCCGCGCCGCGTCGGGGATCGGACGTCGAGGAAATGGCGGCGAACGTCGCCTGAGACCTGACTGGCGAGAGTCCGAAGGGCAGCGTTCGTTTCTCCTGTCGGTACGATTTCCGGCCCGGCCGACCGGTTTTTCCAAAAGTTTACGTTTCGCCTGATAAAACGCCCGTGGCGTCGGATGGCGCAGGATGACGGATCCTGTGCCGGAAATTCCGGAGCAGTTCTGGTGTCGGACCGAAGGTCAATTCGGCCGGCTTTCGAGCAGGGGGCGTGCCTTGGGCACTGACGTGACCGTGATCGCGAATCCGGCCGCGGCGCATGGGCGCCTGGGTCGTCAGATCCCGAAGCTCCATCGGCGGCTCGCTGCGACTTTTCCCGGATTCCGGTACCTGGAGACGCAGAAACGAGGGGATGGGTCTCGGTTGGCGCGAAAAGCGTTTGAATCGGGCGCGCGCCTGATCGTCGTCGCGGGCGGCAATGGCACCGTGAACGAAGTCGCCGACGGGCTGCTATCGTCCGGTCTGCCGGCGGCGGACCTTCCCGAACTCGGCCTCATTCCGGTTGGGGTCGGGATCGATTTCGCGCGAAGCCTCGCGCTGCCCAAGTCCATGGACGAGATCTTCGCCCGGTTGACCGACGATTCTCGCACCCGCCTTGTCGACGCGGGCCGCACGCAATTCCGCGACCCGGACGGAAGCGCGCGCGACCGCCATTTCATGAACGTTGCCAGCGCCGGCATTTCCGCCGCGGTCGTCGGCTCCGTCAATGGCGTACGCCGCGGGTTTCTGCCAGGCCCGGCGGTGTTCTTTGCCAAGACGATCGGTGCGACGATGCGGTACCGGTTCCGACCTGCCATCGTGCACGTCGACGGAGAACTGGTTTCCAATGAACCGACCGCCCTGATCGCTGTTGCCAATGGTCAGTTTTTCGGAGGCGGGATGGCGATCGCGCCGGACGCGCGACTGGACGACGGCAAGTTCGATGTGGTCGTGGTTCGAGGCACATCCAAATTGTACCTCATCGACAACATGAACCGGATCTATTCGGGCTCCCATCGGAGCCTTCCGGAAGTCAAGATCGTGCGCGGTCGTTCGGTTCGCATTGAAACGCCGGACGACGCTCCGGCAATCCCCTTCGAGATCGACGGCGAGACGCCGGGCCTCGGCCCGCTGCAGATGGAAATCGTTCCCGGCGCGCTGCGCATCAGGATCTGACATCCTTCGACGACCGGCGTCTGATCCGGATCAGCGGATTTTCGCGGCCAGACGGGCGATGGCCGCGAGGCTTCGCAACTCGTGCGCCATCGGCTCGACATGGGCGCGATAGTCGAGGGGCGTGCCGATTGCGGGCAGCTCGAAGGAATCCTTCGTTGTCGGCAGCAGCACATAGCCTTGCTGCCCACTCAGCGCCAGGCGCGGCAGGCCGTCCGGCCATGTGTCGCGCAGGAAGGCCAGCGCCTTGGCGAGCGATCCGTCGACAAGCCTTCGCGCGGCGTCCGGATTGTCGGTGCGGACCTCGAAGGCCTCGCCGATGGCCGGATTGACGAAATCGATCGTCTGCAGGTCGCCGGAAAAGAGGTCTCGAAACCAGCGCACGACATCGCCCGAACGGCGAAACGCGATCAACAGCCCGTCGAAAGGATGATCGAGGGTGAAGCCGAGAACCAGTCCCTTGAAAACGGTCGATTCGGTCTTGCCGCTCTTGTTCTTGAAGGTCGCTTCGAACACCTCGATCAGGGTGTCTTCATAGGTGCCGGCGATCACGTCGCCAAAGGTCGTGCGATTGAAACCTCCGACCACCTTGCGCGGCAAGGCATCGAGCGATCTCGGCGTCGCTCCATGATCATAGGTCGGGTTCGCAAGGAAGGAGAATGTCAGCGGCAGGACGCGGTCGCGCAGGCCCTGCTGCAGAACCTTGGCCGGATTGCGCGCCTGGTCCAAGGCCAGGAATAAGGCGAAAACCGCGCCGACGTAGAGCACGACGTGCGGGGTGGAAAGATAACCCTCGTCTCCGCTGAACAAGCTGAACAGGAAGGCAAGGAGAATCACGGCGGCAAGCACGGCGCCGACAAAGAGCGGCGTGCGCTTGCGCACCTGCGCCGCGACACCCGCCTGCTCGCCATTATAGGCGGCGATGGCGCGTTCTATGATCGCGGCCGCATCACCGCCGGCGACGGATTCGTTCTCAGGTCCGGACATGGATCACCTGCAAGCTGCCGAAGTCGCCCCGGACCAATCTAGCAAAAAAGGTGCGCCGGGCCAGAGGCCTCCCGTCAGGCTTCAAGGCGCGCGGGAAAGCCCGGCGCGCGCAATTCCTCGCCCACGGCATCCTCCAGCAGCTTGACGATCTTGGTCGACCAGGCATCACCGCCGAAGACGGATTTTCCCCGGATGAAGATCTGGTTGACCATCGAGGCGATGTCGAGCGGCACGCCCCAGTCCTTGCCCATGCCGACGGCGAAGCCGAGGTCCTTGAGCGCCAGATCCATGGTGAACTGGATGTCATAGGACCCGTTGAGCACGAGCTGGGTCTCCGTCTCGTGAACGAACGAGTTGCCCGAGGAGGCGACGATGGCATTGTAGGCCTGCGCCAGATCCAGGCCGCCCCTCTTCGCCAGCATCATCGCCTCGCCTGCGGCGACGAGATGGATGAAGGCGAGCATGTTGGTGATGACCTTGATGATCGCCGCCGAGCCGATCGGCCCCATGAGGAAGGATTTCCCGGTCATCGCGGCAATCGCCAGCCTGTGGGCCTCGTAGAGATCGGCGTCGCCGCCGACGAGCGCGGTGATTCGGCCGACGGCGGCCAGATGCACGCCGCCGGTCACCGGGCATTCGAGCGTGCGCACGCCGTGTCGCGCCGCGACGGCGGCAAGGCGGACGATCTCCTCGCGGCCATTGGTCGACATCTCGATCCAGGTCCCGCCGGCCGGAAGACCGTCGAGCAGGCCGTCCGGGCCGGTCAGGACAGCCTCGGACACCTTGGGCGAGGGAAGGCAGGTGACGGCGTTGCCGGCGGCGCGCGCGGCCTCAGCCGGGCTTGATGCGGCATGGGCGCCAAGCGCGACGAGGCGGGCGATCGCTTCGGGATCGCGGTCAAAGACATGCACCTCGAAGCCGTTCCTGACGAGGCTTGCAGCGAGGTGGCCGCCGAGGTTGCCGAGGCCGATGAAGGCATAGCGCATGATGCGGTCTCCAGACAGATGGGCTCAGGGAACGAGCGGCTTTTCCAGCATCTCGAGGTGGAGCGCCTTGCCATTCCACGGCAGGGAATCGCACATCGCCTCATCGAGTTCGACGCCGAGACCGGGCTCCTTCGACGGGATGACGTTGCCGTTGGCCCATTCGATCTTCTTCTTCAGCAGCTTCTCGTGAATGCCGTCGAAAGTCTTGATCGCCTCGAGAATGAGGAAGTTCGGCAATGTCACGGCAAGCTGGATATTCGCGGCGGCGACGATAGGGCCGCAATAGCAATGCGGGGCGACCTGGATGTGGTACGCCTCCGCCATCGCCGCGATCTTCTTGGTCTCCAGGATGCCGCCGGAGCGTCCGAGGTCCGGCTGCAGGATGGTCGCCGCGCGGTTCTCGATCACCCGGGCGAATTCCCACTTCGTGCAGAGGCGCTCGCCGGTAGCCACGGGGATCGAGGTCGAACGGGCAACCTCGGCCATCACTTCGGGCATATCGGGCGGCACCGGCTCCTCGAACCACAGCGGATCGTAGGGCTCGATCGCCTTGGCCATGCGCTTGGCGCCCGACGCCGTAAACTGGCCGTGAGTGCCGAACAGGATATCGCAGGAGGTGCCGACCGCCTCGCGGATGGCTTTCACCATGCGCGCCGACAGGTCGATGTCGACGAGGCGCGGCTGGTGGCCGTCATAGATCGTGTAGGGACCGGCCGGGTCGAGCTTCACCGCGGTGAAGCCCTGGCGAACGTAGTCGAGCGCGGTTTCGGCGGCGATTTCCGGGTTGTTGTAGACGTTGCGGTCGGGATTTTCGACCTCGGAGGTCACGACGCTGCCGGACGTGGGGTACAGGTACGTGTAGGAACGCAGCGTCTCGTTCACGACGCCGCCGAGCAGCTTGTAGACCGGCTTCCCGGCCTCCTTGCCGACGATGTCCCAGCAGGCCATTTCGAGCGCCGAGACGCAGCCGATCATCGCCACGTCGGGGCGTTGGGTGAAGCCGGAGGAATAGGCGCGGCGGAAGAATTTTTCGATGTCGTGCGGGTCTTCGCCGACGAGATAGCGCGCCGCGATGTCCTCGATCATCTTCGCAGTGACATGGGGATCGAAGCTGGCATTGTAGGCTTCGCCGTAGCCGACGACATTGCCGTCCGTCGTCAGCTTCACGAAGATGAAGTAGCGACCGCCGATGCCGGGCGGCGGATTGCCGACCACCCAGGTTTTGACGTCGGTGATCTTCATGCGCAGTCCTCCTGGATCATCCGGCCGGCCTTCCAGCCCGTTACAATGGCCGCCGCATTGGTGTTGCCGGCGATAAGGGTCGGGAACACCGAGGCGTCGGCGACGCGCAATCCCGAAACGCCGTGCACGCGCAGGCGCGAGTCGACGACATTGGCCGATGCATCCGGCCCCATGCGGCAGGTCGAGCACGGATGATAGACCGTGCCGGAACGTTTGCGGAAATCGGCGATCAGGTCGGCGTCCGACTGCAGCGAGGCGCCGGGCAGGATCTCGGCGTCGATGATCTCGGCCATCGGTTTCTGCGCGGCAATGACGCGAAGGAACCGCACGGCAGCCAACATGTCGGCGACGTCCTTCTCGTGCGAGAACGCGTTGGCGCCGATGCGGGGCGGAGCGAAGGGATCAGCGGACGCAATGGCGACATGCCCGCGGCTGAATGTGCGGCAATTGGAAAGGCCGATGGAAAAGCCGGGCCAGGGGTCGGGATTGAGGATCGGCCGCTCACCGGGCTTCGGGATCACCGTCGAAAAAGCCTGGAAATAGAGCTGCATGTTCGGGCGCGGCTCGTCGGGCGATGTGCGAAAGAAGCCGGCCCCCTGGTTGATCGACATCGACAACGGGCCGGAGCGCAGCGCCAGGTACTCGATGCCGGCTTTCAGCTTTCCCCACCAGGGTCTGAGCGCCTGGTTCAGCGTCGGCACTCTCGAGCGCCACGTGTAGTTGATGCCCTGATGGTCCGCCAAATGCTGTCCGACATTGGCGTTGGCGACCACGACCGGAATGCCGTGCGCGGCCAGCAGGTCGGCAGGACCGATGCCGGAAAGCTGCAGCAGTTGCGGCGAGTTCACCGCACCGCCTGACAGGATCACTTCGCGGCCGGCGCGTACCTGCTTCGTCTGCCCGTTCTGGCGGTATTCGATGCCGATCGCGCGTGTCCCCTCAAACAGGATCCGGCTCGCCTGGGCGCGCGTCTCGACGCGCAGGTTCGCGCGGCGCATCGCCGGGCGAAGGAAGGCACTGGACGACGACACGCGTCGACCGCGCTTGATGGTGAACTGGTAGATGCCGACGCCTTCCTGGCCTTCGCCGTTAAAATCGTCGTTGTAGGAAAGGCCGGCCATCTGCGCCGCTTCGAGGTAGCGCCGGGTCAACGGATGGATGCGTCTGTCGATGCGCGAAACGTGCACCGGGCCGCCCACGCCGCGCCACCGGTCGGCTCCGCCCTCATAGTCCTCGACTGCCTTGAAATCGTCGAGCAAGTCGTCGTAGCCCCAGCCGGGATTGCCGGCGGCGCGCCAGTCCTCGTAGTCCTCGCGCGCGCCGCGCATCCAGACCATCGCGTTGATCGAGGAGGATCCGCCGAGCACCTTGCCTCGCGGCCAGTAATCGGACTGGCCGGCGAGACCGGCATCGGGATCGGTCCGGTAGGCCCAGTTGACGGCCGTGTCGAAGAACGTCTTGCCGTAACCGAGCGGCATGTCGATGAAGAAGCGGCGGTCGCTGCCGCCCGCCTCCAGCAGCAGCACGGAATGGCGGCCCGAGGCGGTCAGCCGTTCGGCCAGCGCGCAACCTGCGGAACCGGCTCCGACTATGATGAAATCGTAGGACTGCATTGATGAACCGGCTTGTTTACCCCGTGCGGCGCGCAGCTTAGCCAGAGCGCCGATGAGGCCCCGAAACCAATTCGCCGCGGCCTGTGACAAAAGCGACGGCTATCGCGTTGACCGACGCCCGGCGCGGCGGTATCGCGGATCAACAAGCGGGAAACGACGATGACGGCGAGCGAAGAACCTAAGGGCGAACTGACCTTGCGCACGCTCGCCATGCCGGGCGATGCCAATGCGGCCGGCGACATCTTCGGCGGCTGGGTGATGGCGCAGATGGACCTGGCCTGCGGCATCCGGGCCGCCGAGCGTGCCGGCGGGCGGGTGGTGACGGCTGCGGTGCACGAGATGAGCTTCAAGGCTCCGGTCAAGATCGGCGACACGTTGTCGATCTACACCTCGATCGTGAAGGTCGGGCGCACGTCGATGACGATGAAGCTCGAGGCCTGGGCGCAACGCTATCTCAGCCACGTCATGGTCAAGGTTACCGAAGCGGATTTCATCATGGTTGCGCTTGGGCCGGACGGAAAACCGACGCCGATCCAGGCGGCCTGAGCTTACGTTCACCGGAGAACTGCGATAGGTCTGGTCGGGGCGATCATGCAGCGGAGCACAGGTCCATGGCCGGCGAGGTTCCCGACATTACCCCCGACGCTCCGACGCAGGCGCGTATCGATAGCGAAATCGCGTCCTACAATCGCGAGCAGAAGGCGATCATCGCCAAGGCCGCCCAGCGCGTCGCTCTGATCTGCGGTGCCATCGTCGTGGCGGGCGCGGCGGCGGCGGCTATCGCCACCGGCCTTGAAACCTATCCCGACTGGTTCTCCCGGCCGCACCTGATGATCTATGTGCTGACCGGTATCGCGGTCTGGTTCGGCTGGGGCTACGCAACCGGGCCAACGAAGGCGTTGCGGCAGGATTTGCGCAGCCGCGTCCTGCCGATGCTGTTCGCCTTTCTCGACGAGGCGAAATACACGCATGGGGTGGCAGCGCGGAGCGTGGGAGACCTGCCACACGAGGTGATCGGCAAGCACAACAGCCGCACCTACGGTGATTGTATCAGCGGCACCTATAGCGGCGTACCGGTGGAGATCTTCGAGGCGACCTTCAAGAAAAAGGAGGTGTATCGGGCACAATCCGGCTACAAGACGAGCGAAAGCCAGGTCTTTCGTGGCGTCCTGCTCAGCGCGGCGTTGCAATCCCCTTTTGCCGGAGTGCTCGTCGCCGTGCGCAAGACCGGCGGGTTGACACGGATGGTCCGCGACGTCTTCGGGTCAGATTTCGAGACACTGGATTTCGACGATCCGGCGATTGCCAGCACCTTCGAGGTGCGCACGACCAATCCCGCGGCGGCGCGCGCCTTGATGGCCGGGGCGCTGGGCCGGGCGCTGGCGTTCTTCCGCCAGGAATGGCCAGATGGCCAGCCACGGCTTGCGCTGAAGGATGGATACGGGTTTGTCGTGCTGCCGACACGCCGGGATTTTTTCGAGCTGCCGGCGATCGGCACCGCGCTTGACTACCGGAAGCATTTCGAGTCCCAGGCCGCCGAACTGGCCCAGTTGGCGGCGCTTGCGGCGTTGATTTCGAAAATCGGCTGAAATTGCCCGCCCGGATCGCGGGTGGTGCGACGCGGTTCAGTTCGCCGCCTGCTTGGCCGCCGCGCCGACGCTGAGGAGGCCGTAGCCGAAATCGTTGTCGCGACCGTTGGCGCCGAGGTCGTGGGCTGTTTCCGCCAGCGCCTGCTCGATCCAGCGGTCGTCACGGCGGGGGTCGGCGGCGATCAGGTCGGCGACCGCACCCGAGACGATGGCCGCGGCGAACGAGGTGCCGGTGACGAAATCGGCGCCACCGCCCGGAGCCGGGGCGATCACGTCGACGCCGGGCGCGGCGACGAAAACATAATCTCCGCGGTTTGCCTGCGGCATCAGAGCGTCCTTGTCGTTCGTCGCGGTGACCGCGATGACGCCGGCATAGGCACCGGGATAGGCGGGCTTGGCGCCCGGTCCGTTGTTTCCGGCGGCCGCCACGATGACGATGCCGCGCTCGATGGCGGCAGCGCAGGCCTGACGCATCAGGTCGTTGGCAGGTCCGGCAAAGCTCATGTTTACGACGCGCACCTTCTGCCCCGCTGCCCAGTCGAAGGCGGTGAGGATGGCATCCATCGTCGACTTGCCGTTCTCGAAGGCGCGGGCATGGTAGATCCGCGCCTGCGGGGCGGCGCCCGGCAGGTCCCCCCGGCCGGCGATGAGCCCGCCGACCGCGGTGCCGTGGGTGGCGTCAACGACCGGAAAATCGGGGAGGGCGTCGAAAAATCCGGCGTAGATGTTCTTCAGCGACGGATGTTTCGGGTCGGTGGCCGAGTCGATGACAGCAACGGCCACGCCTTTGCCGCCGCTCGGCGTTCCGGAAAATCCGATGCGCTCATAGGCGTAGTTCTTCGGCACGCGCATGCCCTGAAGGGCGTAGATCGAGTTGAGATAGGCGTTTTTCACCCCGGCGGTGGAGAGCGCCGCGATCACGGCCTCGGGGGCCCGCCCATCCGGAATGCCGAAGCGGACCAGACGTACATTGAGAAGTTGGGACTGGCGTTCGCCACGGATGACGAGGTTGAAGCGCGATGCAAGGCTCTGCGCGCTCGATCCCTTGGTGTCGAGCGCGACCAGCACTTCATCCGAAACAAAATCGCCGACAAGAACCGGTGCCAGTTTGGGGCGTGCGGTGGGGCGCGGCAGCGCTGCCAGGTCGGTCTTCGGCGTGACTTTGGGTTCAACCGTTTTTGGGGCGATCTTGACGATCGTTTTCGTCGGCTTCCTGACCTTCGGCCTGTCGGTTACGGTCGGCCCCGATTTCGGTGTGTCGACCACGACGCGCCCGGGCGTGCCGGTCGAGCTGCTGTCGCTCGAGCCCTTGGCGTTGCCGCAGCCCTTTTCGGCCGAGCCGTCTTTCAGGCAGGGGAGTTTGGCCAGATGATCGCGCATCCAGTTGCTGCCGCTACGGCTCGGTCCGCCGTTGCGGCTTTGCGCCATCGCGGGAGCGGTGACGAGCAGCGCGACGAGGATCAGGTTGACGACGGCGGACACCCGCATGGCGTTCTCCTCAGGGCCGGGTGCCCGGCATCATGCCGTCGACAAGCCCGCTGTCCGTGATCTGCTTCACGATCGCATCGTACTGCGCACCGTCACTGGCCGGAATCGCGACGCGGAAAAAACCGCCCGGCTTGGGACCGTCGACGATGGTGGCGCCCGTTTCCGACAAAATCGCGGCAACGCGTTCCACAGGGGCGTCAGCCTTGAAGGCGATCAGCGCAAAGGGAAGGTTGCTTGCGGTGTCGCCGGCGCCGGCGACGCGCGGCCCGTCGTCGCCGCGATAGCCGGCCGTGATCGTCTGCACCGCGACGAGTGCGAGCATGGCCGCCGCCGCTGTCCACGCGAGTGCGGGCGGAGCCGAACGTAGCCAGCCGAAGGCTGACGCCAGAAGCGAAACACGCGGCGCGCGCGTCGGGGCTTCGCGTTCGAGCGCGGCGGAGAAGCGCGACAGGGCGTCCGGACGCGGGCGCAATACCTCGTTTGCTTCCAGCGAAGCGGCGAATTCCATCTCCGCGTCGGCCAGCGCGGCGGAAGCCGCAGGGTCGGTGCTCAGCCAGGCTTCGAGCCGGGCGAGATCGTCGCCTTCCAGCGTGCCGTTGAGGTAGAACGGCAGCAGGCTTTCCATCTCGTCGCGAGCGGTGAGTTCGAGATCAGCGTTCATGGCCATCCCCTGTCCTGTCCGGCGGCCTGAAGGGCTTCGCCAAGCTTCTTTCGGGCGTAGAACATCCGCGTCTTCACCGTGGCGACCGGGATCGACAACACTTCGCCGATCTCGATGACCGACCGCCCCTGATAATAGGCGAGGTCGATGACGATGCGGTGTTCGGCCGGGAGGCCGTCGACCAGACGGCGGATAAGAACCGCCTTGGAGTCTTTCATCGCTGCCATCTCCGGATCGTCCGACGTATCGGCGATGGCTTCGGCTTCGTTCTCGTCCAGTTCGCTCTCGGAGCGCTTGCGCAAGGCGGAGAGGGCCTTGAAACGCGCAATTCCGAGCAGCCAGGTCGAGACCTCCGAACGGCCCTCGAACTTGCCGGCCTGACGCCAGAGTTCGAGAAAGACTTCGTTGGCAATTTCATCCGCCATGGCTTCCGACCGTGTTTGACGCGCCACGAACCGGAAGACCCGGGCGTGGTGTCGGTGAAACAGAAGGCGGATGGCGGCCTTGTCGCCGCCAGCAACCCTCCGGACGAGTTCGCCGTCGCTCTGCATCGAACCTGTTGTCGTCATCCAGAATTTCCGGACGCGCTCGCCGTCCTGTTGGTCGTAAGCTGGAATGCAAAGGTTCACGGCTTTTCGCGATTTTGCAATGGCGGCGACTTTTTTCTTGCCTCGGTGAACCTTGCGGGCGCCCGGCGCGACTCCTTCGCGGGAGTCCTTGAGGGGCTGAAAACCAGGAGTGCGCTCATGCCCTTTTTCAGACGGCAAGCCGGCCAACCTCGCGAACCGCGTGGTGGAGAGTGGGTGTCAAGAAACACATTGACGCAGGGTCAGGCGCATCGTAGCGTCTTCATCGAACCATCAGGGGCAAAAACTGCTGCACAGCCGGTAACTATCGGTGGGCGTTCGGTTTTTCCGCATGCTTCCGGTGGCTGGCTCTTCATCTCGGAGGAGAGCATGAACGTCGGTCCCTTTTCCACCAACGCTATTGTTGCAGCCAACGCGGGCGAACGCGGACGCCTTGAGCGCCGTCTCGCAGCAGGGGCATTCGGCGCGGTTCTGATCGCCGCCGCGGCGCTGTGGGCGGGCTCGGCCCGGGCGCAAGACGCCGAGCCGGTGATCTTCCCCGGCGCGATGGCGACGTCCGGTTTTCCGGGGACGACGATTCCCGGTTTCGAAGAGGGGCTGCTGCCCGGCGTCGATCCGATCGACGAGACGATGATCGACCAGGACCAACCGTCCGTTCGCATCCACGATGTCCGCGCGCTCGGCGGTCCGGCGAACGGCCAACTCGTCTATACGCCGGAGCCGTTCGCGGTGAAGGATGCCGATATCGGCCTCGTTTTCGGCCTGACTTTTGACGATGGCATCAAGAACGGCGTGCCGACGGGCGTTCCAGACCTCTACACCGCGGCGACCTCGCTGTTCGGGCTCCACCTCGTCACGCCGGACAGTGACGGCGATGGCCGGCCGGAGCGCCAGCGAAAGGGCGTTCCGGGCGCGGCCTTCATGGACGGCCAGTGGGGAATGAACCTCGCCGGCGGGCCAGGATCCATCTACCGCATCGACGGCAATACCGGGACGCCGTCGGTGTTTGCCATCATCGGTTCCAACAGCGGTCCGGGTTTTGCCGACATCGCCTTCGACAAGGCGCATCGTCAGTTTTTCGTCAGCGACCTCGATACCGGCTTCATTCATCGCATCTCCGCTGACGGTTTCGTTCTCGATGTCTACGATCACGGCGTCACCGGCCGGCCGGCGCATGGCTATGCGCCGATTTCCGATGACGGTTCGGTGCTCGACCTCCAGAGCGCGACCCTCGACACCGAGGATGCCGGCACCTGGGCGTGGACCGCGGACGAGCGGCGCGTCTATGCGGTCTTCGTTCACGGCGGGAGGTTGTGGTACTCGGTCGGGACGAAGGCCGAGATCTGGTCGGTCGGCATCAACCGCGACGGCACTTTTGGTGGCGATCCGCGCTGGGAACTGACGGTCGCGGCGGACAAGGCGCTGCCGGTCACCGACATGGTGTTCGACAATCACGGCTTCATGTATCTCGCCCAGCGCGGCGACATCGAAAACCGCTACGATTATTCGCGTTTCGCCAATACCGGCGAGGGCGTCGTGCTGCGCTACTGGCGCGAGAACCCCGACGATCCGGCGACGGAAAGCGTCTGGGTTCCGGTGCCGCAGGAATACGCGGTCGGCTTCCCCGATCCGAACCGGCAGACCGATGGCGGCATCGACCTGCAATATGGCTACGATGCCAACGGATACATCAACCAGGACGTCTGCGTGGGAACCATCGCCAAGACCGGCGACGACCTGCGCAACGCACCGGCCTTGGCCGATCAACTCGCCGCCGGCGGGCCGCTGAATGTGCACGGCGTGCAGCTGACGCCGCTCGACCTGGTCAAGCCGGCGAACGTGCCGCCGTTCGGCTCGTGGTTCGTCGACAATGACGGCCTGTTCGACGATCCGGACCTGAGGGGTCATGTCGGCGATGTCGAGATCTGGCGGCCCTGCGAAGGTCGCGCCGGCTGGTACGATCCGTGGTATCCGCCGGGCATTCCGCCGGTTGCCACGCCCTGCGTCGAACTCACCGATCTGGCGTACTATTGCACGCCGGCCGGGCTGGAGGCTGACGTCTATCTCAAGGACCGCACGGGTTACGGCTTCGATTCGCTGAAGGCCACTCCCGGCACGCCCGGCACATCGGTGACACCGCTGATGCAGACGGTGCCGCCCGGCGCGCCATTCACGCTCGGCATCACCGGCCACTATCCCGGCCAGACGGTCGACGTGAACTCCTGCTTCTACAAAGGAGACGATGCAAAGAAAGGCGGTGCTTTCCCCTGTTGCGTGGTGACGCTGCCGCTGCCCACCCCCGACGTCAGCTGCGAACCGTGAGGAGGCGACCATGACAGCGCTCAATCGCCCCGACACCCGCAACACGTCCGCCGAGGCAGGGAGCCTTGCCATGAAAGCCTTCACCACCGTCAAACGCGCCGTGGCAGGTCTTGCCGCACTGGGCGCCGTCCTCATCGCCCCGGCCCATGCCGAAGACGGAATCACGAAACTCGACAAGAACGGCGTCTTCCAGCTGCCGCCCGAAATCGCCGAGAAGCTGGCGACGCCTGACAAGCCGAAAGCTCCGTCCGGGCACGACTTCTTCACCAAGACCGGTGAACAATTGTCTTGCGACTACATCCGCTACGATATCCGCTTCGGAATCCAGGGTGATCCCGGTTTCCTCCAGAATCCGGACATCCAGGCGTTCATCCAGCAGATCACCCTCGATTTCACCGATCAGGTTCCGCCGGGCACGCACGTGGTGTCGGCCGATCTTTCGGGCGACGTGACCGGGCCGGGTGGTCCGGTGGCGCAGATCGTCGACGTTGCCGATACGGCTGATACTGTGGAGATCAAGGATTTCCACCTTGCGGGCGCCGATCTCGACGGACAAGGCGGACCGGATCGCCGCGAGATGCGCTTGGTCATCACCGCGAAAATTGATCGCGATGCCTTTCCCGCACCGACGATGACGATCAACCAGGCCGGCATCACCGCGCGCTTGGGCGGCGTCGAGAACATCCTTGTCAGCCACGATCCGGCGCTGCCGGACGACGGCACCATCACGACCGGCGAGAAAACCAGGGTCCTCATCGACCTGACGGGATGCGACCAAACCCCTCCGGGCGGCACGCCGCCCGAGCCGTGCTTCAAGCTCGTGCAGGGTGAAGTACTGTGCGACCCCGAGGGTCTCGGCGACTTCATCTACAAGATGCCGGTCGGCCCCGAAATGGCCGGACAGACGGTGCAACTCGTCTCGCTGACGCCCGGCGTCACGATCACGCCGGATTCGCAGATCGTGCCTCCAGGCGGCGGCATCCTGATCTGGACGATTTCGGGCGCGTTGCCCGGCGATACGATCGAACTGTCGGTGACCGGCGTCCAGTCTGTCGGCGGACCGGTGGAAGGCGTTGGCATCTGCTGTACGCAGCGCATCACCATCGTCATTCCGCCGAACCTCGATTGCCCGAGGCCCGGCGAACCCGACATCAAGGTGGTGAAGGTCGCCAACGAATCCTATTGCAAACGCGAAGGGCCTTGCGACTTCACCATCCGCGTGTCGAATGCCGGCACCGCGCCGTACAACGGCCCCATCGTTCTTGAAGACGTGACGGGTCCGGGGAACGCCACGGTCATGTCCGGTCCGAATGCGCCGTGGACGTGCCTGCCCGGCGTTTCGCCGATCATGTGCAGCCATCCGCCGACGACGCTCAATCCGGGCCAGTTCGTCGACCTCAAGCTCGGCTTCAAGCCTGGCCCCGGCTGGCAGTGGGACGTGATCCGGAACTGCGCAGAGTACGACTACACCGCGAGCGGTTTCGCGCATCCCTTCGGCCTGCAGTCGAACGACAAATCCTGCGCATCGATCCCGATCTGCCGGCGCGGCGATCCGCGATGCCCCACGCCCGACAAGGTCGTCGACCTGGAGATTCGCAAGATCCCGAGGACTGCGTACTGTTCGCCGACGGGCCAGTGTTACTTCATCATCGGCATCCGCAATGCGGGATCCACGTCCTACACGGGTCCTCTGACGTTCCGCGACGAAGTCACGGCACCGGCACCCGCCTCGATGTCGTTCATCCCGACGCCGCCCTGGTCCTGCTCGATGCTCAACGCCTCGACCTACCAGTGCGACCATCCCGGCGTGACGCTTGCGCCTGGCGGGACGATGCTGGTCGCCGTCCGTGTCGACGCGCCGAACTACCCGAAGGACCAGCTTGAAAACTGCGTCAGGCTCAAACAGGTCCAGGGCGAAGGCAATCTCGCCAACAACAAGGCGTGCGCCCTCATAAAGGTTCCGCACCGCGAGACGGGCAATCCCGATCTCGGCATCGACAAGAAATGCGGGATCAGGGATGTTGCCGGCGCTCCGAAGGGAACGGTCGTTTGCCGTATCACCGTGAACAATACGGGGACCGGCGCACCATCCACCCCCATCCACATCACCGACGCGGCCAACATGATCGGTGGCGGCGCCCCGGTGCAGGTGATGGCGGTGCAGCCGGACGGCCCGCAGTGGAGCTGTTCGCCGACGCCGACGAACAATCTGGTTTGCGACCTGCCCGGCAATCAATTGCCTCCGGGATCGCAGCGCTACTTCGACGTCATCGTCGCGCAGACGAATGGCGAGCCGGCACGGAACTGCGCCCGAGGTTCGACGGGCCCGATCGGCGGGGACGCGTTCGTTCCCTTCGGCGAGGACTGCGATACGTTCGGTGGTTCGCTCCACGTCCGCAAGACCGGCGACATCACCTGCGACGCAGGCGGTTCCTGCTCGTTCCAGATCACGGTGTCGAACGGCACCGGAGCCCCGATCAATGGACCGGTGCAGATCGTTGACGCGCTCTACGTGAACGGTGCGATTTCCAACGCCCCGATCACCAGCGTCAGCCCGCCCTTCGGCTGCTCGCCCGAGCCGACGGCACTGCCGCTGAACTGTACGGCGGTCATGTCGCTGGCGCCCGGCGCGACCAGCGTGCACAACGTCACCGTCGCCATTCCGGCCAATGCCGGCGGCGGCAAGGAGGCGAACGGACTCAACTGCGTGGCGGTTCTGCCGGCGGCGACTGCCGGTCTCGTTCAGCCTGGCCTGCCGGATCGCCTGGCCGCGATGCCGCAGAACCTGTCGCCGAACGTGTCGTGCCATCCCTTCACCGTCGCGACGGCGGGAAAGGTTTGCACGCCGCCGCTGGTGATGAACGATGTCGGACGCTGCGTCTGCCCGGAAGGTTCGCGTTTCCAGAACGGCACGTGCGTTCCGATCATCGTCACGCCGAGCTGCAAGATCTCCGGCCAGATCGTGGTTGGCGATCACTGCGAATGCCCGAAGGGTCAGCAGGTCATCAACGGTGCCTGCCGCGTACCTAAGCCGGTCTGCCAGATCCCTGGCCAGATCGCGGTTGGGGATCACTGCGAATGCCCGAAGGGACAGCAGGTGATCAACGGCAAGTGCCGCACGCCGAAGCCGGTCTGCCAGATTCCTGGCCAGATCGTGGTTGGCGATCACTGCGAGTGCCCGAAGGGACAGCAGGTGATCAACGGCAAATGCCGCACGCCGAAGCCGGTCTGCCAGATCCCTGGCCAGATCGTTGTTGGCAATCACTGCGAGTGCCCGAAGGGGACCGAAGTGATCAACGGCGCCTGCCGTGTGCCGAAGCCGACTTGCCGCATCCCGGGCCAGGTCGTGGTCGGCGATCATTGCGAATGCCCGAAGGGGACCGAAGTGATCAACGGCGCCTGCCGGAAGCCGCAACCGACCTGCCGCATTCCCGGGCAGATCGTGATCAACGGCGAGTGCACCTGCCGCAAGGGTCAGGTCGTGATCAACGGCAAGTGCCAGATACCGCAACCGACCTGCAAGATCCCGGGTCAGGTCGTGATTGGCGATCACTGCGAATGTCCGAAGGGGACCGAAGTGATCGATGGCGCCTGCCGCAGGCCGCAACCGACCTGCCGTATTCCTGGCCAGGTCGTGATCAACGGCCAGTGCGTGTGCCGCAAGGGCCAGATCGTGATCAACGGCAAGTGCCAGATTCCGGATGTCCGGACCATACCGAAAGTGCTGAACGACATATTGCGGCAATCGCCGAAGCAATGATCATGATCGGTCACGCGGCGTGATCGACCGAATCTTCCCGCCCCGGCCTTAACGCCGGGGCGGTTCAGTTGCAGGAAGACCGACCACCCTTGCGCGGCCGCAGATCGAAATGGAAGTGGTTCTTGTGCTCGCGGTTGTAACCCGGGCCGAGGACGGTCGAGAAATAGCTGCAGGCGTCGCCGCGCACCGTATTGAGCAGGCTGCGCTGGCGGAAGGCGAACAGGCCCGGCTTGCGCACGTCGATTTCATTCCCGTTGGCGAGAACGATCGCGGAAACGTCCAGCGCGTTGCCCGAGGCATGCTCCGACAGCTTCGCTTCGGAAGCGCCGATCATGTTGCGGCAGGCGTAAGCCGAGGCCTGGTGGATCGAGGCGACCGAGGAAAGGTAGCGCAGGCGGGCGGCCGGCTGCAGTTCGTCCCGCGTCCAGCGTGAAAAGGCGAGCGCCATCTGGCAGTTCAGCGTAGCGGCGGGTTTGAGGGCCACGCCACCTGGCAAAGCCGAGACCTCGACGGGATAGTCGATGCCGCAGACGCCCTGGCGGATCGACGCGGTATCGCGGAACCCGACGCCCAGACGGCGAAGCTCGCGGCGGCAGGCGACTTCCTCGTCCGGCATCGCACCCGAAGGACCCGGCGACAGGAGCCGGGGAAAGCCCGACATCAGCGGCGCCGAAGCGGCGGGAGCATGCGCCGGCGCCACGTCCAGTTCGGGGCGCATCTCGCTGCAGGCCGAAAGCGCGGCCAGAGCGGCCAGCGCCGTCAACAATCCCCTGGCACCCGCTGCCCGTTTTCCGCTCATCGCCCGACTCCCGACGTCCTTGGCGAAGCGAGACTAGGAGCGACTCGTAAAGGAAGACTGAGAACCGGCGTTCACGCCTGAGGCAGAATCAAGGCTGGCGGGGATAGCGGCGCATCGCGTTGCGGGCCCGCCGAAGCGGACGGCGAGATGCCCGTGTCAGACGCCGACCGCCTCAAGGCCCTCTTCGAGCCACTCGCCGAGCATGGGCATGCCGAGCAGGTAGTCGGCGGTGCGAGAATTGGCGCGCTGGCGGGCTGCCGCAAGCGCGTCCTCCCATTCGTCGCCGGAATAGTCGCCCCGGCCGATCCATGCGAGTGCGACGAGGGCGGCGGCTTCATCGACATTGAGGTCGGCAATGAGGGCGCGAAGCTCGTCCTCCGTCATGTCCTCGCTTTCCTCCTCGACGAGACCGTCGTGGCGGTGCGAATCGCTGCCGTCGCCCTCGAATTCGACCTCGTGGTCGCGGCCGTCCTCGTAATCTTCGGATACTCCGGAGGAAATCGCGCGAGCCTTTTCGGCGAACAGGCGAACCGTGTCCGCATCGATCCCCAGGTCGACTTCGTTGACGGTGCGCAGTTTCATGGCGGTTCTTCCCTTTTATCCATCATGCCTGATGGTGCCGTTTCTTGCATCATAAAAGGCGCGGGCAATCGACGGCGTTGACTTGAATCATACGCCGGGCGAACGCTTTGCCAGCAAAAGAGGTCAAACATGCTTTCGGTTCTGACGTCGCCGCGCGTCGCGCCTGTCCTGCTTCTCGTCGCCTCGAACGTGTTCATGACCGTCGCCTGGTACGGTCATCTGCGGTTCAAGTCGGCGCCGCTGTGGATGGCGGTGATCATAAGCTGGGGCATCGCCTTTTTCGAATACTGGCTGGCCGTGCCAGCCAACCGCTACGGCCATGCCGTCTATTCGGCGGCGGAATTGAAGACGATCCAGGAAGTCGTCACCTTCAGCGTCTTCGCGGTGTTTTCGGTCGTCTGGCTGAAGGAAGCCCTGACGCTCAACCACCTGATCGGCTTTTCGCTCATCGCGCTCGGCGCCGCCTTCGTCTTCAGGGCGTAGCCGGGCGCCTGCGAAGGACGAGCGGTACGGTTTCGACAGCCAGCATCGCCACGAAAATCAGCGCGCAGCCGGCCGCCGCCAGGCCGCCGATGCGTTCGCCGAGGAAGATCGCGCCGAAGAGCGCGGCAAACAGCGCCTCAGACGACAGGATGATCGCGGCGTTGGCGGCCGTCGTGTAGCGCTGGCCGACGGTCTGCATGGTGAAGGCGACACCGCCGGCGAAAATACCGGCAAAGGCGATTTCGGGCAGCGCCAGGCGAATGGCGGACGTGTCGATCCGCTCGAAAGCAAACGCGATCGCCAGTCCGAGGACCGCGGCCACCGCGAATTGCGTGACGGCCAGGGTGACGGGCCGGCCGGTATCGTTGGCATAGCGGTGGATGAAAAGGATCTGCAGCGCCCAGAAGCCGGCACACAGGATCGTCAGCCAGTCGCCTGTCCTCAGCCCCTCAAGCGCGCCGCCGGACAGCAGAAAAATGCCCGCAAGCGCTGTTATCGCTGAGGGCCAGACGACCCAATGAGGGAATTCGCGGAACAAGGCCACGCCGAACAGCGGAACCATGACCAGGTAGAGACCGGTAAGAAAGCCCGAATTGGTGACCGAAGTGGTCAACAGCCCCGCCTGCTGTGCCGCCATGCCGGCAAAGAGGATCACGCCGATGCCGCCGAAGATCCGCCATTCGCGAAGATCGACCGGGCGCATAGAAAGGCGCGATTCGCGCAGAGCCAGGGGAAAGATCGCAATCGTCGCGATCAGAAAGCGCAAGCCGATGAACAGGAACGGGCCGATCGCATTCATGGCGGACGATTGGGCGACGAACCCCATCCCCCAGATCGCGCCGGTGAAAAGCAACAGGAAGTTGGCGCGCAGGCGCGTCATGGGCAGCTACTCGCGTCGTTTGGGCCGAATCAGCTTTCCTCTAGCGCAACGCGCCCGCCAAGTCAGGCGGGGTAGCGCGGCCGATGTCGTCGAGTAGCACGGCCAGCTGGCCAAGGTCGCTGATTTCACGGAACCGCGGTTCTGCGCGCGGTGCTTCGACCCGTTCGAGGACCCAGGTCAGGTCATGCGGGACATGGATTCCCCAGGCGCCGGCCTCGATCGCCGGCACGATGTCCGACTTCAGCGAATTGCCGACCATCGCCGACCGCTCCGGCCCGTCGCCATGGCGCGTAAAGACGCGCCTGTAGATGTCGGCGGTCTTGTCGGAGACGATTTCGACGGCCTCGAAAAAGTCGCCGAGGCCCGATGCGGCCAGCTTGCGCTCCTGGTCGAATAGATCGCCCTTGGTGATGAGGACGAGGCGGTGACCCGGGTGTAGTGCGCTCAGGGTCTCGCGCACATGGGGAAGCGGCTCTACGGGATGGTCCGACATATCCCGACCGAACGACAGGATCTCCGCGATCGCGGCCGCGGGGACCCGGCCTTCCGAAACCTCAATGGCGGTGTCGATCATCGACAGGACGAAGCCCTTGATGCCGAAGCCATAATGGCGAAGGTTGCGTTTCTCGACCTCCAGCAGGCGGGCCGAAATTTCCTCGGCGGGGCCGTGGTTGCCGAGCAGTTCGGCGAAACGGGCTTCGGTGAGGCGGAAATAGCGCTCGTTGTGCCAGAGCGTGTCGTCCGCATCGAAGCCGATGGTGGTGATCGCGGGCATGCGGCGCTCCGTGCTTTTACGGACAGGCACGGCGTCATAGCATCGCCGGAACAGGGTGGGTAGGCTCGCCCGACAAACGGGAGGACGGCGTGGACAGGATGGGCCGAATTGCAGGAATCGTACTCGCCGCGGCACTTGCCGGCCCGGCGGCAGCGGAACCGTCGAAGGAATTCCGCGACTACTTCGCCTGGTGTTCGAGCGGCATGACCTGCAGCGCCCGGGTCGATACGAAGGACAATGAGCTGAGCGGCTTCGGCGTCGAGCGCGTGGCCGGGCGCGACACGCCCGTTACGCTGGTCCTCGACATCTCGGCCGAGTTTGCCAAAGGAAGCGACGTCTCCTTCAGTGTCGACGGGAAGAGCTGGGGCGTCGTGCCGGCTTCCCAGTTTGCCCGCGACGAGGACGATTACCGCTCCATGCTTCAATCGCAGGAGAGCGTCTCGAGTTTGATCGCCGTTCTCCGCAACGGACGCCGCCTCGACGTCTCCTATTCAGGTACGGAGGGCCAGCGCTCGGTGAATATCTCGCTTGCCGGCCTGGCGGCCAGCCTGACCTGGCTCGACGACGTGCAGGGAAGGGTTGGTACGCGCGATGCCATCGTCGCCAAGGGCGACAAGGATAGTCCCGAGTTCACCGCTCGCGACATCACGGCGGTCGGGGATTTGCCGGAAGAGATCCGGGAGGATTTTACCGGCGAAGGCGAATGCGCGTTTTTTGAACCCGACCGTTTCGGCCGGGCCGGCGGTTTCGAGGACCGCTTCGACAAGGACAATGCGCTTCTGGTCGTGCCTTGCGCGGATGGAGGCGCCTACAACCAGCCCTTCAGCCTCTACTGGGTGACGGCGGAGGGGGTCCATCCGATGCAATTGCCGACGATGGGCGAACTCGGTCCGGTGGTGATCGAGGAGGCCTGGAACGTCGGTTGGGACGGGCACGAACGCGTGCTCGAAGCGTTCTTCAAGGGCCGCGGCATCGGCGATTGCGGCCTGTACGACAAGTGGAAGCTGATCGGGGTTCCCGATTCGCTGCAATTCATGCTGATCGAGGAACGCAGCAAGGACGACTGCGACGGCAAGGGCGGGCTCGAGACCTTCCCCTATCTTTGGCCGCCCAAGCGGAAGTGAGGCGATGCCGACGGGCGGATTGTCTTCACCGTTCGCCTGCCGCCCAGGGCTGATCCGGTGCTTCAGCCGAAGTGCGCCGCGAGCAGCGCGCATGGCGCGCTTCTGGTGTCGCCTCGACCGGAGTATTCTTGCCTGAGCGGGAGGCGCGAATCAGTGCGATCTGGCGTCAACGACAACATTCCGGTAGGCGACGGACGGGTTTTCCGGGCCTCGGCTGCTGCGCTGTTTGGTCCGGTCGCGGCTGTGCTGGCCTTTTACGCTTCGCTCTATGGGGTGATCGTCCTGTCTGGACATGGAAACGGGGCGCTGGCGCGGCTTTGCCTCGTGACCGGCGGGCTTGCCGTGCCCTTCCTGTTAGCACAGGCGGTGCTTCGGTGGGTGACGATCCGGGTGCAGGCGACCGGCAATGCGCTGTATCTGCATCGCGGCTTTCCTTCCCCCGACATGCAAGCCATCGCCTGGAGCGACATCCGGGCAATCTCGATCAGGCGGCCGCCGCTCGGCATTCCGCGGGCCGCCGGGACGTTGCGGATCCAGCTTGCTGACGGCCGGACCATTGCCGTTGCCGATCTGGAGGATGCGGCAGCCGCGAGAGACGCGCTCATGCGCATGGCCTTCCCGGACGAAGAGGACCTCATTTTCGAGATGACCGGCGTCCCGCAGGGGCTGGAACGACCCGTCCGCCGCGCTGCGACGGGATCCTGAACCGTCTTTTGCAAGAATCTTGATGCGAAATGGCCCGATCTGCTATGAAGGAAGCGATGAACGCAACGGATCCGTCGGCCATCAGCCGTCGGGCCGTTTTCTTTTTGTCCCGGTGGGCGAAGAGATTTTGACACGGCGGGGCCGCGACCTTGCCGTCTTGAAAGGACATTCGGAATGCAAAAGGTGCCTATGACCGCCGATGGGTTCGCCAAGTTGCGCGAGGAACTGCGCTGGCGCCAGCAGGAGGAGCGGCCGCGCATCATCGAAGCCATTTCAGAAGCCCGCGGCCACGGCGATCTTTCGGAGAACGCCGAGTACCATGCCGCCAAGGAGGCGCAGGCCCTCAACGAAGGCCGCGTGGCCGAACTGGAAGACTTTGTCGCGCGCGCCGAGGTGATCGACGTGTCGAAGTTGTCCGGCGACCGGATCAAGTTCGGCGCGACCGTGGAGCTAGTCGACGAGGACACCGAGGAAACGAAAACCTACCAGATCGTCGGCGATCAGGAGGCGGACGTGAAATCCGGGCGCATTTCCATTTCATCGCCGATCGCGCGCGCGCTCATCGGCAAGGCGGTCGGGGATACCGTCGAGGTCAACGCGCCGGGCGGCGCCAGGGGCTACGAGATCGTAAACGTGCGTTTTGCGTGATCACATGTAACCCGCAGGCATGAATGGAAGCCCGTCCGGAGCTTTATGTCACCAATTTCAATCCGAGGTTGACCGGCGTTTCGACAACGGCGGCAGCGGTCGCGCGCGCCCTTGCGCGTGACTATGCGCTGTCCGTCGTAGGCAATCCTCTACCCGGTCTCGCAGAGCCCGTATCGATCCTGCGAGCACTGGTCCTTTCGATGCGCCGGCCCCTGGGCCGGCCGTTTTCCATCTGGCATGTCCGGCGCAACAGCGAGATGCTGGTCGCCCTGCTGGCGCGGAAAGTCCTGCGTCTGCCGATCCGCACCATCTTCACTTCGGCGGCGACACGGCGCCATTCGTTCTTTCCGCGGTTCCTGATCGGCCAGATGGATTTCGTCATTGCAACCCTGGATGCGGCCGGCGCGTATCTGGTCAATCCCTACCGTGTCGTTCCCCACGGCGTGGACATCGAAATGTTCCGGCCGGCAAAGGATCGCGTAGCCGCATGGGAGGCGCTCGGCTTCCCGGGGAAAAGGGGCGTGGCCACCATCGGGCGCATTCGCCCGGAGAAGGGAACCGACCGCTTCGTGGATGCCATGATTGCCGCGTTGCCGCAGCTTCCCGACGTGACCGCGCTGGTCGTCGGGCGGGTCGCGCCGGCTTTTCGTGATTTCCATGACGGGCTGGTGGCACGCGTGGCGGCCGCAGGGATGTCCGACCGTATACTGTTTCCTGGCGAGATGCCGCACGAACGGCTCGCGCAGGTCCTGCCGGGGCTGGACCTCCTCGTCGCGCTGCCGCGATACGAGGGCTACGGCATGACGCCGATCGAGGCGATGGCGTGCGGCGTTCCGGTGGCCCTCGCCAAGGCCGGGCATTTCCAGGCGTTTGTCGGCGACGGCGAAGCGGGATCGATGGTCGACGACGACACCGAAAGCGTCGCGCGGAGCATCGTGGCGCTCATGAACGATCCCGAGCGCCATGCGACCCTCGCGAGTGCCGCTCGCCGCCGCGTGGAGCAACAGTTCAACGTGTTCGATGAAGCGAGGATGATCGCTGAAGTCTATGAGGAACTGTGGCGAGGCCGGCCGGTTTAGCCCACTGTTCGAGCGCCTGCCTCACGCGTGCCCCTTGCAAAAGAACACGGCGGCTCGCCATGAAACGCGCGAAGTAATAAACGGTCCCGGTGGGAACGACATCATCATCTCCCGCACGGTTCGGGCGTTTGCGGTTCCGTGTTGGGCGCCATCTTCGGCAGAACCCGTGGCGTTTGCTGGAAGCGCTCGTTCGCGAAGGTCTGGATGTCCGAAGCGTCATTCATGGCGGAGCGCATCTCGGCCAGGAGCGGCAATTCTACGAACGGATCGGGGCGCGGAGGGTGGTCTGGGTCGAAGCTTCGCAAGCGACCTGCGCGCAATTGCGGGCCTCGCTCGACGCAGACCTGACAGCGGGCATCCTCGGAGCCGAGCATCTGGCGGTCAACGCGCTCCTGTTTGGCGAGGAAGGCCGAGAACTGACCTTGCACGGGTTTTCCAATGACGGGCAGTCGAATTCGGTCTTCCATGCCACCGACGTGTTTGCCGGCCGATGGCCAGGCATCAGGGAGACGGGGCAGGACGAAACTGCGATCTCGACGACGCTCGACCGCATCGCTGAATCCCACTGCCCCGCGGGAGCCGATCTCGTTGTGCTTGATCTGCAGGGCGCCGAACTGGAGGTGCTGAAGGGCGGAAAGCGGACGCTGGAAAGGGCGAAGGCGGCGATCTGCGAGGTCTCGAAAATCCAAGTTTATGAAGGTGGGGCGCTCTACCGGGATGTGGTTGCCCGCTTTGCAGCGGCCGGGTTTGTCGAAATGCACCGTTCGCACACCTGTGGCGATGTGCTGTTCCTGCGAAAGGAGCTGATCGCGCCATGAGCGGCGGCCGAATTTTCGTACGGCTCATCGGCGGACTCGGCAACCAGTTGTTCCAGTACGCGGCGGCGCGGGCGGCCGCGTTACGCAACGGGTCAGACCTCATACTCGATGCGAGGGCGTTCGACAGTAATGGGCCGGCGGCCTACGCGCTGCATCATTTCGGGATTCACGCCCGCATCGGAAGCGCGGCCGAATTGCCGCCGGACCGCGATACGCCGATCCGCTATGCGGTTTGGCGCACCTTCGGGCGATCGCCACGATTCCTTCGCGAACACGGCCTCGGGTTCAATTCCGATATCCTCGATCCGGGCCGCGACTCCTATCTGCATGGCTACTTCCAGTCGGAGCGTTACTTCGCCGATTTTTCCGGGCAGATCAGGCAGGATCTTGAGTTCGCGGAGGAGCCGGACGCCCAAAACGCCGAATGGCTCGATGCGATCCGCGCCGAAAAACATGCGGTGTCGCTGCATGTGCGACGCGGCGACTATGTGTCGGACAAAAAAAGCCACGGCGCGCACGGGACCCCTCGTGCGGCCTATTATGCGCGCGCCTTCGATGAAATTCGCGAACGCATCGGTGGCACGCCCGCGCTCTTTGTTTTTTCGGACGATCCGGACTGGGCGGCGGCAAATCTTTCCTTCGACGCGCCGATGCGCGTGGCACGCCACAACGGGCGTGCGAGAGCCCACGAGGATCTCCGCCTGATGGCAGCCTGCCGGCACCACATCATCGCCAATTCGACGTTTTCCTGGTGGGGAGCATGGCTCGATCCGTCGCCCGACAAGATCGTGGCCGCCCCGGAGCAGTGGTTCGCCGATCCGAATTTGTTCAATCCCGATATCGTTCCACGGGAATGGCTGAAACTCGAAGAGTAGCCGGTCGCCAGGGCGACCTCGGATCGCGGACGGCGTGATCGGCGCCGGACCGTCTCAATCCGCATCCCGGCTTCAGCCGATCGCCACCAGCCCTTCGTCCTTGATCTTGCGGATGGTCAGCGCCGTGCGCACCGCATCGACATTGGGCGAAGGGATCAGCGTGTCCATGACGAAGGACTGGAAGGCGGCGAGGTCGGGGGCGACGCAATGCAGGATGAAATCGGTCTCGCCGGAGACCATCCAAGCCTCGCGTACCATCGGCCAACGGCGGAGTGCGGCGGAGAACGCCCGCAGGTCCGTTTCGGACTGGTGCTTCAGCGCGACGAGGCAGAAGGCCACGACGGGCAGGCCGAGTTGGGCGGCATCGAGCACGGCGCGGTAAGAACGGATGATGCCGGTTTCTTCCAGCCGGCGGACGCGTCGCAGGCAGGGCGGAGCGGAAATGCCGACGCGCCGCGACAGCTCGATATTGGTGATGGAGCCGTCGTTCTGGAGTTCCTTCAGGATCTTCCAGTCGATCGCGTCGAGTTCGATTTTGTCCGCCATGCCGATTTCCCCGGGGGGTTTGGTGCCGGTGCTAGCATTTGGTGCGGCCGATTGGTAGATTTGCCTGCGACATCTGTGATCGTCAGTGCAGGGCCGCCAACCCTTGGGCGAGGTGCTGCGAAACCCTAAATGTGGGCGGATCCCAAAACCGCCGGTGCGCCGGCGCTCTAGCATTCGAGGTTCGACATGACTGCACGTCACGTTCCCGTCCTGATCATCGGATCAGGCCCGGCGGGCTATACCGCCGCCATCTACGCTTCCCGCGCGCTTCTCAAGCCGGTCCTGATTGCCGGCCTGCAGCAGGGCGGCCAGCTGACGATCACCACCGATGTGGAGAACTATCCCGGTTTCGCCGATCCGATCCAGGGACCCTGGCTGGTCGAGCAGATGCTCAAGCAGGCCGAGCATGTCGGCGCCGAGATCGTTGCTGATCTGGTTACGGAAGTGGATTTCAAGGTCCGTCCGTTCCGCATCAAGTGCGACTCCGGCGCCCAGTACACGGCCGACGCGGTCATCGTTGCGACCGGCGCGCAGGCCAAGTGGCTCGGCCTTCCCGGCGAGAAGACCTATCAGGGCTTCGGCGTCTCGGCCTGCGCCACCTGCGACGGCTTCTTTTATCGCGGCCGCGACGTCATCGTAGTCGGCGGCGGCAATTCCGCGGTCGAGGAGGCGCTGTACCTCTCCAACATCGCGAAATCGGTCACGATCATCCATCGCCGCGATTCCTTCCGTTCCGAAAAGATCCTGCAGGACCGTCTGTTCAAGAAGGACAATGTGCGGGTCGTGTGGGATACCGTGGTCGAGGACATCACCGGCAAGCCGGGTGTCGGCCCGCTGCCGGCCAGCGCCTCGGGTGTCCGCGTGAAGAATGTCAAAACGGGCGCGGTCAGCGAAATCGCCGCGGACGGCGTGTTCATCGCCATCGGCCATGCGCCGGCGGTCGAGCTGTTCGTCGGCAAGCTCAAGCAGAAGCCGAACGGATATCTGTGGACGGAACCGGGCTCGACCAGGACGGATGTTGAAGGCGTGTTCGCCGCCGGCGATGTTGCCGACGATGTCTACCGTCAGGCGGTCACGGCGGCGGGTCTTGGCTGCATGGCTGCCCTGGAGGCGGAGCGCTGGCTCGCCACGCAGGAAAGTCACCGCGAGGCTGCCGAATAGGCTGGCGCGACAAGGAAACGGACCATGCCGTTCGACTGGGACAGGTTGAGGGTTTTTCACGCGGCGGCGCAAGCCGGTTCGTTCACCCACGCGGCCGAAAGCCTCAATCTGTCCCAATCGGCGGTTTCCCGCCAGGTCAGCGCGCTGGAGCATGATGTCGGCGTGCCGCTGTTCGCGCGGCACGCGCGCGGTCTGGTGCTGACCGAGCAGGGCGAAATGCTGTTCCGCACCACCCGCGACATCATGGTGCGGCTTGAGGGCGTGCGCGAGCGCCTCAACGAGACGGCCGACAAGCCGTCGGGTCTGCTGAAGGTCACGACGACCGTCGGGCTCGGAGCGTCATGGCTCACCGAGCGGGTTCACGAATTCCTGGAACTCTATCCCGACCTGCATCTGCAACTCATCCTCGCCAATGAGGAACTCGACCTGACCCAGCGCCAGGCCGATTGCGCGCTGCGCCTGCGCCAGCCGCAACAGCCCGACCTCATCCAGCGGCGGCTGTTCACGATCCGGCTGCATGTGTTCGCATCGGCCGCGTATCTGGAGGCGCACGGGACGCCGAAATCAGTAGCCGATTTCGACCAGCATCGCATCGTGACGTTCGGGCCGACGGCTCCAGCCTTCCTCCGCGACCTCAATGCGCTCGAGACGGTCGGCCGGTCGGAGGATGAGCGCCGCTCGCCGACGCTGCAGATCAACGACCTGCTGGCGATCCGGCGTGCGGTGCTGAAGGGTGTGGGCCTTGCCATCCTGCCCGACTACATGGCGGCGACGACCCCGGAGCTCAAACCGATCAACGTCGATTTCGACCTGCCGAGCTTCGACGTCTTCTTCTGCTACACGGAAGCGGTCAAAAACCAGGCGAAACTCAAGGCGTTCCGCGAATTCCTGTTCGCCAAGGCGCGGAGCTGGACCTACTAGAACGCGAAATCCCCGCCGATTCAGCTCTGCGTTTTTTGCATGGCTGAAATGCAGGGATGCCGGTTGCGGCGCAATATTCAAAAGACCATATACGTCTTGTTCGCGACGGCTCTCCTCCTCCCTGCCGAGCGAACGTGGAAAGCGCCTCCTCCCGGTGGCTTTCCCAATTGGAAGGCCGGGCGTCTCGTCCGGCCTTTTCTTTTTGCCGCAAACCTCGGCGGAACGCCTTGTTCCCGGCGCGTAACGGCAACACGTAACCCCCTGTAACCTGCACTGCGCGCGTGGCACGCGATAGGTCTGCTTCAGGAGATGCGAAGCGCTGATGCGTCGCGACCCGGGAAGCCGGGTCTCAGACGCGGATCGCCCGATCGACGAGAAACAGGTTCGGCAGTCGCGGAAGCGAGGCCCGACGGCCGAACCGCAAGTGAAATGACCGGGGATTGGGGGCAATTTCCGGTCGAAACGGGACGGCGCCGGAGGGCATCCGGCGCCGTCCTTGTTTTCTGTACCGCCAATGCTACGCGTGAGCGTTCTTCTCCTGGGCCGCGACGATTTCGTCGGCGTGACGGCCGGTGAGTTCGGCCATGTGGTCGAAGCCCGCCGTAAACGTGGCGACACCCGCCGTCGCCGACCGCAGTTCGATGATCAGGTCGCTGATTTCCGATTGCGGCATGAGCGCCTCGACCACATCCCAGCCCGGCCAGCCCGGCCGTGCGTCATAGCCGAGAATCTGGCCGCGGCGCTGCGGGATGATGGCAGTGATGCGCGCGGTGTTGTCGGAGGGCGTGGAGACCGACACCTTCATGATCGGCTCCAGCAGGACCGGCGCGCACTGCGCCATGCCGTCCTTCATCGCGATCCGCGCCGCCATCTGGAACGCCATGTCGGAGGAATCGACCGTATGGTAGGAGCCGTCGGCCAGGTTGACGGCGACATCGACGACCGGGAAGCCGAGCGGGCCCGATTTCAGATAGTCGATCACGCCGGCCTCGACGGAGGGGATGTACTGCTTGGGCACCACGCCGCCGGTGATCGTGTCAGTGAACTCAAAACCGGCGCCGCGCGGTAAGGGCTTGATGTCGATCACGACGTCGCCGAATTGGCCGTGGCCGCCCGATTGCTTCTTGTGGCGGCCGCGAATGGACGTGCCCTTGCGGATGGTCTCGCGATAGGGGATGCGCGGCTTATGGTGCTGCAGGGCGATCTGGTATTTTCCCTCCAGCCGTTCCACCGCCACGCGCAGATGCATCTCGCCATGCCCGCGAATGATCGTCTCGCCGGTTTCGGGGATCTGCTCGACGATCAGGGAAGGATCTTCCTCGTGCAGCTTGGCGAGCGCTGACGACAGCTTGACCTCGTCCTTGCGCTCCTTCGGTTCGATGGCGATCGAAAAAACCGGTTCCGCCATCTTGGGGACGTCGAGTTGGGTGACGCTGGTTTTCGCCGCGCCCACGGTGTCGCCGGTGCGGATGTGTTCGAGCTTGCCGAGGGCAACCGTGTCGCCGTCGCTGGCCTCCGAAAGCTTGCTTTGGTCCTTGCCGAAGAGGCGGTAGATGCCGGACACCTTGCCGGCGCAGCCGTCGGCGGTCGTCAGTTCCATGGCGTCCGTGACCTTGCCGGAAAGGACGCGGGAGACGGAAAGCTTGCCGCCATGCGGCGTGTGGATCGTCTTGAGGACCTGAGCCACCAGTCCGGAATTCTCGCCGATGCCGAGGCGGGCGCGCGTGCTGGCCGCATCGGGCGCTTCATGGCGAATGGCCTTGAGCAGCCGCATGATGCCGTTGCCGTGTTCGGCGGAGCCGATGAACACGGGCATGACATTGCCTTCGCGCAAATCGGCGGCAAGATCGTCGAAGACCTCGTCGCGCGGCGGTTCGATCTCGCTGAGCAGCTGTTCCATGAGCTGGTCGTCGTGATCGGCCAGCTTCTCGAGCATGGCAAACCGTGCCTCGACCTCGCGGGCGCGCTCGTCGTCAGGAAGCGGGATGAGCTCGCTGTCGGCGTGTTCGCGCCAGACATAGGCGCGCTCGAGCGCCAGGTCGATGTAGCCGACGACAACCCCGTCCCGACGCAACGGAATCTGGCGCAACAGCAGCGGGGTGCGGCTGGCGGGCTGGAGCAGCTTCAGCGTTTCGCGCACGCCTGCGTCGCCCTTGTCCACCTTGTTGAGGAACAACATGTGGGGGATGCCGTCAGAATCGAGCTCGCGAAGGATCAGTTCGAGGGCGGGTATCTTCTTTTCGTCAGCTTCGGCGACGACGAGGGCGAGGTCGCAACCCGCCAGCACGGGACCCGCTTCCGTGGCAAACTCGACCGATCCGGGGCAATCGACGAAGGTGATCTGCTCGCCCATGAAATCGATGGAGGCGACACCGGCCTCGACGCTCATCTGATGCGCGCGCGCCTCAGCGGAGTGATCGGAGACCGTCTGGCCGGAAGCCACCGTCATCTGCCGGGAAATTGTTCCGGTGCGCGCGAGGATGGCCTCGAGCAGTGTCGTCTTGCCTGACGCGAAGGGACCGACAATGGCGACGCATTTCGGTCCCTGACGTCTTCCCCCGGCTCTGTTTCCCATGATCGGCCTCCTTAGCCATGCTTGTTTTCGGTGCAGGATGCTCGAACCAGCGGCGCGCGAACGCCTTGATCGGGCTCAATGCAATCGAAGCATCGGGCCGTTTGCGGCGCAAGGCGAAACGCATCATGGAACGGGGCGAATGGCCGCGCCGGAGCGCGTTACCGGGGGATTCCTCGGCTAAGAGACGCGGATTGCGAGCTCCGGCGGCGAGATGCGCGACGGCCGCCCCTTGGGGTCAATTCCGAGGCGCTTTTTTTGTCCGTGCGTGTTGCCGTTAGACGGCAACACGCAATCGCGACAGGGTGGGACCACTCAGGTCAGGCTTGCCGAGAAACGCTGGATGCGGCGGCATGCTTCCTCAAGCGCCTCATCCGAGGTGGCGTAGGAGATGCGGAAGTTCGGACCGAGGCCGAAGGCGCTGCCGTGCACGGAGGCGACGCCTTCCTCCTCAAGCAACGCCATGACGAAATCCTCGTCGGTTGCCAGTACCTTGCCGCTGCGGGTTTTCTTGCCCATCAGTGCGGCGACCGACGGATAGACATAGAAGGCGCCTTCCGGCTTCGGGCAGACCAGTCCGGTCGCCTGGTTGAGCATGGAGACGACGAGGTCGCGGCGCTTCTCGAACGCCGCCTTGAATCGCGGGATGCAGTCCTGCGGTCCGTTCAATGCTTCAAGCGCAGCCCATTGCGCGATCGAACAGGCGCCCGAAGTCTGCTGGCCCTGGACCATGTCCATCGCCTTGATGAGCTTTTCGGGCCCTGCGGCATAGCCGATGCGCCAGCCGGTCATGGCATAGGCCTTCGACACGCCGTTCATGGTCAGCGTGCGATCGTACAGGCCGGGCTCGACCTGCGCCGGGGTAACGAAGGTGAAATCACCATAGGTCAGGTGCTCGTACATGTCGTCGGTGAGCACCCAGACATGCGGGTGGCGCATGAGGACATCCGTCAGGGCCTTCATCTCGTCCCAGCTATAGGCGGCGCCCGAAGGGTTCGACGGCGAGTTGAGGATGATCCACTTGCTGCGAGGCGTGATGGCACGCTCAAGGTCTTCGGCCTGAAGCTTGAAATTGTTTTCCAGGGTGGTGTCGACGAACACCGGCGTGCCGGAGTTCAGCGCCGCCATCTCCGGATAGCTGACCCAGTAAGGCGCGGGGATGATGACCTCGTCGCCGGGGTTCAGCGTTGCCAGCAGCGCGTTGTAGATGACGTGCTTGCCGCCGGTGCCGACGATCGTCTGGGAGGCCTTGTAGTCGAGTCCGTTCTCGCGCTTGAATTTCGCTGCGACGGCTTCGCGCAACGGCTGGATGCCGGATACGGGCGGATACTTGGTCTCGCCCCGGCGGATGGCGGCGATCGCGGCTTCCTTGACGTTGTCCGGCGTATCGAAATCCGGCTCGCCGACGGAAAGCGAGATGATGTCCTTGCCGGAATTCTTCAGTTCGCGTGCCTTCTGGGTGATCGCGATGGTCGCGGAGGGTTTGACGCGAGAGAGGACATCGGCAAGGAAAGCCATCGGCGTTACTCCATCGTGGCCGTTTTCGCGGCCGGTTCAGACGCGGACCTCTGTGTCCGAATGCGTCACGAATCGCAAGCGTGACCTGTCGGGAAAACTGACGTTTCGTTCACCAAGTTAACCGCTCGTCCAGATTTCGGCGTCACAATGGCGACGACAGCGAAATCCGTGACACCATGCCACCGAAGTTGCTAGCCAACATCCATCGCCTTCCAGACGGGCCGTATTTCGGCGCGTGGAGCGTTTTCGAGATCCGTACCGCCTTCCAGCCGCTGTTCCGATTCCGCGGCGGCAAGGTGGAAATCGGCGCCTATGAATGCCTGGTGCGGCCATTCCGCAACGGCGAGGCCATCTCGCCGGGGAACTTCTTTCCCATGATCCCGCATCAGGACAAGGTGGAGGTCGAGTCGCTCATGCGCTTCGTTCACCTGATGAACGCCGGCGCCTTCCTCGACCCAGCCTCTCTGGTCTTCGTCAATTTCGATCCTTCGCTGTTCGTTGAGCGGATCCTTGTCGAAAAAGCGCTCGACGATCTGCGCGCGGTGCTCTTCGAGGCCGGCGTGGATGGCAAGCGGCTCGTCTGCGAGATGACGGAACAGAAGACCGCCTCCGACGATCTGCTGTTCGATTTCGTGCAGGCGCTGCGGCGCCAGGGCTACCGGATCGCGGTCGACGACTACGGATCCGACGATTCCGACATGGAGCGCATCCGTCGTCTGAAGCCCGACATCATCATGTTCGACGCCCACTGGATCATGCGGCTGATGGACAGCAACGCCGGCTACGCGCTGCTGGAATCGATGGTCCACCGGTTCCGCGACGAACGCATAACGACGGTCTTCGAAGGCATCGAGGAGCATTGGCAGCTCGAACTCGCCGAACGCGCCGGCGCGGATTTCGTCCAGGGCTTCGTGCTTGCCCGCCCGGAACTTGCTCCCGGCAATTTTTCCCAATTCAGGGCGGCCGCGACGCTCGATCCGCCCACATTCCGTCCGTCCCAACCCGTCTCAGCACCAAACCGCGCAGCAAAAACCTTCGGTCGGCGCACCTCGTTGTGAGCGTTTGCGACGAGTGCAAGCGCACGAAAAGGCGGCCGCAAGCCGCAAGGAAGTGACCCATGAATGAAGTCCTCGGTGTGGCTGACCGGTCGATAGTCGTCGATGAAGTCGGCATCCGGATTGGCGTGTGGGGCGATTGCCGGCTCAGAAGCGCGTTCCAGCCGGTCTTCTCGGTTGCCGATGGCCGCCTGGAACTGAAGGGATTGCGCGGATACGTCCATGCGACGCGCGGTGGCCGCCGGGTCGCGGCAGGCGATCTGTTCGATCGGCGCGAAGCCCGCCATGTCGATGAACTGAACCTGCTGGCTGCCCGTTTGCACGGCGAGAACCGCGCGAACGCCGGCGTGGAAGAGCCGTCGCGGCTGGATCTCTGGCTTGGCGTCGACATGACCGCCGGCATCGAGGCCGCCCTGCGGCAGATCGACAATGCGACAGCGGCCCTTGGTCGGGATGCGGTGCATCTCGTCTGCGAGGTGATGCATTCGGAGACTGTTTCCGGGTCCGAACTGGCCGAATTGGGTCGGGAAACGAAAGCCCGCGGCGCGCGCCTGGCCCTCGATGCCATCGGCGTGGAATGCGCGGCGGCCCATTTCGACAGCCCGCTCCACAAGATGCGCGGCGACCTGTTCCGCAACCTGTCACGGGCCCGTCAGGCGGCCGGACTGATCCATCCCTTGCTGGATACCTATCGCGAGAAGGGGGCGGACGTGCTGATCGAGGGTATCGAAACCCGCCAGCAGCTTGTCATCGCGCTCAACTCCGGCGCGACGATGGTGCAGGGCTTCCTGCTCGGCCAGCCGCAACTGGCCGGAACCATCATCGACGAAACCACGCGCTCGCCGGCAGACGTGATTTACGGCGAGATGCCGGCCAATCGCTTCGCGTCATAAAAAGGGCGGGGTCAAGCCCCGCCCGAGCATCTCGATCCGAAAGCGCGGATCAGCCCGTAACCTGCAGCTTGTCGGCGGCGTACTTGCCGGAGCGACGGTCCTGCACCAGTTCGTAGGTGATCTTCTGGTTCTCGTCGAGGCCGGCGAGGCCCGAGCGCTGAACCGCGGAAATGTGGACAAAGACGTCGGGGCCGCCAGCGTCCGGCTTGATGAAGCCGTAGCCTTTGGTGGTGTTGAACCATTTGACGGTTCCGGTGGCCATATGCGTTCCTTTCGCGTGGCGGACTTAGTTGACTGGCGTTTCCGCCAGCCTGGGCAAATCGTGAATTTCGTTTAGGCGTCCGTTGCGAAAGTTCGCTGTCGAAGCGTCAGGCCGAAAGTCCGATACACAAATCCAATATGAGCAAATGGCGACAAGTGCAAGACTGACGCTCGCCGGAGCCGGCTCGCGGCGCATGATTTTGCCGCGATTCGAGGTCAAAATCGCGGCGTAAAAAAGGAGAGCAAACCATGCGCATCATCGCACTCGCTCTGGCTGTCGGCGTGATGGCGGTGACGCCCGCTTCAGCCATCAATCGCTACAATTCCGAGAAGATGTCCTGTTCGCAGGTGCAGGCGACAATCAAGTCCGAAGGCGCGGCGATCATGCGGTACCATTCCAAGACCAATCCGTCGCTCCAGTTATACGACCGCTACGTGCGCAACAGCTCTTATTGCAATTGGAACGAGGATGCCGTGCCGGCGTGGATTCCCTCGCGCGACGACAGCTCCTGTTTCGTGCGCAAGTGCCGGGAAGTCGATCATTTCGACGATCATCCGCCGTTCGGTCCCTGGATTCCGCACTGAACTGCACCATCTGAATTCCGGCCGGCGAACAACGTAGCCGCTATTCGGTTCGCGGGGCTATGAGCGTGCCGTCGGAAATCGTGTCGCTCGGATGGACGATGACCCGGTCGCCGGCGGCCAGCCCCGACACGACCTCCGCCTCGCGTCCGTTCATGCGGCCGATGTCGACGATGACGCGCTCGGCCCGATTGTCGACGACGCGGAACGCAGCCCAGTCCCTGCCGACGCGGAACAACGCCGCGACCGGCGCGATGACGACCTTGTCGGCATGCCATTCCTCGATAGCCGCGCGCACGCGGAAATTATGGCCGAGTTTCGGCGCGGGGCCTTGTGGGTCGACGATCGCGGCAACCCTTTGCTCCTCGATCCCGAGGGCCGAAACCTTCGTTTCTGCTGCCGGCGAGACGAGGCGGAGCCTGCCCTTGATCGCATCGCCTCCGAACCCGTAGATCGAGACCGCGGCTCCGGGGGCAAGGCGGACCGCGTCCTGGGACAGCAGGTCGACCTCGACCTCGAGATCGGCCGGGTTGCCGATGTCGGCGAGCGGGCTGCCGGCGGCGATGACTTGCTCGCTCTTGGCGTGGATCTCCAGGACGACGCCATCCGCCGGCGAGGTGACAGCGACGCAGCAGGAGGGCGAATTGTCGGCGGAGGCCAATGCGCCGGGCTCGATCAGCTTGGCTTTCGCCGAAGCAAGTTCGCTTTCGCGCAGCTTCACCTGCGCCGCCGCCGAGGCAAGCTTGGCGGTGTAGACGGCAACATCGGCGCGCGCCTTTTCGAGCTGGCTTTCCGAGACGACGCCCGATTTGGCCAGCCGTTCGGCGCGTTCGAGATCGGCGCGGGCCTGGTCAAGCGACGCCTGGACGCTGAGCCTTTCGGCCGCTGCCAGACCGACGGCGGCCGCCGCCGCGTCGATTGCGGCGAGAACCTCCGCGCGGGCGCGGTCGTCGAGGAAGGATGGGGCGACGGGATTGAGCCGAGCGATCACGGTCTTGCCCGCCTCGACGGGGTCGCCGACATCGAGGATCGAGCGGTCAAGCCGGCCCGAGATCGGCGCGGAAACGCGATAGACCTCGCGGACGCGCGAAATGCCGTCTTCCTCGACGTTCACGGTCATCGGACCTTCGCCGATGGTGACGAGATCGGCGCCGACCGGCTGCTCGGCAAAGGCCCACCACAGGGCGCCCGCGCCAAGAGCGGCGGCGATGGCGAAACCGGCGATGGTCTTGATGCGGGCGGGCATGGATCACTCCCTGGTCTTCAGAACGCGGACCATGTCGAGCCGGTCGACGCGGTTCTTGACGATGAAACCGGTCGCCGCGGCCGAAACGATGGCGACGATCGAGGCATAGGCGAAGGTTGGCCGGGTCAGGACGAACGGTATCGTGAAAAGGTCGCTTTCAAAACCCTTGGCAACCGACCACGCGAACGCCGTGCCGAGAGCCCATCCGACCGGCTGGGCCAGCACGACGATCACCGCGATTTCGGCGAAAAGGACGCCGGCGACCTCCATGCGGGTGAAGCCGAGTACGCGCAGACTCGCCAGCTCTCGGGCCCGTTCGGAGAACTGGATGCGCATCGAATTGTAGACGACGCCGAAGCCGATCACGATGGCAAGGATAGTGTAGATCACCGTCATGGTGGTGATGTTCTCGGCGATGGTTTCGCGGAAACGGTCCCGGGAGACGCCGAGCAGGCGGATCGATGCGATGGCCGGCGTCTTCTTGATGCGTGTGTAAAGCGCGTCGAGCATGGAATCGTCGACGGCAATGGAGGCGCTTGTCAGGCGGTGGCCGATGCCAGCGAGGCGATCGACCTCGTCCAGGGCCATGTCCGCCGAGAGCCCGACCAGCGAGCGGTTGACCGCCGTCACGGGGACCTTGATCGTGCGTCGCAAGCCGGTACGCACTTCGGCTTCGACGCTGTCGCCGACCGCGACGCCGAGATGGCGGGCCAGCCGCTCGGACAGGGCGATGCCCTTTTGCGGGACTTCCAACGGGTTCAAGTCGCGGTCGAGCAGGCGCGACAGGTCCGCTTCGGCCGGTCGGCCCATGATGGCGACACGTCGTTCCCGCTGGCCGTTGCGCAAGGTCGCCGGAACGGTGCGAAAACCTTCCACCGTCAGCACGCCGGGCAGGCGACGGACATCGTCAAGAACGCGCGGCGAGGCTTCGCCCGCGAAGACCAGCGATGCGTCCGCCCGTTCGGTGCGGGTGAAGACGATCTGGATCATTTCCTCGATTTCGTCGAGGGACGACAGCGCGGTGACGAGCAGGGCCACCGACATCGACAGGCCGAGCGTGGTGAGCGTGGAGCGCACGGGCCGGCGGACGAAGTGGCGGAATGCCATCACCAGGAGCGGCGGCAGGTGAAGGCGCGCGCTCCCGCCGCCGAACAGCGAACGGTACCGGGCCGGTGCCGGCGGCAGCATCGCCACCGCCGGGGCAAGACGGGCGGCTTCTCTGATGGCCTTCAGCGCGCCGGCGAAGGCGGACAGCAGCGAGACCACCGCGGCAATGGCGTAAAGGTCGCCGCTCTGGCGGAAGACCAGGAACGGGAACGAGAAATATTGCGAGTAGAGCTTGGTCGTTTCCCGCCCGAGCCAGTTGCCGAAGCCCGCACCGATCACCAGCCCGACCGCGACGATCACGACGACAAGCCGCGAGTAGTGCAGGGCCACTTCCAGCGAGGTGTAGCCGCATGCCTTCAGGAGGCCGATCTGCTCGCGCTCCAGCGCGATCAGCCGCGACAGGATCATGTTGACGAGAAAGGCGGAGACGAAGAGGAACACCGGAGGGATGACGCGCGCCATCGCGTTGAGCTGGGTCAGCTCGCTGTCGAGGAAGGCATGGCTTTGCTGCTCGCTGCGCGGATAGGCGCCGGTGCCGCCATAGCCGTCCAGCAGGTTGTCGACCGCCTCGATCACACCCTGTTCGCTAGCCCCGCGCAGCAGGCGGATGGCGACGTCGTTGAAGGCCCCATTCATGTCGAACACGTCCTCGAGCGACGAGCGCGGCATGAAGAAGACGGCGTAACGCCGGTCGTCGGGCACCATGTCGCCCGGACCGAGTGCGTAGATGAATTCCGGCGACAGTACGATGGCGGCGATGGTGAGGCGGCGTTCCTTGCCGTTCATGACGGCGGTGAAGCCGTCTCCGACGACAAGGCCGTGCGCCTTGGCGAAGCGTTCGTCGAGGGCGACCTCGCTTGCGCGGGCCGGATCGGGCATGCGCCCGGCACGAAGATAGAGCCGGTTGACCGATGGATCGCCGAAGTCCGGAATGGAAACGGCGTGACCCGACGCCGGTTCACTCATGCCGGGCATGGACAGGATGACGCTTTTGGCAACACGCAATTCCACGGCCGTGACGCCGGGAATGGCGAGGATCTCGTCGCGCAGGCGGCTCGGCGCCCGCGTTGCGGAGGCGAAGACATGGGCGAAGGCGTAACGGTCGTAGTAGGCTTCCCGGGTTTCGAGCAGCGACCGATAGGCGCCGACCGCCAGGATGATGGTCATGACGCCGGAGGCCATCACCATCGACACCGCCAGGATCTGCGCCCAGAGACGCATGGCGTCGCGCCATGACTTGCGGTTGAGCGCCTTCACCAGACAATCTCCGCTGCCGGCTTGCGCCTGTCGTTTTCCGAGACCGAGGCGATCTGGCCGTCGTGGAAGGTGAAGACGCGGTGGGCCATCGCGCGGATCGGCGCGTTGTGGGTGATGATCGCCGTCGTGGTGCCGAGTTCGGCGTTGATGCGCTCGATGGCTTCGAGAACGATACGGCCGGTCTTGGAATCGAGCGCACCCGTCGGTTCGTCGCAAAGCAGCACGTCGGGACGCTTGGCGATGGCGCGGGCGATGGCGACGCGCTGCTGCTCGCCGCCGGACAGCTGGGCTGGAAAATGCTTCTCGCGCGGCGTCAGTCCGACGAGGGCCAGCGCCTCGGACGGGTTCATCGGCTTGCGGGCGATGTCCGTGACCAGCGCCACATTCTCCCAGGCCGTGAGCGAGGGAATGAGATTGTAGAACTGGAAGACGAAGCCGACATGGTCGCGGCGATAAAGGGTCAGTTCGCGTTCCGTGGCATTGGTGAGATCGTGGTCGCGGAAACGCACATCGCCAGACGTCGCCGTGTCGAGCCCGCCCAGAATGTTGAGCAGCGTCGACTTGCCGGAGCCGGAGGGGCCGAGCAGGACGCTGATCTCGCCTTCATAAAGGGCGATATCAACCCCCCGCAGCGCCTTCACCTCGACGTCGGCGTTGCGGTAAATCTTGGTGAGGCCGTGCGCGACGAAAACGGCTTCGGGCGCGGCCGTGCGGTCAGTCTCCTCCATTCCAACCTGCCTAGGCGGGCATGTTCGGCGCGGCATTGACCCGGGTCAACCGACGTGCGGGGGCATTCCTCAGCCCAACGCCGCCTTGATCTGCCCGCTCGCCTTGCCGAAATCCATCGAGCCGGCGTGGCGTGCCTTCAGCTCGGCCATGACCTTGCCCATGTCCTTGATCGACGTGGCCCCGGTCGCGGCGATAGCTGCCGTCACGGCCGCCCGCACCTCGTCCTCGCCCATCTGCTTCGGCATGAAACCGCGAATAACCTCGATTTCGGCGCGCTCCTTGGCGGCGAGCTCGGGGCGGTGACCCTCGTCATAGAGTTTGGCGGCGTCCTCGCGCGATTTAACCATCTTGGCGAGCACCTGGACGATTTCGTCGTCGCCCGCTTCGCCCTTGCCCTGGCCGCGATTGGCGATGTCGCGATCCTTGAGCGCCGCCTGGATGAGCCGGATGGTGGAAAGCCGCTCGGCGTCCCTGGCGCGCATCGCGTCTTTCATGGCCTGTGTGATCTGGGCGCGCATCGGCGTTCTCCTCGTGTGACCTGCACATAGAACTTCGCCCGGTTCAAGGAAAGGGCGGGGTGGACGCGCTCCCGGCCTTGCTCTATGGGATCGGCCTTGGCCGAACAGCTGAAACACGATTCCGCGGGGGCACCCCGCTGCCGGAGCGCGCCATGAGCGAAACCGCCTGGACCGACGAGAAACCGACCGCCTTGCTGGTGCTGGCCGACGGCACTGTCATCGAGGGGCGCGGGCTGGGCGCTGCCGGCGTCGCGGAAGGCGAGGTCTGCTTCAACACGGCGCTGACCGGCTATGAGGAGATCCTGACCGATCCGTCCTATCTCGGACAGATCGTCACCTTCACCTTCCCCCATATCGGCAATGTCGGAACGAACGCCGAGGACATCGAGGATCTGACGCCGGCGCGTCACATCGGCGCCGTCGGGGCGGTGTTCAAGGCGGACGTGACCAATCCGTCGAACTGGCGCGCGGCCGAACATCTCGACCAGTGGCTGAAGCGGCGCGGCGTGGTCGCGCTGACCGGCATCGACACGCGGGCGCTGACCGCGCTCATTCGCGAAAAGGGCATGCCGAACGCCGTTATCGCTTACGCGCCGGACGGTAAGTTCGACCTGCCGGCGCTGAAGGCGAAGGCGGCTGCGTGGCCAGGGCTGATCGACATGGATCTCGCCAAGGAGGCCACCATCGGGCAGTCGCTCGGCTGGAACGAGGCGCCCTGGCAGATCGAGACCGGCTACGGGACCCAGCAGGCGCCATCCTTCCACGTCGTGGCGATGGATTTCGGCGTCAAGCGCAACATCCTGCGCCTGCTTTCCGGGCTCGGCGCCAAGGTCACGGTCGTGCCGGCGTCGACGAGCGCGGAATCCATTCTGGCGATGAAGCCGGACGGTGTGTTCCTGTCGAACGGGCCGGGCGATCCGGCGGCGACCGGCGACTATGCCGTACCGGCGATCAAGGCGCTGGTCGATTCCGGCCTGCCGGTGTTCGGCATCTGCCTCGGTCACCAGATGCTGGCGCTGGCGCTCGGCGCCAAGACCGGCAAGATGCACCAGGGCCACCACGGCGCTAACCACCCGGTCAAGGATCACACCACCGGCAAGGTCGAGATCGTGTCGATGAACCACGGTTTCGCCGTCGATCGGAAAACGCTTCCCGAGGGTGTGGAGGAAACGCATGTGTCGCTGTTCGACGGCTCGAACTGCGGTATCCGCCTGAAGGATCGCCCGGTCTTCTCGGTCCAGCATCACCCGGAAGCCTCGCCGGGGCCGCAGGACTCCCACTATTTGTTCCGGCGTTTCGTCAACTTCATCCGCGAACGGCGCGGCGAGACGGCGCTGGCGGAGCGCTGATCGCTACGACGCCAGGCGCACCTTGCCGACCTTGTTGACGATGTTGGTGAACACCGCCTTCAGCTTGGCGTGGTCCGGAACGTTGAAGAAATGGTCCGAGCCGGAGGCGCATTTCTCGAGCAGCGCCGAGGTTGCCTTGTTATTTTCCTCAAGCAGCACGGTGTAGATTTCAACGCCGTCGTTCTTGGCGTTCGTGCAGGCGGCGAGCGTTTTGTCGTCCATTGCCGTGGTCGTGCCGGCCTCGGTCAGCGTCGGCGAACCGATGCGTCCGTCCACGAGATAGCCGAACGACGTGTAGGACGAGCCGAGCGCATTGGGGAGGTTGCCGAAGGAATTGGTTCCGTCGGTCAGCAACACCATGACCTTGCGGGTTCCCGGGGTGCCTTCAGCGGCGCCCTCCGAGAACGGTTCGCGCGAGGACAGCACGCGCCAGCCCCATGCCGCACCTTCCAGGATGTTGGTGGACCCGAGGGGCTGGAGGCTGGAAATGTCCTTTTTGATCTGGGCGTAGTTGTCGGTCAGGGGCGTGATCGGTTGCGCGGCGCAGGCGAAATTGGGGCCCTTGGCGACCGGATAGTTGGAGTAGAATTTTGCTACCGAAGTATCCGGCACGACCTTCTTCCACGACAGGATGTAGATGATCCAGCCAAGGAGGGTCGTCGGCTTCTGGGCCACCGCCGGCGCACCGTAGCGCTGCATGCGCTGTTCGAACGTGCCGGTGCCGATGCCGGCCACGCCATCGGCAAGATAGGAATTCGGGTAAAGGCCCGGATTGTCCGGTTCGTCCGGGTTGAACGCCGGGACGAAAAGGGTTTCGGGGTTCTTGGAATCCGGGACAGTATCGTCGATGTCGTAAGTGACCTTGGTGTCGGCGTAGCGCGACTCCACGCAACCGCTCCACTGGATGCCCATCCGCTTCATCAAGGCGAACCGGTTTATATTCGTGTCGGCATCGCTTTGTGGGATCGGGCTTTGGGCGTAAATATCCAGCCACTTCGCCCCGGCCTGCGTCTGCAGCCCATAGTCGTTATACTGGGGGCCGTATTGCGGGCCGACATTGACGAAGGTCGAGAACGGCACGAGGGCAAAACGCAGCTTGCCGGAACCCTTGACGCTGGTGGACATGTCGTCGACCAGGGCTGTGGCCGCGTCCTTGAGCGCCGTCATCTTTGCCCCGGCCATCGAGCCCGTCGTGTCGAGGACGAGGCCGATCTCGTAGTTGGACTCTTGCTGCGTCGCGGTGGCGAGCGCACCGATGGGACGTTCGGTCGTGCCGAAAATCCCGGTGACATACATCGGCGAGGTGGCTTCGGCGTAGAGTTCGACGGTTGTCCCGTCGCGCTTCAGCTTGACCTTGGCGTCGGCGCCGAAATTCGAGGCCAGGTACTGCTGCACGATGTCATTGGCTTGCGAAGTCGAGATCGACGGCCCGGCCGCGGTCACGGCGAGGACGGCGGCATCGACGGCGTTCTGCAGCCGCTTCTGGTGCTCCGTCATTGAATAGTAGTCGACGGCCAGACCCGCCGCCGCGAGCGCAGGCAGCGTCGCCAAGGCCGCCATGATGGCAAAGTTGCCGGAGCGGTCGGTCAGGAAGTTCAAAGACATGACGACACCAGTTTGCGATGCCGCCAACTTAGCCGACAGTCATTACGTTCCGGTGTACGAACCCCCGGCGCTTTCGTCCGTCTTGTTTGGACCGCGTTTACCTTTGCGCCGGCTCAGAGGTCGGCGCCAAAGGTATCGCAGGCGTCAATCCGGCCGCTCTTGTAGCCATTGTAGAACCACTGCACGCGCTGTTCGGAGGTGCCGTGGTTGAAGGCGTCCGGAACGACGTAACCCTGCGTGCGCTTCTGCAGCGTGTCGTCGCCGATCTGGTTGGCGGCGTTCAGCGCCTCCTTGATGTCGCCGTCGTCGAGGATTCCCGCCTTCTCGGTGTATTTGGCCCATACACCGGCGAAACAGTCGGCCTGCAATTCGACGCGGACCGACATGCGGTTGGCCTCGGCTTCGCTGACCTGCTGGCGCATCCGGTTGAATTCCGGCAGCACACCGATGAGGTTCTGGACATGGTGTCCCACCTCATGGGCGATCACATAGGCCTGGGCGAAGTCGCCGCCGGCCTTGAACTGGCGGGCCAGCTGATCGAAGAAGGCGGTGTCGAGATAGACCTTGCGGTCGCCCGGGCAATAGAACGGACCTGACGCCGCCGAGGCGTAGCCGCAAGCCGACGAGATCTGGCCCGAGAACAGGGTCAGCACCGGCTTCTCGTAGGTCTGTCCCAGTGATTTGAAGACGCCGGTCCAGACGTCCTCGGTCTCTGCGAGAACGGTCGCCACGAAAGCCTTGGCGTCGTCGACAGTCGCCGGCGAGCCCGGTTCGGCCGGCTGCTCGGTACGCGGCTGCGAGGGCGTCCCGGGCCCCTCGCCAGTCAAGACCTGGATCGGGTCGATGCCGCAGGCGCGGAGCGCAAAGAACAGGATCACCAGAATGATGATGCCGGACAGGCCTCCGCCGCCGCGGCCGACGCGGATACCGGTGCCTCCCGGCATGCGGAAACCGCCGCCGCGACCGAGGCCGCCGGGAAGCCCGCCGCCCGATTGATCGCGGACATCCTCGATGTTGTCTGATTGACGGCGGCCGCGCCAGCGCATGAGTCCACTCCGGGTAAGTCGTTTCGATCCGGATAAATGGATGAAAACCGGTTTTGGTTCAATGGGCGCAACACAATCGTGCTGGCGGCCGCTGGCTCAGTGGGCGTGGCCGTGGCTCTCCAGCGCCCCGCGGTCCTCGCCCGATCGCCATTCCGCCCAGGCTTGGCGCAGGATCAGGAACGAGGAATTCAGGAACAGTGTGCCCATGATGGCGGCGACCGCGAGGTCCGGCCACGGACTCGTCGTCACCCAGACCAGGCCGGCCGCCGCGATCACCACGACATTGCCGATGGCGTCGTTGCGCGAGCATAGCCAGACGGAGCGGATATTGGCGTCGCCATCCTTGTAGCGCATCAGCAACAGCACGCTGGCGAGGTTGGCGGCGAGCGCCAGGATGCCGATTCCGCCCATCAGGGAGGCGTGGGGCAGGCCGAGCACGAAGAGTTCCCAGGCGGTCGAGCCGATCACCCACAAGCCCATGCCGGTCAGCGACAGGCCCTTGACGAGCGCGGCGGCGGCACGCGTCCTTTGCGGATAGCCGATAACGGCGAGGCTCAGGCCATAGGTCAGGGTATCGCCAAGGAAATCGAGGGCGTCGGCTTTCAGCGCCTGCGACACCGCCAGGTGGCCGGCGATCATCTCGACGAAGAACATCGCGCCGTTGATGGCGATGACGACGAGCAGGATCGCTTTGTAGGTGCGGTCGACGCCGTCGAAGACCGGATTGGAATGGCAGCCGCAGCTCTCGCCATCGCAATGGGCGGCGGTTTCGGTCGCGACGTGGTCGTGCATGGTCATCGTGTCGGCCTTTGCTTGTGTCCGGCCACCTTGCTAGAACCTCTAGCGACTAGAGGATCAAGCGGAAAATGAACACCTTCGCGATCGGCGCATTATCGCGCGCAACCGGGGTCAAGGTTCCGACCATTCGGTACTACGAATCGATCGGCCTGATGCCGGAAGGCGCGCGCACGCCCTCAAACCGGCGCACCTACGGCGATGCCGAAATCGGTCGGCTCAATTTCATCCGCCACGCGCGCGAGCTCGGGTTCAGCATCGACGACATTCGCGCGCTTCTCGAGCTGGCGGCGGCGCCGCAGCAATCGTGCCACCTCGCCGATTCCATCGCACGGCGCAACATCGCCGCCATCGACCAGCGCATCGCCGCGCTTCAGGGTCTTCGCGCCGAACTGCAGCGCATGGTCGATGAATGCGCGCATGGACGTGCCGCCGACTGCCGGGTCATCGGCGTGATCGCCGATCATTCGGCCTGCCTGCATCCGGGCCACGATCCCGCCTGACTTCACTCTTCAAGCGGAGCGCCGCCTTCCCGCGTGCGCCTTGCGACGAAGTCGGCGAGCGCCTCGCGCCTCGCCTCGTCCATCGGCGGGGCTACGAACGCCTTGAGGCGTTCTTTCCACAATGCGTTGGCCCGTTCGCCGGCGGTCTTGGCGCCCTCGTCCTGCCAGTGGCCGAAGTTGCGTCCCTCGGCGAGCGGCGAGGCACGGAAGGCGTCGCGGTAGCGCGTCATGGTGTGTGCGGCGGCAAAGAAATGCCCGCCGGGTGCGACCTCGCGAATGGCGTCTAGGGCGATCGTATCGTCGTCCGCCGGCAGCGGCTCGAAGATTTCCGCGAAGATCTCCAGCATTTCGAGATCGAGGACGAATTTCTCGCAGGATGCCGTCAAGCCGCCCTCGAGCCAGCCGGCGGCATGGATCAGCATGTTGGCGCCGCCGAGGAGCGAGCCCCAGAGCGAGAACAGCGTCTCCCAGACGGCCTGCTGGTCAGGCGTGTTGGAGGCCGTGCCGGCCGAGCCGCGCCACGGCAGGCCGATATGGCGCGCGAGCTGGCCGGCGCCGAAGGCCGCCTTGACGAATTCCGGCGTACCGAAGGCCGGCGAGCCGGTCTTCATGTCGACATTCGAGGTGAACGAGCCATAGATCACTGGAGCGCCGGGACGGGCCAGCTGCGCCAGCACATTGCCGGCCAGCGCCTCGGCGTGCGCGAGCGTCAACGCCCCGGTCAACGTGACCGGGGCCATCGCCCCCGCCAAGGTGAAGGGCGTGATGACCGAGACCTGACCGGCGCGGGCGAAATCGACGATACCGCGCGCCATCGGCACGTCGAGCTGGCGCGGCGAATTGGTGTTGATGACCGTGTAGGCGCGCGGGGCGGCCATGAATTCCGCCTCCGAAAGGCCGTGGGCAAGCTGCACCATTGCAAAGCCGTCGCGCGTCTGGCCGTGGCCGCGGGCGTAGATGTAGAGCGGCTTGTCGGAGAGGGTGAGCAGCGATTCGGTGACGGCGAGATGGCGCAGCGCCACCGCTACGTCCTGCGCTTCGGGCGTCGGTTGAACCACGTGTATGACGTCGCTCGCCTGCGCCAGGCGGATGAAATTGCGCGTGTCCTCCAGCGTCGCCGGACGGCGGCCACGATCGAAATCGGTGACGTTCGGCGCGCCGCCGACATGGACGAAGGCGCAGTTGTCGCCGCCGATGGCGACGTCGCGGTCCTGCGTGGCGCCGTGCAACGTGAATTGCGCGGGCGCGGTACGGATCGCCTCAGCAACGATGGCGCGCGGGATGCGCACCATCTGGGTGGATTCGTCGACATGGCAGCCGCCGTCGCGGTAGATCGCGCGCGCTTCGGCGTCGAGCACCTTGATGCCGAGTTCTTCGACGACGGTCAGCGCGGCGTCATGAATGGCTTCGACCCGATCGGCGGAGAAGGCCGGCTGGCGCAGCAGCGGGTTGACGAGATGGCGGTATCGCAGCGTGCGCGGCGCGGCGACGGTCGCTTCGGCACGGTGACGCGCGCGCCTTTGCACAGGCTGGTCGTTCATGGCGTTGCCTCCCGCTGCGACGCTCGCACGGCGCAATGCGCGGCGCTGCGAGGGAAACGACACCGTCGCGGGAGGCTACATGCCACGCCCGCGGCCGGAAGCGCCGCCAAATCCGTCGATGAGGGCTTCCATGGCCTGCGTCTCGTGCAGTTCGGCGCGGATGTCGACGAGGCGGCGGAAATTCTCTTCCGTTGTGTCACGCGCGAGCGCGGCCTCGGCCGACTTCATTTCACGGTCGAGGGCGCGGGCCTGGCGGTGCAGGCGCAGCGCCTGGAAAAAGGCCTCGCGGGCGTCATCCATGGCAGCGTCGGCCAGTGCCGGCCACAGGCGCGCCTTGCGGATCAGCGTCTCGGCGGCCTCGGCGGTGGCCGTCGCGCCGGCGCGG
>WPCK01375479.1_pt1 | contig 84550 bp, 68 predicted proteins | sample 5399851 | NCBI WGS metagenome assembly WPCK01 (sample SAMN12869471, study PRJNA574797) | sludge metagenome | isolation source: wastewater treatment of pH11 | place: China:Beijing | collected 2019-05-20 | reverse complement strand
TTCCGGCGTCGTCGGCCATGAGCAGGGCGGAGCGGACGCAGCGGGAGATGCAGTGATACCAGCGGGTCACCGAAACATCGACAATTTCCTGCCTTGCCGTGGTCATAAAAGCCTCCTTTTTGCGGGAAAACGGGTCAACTGACCCCAATCTACCCGATTCCCGCCCCCTGTCAATATGCCTGTCCTTTTGCTGGGCTTTTGTGGGGCGATTAGCCTTTCGGGCCGAAAAAAATCAGTTGATGGACTTGAGTAATTCGTCGAGCTGTTCGCGGGTCTTCAGCCCGATGCTCTGCTGGGCCAACTTGCCGTCTTTTACGATCAGCAAATGGGGAATGCCGTTGACGCCAAAGCCGCGGGCGATCTCCGGATGTTCGTCCGTGTCAACCATCACGAGGTTGACCAAACCTTCTTTCTCCATTTCATGAAGGATCGGTTTGAGTTTCTGGCAAGGTCCACACCAGGTGGCAGTGAAATCGACGATGACCGGCTTGTCGCTCACGAGAACTTTTTGGGCATCAGCCAGTCCGGCAAAATGCGTTTCCTTGAGAACCTCGCCGAGAGCCACAGCCGAGGCGGGGCGACTCGGGCCGCCCCCCATTGCCGTGCCACCGGGAGGAGTGCGTGTTGTGATTTCTTTGCTTTCTTCTCCGCAACCCGCAGCAATCAGGATCAATGCAAAGCAACCGCAAACACACAGTCGCGAGATCAAGTTCAAATTCGACATTAGTAGGCTCCGTCTCTGCCCGGGTCATGCCAGGCGAATGGCGATGGAAGCTGGACGTGCCGGGTAACTGCCCTGCCGGGAAACCGTCCAGCGATACTCTTCAGCATATGGAGTTGCAACAGCCCAGGCAATGCACTGCAGACCTTTGCGGTCAATCTTCCTCAGGCCCGAATGACATTCCTGGGCCCTGTAACACAGGACTCCGGCTTTTGGCCGAATTCCGAACTTGATTGGCGGAAACTGTTTCCTGGGGCCAGCTTTTACAGGCCAGAGAGAAACATTGCCGAATGGACGCGGCGGATGGCAATAATGAAGGCGGCCGTGCGGAGGCTGACGTTGTGATGCTGGGCTTCCTGCCAGACATCCTCGAAAGCTGCGGTGAGAACGCCGTCGAGCTGTTGGCGGACCCGATTCAGATCCCAGCTGTAGAATTGCCGGTTCTGAACCCATTCAAAATAGCTCACCGTAACCCCGCCCGCATTGGCGAGAATATCGGGAAGGACGACAACGCCCCGGTCAAACAACTTCTGGTCGGCGGGAGCGTTCACAGGTCCGTTGGCCCCTTCGATGATATAGTGGGCCTTGATGTTATCGACGTTGGCTTCGGTAATCACGCCGCCGAGTGCCGAGGGGACGAGCATATCGACATCGAGGGCCAGCAGTTCTTCATTGCTGATCTTGTCGCCGCCGCAGAAACCGGCGAGTGAACCGTGTTGCAGGACATGTTTCAGGGCTGCCGGGATATCGAGGCCTCCCTTGCGATAATATCCCCCCGAGATATCGCTGATCGCTTCAATGCGGAATTCGGATTCCGACATGTATTTTGCCGCGTGGGATCCGACGTTGCCGAAACCCTGAATGGCAACGCGAGTTTCTCGCGGGTTGTGGCCGCGGCGCTGCAGAAGCTTGAAGGCAAGAATTCCGCATCCCCGTCCGGTTGCTTCTTCACGCCCTTTCGCTCCGTAGTTCTCAACCGGCTTGCCGGTGATGCAGGCCGGATTGAAGCCGTGGTATTTTTCCCACTGGTTCCGGATCCAGGACATGGTTTCAGCGTTTGTGTACATGTCGGGCGCCGGAATATCCTGATCCGGGCCGACAATCTCGTGGATCTGATCGACAAACTTGCGGGTCATCCGCTCGTTTTCCTTGCGACTGAGTTTGCGCGGATCGACGCAGATGCCCCCTTTCGCTCCTCCATAGGGCAGGTTCACAACGGCAGTTTTCCAGGTCATCAGGGACGCCAGCGCGCGGACTTCGTCCAGATCGACTTCCCAGTGATATCGCAATCCGCCTTTCATTGGACCCCGCGCGTTGTTGTGCTGGACGCGGTAACCGATAAGCACCTGCAGATCGCCGTCATCCATTTCCAGGGGAATTTCCACGGTGACTTCCCGCTTGGCGGTCTTGAGAAGTGTCCGATGACTCTCCGGCAAATCAAGTTTGTCGGCAGCGCGGTCAAAGAACAGCTGAACAGCTTCGTTGGCTTTCATTGCAAGCGGAATCTTGAGAATACGGGGTTGCGGAAGGTGATTGCCGGGCCAATCGGCTTGCGCGGGCGGTCTTTCACAGCTAAAATAACTGCGAAAAGCGGTTTCGTATATGCCGCATGCGGCTTTTTGAGCAGGCGTTTTGGTCCATTGGGGATTCAGCGGTCCCCGATCGACAAAGATCAGGATAATAGGCGGAGTTCCTGCCATGTCAGCGAGCGATGTCTGGATGCGACTGGTGAACAGCGGAGTCGCCGATCTTTCGGCAGTCGCTGACCTTCGACTTTCCAGCGAAAAGTCTGCTTCGGCCGGCGAAGCAGCAACTTCCGATGAAAGAGTCCTGAATTGGCTGGTAGAAAATGGCAAGCTCACCGATTACCAGCGACGGATCCTGATTGCCGGTCACGACGGGCCTTTTCGCTACGGCGACTACTTGGTGACTTCTCGGGCGGAGCCGGGCCCATTTCCCGATTCCTTTCACGCGGTGCATTTGCCCACGGAACATCCCGTGCTGCTGGTTTTCGTCGGCGGTGACGATGTGGTCGCCGCAAATCAATGGAAAGCGTGGAAACAACTCGCCAGCCGCTGGAATCGTTTTGAGAATGGCTTTGTCCATGAAATTCATGAAGCCGTCGCGTTCGAGGCCTGGCGGTTCGTCGTTCTCCCCTGGTTCCGCGGAAAAACCCTTCGCGAAAAAGTGCCTGCCGGCGGGCGCGTGCCGTGGGTCCAGACCGCGCAATCGCTGGAACATCTGGCGATGGCAGTGCAGGCGATTCACAAGAAGGGCCTGGTGCATGGCCGCATTGCGCCCTCGTATATCTGGGTTCAGAAGGGGGCGGTTTGCCAGTTGTTGCCGCCGCTCAATGTGCCTGCCGGAATCGTCGATGAAAGTGTCACAGGCGACTATTCCAGTCCCCGACAACGCAGCGCTCAACATCCGGCTACGCCAGGCGATGACCTGTTTGCTCTTGGGCAGGTCGCGCTAAGACTGCTGACCGGCAGCAGTATTTCCCTGACAGCAACGAATGCGAAAGACCGCGCAGCGGAACTTGAACCCCTGCTGTTGAAGCTCGCCGCACGGGAATTGCAACTTGCCATGAAGGAGTTGATTCGCGGACTCCTCGATGCCGATATCTCATCGGCGCCGATCAACGCGGATGCGGCCATTGCACTGTTGCGTACGGCTCTGGAGGGTCAATCGACGGCCGCCGACCTCGATCGCGGCCCGAAAACACGCACGGCCTGGCGCAACCATCTTTCGGCCGCGAGCGAAAAGCTGGCCGCTCCCGTCGCGGGCGATTCGGCGAAGGCATCGAACCCGTTCGAATCCGGAAGAAGCGAGGGGTTGGGTGACATCCGTTCCCGCTTGCCGGCACAACTGGATCTCGGACAGATTCAGGCCAGCCTGGGAGATACCCGTTTGTCTCCGGCCGGAATTCGCAACCGGGCCAGGAAACCGGCGTCGCGTTTGCCGCTGGCTATCTCGGCCGGGATTTTTTTCGCATCGGTGGCGATCGGACTGATGTTGACTCGTTTCGGAAGCAAGAGCGATGAGGTCGCCAAAGAGTCCGGAGATGTTGTCAGGGAAGCCGATAACGCCACTGATCCAGGCGAAACCGAAAACAGCACTTCCAGCGAGAAGACGGATGGCGACAGGGCGACCGGTTCCGGGCAGCATTCGCCGGCTGCCTCGGAATGGTTTCGACAATCTGTGGTCAACGGCAACCAGGAATTGGCCTGGGAGTCGCCGACTGCCGGAGCGCCTCTGGATCTGTCGCGTATTCCGCCATCTCCCGATCTGGTCGTCGTCTGGCGACCTTCCAGTCTGTTCAGTGCCAACGGAGAAGGAGAGAAGCTGTGTCGCGCGCTTGGCCCCGGGTTCGAGAAATTGAAAACGTCCTGGGAATCGGCCACCGGAATACCGCTGAAGGAAGTCGCGACCATGACGATTTCGCTTCATCCCGAGTCGGGCAAACACAACGTGTTTGTGCAGGCCGACCTGGATATTGCCAAAGACCGGGAAACTCTTCCGCTGAACGGTGAGCAATGGAAACCCGCGCCGTCGCCGGTCGCGGATGTTGCCCTTTACAATAACGATGACTGGCAGGCAGGGCTGGTGCGTGATCCCGCCGACGAGCGAAATGTCACGGAGGTCTTTCTCGCCAGTGGTTCGCTGCTGGACACGCTGCAGCCGGGCGGAAAGGAAGCCCGTTGCGATCCGGCGATGCGCGAACTGATTGCCAGATCGGATTCGTCCAGGCACGCCACCTTGTTGTTGATGAACAGTGCATTGGCCAGCGAGGAAGGGGACAGGCTCTTTCAGGGAGACTACGCCGGATTTCGCCGGCCACTTTCATTTTTTTTCAGCGAGCATGTCAGGGCAGTTTCCCTGAGCCTGCATTTTGATGCGGGAAGCTACCTTGAATTGATGACGTCGCAGACGCTGGACCTGAAGGCAAAGGATGCCGCAGAACATCTCCAACAGAAACTGGCCGGGCTGGCTTCGCTTGTTGCACCCGCGACCGGGGGATCGGCCAGCCCGCACTGGGGGCCCTTGCAGCTGAGGTTCGCAAAAATGGTTGAAGAGGTTGTTCGCAACACACGTGTGGCTGCGGAAGGCGAGGGCGTTATCGCCAATTGCTGGTTGCCTTCATCGGCGATACATAATCTTGTCGCCGGAGCGGAACTTGCCATGGCTGTCGGACCCGGTACTGTCGAGACAGTCGCTCTGGCCGAAATGCCTGCGAGTCTGGATCAACTTCTGCAAACGCGAAGAACGCTTCGTATTACCAACAGTCCCGATCTGCGCCTGCTGTTGGAGGACTTTCAGAACGAGGTTCGTGGCGATTTTTCGGAATTGCCGTTTGAATTCAATATCCGTCTGATGGGAGATGACCTTCAAGTGGACGGAATCACCCAAAACCAGCGGCCGGGCAATCTCGATCTGGTGGACAAATCGATCGCGGAAATACTCACCGAGATTATGCTCAAGGCCAATCCCGACAAGAATGCAACCGGTACCCGGGATGAAAAGTGCAAGCTTCTCTGGGTCGTTGCCGATGATCCGGAAAGTCCGGGGAATCAGGCGGTTCTCGTCACAACGCGGAATGCCGCTGCCACGAAAGGCTACGACCTGCCCGCCGCATTCCGCCTTGAAAGCCGGACAAACGGCAATTGATCGCTCCTTTTTCAAAAGAAACCGCTGTTTGGCGGCGTGCAGGGAATTCAATGCCTGGAACATCGCCGTCGATAACGTAGAATAGGGACTGGGCTGAAGAGGAGATTTTCGGGTGGCACAAAATACGGGGTTATTCTCGATCTGTTGCGCAACGTGCGCTGCCCGTCTGACCGTTCGCAGCCTTTCCGCGATAGGGCAAGTCCTCGCTTGTCCGCGCTGCGGCAGCATGGTGCTGGTCGAAGCCCCCGAAGGGTGGTCGCCTCCCAATGTCGCCAATGAACCCGCTCCCCGCCGCCCGCGCGATCCAAACGATTCCCAGGCCACGCTCAGTCGCGATTTCGAAGACTTGAGTGACTTGCCCGCCAGTCCGGCAGCCGTCGCGGTTCGCAAACCCCTGCGCCCCGCACCGGCGGCGACTCCCCCGGCCCAACCTTTGTTGCCCGATGGCCAGTGGGAATCGAATACCGCTCGAGACCGGCGAAGAATGGCGATGTGGATTGCCGGACTGACGGCGATCGTGCTGATCGGCGGCTCGCTGGTTATCTGGCTTGTGATTTCCATGTGGCGCGGCGGCCCATCGCAAGTAGCAAAAAACAATGATGTTCCGGGACAGGAAGTCGATGTCGGGAATCCGGAAATCAAGGTAGACGACGGTCAGGTCAAGGAAGAAGGGGACGACAAAACCGAAGCTGATCCGCCACCGGACGCTCCTTTGTCGGAGACGGAAGTTCACAAGTCGGGCGATGAGGACCCGCCACCTGTTGTCAAAGACGAGAACAAGGACGAAGACAAGAACAGCAAAAACGATCCGGCAACGACGATAGACGATCCGCTCGAAGGTGCGGAAGGTGCCATCGATGCGCCGCCGGCACCCGCGGAAGCCGGTACGGATACGGAGAGCGCTTCCAGCCTTATCGAAAGTCTGATGCCGTTTCAGGGTTTGGTCGGCGATCCGGGGTCCGATGTTTCCATGGAAGGCATTGCCGAAGCGCGCCTCGATTCTCAACTGGGAATTGGCGACGTCTTCGTTCGCCGCCCAAAGTCACTGGCGATAGACTTCAGCGCAGCGGTTGCCGAGGTTTGGCCGGAAATCAGGTTTCAGAATATTCGGATCGCCGACCTGATGCAGCGAATGAACGAGCTGACCGGCGTTCCCATCCAGTTTGAACCGGAAACCCTTGCGCTGGGATTGGCAAATCCCGGTCAGGCCGTTTCGGTCGCGCAAAGCAGCGCCGATCTTGTGCAAGTTCTCAATAGCGCACTGCAGGGGACCGAACTATTGGCTGAAGCCGACGCCGAAAGGCAAATCGTATTGGTCCGGCACAAGAGCATGACGGAGGTTCAGGAACGAAAAATCCCGCTCGAAGCTGCTCTGCTGGGCGACCAGGCAGCCAATGACAAGCTCCTGTTGATGCTGCGAACTCTCACGGGTCCCGGTTATTGGACCAGCGACGGCGGCGTCTCGAAGATTTCGATTGCCGGGAGCGATCTGGTGGTGGAATCTCCAGGATCGCTGTTTGCCCAGTTGCAGAGAATAGTGCAACGACTGCACGCAGCGGCGCAGCTCAAGGCAAATCCGGAGGACGCAACGGCCCAGGCATCGTTGCGGACTGACTGGTCCGTATTGCATGAGTCCCTGCAAGCACCCTGCCTCTGGAATGAAGATCAGCTCTTTGTCGCCGGTCTCATGGCAGGCGAAATCGCCCGGCGCGAGTCCATCGATATTGTCTTTGACTGGTACTCGCTTGGTCAGGAAGGCTGGAATCCGGGGACGGAGATGCCGTGGCCAGGCAAGGAACGAACCAGGGAACAGGCGCTTGCGGAATTGACCCGCTCTATGGCAACCGCCTGGATCGTTTCCGGGCCAGGTGTCGTTGAAATCACGACGCGGCATCAATATCGGAACCGGACACGATACGAAATCTATCCCTGCGGCAAGATTCTGGATCGCATGTCGATGGAGCAGCTGATGGAGTTGTTGCGCGGACAATTGCAGGCCGAGTTGCGAAAGACGGAGGCCTGGTCGCGAGTCGAATACTGCGAACAGGCAAATTGCATCGTCGCCCGTTTGCCCGATCCCCTGCAAATCCGCCTTGAAAACATCATGAAAGCGCTCAACGGGCAGCAGGGCCTGTAATTCCGGGCAGGTGCGATGGTTCTCATCTCCCCTCGTCGGCAACTCGTTGTTTGCCGGATTTCCTCAAGTCGATCAGTCTTGCCCGAGAGTCTGCCGGCGGCGAGAAGTTCAGGGGCTCGCCGTCGTCGATGACAACCTGCCCCGACTTGAAGACCATACGTGGGAATCGAAAGGTCGAGACCCATGTGTCCTGCGGCGCATAGATGGCGATGTCGGCAACGGCTCCCGGGCCAAGGTGTCCCTTGTCGGCAAGGCCAAGAATACGGGCCGGCGCCGCTCGGGTAATGATGGCGATTTCTTCCAGCGTGTACTCCCGGTCCAGTTCTGAGAGCCCGGCGTCGCGGTGAACATCCGCATGAAGCGATGCCAGTCGTTCGCGACGCGAGCCGGCATCCATTAACAAGCCAATGATCTCCGGATAGGCGAGAAACGAAGCCCCGTTGGGATGATCGGTGCTGAGGGCAGCTTGCCACGGATTCTTCAGCCGTAACAGCCACTCCAGGCCGATTGCCCATTGAAGTGCATGAATGCGATTCCTGTTTCGATAACGGATGGGCAAGACACCGCAGCCTCCTTCGTTCCACGTATCGTGGGAAATCCATGAACGGGCTCCCGACTTCTGCAAGTACCATGCGAGCGGGCTGTCGCCGGTCATCGCCATCGCCGCGCCGAACATGACCTGCCCGATGTCCACGGTCAGATTGGAGTGCGTGTCGATGTACTCGACCAGCGGCGCCACTGCCGATCCAAAAGCAGCTTCACTGTCTGCGCCCCGGTAACTGTGAAACTGGACATGTGCGAAATGACCGCGCGAGTCACCCAGGGCCTGCATCGTCGCGAGTGTCGTCAGCCAGTTGCCGGGCATGCCCAGCGCATTGCAGTGAATGTGCAACGGGTGAGGGAGATGCGCCGCATCGACTGCCCGCGCCAGTGCGCCAAGAATCGACCGGGGGGTATTGGGCGATGTTCTCAGGGGCTGATCGATGTCATTGATTCTCGTTCGCCAGCCCGATTTCCAGTCATTGACGTCTCCCGGGCTGACCAGCTTGATTCCGGCGGCGCCATGCGATTGATAAAGGTCCCGGACGGTTTCCGCGAGCGAGTCGATATCGTTTCTCGCAATCGTCTCCAGCATTTCCCGCTGGTTCCCGGCCAATAGCAGAAAGTGGCCATCGACGACGGGCATCCGAGCGATCTCGCGCCGCGCCGACTCGCAGGCGTGCGGCGGAATGGCGGCATCGACAGCCGTCGTGTATCCCAGGCCTGCATAACAAACACCGGTGCGAAAGATGTCCGGTACAAACGCCGGCCCATTGCCCTGCAAATCTCGAGACAGATCGGATGAGGTCAATGCCGTGCGCGCCAGGAGCTGGCGCGCGAACGCCGTCTTCGGACCGGCAAAATGACTGTGCATGTCGACCCCGCCCGGCATGACATACCATCCGGTGGCATCGATCACCTTGTCGGCGGAACGGTCGGGCGCAGCGGGGACAACCCGCGAACCCTCGATCCACAGGTCGCCGACGTAGCGTTTTGCCCGATTGGCCGGATCGATGATGGTTCCGTTCCTGATCAGCGTGATCGACATCCGGTGCCCGGCGCCTAACGCGGCTTGTTCGGTGTTGAGCTGGTCTGGTCGGGATCGGGCAGGCGGCTTTCGATTTCCGCGAGTAACCGGTCAAGCTCGGAATAGCCGGTCTCGATACGACTCAAACGCAAGACAATTTCACAGTTTTCCGCATCGACCATGGATGGCTGTCGCGCATCCGGCGCCGGCGATCGCGGGATTTTCGCGGCGGCCTTTCGCCGCCGGCGTCTGGTTTTGTAGTGCTTTCGCCGAAGTGGCATTTTGGAGATCGGGGAGAATCTTGTCTTTTTTTGCGAAGTCGGAGGGTATTACCCGCGCTCTTCATTTTCCGCAGGATTCACTTGCAAAGCAAGTCTTGTTGACTGCCCGCCGAATCATTCCCCGTCGGGAACCTGCAGTTTCTCGCGAAGTGCCTGCAGGCGGCTGGACAGCTGCTGGCGTACCTCTTCATAGGCCGGATCGCCGTAAAAACTCCTGACTTCGTTCGGGTCGACCTGAAGATCAAACAAATCTCGCTGATCGATCGACTCGGGCTTTCCGTCCTGGCCAAGGCGACGATTGTAATGCACGAGTTTATAGCGATCGGTGACTACCCCGTAATGGCCGGCAACGCGATGGGTATCGAGTTCATAATAGTGGTAATAAAACGCGTCTCTCCAATCAGGCACCTGTTCGCCGCGGAGGAGAGGCACCAGTGAGCTTCCCTGCATGTCATCCGGAATCCGTACTCCGGCAAGTTCAAGGAACGTCGGCGCGAAATCGAGATTCGAGACAATCTTGCCGCACTCTGAAGCGGCCAGGGTCTTGCCAGGCCACCGGACAAGCAGCGGCGTTCGCAGACTCTCCTCGAAAATCCATCGTTTGTCGTACCAGCCATGCTCACCGAGATAAAAACCCTGGTCGGAGGAGTAGATCACGACCGTGTTTTCCGCCAGCCCGCTCTTGTCCAGCCAATCCAGCAACCGGCCCACATTGTCATCGACTGACTGGATACAGCGAAGGTAATCCGCCAGGTAACGGCGAAACTTCCAGCGAACCCGGTCGGCTTCCGACATGTTGTCGCGATTGGCGAGATACGATTCATTTTCCTCGCGGTAGGCGTCTTCGAAGCGAGCCTTCTCTTCGTCACTCATTCGCGAACGGAAATTTTTCCACGGCGTCTTGTCGCGGTCGGATTCCGTCCAGAGTTTCAGGTCCCATCCGTCGCGCATGTGGCGGGCGATAGTCATTTCCTGTTCGGCGACGACGGCTGACCGGCCGGAATAGTCATCAAACAGTGTTTCCGGTTCCTCGAATCCGGCATTTCGGAAATCGTCGAGATGATCCGGTCCGGGTCGCCACTCGCGATGCGGAGCCTTGTGCTGCACCATGAGCATGAATGGCTGGTCGGCGGAGCGTTTGTTATCCAGCCAATGAATTGCCTGATCGGTAATGACATCCGAGACGTATCCCTGCAGTCGCTGTTTTCCGGAAGCAGTAATCCAGTCCGGATGATCGTATTCCCCCTGGCCATTCAGGATGCCCCAGTCATCAAATCCCGTGGGCTCGCTTTCAAGGTGCCATTTGCCGAATAGCGCCGTCTGATAACCGGCTGCCCGCAACAATTTGGGAAAGGTCTGTTGACCGCCATCGAAGCGGTTGCCGTTCTGGCGGAATCCGTTCAGGTGGGAGTATTTGCCGGTCAGGATCACGGCCCGCGAGGGTCCGCAGATGGAATTGGTCACCAGGCACCTGTCGAATCGCATCCCCTCGACGGCAATTCGGTCGATGTTCGGCGTCTTGATGTACGGCGAACCGTAAGCGCTGATCGCCTTGTTGGCATGATCATCGCTGAAGATGAAAACGATGTTTGGCGACGCCGTGTCGACCGGTTGCGCAAGGGAAACGTTGCACAACAGGGCCGAGACGAACATCGCTACAAGAATTTTTCGTATTGCGATCATTCGCGAATTGCCTTTTCTGCCTGAGCGAAGCAAGTTTGTCATTCGCGGTCGCGAATATACTTTTGGTCGGCTTCAGACAGCCGATCGAGCGGAACACGAATCGACGAACCGTCCCGTTTCTCAAGAACAACGTCGTCGCCGTTCACTTCCAGGAATTTCGCATCGACCCTGAATTTGCCGGTATTATCCTGAAATTCGCGGAAGGGTTCCCCGCTTGCCTCTCCGGCACCCTGTTCACCGGCAACCTCTTCAACGGCCTCCGGGTCATCGATTTCCGGGCCCGGCAGATTGATGCCTTTCAGGTACTCCTGGTCCGTATTCGAAAGCTTTGCGATCTCGACAGTGATTTCCGACCCGTCATCCTTTTTCAGGGTTACCTTGTCTCCATCTCTCATAACGGCTGTTGCAACGACAGAAAAACTGCCGCTTTGGTCGATAAACTTCCGGCGTTTTGCCGCGACTCCCGTCGAAGCAATTCCGGACGACTCCGCAGCCTTGACCAGCCGGTCAATTTCCTGATCAAGCTTCTTCTCGCGAAGTCGCACGTTGGCATGGATGATCATGCCGGTGTGGTCGATGAGCATGATCGTCGGGAACGCCTGGATGCCAAACTGATTCACGATCGAACCGCGAGACCCGTCATAGAAGGACCTCCAGTTCAGATTGTTTTTCTCAATCGCCTCGCGAACGGTTGAAAGCTCATCGTCGGTGTTCACACCCAGCAGCACAAAAGGGCGGCCTTGCATTTTTTTTACGAGCGACCGCTCGTGCGGGTACATGGCCCGGCAGGGAGGTCACCAATCGCCCCAGAAGTCGAGCATGATGACCTTGTCCTTGTAATCGCTGAGGCGAAAGTCGGCACCTTCCGTGTCCTTGCCAATAATCTCGGGGATGAGTTGGCCCTCCGAGAATCCGGTTTCGAGACCGGATTTGGGGAATGCAGCGACCAGCGGAGTCTCGCTCTCGCCAGATTCGCCGGATGCAATGTCGTCATCGGAGTCCTCGCCGGGAGCGGGTGGCGATTTGTTTTCCGATTCGCGTGGCGGAGGGCTGGCCGCGACGGACTCATCGGTTTCCCGCCGATCACCGGTTTCGTCGTCAGCCGTCGAGTTGTCCCCCGAAACCTCGCCGGCGGAATTGTCGGAAACGGCATCTCCCGATTCGCCAGCCGTTGCGGATTCACTCTGTCCACCCTGATTCGATGCGGAACTCGCGGGAGGGAGATTGCTGCCTTCGGCCGATTTCGGCGGCGAGTCGCTCGTATTCGGGGTGCTTCCGGAATCGCCAGAGCAACTGCAAAGCAACAACGCAAACAGGACAAGGATCATCGCTCTCTTCATGGCTACCTTTCCCGATATGAGGGTTGTGATTGACATTCCATTTATAACAGAAATCGGGGCGCCGGAGTCTTTTCAAATTCCGCTGTCCGTGCGGGAGATCTGTCATGCAACGGGATCTTCCGAGAAATTGCGAGTTTCCGTTCTCTGCAAGGGCATCAGAAGCCGTTTTCCCCTGCGAAAAAGGCAACTGCCTGGCCCGGGAATTTTGCCCGTCTTTCATCCCGTTTGGAGAAACAAATTGCAGGTTTTTATGGGGCGCGAAACGGTGTTTGCCATTCGGGGGTGATCCGGTCGATACCGATAAGGGCAAATCAGCGAAACCGGGCGGCGGAAAAGTGGCCATGAAACTGTCGAAAGTTACTCGTTTGCAAGGCATTGGAGGGGCCGCGTTCCTGTTGGGTGGCCTGATGGCCGTCCTCGCCAATTGCTGTTTGTGCCCGGCAGATGCGAGGGCCCAGGAAATGGTGCCGGTTGAGCGAAAAAACGAACTCAACTGGGGACAACCGCCGTTGCCAGTTCGCAAATCACCCTCGCCCGGCGCCGCAGAAGAAATCACAACTCCGGACCCCGACGGCTATGCCAATGCGGCGGTCTCTCCCCAGGAAGAGGAAGGTCCGCTCAGCTTCGGGCCGTTGAGCGAATTTGACAGGGAGGAGATCGACGGGGAATCGGACGGGCCGGCCTTAGTCGGATCCAGCGAAGTCGTCCGACAGCGCTATCCGGACGGCAAGGTCCAGATCGAACGCCATGTGCGGCAAGATGAAAACGGCAGCTTCATGAATCATGGCCCATGGGTTCTGAAAAGCCAGCGCGGCGATGTCATGGCCAGGGGGCAATTTGAAAACGGAAAGATGTCGGGGATGTGGCAACGCTGGCATCCCGCCGACGCCGGTGGGCTGTTTGCCGAAGAACCATTCTCCCGTTTCCGCGGTCCGTTCCTTTCCGTTTGCTCGTTTGCCGAGGGGAAACCGCACGGAGAATGGATCATCATGGACGCGCGGCGGAACAAGATCCTTGAAATGTCATACACGATCGGCAAACGGGACGGCACCGCTTCGTGGTATTGGCCGAACGGAGCGAGAATGCGGCAGGTGCAATTTGTCGGCGGGGAGTTGAGCGGTGACTGGATTGAATGGGACACCAACCGAAAGATCACGCGCCGCACGTCTTACGACAAGAACCGCGAGCTCGTCAAAAAGCAGACCTGGTATCATCGCGAACAGCCGCGCACCGAATATCATTACCTCGGAGCTCCCCTTCAATTGGAAGGAAGCGATGACTGGTGGAATGGCCGCCTGGCCAGTTTCCGCCCGAGCGGGGAGGAAGAGCGGCACGGTCCCTCGATCGAATGGTACGCCAACGGGCAGAAGCGGATGCAGGGCCATTTTCGCAATGGCCGGGAGCAGGGGGAGTTTTCCTGGTGGTTTGAAACAGGACAACGGCAGATCGGCGGCAGCTACCTCGACGGAGCCCGTCAAGGTTCATGGCGATGGTGGCATGCCAACGGCCAGTTGGCTGTCGAAGGGGAATATCACCAGGATAAACCGGTTGGCAAATGGATCTGGCGCGATGAAGAGGGGAAGGTAACGGAAGAGAAAGAACTTGCTGCCGCCCGCGCCGAAGAAATCCAGGGGATGGAAGCCAGCGTACCTGGCAACGCCCCGTGAACTCTGTTTCATTCTTCGATTTGCCAGAGGAGGCAGCGGTCATTTTCCGCTCCGGAGAGCAAAAGCTTGCCATCGGCTGAAAAAGAAAGACTGCTCGCAAATCGGCCGTGACCTGTCAACCTGTCGATGTTTCCGCTTTCCAGATCGACGAGCAGGATGGCTCCGAGAACAACACTTGTGGCACACTGCCTTCCATTGCCTGATACCGCGATACACGCCGAGGTGGGGTTGGCATCGAGGAAAAAGGACGTGACCTCCGCCAATTTTGCATCGTGAATCCGCAGCTTCCCGTCGTGGGCCAACGAAACTACGTTTGCGTCATCGGCGAAAAACAGGACGTCAAAAACCCGCGTATCCCTGCCGCCGGCGACGAAGGATTCCGACTCGATTTCACCTGAATCACAGTTCCAGATACGCAACTTGTTGTCCCATCCGCCGGTTACGCATCGTTCCCCATCCGACGAAAGTGCGGCGCCGTAAACCGCCTGGTGGCGAAGTTCACAAATCTGTTCTCCGACAACAAGGTCAAAAACCCTTGCTCTCGACTGAAAGGGGGCGGGTATCACAAGCCGTTTTCCATCGCCGGAAAAGCGGATCGACGCTGGATTTTCATAGGCGAAAGCTCCTCTCGGCCATTTCCACTCGTGCAGGACAGTCCAGTCCGGGACTTCCCAGACGTATGCCACCATGTTTTCCGCATCCGTTCCCGTTCCGGCCAGTAATTTGCCGTCGGGAGAAAACGCAAAATGGTTGAGCCGCGCGTTTTCGAGTCGAAAACTGTGGATCACGTCTCCGGACGAGACGCTTACCACGTGGATCTTCCCGCAGTCGTCTGCCCAAACCACCGTGCTTCCGTCGGGTGAAATCGTGCAGGCACCAGCTGCACGTTCCATCCCTGACTGTTCGATCTGTTCGTAGTTCGACAGGTCCCAACGCCGAATCACGTCGTCCCCGCCCGACGAAAAAAGTCTCGAGCCTGCGGAGTCGAACAGTATAGACCAGGGTTTGCTGGTATGGCCGGCCAATTCACCAACGATTTGTCCGTTCATGGAATCCAGAACCTGGATTCGATTGTCTTCACCGATGGCGGTTCCGACGGCGATCGATTTTCCATCAGGGTGCCATGCAATCGCCGACGTATATCGTTCGTCCTGTCCGGCAGGAGAAAAGACCATTTCCCACTTTCTTGTTCCGGAATCGACTTCATAACAGCGCGCGGCGACATCTCTTTCGGTCGTCGCCAGCAACTTGCTGTCGGGCGAAAACTCCATGCGAACCACGTTTGCCGATGCCGCTATCTCGCAAGAAGTCTGCCAGGTTTTGACATCCACAAGGCGAATGAGTGCCGGATCCCTGCTATTCACGATAGCCAAAAGATTACCATCAGGAGAAAACCGGCCGTAACTGACAACACGGCTGGAATTCAGTCGATCGTTCGGGTCTCGCGCTGGAGCGCGTTCATTGTTCTCCAGATGCCTGAGTTCAAAGACCGCTTTGCCATCGCGGCCGCAGACGACCATGCGCGATTTGCTGCCAAGAGCAAAAAGCGTCTCGTCACGGTTGGCATCGAGCGAGGTGATCGGCTCGTTGTGACCTGTGTTGATCACCCACTCAACTTCTCCGGTTTGCCAGTGGACGGCGATTGCTGTTCCATCATCCCCAGGGACAAGAACGCAGTTGGCGACAGGCAGGGAATGGACAAAACGCAAACCGTATCCTGTCGAATCCGGACGAATCTTGTTCGTCTGAAGCCGGCGAAAGAGCTTCTCTCCCGTACTGCTGTTCCAAAATAATAACTCCTGTCCCCTTTCGGGTTGGAGGGCGGGGGAGATGCTGCAAATACGATCGCCCGAAGGAGAAATGGCGATCTCCCGCACATCCTTCAGGACAAACCGGTCGGTGCCGAATTGCCGGATCGCCTTTTCGGGGAGAACGGCTTCCTCTGCCGCCATGCCCTGAGGTAGTGCGCCCACGGCGACCGACGCCTTGACACAAAAAGGGCAAGACAGCGCCAAACAGCAATACAACAGCCGGGTGGTTATTCGGAAGTACACCGATCGCTGCATGGAATTCCCCTTGCGTGAGAGTCGAGCGCCGTGGCAACAGCCTGAAGTGCCATCATCCTGCCATATTGCCCTGGACAGTGCTACCGTGGCGAGCGTCGTGGGGCAAGCATCCTTGCTTGCCATGGGCTGAGGGTCCCACCGAAACAAACCGGAACGGTGCGGGAGCTGAAGCACCCGCTACCGAGACGAAGAATGCGGCGGGAGTTGAAGCACCCGCTACGGAGACGAAGAATGAGGCGGGAGCTGAAGCACCCGCTACGGAAAAACGACGCGGGCTTGCGGCTTTCCGGACACTTCTCCCCAGGGGGATCGTGGCTCAACTGGCGACGATCCTGGCCATTTCCTTCTCATCGAAGAGGCGGCTTGTGGTCAACGACACATTTCCCTGCGCGGCGACGTACAACATTGCCGCAGAAGCAACTTCATCGTCGGCTGCAGAAAAAATCAGGAAGCCGTCATACCGTCCCATCGACCAGTAGATTTGCCTGACCTCGGCACCCAGTTTTTTCAGGGATGACCGCAGCTTTTGGGCGCGTTTGACCGTGTCCTTGTACTTTGCCATCCCCTGACCGGTGAAGCGGACAGTCGCCAGATATTCAGCCATGGAAATCTTCCTTTCAGTGAATTTCAATTTTCTTGAGTAAGGGCCTCTAACAAAACGTCTCGATTCGATTCCAGCAAATGAGCAGGCATCCGATGGTCAGGAAAGCGGTGTGGATGTCGTCACGCTTTTCATAGCGTACGCGCAGACGTCGGTAATTGAATAGCCAGGCGAATACCCATTCGATTACACAGCGGTGTTTTCCCAAGCCACTTCCATGTTCGGTATTTCGCTTCGCAATAAACGGTTTGATCCCTCGCTGTCTCAGGGGCGCCCGGATCTTGTCTTCCGCGTCATAGGCACGATCCGCATAGAAACTGGCTGGACGTTTGCGACGGCCGCCACCCGCACACTTAATGGGCGGAATGGCATCGACAAGTTCTATTGCCTGCTCAGAATCATGGACGTTGGCGCCTGTGTGGGAAATCGCAAGCGGCGTCCCTTGGCCATCGCAGACAACATGCCGCTTCGAGCCATTTTTGCCGCGATCGGTGGGGTTTGGGCCGGTCTGCGCCCCCCAAAAAGCGCTCGAACCGAGCAGCTGTCCAGTGCGACCTTGGACCAGTCGATTTCGTTCGCAAGTCCGAGTTCGTCGAGCAATACGCGCCAGATTTTTTCCCAAACTCCAGCCAGGTGCCAGTCCCGCAGACGTCGCCAACACGTCATGCCGCTGCCGCATCCCATCTCCTTTGGCAAATATTCCCAGGGACAGCCCGTACGCAGGATGAAAAGTATCCCCGTGAGTGCGTTCCGATGCGGAATCGGTGGACGACCACCCTTCGGCCCGGGTTGCTGGGGCGGCAACAGCGGTTCGATACGTAACCACAATTCGTCTGTCAGAAGCTCTTTGGCCATTTCAGGTTCCTCCATGAACCGACGAATCTTACCCGGCTTCCTCACTTGCCTCCAATAGTGGTTTTGTTAGAGTCCCTAATAGAAAAACAGGACAACGTATTTGCCCCGGCGGCGACGGAAAAGGTAAATGGACTTGCACCGGGCTAATAGACCTCGCTGGCGCGCAACGAATCAATGAGCCGTGGATCGCCGACCGGAACAAGGCTGGTCCGCGTGGCGAACCACGAGGCTCCCAATAGCCAGAAACACCCCACGGCCGACAATGCACCGACTTCGATCGGACCCATTGTAAGGTGCGGACCCAGTTCCGGCATTACCAGCCAGTACAGATCCAGGTAGTGCATTGCCAATAGCCAGATTGTCCAGAAGATCATCGCCCGCGGATGGGCCTTGACGTGTCGCGACATGATCCCGAGGAAGGGGATAACAAAATGCCCAAACAACAAGCCGGTCAGCAGCCAGCCCCAACTGTTGCCGTATCCCTCGGCCATCGAAGCGCCACGAATGGCAAACCAGCGAGTTGTTTCAGGGACATTGGCGTACCACAACAACATGTACTGGCTGAAAGCGATGTATCCCCAAAAGAACACAAAGGCAAACAGGAATCGCCCCAGATCGCGGCGGTGCTCGGTGGAAAGTACATCGGGAAAAAGACCGGTCCGTGCGGCCAGCAACACGGTCAGCAAATTCAGTGAAAACCCGCCGACAGCACAACCAGCAAAAAAATAGACGCCGAACATCGTGCTGTACCAGTGCGGATCAAGAGACATAAGGAAGTCAAATGCAGCAAAGGTCAACGTCAGTCCAAAAGCGATTGCCGTAATTCCGGCATGCCATTCCATCTTTCGGGTTTGTGTGGCCTGGGGATCCCCGAGGTCTTGCCGGCGCGAGCGAAAAAACCAGAAGCCGGCCAGACTGGTCCACACCAGAAAATAGATGGCTATGCGCACGAGAAAACTGGTTGCGTTCAGCCAGCCAGCCTTGGATAGGGTCAGTTCATCGACACTCTGGTGAGCGTAAAGAGCTTGAAGGATGCTGTGGGCGTCATGCCCCGATGTGCTGGCCGGTGCTGCGTGGGTGCCGGTTGCGGGTGCATGGGTTGTATCGCCAGCCCAGGGATAAAGTTCACCTTGCTGTACCCACCAGACGATGGGCAATGCAAGGACCGCCACGGCAACAATGTTCAGCGAAAATATTTCTGCGGGTCGCCGCACCACGACCGACCAGCCGGCCCTTGTCAGGTGTTGCAACAACACGAAAAACATTGAACCGAGGGATAGCGACAGGACAAAGGCAAAAGCCACCAGGTAGCCGAGTTGCAACCTCCTCCAGCCGTCCGCATACAAGGCCATGCCTGCAGCGACAAGCAAGATGCCGAGGCCGATACCGCCCGCGAGCACAGCGACCGATTTGCGGGATACAGATAACCACACCGGCTCAACGGTTCGCCGCGAAGTTTCCCGGTTATGTGCAGTCATTGTTTCCTCTCCTCTGAGGCGACGGGCGACCTGGCTTGCAGGTCCCTCAGCCATGCCACGATCGCCCACCGGTCATGGGCATCAATCTGTGCGCCGTAGGCGGGCATGTTGCGGACTCCGTCCCGGATCGCCTGAAAGAGTTGCCCGTCACTGCGCGAGCGGATATCCGCGTTCATCAGGTTGGTCGCAGGAACCCATTTCGGCTCTTTCAGCTCGATGGCCCGGCGGTGGATCGGGCCATCGCCCAATCCGCCGTCGCCATGGCACAAGGCACAGTAGATAGTGAAACGCTCCCGTCCCCGTTCCAGAAGCGCGGTTGTCAGTGGAATTTCCGGAGGCAACGTTGTTGCGAATTCAAGCACCTCGCTGCCGTTTGCCGGATCCACGCCTGAGAAATAACCGTTGTAAAGATGTTCGTTATGGCGCAAGTCGCCGCGCGCTATCGTTCCCTCGACGGGAAGCCGCATGGCCCGTCCGTCGAGAAACCATTCGTGTGCGGATTGAGGGCCGCGGCGCGGCTGCCTGTCCATATCCTGAACCAGATGAACACGGGGAAGCCGGGAAAAGGCCGTGTTTCGCGCCCGATAGATCATCGCCAATGGCACCCAGGTTCCTGCGATGACGAGGACCAGCAGCGCGATCATCCACCACGGCGGTCGTCGCAACCGCAGTTCGCGGCGCAATCGTCCCGGCGTCGGGATTGGGAACTGCTCTCGTTGATATGTACTCATTTGTCATCCATCACGAGTTCGATTGCCTTTGGTTCAAGCGATTGGAGAAAGCCGGTTGTGCGCTCCAGCTCGAACCTGGGGTCTTCGGCGTCGATGACGATCAGAAACCGGTCGGCGGTCGCCCGCAGCATCAAATGGCTCTTGACCAGCGGGTTGGAATACATCGGCTGCTTGTTCAGGCCCAACAGGCCCAGCAACGTTCCGATCGCCGCAAAGAGTATCGTCATCTCGAAGATTACCGGAATGTTGGCTGGAAGACTGAACATCGGCTTGCCGCTGAGCAAATAGGTATATCCTTGCAACGGGGCCGGGAGACCGGGCAAGGTAACGGCATTGATCCACCAGACCATCAACAAACCGAGCGTTCCCCCGGCCAGGCCGTGCAGGAGGGTAATCCAGGGCAGAATCGTCGGTCGCAACCCCATGCACTTGTTGATGCCGTGAATCGGCATCGGGCTGTGAACATCCCAGACGCTGTAGTTGGCATCGCGGACGCGTTCAGCGGCGTCCATGACTTTTGCCACGGAATCGAACTCCGCTACCAGGGCAAAAGGCTTTGCGCCATCCCGCATCCCCTGAGAGGCGTTTCGCAGATCGTCACCACGTTGATTCCTGTGATCAGTGTTCATGTCAGGCGTCTCCTGTCAGGTGAACCAGTGCCCACGTCGCAATTCCCGCGGTGTGTCTGGCCCGGGCTGATAGTCGAACCGCACGGGGGGCTCGTGGCCGTGTGCCTGGGGCATCACAGTCTTGACCTCGGCCATTGCTACCATCGGCAGGAACCGGCAAAACAGCAGGAAGAGAGTGAAAAACAGTCCAAAGCTCCCCAGAAACATGGTGAAATCGACCCAGGTCGGATCAAACATCGTCCAGCTCGAAGGCAGAAAGTCGTGATGCAGCGATGTGACCACAATAACAAAGCGTTCAAACCACATCCCGACATTGACCAGGACAGCGATCGCGAAAACCAGCCACACCCGCCGGCGAACCGCCGAGAACCACAACAACTGCGGCACGATGACATTGCACGTCACCATGGTCCAGAACGCCCACCCATAGGGACCCAGAGGACGGTTCAGGAAAACGAACTGTTCGTAGTGATGTTTGCTGTACCATGCCGTGAAAAATTCGACCGAGTACGCGTAACCGACAATCAAACCGGTGGCCAGCATGACCTTGGCCATGTTTTCGATATGCCGTGGCGTGATGAGGTCTTTGAGACCGAACCACTCGCGTGAGGGAATGGCCAGGACAAGCACCATGGCAAAGCCGCCGAACACTGCTCCCGCCACAAAGTAGGGCGGGAAAATGGTGGTGTGCCACCCCGGAATCTGCGAGGTGGCAAAGTCAAAGGAGACCACACTGTGAACGCTCAACACCAGCGGAGTTGCCAGGGCCGCCAGCAAAAGATAGGCCTTTTCAAATCGCAACCAATGCCGGTTTGACCCGTTCCAGCCGAGGGCAAAGAAGCCATACACCATTTGCGCCCAGCGATTCTTCGCCCGGTCGCGCAGGGTCGCCAGGTCGGGAACCATTCCCATGTACCAGAACAGCAACGAGACCGTGGCATAGGTTCCTACTGCAAACACGTCCCAGAACAGCGGACTGCGGGCGTTGGGCCACATGGCCAGTTCGGTAGGGAAGGGGGCAAGCCAGTAAACCAGCCAGATGCGGCCGACGTGAATCCCGGGAAAAATCGCCGCACAGCAGACCGCAAAAATCGTCATCGCCTCGGCGAACCGGTTGATCCCCGTTCTCCAGTTCTGCCGCAAGAGGAACAGGATTGCCGAAATCAGTGTCCCGGCATGACCGATACCCACCCAGAACACGAAGTTGATAATTGGAAATCCCCAGCTGACCGAATTGTTGTTCCCCCATACGCCAACGCCTGTGAGGAACAAATACGCGGTAGTGACCAGCAACAGGGAAAGCATGGAAAGGGAGATGGCGAAGGCCACGTACCACATCCGCGGCGTTTCGCGCAGGGCGAGCCCGGTCACCGTGTCCGTGACAGTAGTGAAGTCGTGGTTGCCGAGCACCAGCGGCACTCGCCGGAAGGGATCGTGTCGCTGGGCTTCCCTGGGCTCCAGTGATGAACCGTCGACGGTCGTCAGGGTTGCCATGGCTATCGGTTCCTGATCCTGGCCAAATGTGTTGTTCGCGATCGGAGATTGAGCTCCCCGAGAATCTCGTAATGCCGATCATCTGCCCGCGCCCCCGAAACGGCCGAATCGGCATCGTTGAGGTCGCCGAATCGGATCGCGTTGGTGGGACAGCATGCCTGACAGGCCGTCTGGACTTCGCCGTCGACAACGCGAGCGGTTTCCCGCTCACCCCGGCTGTGCCGGTTTTTGGCATCGATTCGCGCCGCGACAATCCGCTGCACGCAATAGGTGCACTTTTCCATCACGCCGCGCATGCGGACGGTGACTTCCGGGTTGTGCATCAGCTGAATCAATGGCGATACGTCTGTCTCTTGCTGCTGGTCGGGGATGCCGATCCATGGCCGGGCAGGCCCCCGCGGATGCGTGGCATGATATTCGATATAGTTGAACCGTCGCACCTTGAACGGGCAGTTGTTCGCACAATAACGTGTTCCGATGCAACGGTTGTAAACCATGCTGTTCAGGCCCTCGGTGTCATGCACCGTCGCGGCAACCGGGCACACCTGTTCACAAGGAGCGTTTTCGCAATGGGCACAGGTTACCGGGACGTGCACAACATCCGGATCCTGCAGATCACCCTTGAAATAGCGATCGATTCGCAGCCAGTGCATTTCCCGCGTATTGATGACATTGTGCTTGCCGACGACCGGAATATTGTTCTCGGCCTGACAGGCAATCACGCAGCCACTGCACCCGGTACAGGCATTCAGATCAATCGCCAGTCCCCATTTGTGCGGCGAATCAAATTTGTGTGGCGGATCAAACAGTGGAGCCCCATGGACCGGATGGGAATGTGCGTGCGGAGCGTGGTGATCGGCGAGGTAGGCTTCAAGTGTCGCCTCATGCACGATCAATCCCGGTCGGGATTTTTCCCCCAGGCGTTCGCGCAGGGCGAAGTCGGCTACCGAAGGACTCAGATGATGGAGTTGCGTTACCGCCAGCGGGTAGTTCCGGCCAGTTCCACTCACACGGACATTTTCCAGCCAGTAACTGCTGCCAGAGGTTCGCAACGGGCCGACATCAAAGCCCACGCCATTGCCGATACTCCCTCCGGCCCGGCGGCCATATCCCAGAGGGAGTGTCAGGCAACCCTCGGCATGCCCGGGCATAATGTAGACGGCCATTTCGATGGCGCGCATACCTTCCGTTGCCTCCAGCCGGATCAGTTCACCGTGCGCAATGCCCAGGCGTCTTGAATCGGGCAGTGACATCAGCGCGGCGTTGTCCCAGGTCAGCTTTGTCATCGGGTCGGGCAGTTCCTGCAGCCAGGCGTTGTTGGCACAGCGACCATCGTGGACCTTGTAGTCGGCCACAAAACGGATCTCCATGCCGCTGTCACCCATGGCGTTTTTCACATCGCGCTGATCCGGGGCCGTTCCGATTTCCGGCCTTGTCACGCGGATCAGCGGGTACTGGCTGTCGCCGACAAGGCCCTCGTGCAAGGCCTTTTCCCACCCTTTTGCGCCCTCTTGCGGGAAGGTTTTGTCAAACGTAGCCCGCACGAGTGCGAGGCCCGGCGACATCTTGCCCGAGACCATCGATAACAGCTCGATCGGTGACTTGCCTCCGAACAAAGGCAGGATCAATGGTTGCTGGAGGGTCCACGTTCCGTCCCATGCCCTGCCATCTCCCCAACACTCCAGGTAATGCGCTGCGGGCAGGCTCCACTCGCAGGCCTGCGACGTCTCGTTGTCACTGGCAGTGAGATGAAAAGTTGTCAAGGGACGGGATGGGGTCGAAGCCAGGTTCAACCGAATGTCCGCCGGGGCGTCATAGACCGGATTGCCGCCGATGATCACAAGCGATTCCAGGACGTTTCCTTCCAGCAGCCTTCCGAGCCGGCGAATCGACTCCAGGTCACCGGAGGGTGTGGCGAGCGGCTCTTCCGAAAACCGGATGGTCTGCTCGAAATTCCCCAGATGATGATTGATACCGTGTACCAGCTGATGAACGTCAGGAGCCTGGGCTGCGCCGACAATGACCACCGATTCACCTCGCGCGGCCGACAGGTCAGAGACCAGCCGATCAAGCCATGCCGACTCCGATTCGGTGAATCCCGGAGGCACACTGCCGTTGAGACCCAGCTTTGCCGCTACATACCTGACGTAACGGGCGATCGCGCTGGGGCGAACTGCCAGTCGATAATCGGCCGATGCGCCGGTGATCGAGTATCCCGGCTCGATCACGTACATCCGGTTCATTCGGCCTTCGCCCACGCTGTGCCGGCCAGCTGACCAGTCGCGGGCAAGCCGCAGCCGGGCGGGGTGCGTCCCGAGCATGTCTTCGTCGAAAACAGCGATGACCCGCGCGCGCTCCAGCGAATACTGGGGCCTCAACACCTTCTGGAAGGCAAGCCGGCTCCCTTCGTGCGCATGATCGCATTGCAGCGAATGATATTGAAACCACCGCGCCTCCGGCATCGCCAGTTCCAATTCGTTTTTCAGCCTTGCAAACGTCGGGCTGGAAACGGGAGGGACAAGGAACGCCAGGCCGGCGCCCTTTCGCGCCTGCAGTTTGCGAAAATGAACCGTGGCAAATGATTCGAATTCAGCCCACGTCCGCGGGTTTGCGCGAGGCGGGCTCGCCGGGCCAGCGGAGGGATCCCCGGGCAGGCGCTGCAAGATCTGGCGGTGCCGTTCCGGATCGTAGAGTTCGAGAATACTGCCCTGCATGATCGCGTCGGTCGCGCCGAGCGAGAAAGGGTGTTCCCTGTTTCCCTCCAGTTTGATCGGGCGCCCGTCGTAACTTTTCGCGAGAACACCGATGGATGTTCCGTCCCGTTCGTAACTGGTGGCATAAAACCGGGGAACTCCCGGCAGGAGACCATCCGGCTGCGATGCATGCGGCCTGATCTCGGAGGCGGGCCAGCGACGGCAGCCGTTCATTGTCAGCCCGGCCAGGGCGAGCGATGCTCCCATCAGCCGGAAAAAATGCCTGCGGTCGAAGAAGTCGGGCGGAGATGTCGCCTGCGCCAGAATTTCCCGCGCGAGAAGTTCGTCGAAATGGGAAAGCGGCGCAGGGCCGCTCCCCGCCATGACCGCTTTTCGGGATGGTTCGTTTCCTGGGTTTACCGGTGACATGTCGTGCAACTCGTCAGGTATTCGGTGGACTGAACTTGATAACGGGATTTCAGTTCTTCGCCTGCCGCGCCAGTAACCCAGGACATGTTGGTCACTTCCTCACGCGGCCGCAGATGTCGCTCTGGCTGTCGATGGCACTCAAGGCACCAGCTCATCGAAATCGGTTCGCTTTGACGAACTTCCTCCATCTCGTCGATCCTGCCGTGACATGTGGCGCAGCCCACCCCCTTGTTGATATGGGCGGAGTGGTTGAAGTAAACAAAATCGGGCAGGTCATGAACCTTGATCCACGAAACAGGCTCCCCGTCGGAATAGCTGTCCCGCACAGGACTGAGCAGTTCGCTTTCCGACTTGATTGCCGCATGGCAATTCATGCAGACCTGCGTGGGCGGAATGGCGGCGAACGCCGTTTTCTCGACGGTGCTGTGGCAATAGCGGCAGTCCATGCCAAGCGTTCCGGCGTGGACCTTGTGCGAGAAAGGGACCGGTTGCACGGGCTGGTATCCGACGTCGGTCGTTCTGGCCGAGAAGCCCAGTGTCAGCAGGACGGGGATGTAGGTCAAAATGCCAATCGCCAGAAGCACTCCCGCCGGGACCATATAGTTGGCCCACGCCGGAAACCGGAAGCGGTTGTCGCCTGATCCTCCATCGGTCAAGTTCAGGTTATTGTTGTTTTCAGTCATGTCGGCAACAAATTCTTGACGCATGTCGCGTCGTCCGGCGCCGCCTCGCGACGAGGACTACGCCAATCCAAACAAGATCAACAAAATTACCCAGATTCCGATGGCGACCAGCCAGCTCCAGGCGGAGAGGCTGAAACGCGCTTGCCCATCCCTTACGCGGATTCCCAACAACCATCCAAAAAGCAGATGGCTGGAAAACAGGAACACGCCGCACAGGTACAGGCCATGAATCGACAGTGCGGCAAGTCCCAGATTTCGGACGATCCGGTCCCGCCGCTCGCTCGATCGTTGCTGCCAGGCCGATTCGTCAATCAAGTCCTTTCCGGGCTTCAAGAGAATCGTTCCGGGCGGGGGGAGGGCAGCCGGCGGAACGACCCAGCGGGAAAGCTGAACGACCGGGGTCTCGCTTGACGGTGCGGGCGCCGCCACACCACTCTCTGGCAGGCTTTTTACAAATACCGCCAGGTGCGAGGCCTGCGTATCGGTGAGGAACGGATTGCCTCCCCGTGCCGGCATGACCTTTCCGCTCTTGTTGGCAGGATCGGCGATCGCCCGTCCCTGCTGAATCACCCGCAAGACAGAGGCAACTTCGGCAGAGCGGACGAAGTCGCTCTTCCTCAGGGAGGGAGCAAGATTGTTCAGCCCGTCACCCGTGGGACCATGGCAGGTAATACAGGACATCGCGAAAAGTTTTTTTCCTTCTGTGGCATCGCCTGAAACGGCCGCCGGCGCCAGCGGAGCCGGCGATCTTTTTGAGCCGGTGCCGGTGTTGGAGAAATCCATGACAATCGGCTCGTCGCTCAGGGTCCTCGCGATCATCAGTGCATCGATGCTCGCCGCGGTGAGCCCGCAACACAATCCGATCGCCAGGTACCGGTAGCCCGCAAAAGCCTGAAGTTGCCGGAACGACCGGGCGGCCAGGCCGAGGCTGACGACTGCCCAGATCAGCGCCAGTGTCATGAGCAGGGCCCATCCCCCACCGGCGAACCATTGTGGTCCGCGGACCTCGCCGGTTCCGTAAGTCAGGCGAATAACCAGCAGCACCAGCAGCACAACCAGCAGGGAGAATCCGGCGACCGCCGCAAATACAAAGGCGAGCGGGGGGACGAACCACCCCGCTTCACGCTGTCGTTCAAGGCCCGTTTGTGCATTCATGTCTTGCGCTGTCGCATCGATCGGTGTCGGATCGTCCGGCATGTTGCAAGGATTCCGGCCGTCCCGCAAATCCGCTTGCCCTGTAAACACGGATATACTACTCTTTAATTCGGTAATCGGCAATGACAGGTCAACCGCCAGAAGGGGGCTGCGACAAAATGTTACTTCCCACGCGACCGCGGGAGCCGCTTTTCCCCATTTTGGGCATTCTTGGGCTGACCGGCCTGCTCAGCGCCACCCTTGCGCCGGCTGCATCCGATTCCGGCCGGCGATTCGCCACTGTCGCCGCCGCCCGGGACAGTCCGCGATGCCTGGCGATCTGAAGAACAGCCTGACACCCGGCGAATTGCGGGATCTTGTCGAGTTTCTGGCGAATCTCAAATAAGCCTCTTGCGGTTTGGGTGTTGGAAAATCGCCAGGGATCACCGGTTGACCAGAAAACGCTTCAAATGGACGTGCGGGCTGACATAACTGTCCAGCACCGGCTCTTGCCGGCACAGATCGGTCGAAAGGTATTTCTTGTTGGAGTCCGGGAACAGTGTCGCCACAACGGACGAAGGCCCCAGGCGTTGTTGCAGGCTTACGGCGCCGAGAAAATTGGCCCCCGACGAAATCCCGACCGCCAGACCCAGCGTGCGACTGAGGCTTTGCGCCATGAGGATCGCATCGCCGTCCCACACATCGATGATCTCGTCGAGTTCGGGCAAATCGACAATCGCCGGAATGAACTCGTCGGAAATACCCTGGATACGATGGGATCCGGCCTTGTGACCGGTTCGCAATGTGGGCGAGTTCGCCGGTTCCAGCGGATGAACTCCGATGCCAGGCCAGCGCGATCGCAAGCAGCGACCGATCCCCATCACGGAACCGCCGGTGCCGACCCCGGCGACAAAAGCCTGTGGCCGAACACCAAAACTCTCCAGTTGCCGCACCAGTTCCGCTCCGGTGTTTAACTCATGTGCTTCAATATTGTCGACATTGGAAAACTGGCGAGGCAGGAAAACGCCGGCGTGATCCCTGGCCCATGATTCAGCCAGTTCGACTGCCCCGACAAAGCCCCCTTGTTCGCGCGTTACCGGAATCACTTCGGCTCCAAACCCCCGGATCAGATTGACCCGCTCCTGACTCATCCAGTCCGGCATGAAGATGCGCACCCGGTGTCCGAGTGCGGCACCGATGGCAGCAAACGAGATTCCGGTATTGCCGCTGCTGGCCTCGGCGATCGAATCGCACGGGTGAATCCTGCCCGACTCATAGGCCCGGCGCAGGGTATGGATCGCCATCCGGTCCTTGATGCTGCCGGTCATGTTCTCCGACTCGTACTTGGCAAACACCGACCCGGTCTGGCCCTTCAGGGAGTATTCGATGCGCAGGAGAGGAGTGTTGCCGATCATCTGCCCAATGGCATCAATGCGGGCCATCTGATCGGCGAGTATCGCGTCGGCGCTGAGGTTCATGCGGTTCAGCGGTTGATTTGCCGCTCCATCGCCTGGGCCCCGGGAAACAGGATCGAGTTTTCCTTGTGCACATGTTCGTGCATGTCGCGTTCCAGCCGCGACAGGCTGTCCAGCATCACTCTCCAGGTCGGACAGGCGCCGTCCGGCGGTGTGTAGCCGGACGTCAATTCCCGGAGGATCGCCAGCTGCTCGCCGGCATGTTCATGTTCATCGACCATACAGCGAATCGGGTTATCCATGCTGCCGAAAGGGAACACTTGCCTGTGCTGAGAGGATTCCATCTGGCGAATGGCGGGGAACAGCACGCGTTCTTCTTTCATCATGTGCGGCTCGAGTTCGCCGCGCAGCAAACGAAAATGGTCCCGCACCCGGGTCAGCTCCGGGTGGCTGGCGCCGTGGGCATTGATTACCTTGTCGATCAGGCCGGCGATGCGGGGGAGTTCTTCCCGCAAGTAATCGTGGTGGCGTTGTTCTATGTGGTCGCAGAGTTCCGAGAGTGTCCGTTCCATCCAAAGTGGACTGTCCCCGGGCGATGAAGTTGCCTGATCGAGTTCGGCTAAAACCTGGCTCAGGTCAATCTGGTCCTCATCGCAGGCCACCCGCAGTTTTCGCTTTCCGTGACAGCAGTAGTCGAGCTGGTATTTTTCGAACACCCGCGCTGTTTCGGGATGTCTTGCGACAATCGTTCCAATGGGCAATTCTTCGAGCCGGTCCGATCCGGTTGACGATACTGACATCCTGGTCTCCTTTGAAAAATCATTTGCTTGTCTGACGGCCACTTGCCAGACGCTGAACAGGGTGGCCAAAACGACCAGTCCGATCATTGCCAGATGGTATCGGATCATCGCGTTCATAGTGATGCACTCAGTGATCGCCCAGTTGGACCAGCCCGCCCGCCGCACACTCGTACGGGTTTTCAGCATCGTCTTGCGGTGCCAGCCGGTCGGCGAGCCGTTCATCCGCCGGCCACGAACAGGCCGCAGACAATCCATCCCATAACAAGGCAAGCCACGCGGCGATGGCGCCAAACAGGGGAAGTCGCGAGGCCTCGCACAGTTGCCAGCAGAAGGACGGCAGCCAGTCGTGAAGGTGCAGGCGGGCGAATTCGGCAAGAGCCTGGTTCACAATTTCCCGAGTGTCCCCTGGCGACGCGCGGGACCCCATTGCCAGGAGCACGGAAACGAACTCCAGCTGGCAAAGCAAATGGTCTGGCCGTTCACCACCGGATGGTTTGTGCTGCCATCCAAAGGCCCGGTAAAAGCCGGCAAGGTCTCCGAGAATCGTCCCCTTGTCGCGGCGGACGTAGGAAGCCTGGTGGATCGGGCAGGCAATGGCGCTGTCGAACAGTCGCCAGTACTCGTCGGACCAGTCCCCCGTCGGCGTCGCCTGCGCCATGGCAAATACTTCATGGAGCGAGGTGGCCAGAGAAGTCCCTTCCGTGCGGGCTGGCTCGGCAAGTCCCGCCGCCTTCAGCAAGTCGCGGCGGTCGTTTTCCGAAAGCCGGGTCCATTCCGGCGACGGGCCAGTGGGCCCCGGGGGCCGCAGCATGTCGGCGGTCAATAACAGCAGGTCGGCCCGCGCCGCTGCCCTGACACGTTCGTTGTTCATGGGTTGATTCTCATGGGAATCCAGTTGGAGATGCTCTTGAGGCCGCCGCGATTTTGCGCTTGCCCGTCCCAGACGGCAAAGGCAATCAGTTGCTGCTGCGGATTGAGGTTGAATCGGGCAATCAGCGGGTCGCCTTCATTGACAGGGCGTTCGAAAACGACATACCAGCGCCCCTGGTCCCAGCGACCGCGCGCCTTGCCAGGCGAATTGCCGGCGTGTGTCGACGTTCCAAAACCCTGTGCCCGGATTTCCTCCATCGGGCACTTGCGCGCAAAATCCGCCATGGGGTTGCCCGACGAATGTGCGATTAGCCATTGTCTTGCCATCGGCTCTTCCGCGGCCAGCTTGTCCGCGGACCAGGGACCGGTTTGCGATGCGAACCAGTAGAAATCATTGTGTGCGTTGGGCTTCACCACCACCGTGTCCTGAAACCCCTCGTCGGCATCCTTTTGCCAGAGAGCCCGCCAGTACAGGATGGAGACGGGCATATCGGGCCCGCCCATGGTGTAGGGAGCGCCATCCGCCAGTGGAAACTGGATAGCCACCGCGTCAGAAAACTGCCCGAAATCACTGGCTGTCGAGGGTTCGGCCTGGGCCCAGCTCAAACGCCAGAGGTATCGGTCGTTATCGCGTACTGACTGGACGCGAACTCCCGTCACGGTCGCGTTGGCCAGCATCGGCTCGGCGACCTGTTGCCCCTGCAGGGGGATTTCCACTGCGGCCACCTGTTCCCATGCCGGGTCCAGCGGATTGTCGATGGACGGCGCGGCGGGCAAGCGCGACACCGTGACTTCAGGCAGCGGCGCAGCGGCAGCCGGTGCTGCGGTATCGGCAGGGGGGGGGAGCGAAGCGGTTTGCGCTGTTCCCGCTGCGTCGCCGCCACCCGGAATCACAACGACGACCGGTCGGCGCGTGACCATGAAGATCGACGCGACCATGGTCAGTACGATGAGCGCGATCGCAGCGATCAGCGTGATCAGCAGTTTCTGGTTTTCATGGTTGCCTGTCTGGTTCATGATTTCGAACTCCACCTGTCGGTAAGGCTAAACGGTATTTTGCCGAAAGGCTCCGTATTGTTCGTCAAAATGCTTTCGGAAGTAGGTTGGTTCGGTGAAGGGGACGCGAACGCACTCGACGTTGTCCACGTCCCAGCCGACCGCCTCGACCCCTTGCACTTCATAGCGGGTGATCATGCGCGGACTCGCGCCGAACAGCATCAGGGCCCCCAGCAGCTGGCGGTCGTTTTTCAGGTTTCGGTAAAGTTCTTTGGCCTCTTCCACACCCGGACCAAAGACCATTTCGAGGAACGGATCGGGGACATGGACTGGCGGGATGTAAAACACATTGGGTCCGGTGCCGAACTGGGGATAACTGGGCAGCGCCAGCTTGCGGATCTTGACGATGTAATCCAGCGGATTGTCTTCGCGGGGAGGCCCATCCGTTGTCAGGAAGCCGTGCATGCGGATCTTGCCGATGCACGATTCCACGCACAGGGCCACATTCCCCTGTTCGACGCGAGGGAAGCAGCCGATGCATTTTTCGCTGGCCCGGTTGATCACATTGAAGAAGACTTTCTTGTAGGGGCAGGCCTCGATGCAATGCTGGTAGCCGCGGCAGCGTTCCTGGTCGACCAGCACAATCCCGTCTTCTTCCCGCTTGTAGATGGCCTTGCGGGGACAAGCGGCAACGCAGGCCGGATGGTCGCAGTGGTTGCAGATCCGGGCAAGATAAAAGAGCCAGCCCTCGTGGGTCCCTTCAAAATAGGAACCCAGATCGATCATTTTGGACAAATCGTCTTCCCCGAGGTTGGGTGAGGAGTAATCGCGTTCGGTTGGGAGGTGCCCGAGCGGGGGTTTTCCTTCACCGTTTTTCTCGAATACGGTCAGGCTGACCAGTTTGCGGTCATTGTTCCACTGGCAACTGCCACACTTGTCCATCAACTTGCTGTCCCACGCGTGCGGATAACCCCCATAGGGCTTGGTCTCGACGTTGTTCCAGAAGATGTTCTCCTGCCCCTTGCCACTGGTCCAGCAAGTCTTGCAGGCCACGGTGCAGGTCTGGCATTCGATGCACTTGTTGGTGTCGAAGACGTAAGCCACCTGGCGTTTGGGGGGAGGCGCGTCGTAGGGGTATTCCTGTTCGCGGCCGATCTGCCAGTTGAATCGTTTGACCATTGCCGTTAGTCCTCGCCTTGTGGTTTTCTGGTTCTCGCGAATCTTCAGACCATTTCGATGTAACCCGCCGCCAGATAGCGTTTCATCATGGCGTTCTCGTAGGTGGGTCGCAGGCCAAGGGCGGCCGGGCGCCACAGGCCTTGACCGCCGATACCACCCGGTTCGGCGCGGGTGATCTTGACCATCGATTCCCGCGGTGCCCCCGTGGGGCAGTGAACATCGGGAACGAATCCCTGTCCCATTTCCTGGGAAAACTGTTCCTTGGAGAACAGGGTATCGGTCATGTGCGTCGGCTTGAGGAAGCCCCGCGTGCAGCTCTGATGGCTGCCAAACCGGAACATGGCCTTGTATTTGGACAATGGAGACTCGGCGAGACCTGTTGGATGGGTGGCCGCACCATATACGCTGCCATAGGTGGCCCCATGGGCGTTGTGCCACATGCGGGTCACTCCCCGCGGAGTGCCCGGGTAATAACGGGCGCGGCACATCAATCGGGCGACCTTGTACCATTCCGGGTTTGTTTCCCAGCCGTGGAACGGACGATCTTTGGGGTCGGCATCGATCCACACATAATCACCTTCCTCGATTCCGAGAGCCTTCGCATCGAGCGGATGCATGTCGACATACATCTCGGAAACCATGGGCATGCGGCGATCGGCGCGATTCATGTCCCCAAAAGGCCCAAACCAGACGGCGATGATGTCCACATCCGTCGGCGTGGTATGCGCACCGTGCCGGTATTTGGGGGTATGGAAGATCAGGTTATAGCCGTACTTCATCAAGGGGTGCTGTGTTTTCAGCAGTTCTTCCACCGTCAGTATCACGTTGCGCGCCTGGCGGGCGTCTCCGGAGAGGTCGCTCCGCGACATGCCGTAATCTTCCGGTGACCTGGGGCGGAGCAACGGGTGTGGTTTCGCCACAATCACGTTCGGCTCGTAAAATGTCGAATCGATCGGCTCGCGATGGAGGACCAGATTTTCCCCTGCGTCGAGGAATTCCGGTTCGTCCCGATAGAACTCCAGCCGCCCGGTCCGCGTGTACCATGGGCGGTCTTCGTTCGACTGCTCGTAGCCTGTGTATTTGGGGTAGGTTCGTGTTTGCAGGATGGCGGGGATACCCTGGGCCGCCTTCGCTTCCAGGTCTTCGATGCGATAACCTCGCATTGTGTTTGAGAAATCAAGAATCCGCTGCAGGTAGGGGCGGACATTTCCCTGATTCACAAAATGCCACATGTCATGGAAGCGCTGGTCGCCGGTGAGACTGGCCATCGCCCGGCAAAGTCCGGCGGCGACCTCGACATCGCTTCGCGTGTCATGAATGCGCGGCAGGGGAGTCGCCGGAAAGATATACAGGAAAGGATTGGTAACACTGATCGTCATGTCCGGGTGTTTGAATTCGGCCCAGCTGTCCACCGGGAAGACAACATCGGCGTACTCGCAACTTGCCGTCCACCACCATTCGTTGATCGCCACGAATTCGACCCGCTTCAGGGTATTGACAACCGTTTCATAATGGCCCTTGGCATTGCCTATCAGCGAGTTGGAATTGGAAACATGGATGGCCTTGGTCGGCGTGGGAATATGGGTCTTGCCTGTCAACACGGCATCGCCGTAACGAAGGATCGTATCGCCGTGATTGAAGTAGTGGACCGATTCGGCCCGGAAATAGCGTCGCGAGCGGGCCGGTTTTGCCGGATCGAGTTCCAGATCAAACGGGTTCTCGGTGTTGTACTGTGCGGCGCCGCTGAAGAAGGCGACACGGTAGTTGCCGGCGTAGGAACCGACATTGCCTCCAATGAATCCGACGTTGCGCGTCAGGGCGGCCAACAGGAATACCGTGCGGTCTTTCAAGTCGTTATTGAAGAACTGGTTGGGGCCCATTCCCATCACAAAAGACGTTTTTTCGGGATTGGCGGCGATCTGCCGGGCCAGCTTGCGGATCGCTTCAGCCGGTGCCCACGTCAGCTTCTCAACCTGTTCCGGTGTGTATGAGCCATCGATCATTTCCCTTGTCGCGTCAAACACGGTTCGGCAGGCGACGGTCGTGCCGTCCACCAGCGGCACATTGAACGTTCCTTCCAGCGCCGGATCGATTCCGGACTCCACAAAGTATTTGCCAACCTGATCGTGTGTCACCACGGCAGGTTTGCCGCTTCGCTCGTCCCAGCAAACGTAATCCCCCCATGCCTGGCGACGTTTTTCCGTAACGATCGCGACGGGTTGCTGAAACGGAGGCGGTGCTTTCTGGCCTTCCGGAAGCACGACAAGTCCGTTTTGCAACGAGGCCAGCGTGTAATCCGGGAAGACATCGGCGGCCTGCAACATCTTGCCGGTGTCCGTGCGAATGAGCAGGGGAAGGTCAGTGTAGTTCTTGACAAATGAGTTGTCGTAGAGCTTTTCGGCGACCACGACCTGGGCAAGACCCAGGGCCAGCGCGGGGGTTGTTCCAGGTCGAACGATAAAGGCCTGATCGGCCTTGCTGGTCGTCGCCGAGTACTCGCAGGCGATTACCACGACTTGCGAACCCTTCATTCGCGCTTCCGTCAGCCAGTGTGAGTCGGGCATCTTTGTGCAGATGAAGTTGATTCCCCAGCAGAGGATCAGGCTGGAATGCTCCACGTTGCACAGGTCGAAATCGCTGGTCTGCTGGCCGGTCACCATCGGATGGCCGGGGGGAAGGTCGGTGTGCCAGGTGTAGTTGTCCCAACCCCGTGCGCCGAGTGCCTGATCGGGCCCGACGCCTCGCAGGTGGCTGTCCAGCAAAGCCATGGAGTTGGCCAGGCGATACTGGGCCATGATTCGCGTAGCCCCGAGAGCCTGCATGCCCCCACGAAACTTGAGAACCTGAACGCCAGCACCTTGCGTGGCCTCGGCCATCAGTGGATCAAAGCCCTGAGCCAGCAGTTTCTGTTGACCCTCCGGGCCGTTGTAGGTTTCGGCAATGTTCCTGAGCGCTCGCGCGGAATAGTCGAAAGCCTCATCCCAGCTGACCGCCACCCACGCGTCCCTGCCGCGTTGCAAATATTTGTCGTAGTCCACAGCGCCGGTCTGCGGATCCCTGGGGAATCCCTCATCGACCCATTGTTTGAAACCCTTGCGCAGCAACGGCCGCTTGCAGCGGCGGTCGCCGTAGAACCGGCGGACGAGAGCGAGCCCCTTCTGGCATACGCGCGGTTCCCATCGGGCGCTGGCCCTGTTTCCCTCAAGGTCTGTGGCCTTTGAGAAACCAAAGGTCGGACTGATGCGTGTCACCACACCGTTCTTGACATGCGCGTTGAGCAGACAGTTGTGTGTGTCATTGGGGGCGCACAGGAAAGTGAACGTGGAGTCGGAGACATACAGGTTGCGATAGTGCTTTTCCCAGTCGCGATTGGGGTATCCTCCCAGGGGGTTGTCGATCGAAAGGGGAGTGATGTCCTGGACCGCTCCAAGGGCCCAGTTCCGGCAGGCGGCGGCACCGGCACCTGCGATGGTCATTTGATAGAGGAAGGTGCGGCGGGTCGTGCCGTTGCTGGCGGTCCCGCACCCTGGCGCCGCCTGATCGTTCCGCCCGCCCCCCGGTCGTCGCTTGCCTGCCATGCCCTTTTCCTCCCGTGCCGGAACTTAATACAGAATTACAGATATTCAATTCCGTATTTCATGGTATTGTCCGAGGGTCGGCTGCGTCAAGCTCCCGGCATCAGCTTTTCCGTGACTGGCTAATTTGTCGCATGCCAGAACGGCGAACGGAGTTTCGGCCATTGACGATTCGTGAAATAACCACCAGAATTTCGGGAATTCATCCGGACGGTGGAGGGCAAGATGATTTATCAAAAGACCACGCAGAATGCGATTGCCGCGGTCAGCCGGCTGGCCGAGGCCTGGTCCGATCCCGAGGTGCGCCTTTCCTCCAGGGATATTGCCAAAGACCGCAACTTGCCCGTGCCGATCGTGGCCAAGATCCTCACCGAACTTTCACGGGCCGGGCTGGTATCGGGGTCGCCGGGACCCGGCGGGGGCTATCGCCTGGCGCGTGCCCCGCGCTTGATCACGCTTCGCGATGTCGCCGAGCTCTTTGAACGGGATGGCCAGACTGCTTGTCCCTATGGGCCGGGCTGGTGTGGCAGCGGGGAAACTTGTCCCCTGCACCATGCCATGTTGGAAACCCAGCAACAAATCGACAGCTACCTGAAGAAAACCACCTTTGCCGTCTTTCAGGCCAGGGGGAATGTGCGGGCGGCAAAGAGCCGAAAGCGACGGTAGGGGCTTCTGGAGCACGAGCGTGATCCACGCGATCAGCCGACTTCGTTTCCTCCGTTACCTTCTGTTCAAACGACTTTTCTCGTCGGGCCGGGCGTGGGAAAACGGGCTGTGGTGCCCGTCCATCGCAACGAAGCAAAAACAAAAACAAAAAAACCCCGGTCGGATCGGACCGGGGTTTTTTCTTTTCTGGCGATGTCTCAAACGATTCAGAGAGACGAACGTTGCCTTTCGACGCTGCGGGCACCTTTTTCCGGGAAGGATCGCAAGAGAGAAGGTACGACCCTTTCCGGTCGATTGCCGGTTTCGGATGTCAGCTCATGTGGGTTGATGGAAACCTGTTGTCAGTCAAATGTCAAAGTCAAAGCGCCGGAAAACATGCCCGGGCGCGAAAGACCGCGTTCGCTTCTTGCCTATGCCAGTTCATCGAGCAGGCGCTGCACGGCAACATCGAGTTTTTCGGCCGTCTCGTATTGCCCTGTCGCGATTTGCTGCCGGATCGAATTCACGCGGTCTGTCCGGATCAATGCGGCGTCATTCAAGCCGGCCAGGACCTGCGCTTCGCGCGAAAACTCGATCTGGTCTGTCGTGTCGAACCGGGCCGGCGCCGTATTGCTTTCGGCTGACGCAACCCTGCTTTCGAACTGTACGGGTGTTGAAGTCTGAATGTTGGAGGTCGCTCGGATCTGCATCGTCGTCTCCCTGATGGGGTTGTGGCCCTCGGTTGCCAAAGCATCCGGTGTTGACCGGAGCCCGGCAGCCGCGCCAGTATCGCTTGAGTGGGGGCAAAAATTGTTAGGGACGGTGCTGTCCTTTGCCGCACCCGGCTGCAAACCGGTACAAGTCCTGGTGTCCTGGACTGACCCGATTCTGCCGTAAAGTGAGGAAAAAGTACAGCTCAAACAGTCTTCGTTTGCGCTGGCTGTCCCTGTCGCTTTCTGGCCTCCGATTCCAACGAGTTCTGACCTGGCAGACGCCGTGAAAACCGAAAGGGATATCGTCGGGCTCGCTAGCATTTTTGAAGAGAACCTGTTTGCTGTCTATTGTTCCGTCCAGGGGCAATTCGCCTGGCTTTTCGTGAAGGTGTTGATTTGCCGGTCGGTTGGCGAAGCGTTCTCCCGTTTTCGGAGATTCCTCGCCCGCTCCGGTTGACAGTTCCGCCAGCGTGTGCCGGCCGGTCTGACGAGGTTCCGGTAATGCAAACGGCGTTCCGCAATTTTTTTGAAATCCTCGCAGTTAGATTCAAGTTTTCTGAAACACGGAAATTACCGATCGGTGCGAACGAGTACCCTGCGGACCGCCACCCGAAAATCTTCGCAAGAAAATTTTTTCCATGCTTTGATGTCAGCAAGTGATGGCAACGATTTTGAAAATATGACAAGGGAATTTCCTGAATTTGTGAAACCTCCGGACCCTGTTTTGCGTATTCATGGCAACTCCCCGGTGGACAGGACCGTCTCCCGGAGTCAAAAAGACAGAATGCGGAACGACGCCGATCGGGCGCCGCAAGGCGGGAAACGGGCATTTGCTATTTTGCCCCGGTTTCCTGACCGGCAGAAAAACGCCGGGCTATCGTTCAATGGCAGGGATCGCCGATGACCAGACTCATCACCAGGAATCCATGCCATGATCGAACGCGAACGGACTCTTCCCCAACTCAACCTGACCCGCGATCCGGGGCAGGCGCCCATGTACGTCAACATGGAGACGTTTCTGGAGTATTGCTTCTGGCTTGCCGAAGAGTTGCAGGATCTGGAGTGCCGTTTTGATCCGCACCGGAACTGCGCCGGGTTCGATTGCGATATTCCCTTCCCGGACGATCTTGCGGCCGGCTATTGCCCCTGGTGATCCGCACCGGAAACAGCTTGATTAATAAACCCCGACGGTGGTTGAAGCCTGCATTTCGTGGAAGGGGCGTACTCCGCTGATGCCGTCCCAGGGGTAAAGTTCGCAGGGCATTTCCCGCTCTCCTTCATCCCGTTCCAGAAAACCGGGCATGAAAAACTCCCGGGTCAGGGTGGTCAGGCGAACCCGGCCGGTCTCTCCGTAGCCAACCAGGGTCGTCGAGTCGTCAAAGGAGACGACTTCGGTCACGGCGCGAGGCTGCGGCGCGTAGTAGGAGATCTTGTACTTTTCCGCTGCGCTGATGGGCTTGCTGCAGGCGAGGCCCATCAGGGTATTGCCGTACGTCGGCGTCATATAGATGCCACTGACTTCCGGCGGTCCGCCGAGGAGTTCTTCCACGGCGTATCGGGTCCATTGCGGAGTGAACTCCGTGCCGCCGGAAAAAATCCCGGTGACGCCCAGTTCCTTCAGGCTGGTGCCCCGTTCTTCCAGAGCAAGGCACAGCGAGTCGAGCAATTTCGGCGTGGCAAACATGCATTTGATGCTGTGGCCCGCGGTGAGTATCGTGATCGCCTGTTCGATACAGTGGGCCTTGTAGGCCTCCAGATGATCCATCCATCCCTTTTTGATCAGCTTGATGACCCAGCGCGGATCGAGATCGATGCAAAAGCAGATCCCGCCACGAAACTGGCAGAGATGTTCGACGGAAAGCCTGAGTCGTCGCGGGCCAGAGGGTCCAAGCATCAGCCAGTTGCTGTTTTTCGGAAAGTATTTTTCCGGCAATGTCTCGCTGAACAACTCGTAGTCGATGCGGTGGTCCTCCACCACAAGCCGGCTTTTGGGAATTCCGGTGGTCCCGCCGGTTTCAAAGACAAAGGCCGGACGCCCCTGCAGTCCCTTCGGCATCCATCGTTCCACCGGGCCGCCGCGAAGCCACTCGTCTTCAAAGGGGGGGAATTTTCGCAAGTCGTCGAAGCTCTTGATCTCGCGGAGAGGATCGAATCCGAGATCCTGCCGCCGCGCCAGCCAGAACGGGGAGCCCGTTCGCTCGTCAAAATGCCAACGGACGATTTCGACAGTGTGCTGATCGAGTTTTTCGCGGGCGGACCTGACAAGTTCCGGCAATTCAGTTTGAGTCACAGACATGGAGATAGGGAGATTGAATACCAGTAATGAGGGTTCGATGTGCCGGGCCCGTGGAGGGAGTTCTTCTCCGGATCGGTGCCCCGGCATGGAGAAAGCAGTTTAACCGATATTGGCAGAAAGGGATAACGCCCCGGGCGAGGTGTCAGTTGGCTTCCGGGTTTTCCGGGCTGCCGTTGCGCCGCTTGAGATGCAGGTGGAGATAGTTGGCGCGCTCACGATTCCGGTTGTTCTGGTCGAGCTGGCCGCCGCGCAGTTTCTGCAAATGGGCCGGCTGGGTATGAATAAACAGCTTGTTGATAACCGGGATGTCGATGTCTCCGATCAGGCCGAGGTTGATGCCCATGCGGACCTTGGACAGCAAATGCATCGTTTCTTCACTGGTGATTTGCTGGGCATTCTGAAGGAGGCCGATCGCCCGGCTGACCTGATCAAACAGATTGTGGTTCCCGTCCTTGATCAGCATTTCCCTCGCTTTTCGCTCATAGCTGATCACGGTGGGGATGATGGAACTGACATGGTCGACCAGTTCCTGTTCGGAACGCCCGAGGGTGACCTGATTGCTGATCTGGTAAAAGTCCCCGGTGGACTGGGAACCTTCGCCGTGCAGGCCGCGAACTGCCAGTCCGATTTTCTGAAGACTGTTGAACACCTTGTCGATCTGCCGGGCGATCACCAGGGCCGGCAAGTGAACCATCACACTGACTCGCATGCCGGTTCCCACGTTGGTCGGACAGGCAGTCAGGTATCCGTAGCGCGGATGCACGGCGTAGTCAATCTGTTGCTCGACCAGGTTATCGACATCATTGATGAGTTCCCATGCACGGTTCAGGTTCAATCCGCTCTGGATCACCTGCAGGCGCAGGTGGTCTTCTTCGTTGATCATCAGGCTGATCTGTTCCAGATGGTCGATGGCCACGGCCCGGGCGCCGCTGGATTCGGCCAGCTCGCGGCTGATCAGCTGTCGCTCGACAAGCAGTTGCCGGTCGAGCAGCGCCAGTTCCGCGACATCGATAAACATCAATTGCGACAATCGGGGCTCATTGACGATTTTCAGGCGAAGCAGGGATTCAATGCTCGCGCGATCGATATCATTGCATCGGCGGATAAACGGAAAACTGGCCAGATTGCGGGCAAGGCGAATCCGGCTGCTCATGACAATATCCGATTCCGGGCCGATTCCCTTGAGCCATTCGCCACATCGCACTGCGAGATCGTCAAGCATCATGGCCTCATTTCACCCTCGATAGAGCGAATCCGGTCGCGGATCCGCGATGCCTGTTCGTAATCCTCCCGGTCCACAGCTTCTTTCATTTCGCGGCGCAGCTGGATCAGTTCAGACCGGTTTCGCGTGTCATTGCCTACGCGAACCGGCCATTTGCCCGTGTGTCGGGTCTCGCCGTGAACGCTTGTCAGCAACGGCTCCAGTTCTGCCGTGAAGTACTCGTAGTCGTGGGGACAGCCGAGGCGCCCCGATTGCCGAAATTCAAAAAACGAAATGCCGCAAACCGGGCATTTGCGATTGTCGAGTTCGGAAAGTTCCTGGGCGGTTTGTCCGATCTTCAGTTGTTTGCCGATGACCGTCTCGGCGACAGGTGCCGCAGGAGTCGACTCGCCCGATTGAAGAAATTCCTTGGCGCAGTTCGGGCAGAGATGAACGGAATGGGCCTGGCCTCCGGTAAGGTCAGTGATGTGAAAAGTCGCCGGCTTGTCGCATTTCTGGCATTTCATGAATCGTGCCGGAGAGGCAATCCAGGCTATTCAGGTCAAATGTATTGCCGAGTCTGGAATTCTAGCCTTGCGCCCCCAGGTGTCAAGATTGCGCGGATTACGACACATTTCTGCTCATGATGGCATTCACAGAATTCGAAATTCTTCATGACTGCGCGTCCAGGCGACAGCGTTCGTCGCTGTTATCCCGACATTGAGTTTGTTTCCATGAGGACAATCGCCTAGAATCCGGATTGCCAGGCAAAAGCGCTGCGACAGGTTGCAGAGCGCGCTTCCCATGCCGTTCCTTTTCCTCGTTTCTAATTCGATTCCCGGCAACTTGCTGATAGTTCGCGAACGACCAGGGTCGGGCAAGCAGTACCGTATCGCCGGGTTGCTTAACAGGAGGTTCCCATGGACTTTTCTGCGGCATTTCTGCCCGATCATGACATTTCACGCCGTTTGCCGTTTGCCGGTTTCACGGACGGGGCGTCCGGCGGCAACTCTTCGAACTCTGCGTCAGCCAGCAGGATTACCCAACTGCCGGACGGGCAAATATTCATCAACGGCACGCATCAGTCGGACTCCGTTTATGCGTCCAGAACCAGCAGCGGCAGACTGAGTATCTATTTCGCGGGAAAGGAGACGAAAGAGTTTTCCTTCAACAGCGTCAGCCTGATCCATTTTCTTGGCAGGAGAGGTGACGATCATTTTGACAATCAAACCACCCTTCCATCGCTGGCTTACGGAGAAGAAGGAAATGACTCGCTGATCGGCGGGTTTGCCAACGACCGGATTTTTGGAGGGATCGGAAACGATTCGATCTACTCGCGCGCAGGCGATGATCTGGTTTATGGCGACAACGGTGACGATCTGGTCTATGCCGGGGCCGGCAATGACTATGTCTTCGGGCTGAATGGCAACGACCGGATGTACGGCCAGGACGGCGTGGACCGGATTCACGGTGGCAATGGACAGGATTCGCTGTCCGGCGGCTGGGGCCTTGATTTTCTCTACGGCGAATGGGACAGCGATGTGCTGATCGGCGGGATGTCCGACTCCGATCCCGACAGGCTGGATGGCGGACAAGGTCAGGACCACCTGTTGCTTCGCCCGGGAAGTGTCGCCACCCACGGGGAGCCGCACGATGTAGTCGTTCAGTTCACCAATCGTACCAGCTCATGGACCGAGGCCGAGATGTTCGTGATCGATCGGGGCATCCGCAAATTGCACGATGCGACCCGAAACAACCGCCTGCTGACCGATTACTACACGGGAAAGACGCTGAATCTCGTGAAGGTTTCCGGATTGCCTGGCGGGGCAACCGCGCAAAACCAGATGTCTTTCACCACGCGGAACGGAGTGGTCATCTCCGCAACCCGGGAGATTCAGTTTGCCGAATGGAACGAAAACAGCGAGCCGCACAACGGAGCCCTGGTGATCGCACTCATTCACGAAGTCTCGCATAACTTTGATACACCGGAGGAACTGACAGCCCATCCATGGCTCAATCCGGGAGACTTCAGCCAGTTCGCGGAACTCAGTGCATGGCGGTCGGTCAATCCGAACAGCTCGTCTTTCCGCCGATCCGGAGACGGGCTCTGGTGGTATGTGAACTGGGCGCAGTTTTACCGCAGCTACAGCACCATCAACCCCTACGAAGACTGGGCCACCGTCTGGGAACTGGCGTTTGCTGAAAACGCCAGCGAGCCGCCGGCAACGTCGAATCTGGGTCTCAAGCTGGCCAGGGTGCGCAGCCTGATCCAGAGAATGAGAACATGATCTTGCGGAAGACAGGCAACGGCGAACGCGAGAACGCTGCCGGACCTATTTGGGCTCTCCCGCAGCGGCGGCATTTTTTGGATCAGGTCCCAACTCAAACCAGGCGACGGTGACGTCGAAGTTTTTCTTTTCAAGAGCTCTCGCGCCGAAGAAAACCCGATTGGGACTGCTCCCCCCGAATTCGTATCTCCAGGTCACAGTACTGGCGTTCGTCGACGGTTCGATATCGCAATTCACTGTAATGAGTTCATCAATCCAGATGTAGCCATCCCAGTAAAGTCCGTTGACCTTGTCCTGGATCACCAGTTTCACCTGGTCAATTTTCTCAATTCCCCGCGCCTCGCCCGTTATCATCATCGGTTGACACGTTTGAATGTCGGCAGGTGGGGGATTGATCCATGTTTCCGGGTCCTGGGTCGTCACTGCAATTGCGTCGGGACTGGTCCATGAAGCAGTCTGTCCGTCAGCCCCGGTGACATGAACCGCGACCCGAATCGTGCTTTCCGGCCCGGCGTTCATTGTCAAAGCCACGTTTTCCGGTACCTGCAATTCATACTGCCAGGCGGTGACCAGGCTTTGCGGGCTTGCCAGAGTGGCCTCGTCGCGGCAGGGATCGGTTGACCAGTCACTGCCACTCCAGAACTTGCCGCTTTTCTCGTCGGTGATCTCCAGCTGGACGCTGGCCACTCCCTGCGAGCTTTCGGCGAAGCCGGTCATCTCCAGTGATCGAAAGCGGATATTCTGTCGTGCTTCGGACAGCGGCTTCCATCGCTGGCTGACCGTGGCCACCAAAGGAGGCGGATCGGTCGGCCGCGCATGCCTCAGTGCATCCGACAATTTTTTGCGAACGTCGGGAGCGAGCTGACTCCATCGGTTGTCCAGTTGCTCGGGATCGCTTGCCAGGTCGTAATACTCACGCCCCCCCGTCGCCCATTCTGTATAAAAACTGTCTCGCGTTCTCCATGAAGTCCAGGCAGCCGGCAATCGTCCGGTATACGCTCCCTCCATTTCCCAGTTCTCAAGCAGGATGCCTTCGCGCTCAAGATGCCGCGACTGGTCATGTTCTCCAAGCAGCCGGGCAAAGGAAACTCCATCCATTTCCTGAGCGGTCAAATCTGGCTGGGCTCCGGCCAGTTCAAGCAGTGTCGGCGCAATATCGATGTTGGCGACAAGTTCATTGCACCGACCACGGCGGATCCCTTTTCCCGACACAACCAGCGGGACTCGCGTGATCCGGTCATAGGGGAGTCGCTTGCCAATGTGCCCGTGTTCTCCAAGGCGGAATCCATGGTCCGAGGTAAAAATGAATAGGGTATTTTCAAGCCGCCCCTGTTTTTCCAGGTGGCTGCGGATCCGGCCGATTCCCTCGTCGAGGGCCAGGGTCGCTGCCAGCCGCTCCCGCCATCTCCGGCGGATGAACGACTTTTGGTCCTCATCGAGTTCCGACGGAAGCGCTGCAAGTTCCCTGGGAAGGTCGAGGCCCGATCGGCCGGTCTTTCCGGAAAGGGATGGTGGTTCTTCTTCCTCATACAACCCCTTGTGCCGCGGCGCATACGACACGAATCCTTCGGTCGGATCGTGCGGTGCAACCGGAAGCCAGCACACAAACTGCGGCGCGGCGGATGGACTGCCTTTGTCCAGATACTCAATCACCTTGTCAACTTCATGATCCGTCCGATAGTTGACCGGTACCTTCCGGGCAACCGCGTCCGTGGAATCGACGGTCCAGAAGTCGTAGTAACGCGAACCGAGGCAGGCATGGAAATGATCCCACCCGTCGGGGAACACCTGACGCCAGGTTTCCTTTTTGCCCGGGTCCGGCTGGAAACCATCGTGAACGTACTTGCCGACAAAGCACGTCTCGTATCCCGCTACCTGCAAAGGTCTGGATACATCCCGATTCCGCCCGTAGGGACCAAAGCCACCGGGAAAACCGTTGGAGATCTCTGCGCCTGGCTGATTGACACGCACATTGTGTCGATGGGCATACTGACCGGACAAAAGGCTCGCCCGCGACGGCGCACATACCGGTGTCGTGACGTTGAAATTGGTAAAAACCAGCCCCGCTTCGGCTATCGATCGGAGATTGGGAAAACGAATCGGGATTTCACCATCCCCCGATAGTTCGCCCGGCCCGATAGCAGAAAAAACATTCCAGTCCAGATCATCGGCACAGATCAGCACAATGGTGGGCTGGCGGACCGTTGCATGCCGCGCCGGGTAATCGGCAGCCGGCGATCGATCGGACGGCCGCGTGCGGTTACTTCCTGCACGGTTGAGGACAATGACCCCTGCGCAGAGAAGGACCAGCAGAATGGCAGTCGACAGTGCTTTCAGGCCACTCATGGCTCTACCTGCCAGAACATTTCGTCTGGACGGATTTTTCTTGCTTTGTTTCTTGTAATCCGTGCTATTGCAAAAAACATCAGGCCTGGACCGGATAAAGCCAGTCCAGACCTGTGTCTATCTGAAGCCATCAAATTGTGGCGTTGCTGACATCTGCGCGAAATTGGAAACGGGATCGAGATCGCCGTCACCGCGCTGTTGCCTTTTCAAACTGTTTCGGTCCGTCAGCGACCAAAGAATCAGGGCAACGTTCCGTTCTCCACTCGCGACCAGCCCTTCAGCTTGCTGCATTTGGGAACGAGTTCATTCAGCCTGGCGTCGAGGTCAAACCCCTTGACTACCTTGAACTTGCCATAGGGTCCATCGGGACCAGTGTTGCTCAATTCTTCAATCTGGATTTCAGAAATGTCCTTAAGGGCCGCACGGACCTGGTCGGGACAGCCGCCTCAAGTCATGCTGGGCAGTTTCAGGGTAACGAGAGCATATTCTGCTCCGGAACGGGTATCCAGGCTGGCGCCTTCGCCGTCTTTAGCAGCGTCACCAGTGCCTTTGTCTTCACCGCCGACAGGAGCTCCGGCCTCGCCGCCTGCAGGTGGTTTTTGGGTCACATCGCCGGCGCTATCGCCACAGCCAACTGCGAACAGGCAGGTGACCAGCGCGCATGCGCAAGCCAGTTTTCCAAGTGTCTTCATGGAATATCTCCAAGGGTTAAATGCCTGACAAAATCAGGCTGTTCGTCAAATGGACACAAGTCCATTTTCAACCCCCGTATTTTCAGCAAAAGGTCCGACAAATCAAGTGCCAGATGCGGTTCCGCAGGGTTTCTGGAGGCTTGTCGCCGGCCCGCAGGTTGAATTCCTGATGAAATCCTGGAGAATGCGCCGGCGGATTCGCGTGCGACAGGGAATGCAATTTCTATCAGTTGTAACTATTTTGACGGAATTCAGGCGAAATGAGCGATTCTCAAGTTGTCGGTAAAATCCACCTGATCGAAGAAACAAAGGCCTTCGGGCAAAAAGGTTTTCGCAAGCGGCTGATCGTCCTGGAACAGGACAAGGGGCGTTTTACGAATTACATCCCTGTCGACCTGACCAACGACAATTGTGACCGGGCCGACGATTTTTCGGTGGGGCAGGAGGTCGTTGTCACCTATCGGCTTAACGGTCGCAAATGGCAAAAAGACCCGCGCAGCGAGGTCAAGTTCTTCGTCAACCTCGAAGCAGTCAATATCACCGCCAAAGGTGCCCCTTCACCGAACCGGCAAAAGTCGAACGACGCCAACGAGGAATTCAATGAAGCAGGCGGCGAATTGACCTACAGCGAAGAGGACATTCCTTTTTGACTTGTCGGCGCGACGACCACAATCTCGGTACGGCGGTTGCCGTCGAGCTGAATTCCACGGGATCCCGGTGAGGAAGCGATGAAAGCCCTGACGGCGATGCTGGTCCTTGCGCATTTCCTGTTGCCGTGCAAGATTGTCCTGGCGCTGCAGGAGCCACCGCCCAACGTCGTGATCATTCTGATCGATGACCTTGGATACGGAGATATCGGTCCTTTCGGCGAGAAGCGCTGGCAAACTCCGGGTCTCGACAAGATGGCCCGACAGGGACGCCGATTTACAGACTTTCTCGTTTCGTCCGCGGTCTGCTCGGCGTCGCGGGCAGCGCTGCTTACCGGTTGTTGTCATGAGCGAGTCGGAATCAGGGGAGCACTGGGGCCGAACGCGCGGATCGGCCTGAATCCTTCTGAAACGACTCTTGCCGAACTCTGCCGCACACGAGGCTTCGCCACGGCATGCTTCGGCAAATGGCATTTGGGAAATCGCCCCGAGTTCCTGCCACTCAATCATGGCTTTGATGAATACTACGGACTTCCCTATTCCAATGACATGTGGCCCTTTCATCCCGACTATGTCGATCTGCCGCCGGAAGCCGCGGCGAGAAAAAAGGGTTACCCGGACCTGCCGATTATTGAAGGCAACACGATCGTCGATGCCCAGGTTACGGGCGAAGACCAGAAAATGCTCACGGCCGGGTACACGCGCCGCTCCGTCGAGTTCATCGAACGTAATGCGAGGAAACCATTCTTCCTTTACCTGGCGCATTCCATGGTGCACGTGCCACTCTTTGTTTCGCCCGAATTTGAAGGGCGAAGCGGGCAGGGCCTTTATGCCGACGCAGTCATGGAAATTGACTGGTCGGTCGGCCAGATCCTCGAAGCTCTCGAACGAAACAGTATCTCCGACAATACCCTGGTGATCTTCCTCTCGGACAACGGCCCCTGGCTCAGCTACGGAAACCATGCCGGAACGGCGGGCCCGCTCCGCGAAGGGAAGGGGACCATGTTCGAAGGTGGATGCCGCATTCCGGCCATCATGCAGTGGCCGGCGAAAATCCCGGCGGGCACCGATTGCGGGGAACTGGCCTCAACCATCGACCTGTTACCGACCATCGCCGCTTGCATCGGAGCGGAACTTCCAGACAAGCCGATTGATGGCAAAAACATTCTGCCACTGATGACTGGCGAGAAAGACGCGATTTCACCTCACGAGGCCTTGAACTGTTACTACGACGGTGAACTTCGCGCCATCCGCGACCGGCGCTGGAAGCTCGTTCTTCCCCATCAGTATCGAACCATGAAGGGACAAACCCCGGGCGCCAACGGACGGCCAGGTCCCTACCGGCAAGAACGAACCGGACTGGCACTCTACGACCTGCAAGCCGATGTCGGGGAATCCGCCGACGTGTCCGATGCCAATCCGGAAGTCGTCAAAAGGCTCTCGGCGGCGGCAGAGGCAGCCCGCCGGGACCTTGGCGATACCCTGCTGTCCATCCCCGGCACCGGCATCCGCCCCGCCGGAAAGGGGGAATAGTACTCAGCACTCAGAACTGCGTTCCGCACTTTGAACGAATTGATTCAGGACCTTCTATTTTTTTTTGTCGACGATGTTACAGCTTGACGTCAATGACGGAATCGCCTTGCTCGAGATGAAATCCGGCAAGGTCAATGCCATGAGCCTGGAGTTTGTTCTCGATCTGGGCGGGACGCTGGACAGCCTGGCGAACGACCCGGCCATTCAGGGAGTTATCCTCGCTGGCAACGGGCGTGTCTTCTCCGCCGGGATCGACCTCAAGCAGCTGGTCGCAGAAGGGCCCGCCTGGCTGGACGAGTATTTACCCCTGCTCTCAAGGTTGTTTCTGGCAGCGCTGAACTTTCCGAAACCCCTCGTCACGGCCATCAACGGGCACGCGATAGCCGGAGGATGCGTCGTGGCCTCCGCCGGTGATTTTCGCATCATTGCCGAAGATGCCCGAATCGGAATTCCCGAATCGCGCGTCGGCGTCCCGTTTCCCGCCGCGGGAATGGAAATCATGCGATGGGCGGCAGGTCCTGCGGAATTTCGGCAGATGATCGGTGGAGGGGCGACATGGACCGGCCATCAGGCGATCGTTGCAGGGCTGGCCGATGACGCCTGCCCGGGCCCTCAGGTCCTCGTCCGGGCCCGTGCCCGAATGGATGAGCTGCGTCAGGTTCCCGACGGGGTTTTTGCCTTGACCAAGCGGCAAATGAGACAATTCGTCGTACGGGCCATTCGCGAACATGCCACCGTTTTCGGGGATGAAATCGATGCCATGTGGCGGCATCCTGCTACCCGCCGGTCGATCGCCCGTTATGTGGAAACGCGCTTGAATTGAGCTTGCTTTCGATCCGCACTTTCTGGTACGGTTCGCCCCCTTTGCGGTTCTTGCCGGTTCCTGTCGGGCCGCCCTGAACGGCGCGATGAACTCCGGACGGATCGATGCGACCACCAAAAGCAACTATTGAAAGCGTTCGGGCATTCACGATTCTCCTGTCGATCATGTGCCTGTCATCCGGGTGCTACTTGAGGCCGGACGCAGGTCCGCCGGGGACCATCAACTACCAGCGCCATCGCGCGGTGATCCACGATCCTTTTCCCAGCCGATCGATCGGGCCGGAGATCGAAGGGGCGCGGCCCATGTACTACGACCGGCCGCTCGATCAGGCCACGGGGCAGCAAACCAACCCCTTCGCCAATCGCGGCGTCCGCGGTTTCTGAGAAGAATATCAAGGGCCAGGCCTCAGGCATCAGGCCCCGCGCAACAGGCCTCAGGCAATTCGCTTGAGGACTTCGATTCCCTGCTCAAGTTTGGAGTCGCTGACGGCGTAAGCGATACGGAAATGCGTGTCCTGCATGCTGAACACATTTCCAGGGATCAACAGCAGGTTGTTGCCGATCGCCCGTTTCACAAATTCGTCGCCACTGGTCCCCGCCGGCAGCCGGGGGAAAAGGTAGAACGAGCCATCCGGTCGTACGACTTCGTAGTATTTCGAAAGCTCGGAGAACATGTAATCCCGCTTCTTGCGGTATTCGGCGACATAGTGATCGATTGGCGTGTCCAGGGCCGTGATCCCCGCGACCTGAACCGGATGGGGTGCGCAGACAAACGTGAACTGTTGCAAGCGGACCATTGCCTCGACGATGGCTGCCGGGCCATGCACAAAACCCAGACGCAGGCCGGTCATGGCATGGCTTTTGCTAAAACCATCAACAACCAGCGTTTCGGGATTCCACGACGCAGGTGAACGATGCGGCCGGTCGTAGACAAACTGGCTGTAGATCTCATCGGAGACAAGGCAGAGATCCTTGTCTGCCGCCAGCAAGGCGAGTGTCTCCAGCTCCGTTGCATCAAAGCTGACACCAGTCGGATTCGCCGGGCAATTGCAGATGATCATCCTGGTCCGCGCCGTGATGGCCTGAAGAACCCGTTCGATATTCAGGCGAAAGTCGGGGTAGATGCTTACCGGAACCGGAACGGCGCCAAAAAGCTGCGGCAACCAGCGGTACATGACGAAAAACGGATCGAATATGATCACTTCATCACCCGGATCCAGCAGCGCCATCATGGCGAGAACCAGGCCGCCGCTGGTGCCCGAACTGACGAACACGCTTCGCTGCTGACCGGGGAACTTGCCGCGAATATCCTCAAGCAATCGCTGGCGCAATGCGGCCAGCCCCTGCGTTTGCGTGTAATCCGTCTCATTGCGCTCGATGGACTGGATCAGCGCTTCTTTCACGGGTTGCGGCAAAGGATAATCGACTTGTCCAATCGAAAGGTTGATCGGGTCCTTGAGCTGTCGCGCAAGTTCAAACACGTTTCGAATGCCGCTGCTGTCGACGAGCGAATTCCTGCGGGCAAGCCACCTTGTTTCGGAGCGTGATTCCGTTGTCTGGCTCATGGTTTCTCGCGAATGTCTGCCTGGCGGGTTCGGAATATCACCGATATACCGGCCAGTCTTTCATCGCAAAGGCATTTTGGCAACCCGGATGGGCGTTACTTGTGTTCGCCCCAAGGCTCTCCTAAAATAAAAAACGAACGATCGAGGCCAATGACCGGCAAGCCAAAGCCCGATGCACGGGTGGCTCCGGGGACTTTTCCCTGTTTTTTCGGGTGGCCTTCTGCCGCCATCGCTGGCCGGAACGGAGCTTCATGAGCGAACTTTTTCACGAGTGCGGTGTTGCCGCGGTGTTTCATCTCAACGGCCGGCCACCCAGCCCGTTGCTGGGCGGGGCTCCGCCGGAACGCGCGTCGCAGCTGGTACCGCGAATGCTGCTCGATATGCAGAACCGGGGGCAACTGGCAGCCGGGATGACCTCGTTCAACGAATCCCGCAAGCAGATGCTCGAGACCTACAAGGAAATCGGCAGCGTGCAGGAAGTCTTCCGCATGTCGCATCCGAAAAAGGCCGAGAGCCTGATGCGCGATCTGGAAGGGCCGGTGGCCATCGGCCATGTCCGCTATGCAACCTGTGGCAAGGATGACAAGGGGAGTGCACAGCCGTTCGAGCGCGTGCATATCGGGCGCGGCAAATGGTTTTCTTTTGCCTTCAACGGCCAGCTGGCCAATTACATCCAGCTCCGCAGGGAATTGCTGGACAACACTGACCACTATATGGCTCGCGAGCTGGATACCGAGCTGATCATGCACCTGGTCGGCCGGCACCTGTCGGCACACCGCCCGGGGGGGCGAGAGGCTTTGGTCGAAATGATCCGTTCGGTCGGAGGTCAGCTCGACGGCGCCTACAGCATCGCTTACATCAACGGACTCGGCGAAATGCTCGTCGCCCGCGATCCCATGGGGATCAAGCCGATGTGTTACGCCACGGACGGGAGCCTGTTCGCTGCCGCCAGCGAATCCGTCGCGCTCGCCAACCTCGGGTTTCGCATGGAGGATATCAGGTTCCTCAAGCCCGGCCATATGTTGACGATCGTCGACAACGAAATCGATATACGCCCCTGGTCGGTCGCGCCCCGGCCCGCCTATTGTTTTTTTGAATGGGTTTATTTTTCCAACGTTGCCAGCCGACTGGACGGGCGAAGCGTCTACCTGGCGCGGACAGCGCTGGGAAATGAACTCGCCATGATGGAGAAGGAAGACGGGATCACGATCGACGCCAACACGATCGTGGTTCCCGTCCCGGACACCAGCAAGGCCGCAGCCGATGCGATGGCCCACGCACTGGGAGTCCCTTCCCGCGAAGGCCTGATTCGCAACCGCTACAGCGGCCGGACGTTTATTGAAGGCGAGTCGACGCGGGAAGAGCGGGCGAAAATGAAGTACATGCCCCTGCGCGATGTGCTGGAAGGCAAAAGGGTCCTGCTGGTCGAGGATTCCATCGTGCGCTCGACCACATTGCAGGTACTGCTGGGCAAGCTCTACGAGTCGGGGGCCAGGGAAGTGCATGTCCGCGTGGCCTGCCCGCCCATCGTCGCTCCCTGCTATTACGGCATCGATATGTCGACAACCGGAGAGCTATTTGCACCCCGGTTTCTCAATAGCGACCTGGCACTGACCCGCCAGATCGAGGAATCGATGGCGCGCAAACTGGGATGCGACTCGCTCCGTTACCTGCCAGTTGAAGCCATCGCCAGGGCGATCGGATTCGATGCCGCCGATTTGTGCCAGGCATGCATTTCAGGGAAGTATCCGACTCCGGCCGGACAAAAGCTCTATCAGCTCGATTTGAACGGCGCCTGTCGCACGGGGAGCCGGGCCTACGAAACGACGCGTGGCTGAAATGGCCACCGCTACCCCGCAGGCTTTTCCGGCGCGGGGGTTCCCGACTTTCGGTCGACGAGCCGGTCCAGTGTTTCGTCCGACCACGGCGTTCGCATCAGACGATCAAGGACACCGTTGACAAATCGGGGCGAATTTCCGTCGCCATAGCGCCGCGCCAGCTCGATCGCTTCGTTGATCGCCACCCGGGGCGGCGTCTTGCCAAAACGGATTTCCCATGCCGCCAGCCGCAGGATATTCCTGTCGGTGACGGCGAGCCGATCGATCGACCAGTTGGCGATACAAGGCGCGAGCATCTGATCGAGATGCTCCCGACGCTCGCGGATTCCCTGCAACAAGCTCGCCGCGAAACGGGAAAGACCCCTGTTGCCGAGCAGCCGGCCGCGAATGAAGCCCGCATCGCGGTCCGTTTCCCCATCGCGGTTCAACTCATCCCGGTAAAGGAGTTGAAGGACAATTTCGCGGGCTCGACTCCGACCGATCATTGAGTTACCGGGCCAGCGCGACCCGCCGCTTGTTCAGTTAAAGGAAGGAAGAAAATTCAGGACCGGGAAGTCTGGCAAATGGAATCCAGCAGGCGAACCATCTCAAGCATCGCCAGCGTGGCCTCAACTCCCTTGTTGCCGACGGTTCCGCCGCTCCGCTCCACCGCCTGCTCCCGTGTTTCACATGTCAAAAGGCCAAATCCGAGCGGCAGGTGGTGTTCAAGGGAAAGTCGACCGAGGGCCTCGCTGACGAAATGGTTGATGTATCGGTCGTGACTCGTTTCGCCGCGGATCACGCAACCCAGACTGACGATCCCGTGGAATCGGCCGGACCGCATGGCCGCCTGAGATGCGAGGGGCAATTCCCAGGCTCCAGGAACCTGGAAAACCTCGATCTGGCTGCTGGCGACTCCGCGATCGGCAAGTGTTTCAAGGGCTCCATCGAGAAGCTTGTCGGTAATCGGCTGGTGCCAAAGCGAAACGATCACGGCAAAACTCTTGCCATTCAAATCCAGCGGGGCAGGGGGGGGAAGTGCGTATCGGGACAAGGGATTCTGATTTCGCGGGATAGGGCAAGGAGACTCAGATTTTTCCGGGAGAGACCTGCATCAGGAATTCCGCGTTCGTTTTCGATTTTCGCAGCCGTGTCGTCAACTGGTCCATGGCGTCGACCGGATTCAGCTCGCTGAGAACCCGTCGCATCATGCAGATTCTCTCGTATTCGCTGGCATCGAAGAGTTTTTCCTCGCGGCGGGTTCCGGTCCGGTTGATGTCGATGGCCGGAAAGACCCGGCGTTCAACCAGGGCGCGGTCGAGCACGATTTCCAGATTTCCGGTCCCCTTGAACTCTTCAAAAATCACGTCGTCCATCTTGCTCCCCGTATCGACAAGAGCCGTCGCGATAATGGTCAGCGATCCGCCTTCTTCGACTTTGCGCGCCGAGCCAAAAAAGGCCTTCGGCTTCTGCAGCGCGTTGGCGTCGAGCCCCCCCGTCAGGATCTTGCCGGAAGGGACGCATTCCTGGTTCCAGGCGCGGCCCAGCCTGGTGATGGAATCGAGAAAGATAATCACGTTGCGTCCGGCTTCGACCATGCGTTTCGCCTTTTCCAGGACGATTTCCGAGACTTGCACATGCCGGGCCGGTTTTTCATCAAATGTCGAACTGATCACTTCACAGCGGTTTCCGCGGACCTCCCTTTCCATGTCGGTGACTTCTTCCGGGCGCTCGTCGACAAGCAACATGATCACATAGGCATCCGGATGGTTTTGCAGCACGGCGCGGGCCATGTCCTGCATCAACAATGTCTTGCCGGCGCGCGGCGGGCTGACGATCAGGCCGCGCTGGCCAAATCCGATCGGGGCCAGCAGATCGACAACCCTCGTCGACAACGATTCCACAGAAAACTCCATCCGGATGCGTTCGTTCGGATGAAGCGGTGTCAACTCGTCGAAGGAGCGCTGCCGGGCCGCCGCTGACGGATCCAGGCCGTTGACGGAAGCGATCTTGAGCAAGGCAAAATATTTCTCTGATTCCTTGGGAGGGCGAATCTGGCCGCAAACAAGCGAGCCCGTTCGCAGATTGAACTTGCGGATCTGGCTTGGCGAAACGTAGATATCGTCCATGCAGACCCGGTAGCTGTGCTCGCTGCTGCGGAGAAAGCCATACCCGTCGGGGAGAATTTCAAGCGTCCCTTCACCGTACATCATCCCCTTCTGGCGAAGACGCGTCTTGATGACGCCGAGCACCAGATCACTGCGGGTTTTTGAGTCGGGAAGATCGACTCCCTCCTGCCGCGCGGCCTCAATCAGCTGCTCAAGTGGCATCCGCTGAAGCAACGTGATGTTCGCCAGCTCATTATGCGGATCGTCATTGGATCCCGGTGCCGGAGTGGCATCAAAGTCATATTCCCAGGCAATCTGTTCGGCGAGCGATATCGGATCGCCGCCGGACTCCAGCTGGCGAATGCGCTTGTGAATCTCCGGCGTCGAGGCGAATCCCGGCAAACGCGATCGGGAATCGGCGTCCGGCTTGCGCGGCGGATTCAGGCCGGATGGACGATTGGTGGACTTGTCAAATCTCGGGTTGCGAGGGCGTTCTGAACTCATAAGCGGCCTCCGCAAGTCAGGGACATGCGGGGATGGAGATAGCAGTTGAAAAGGAATGGGGCAGGATTGGTATTTGACCACCAGCGATCTGCTGGACCCAAACGGAACCGGACGACGGGTGGTCGGAGGCAAGTTGAGAAGATGAGTGTGGGTAATCAAATTGAACAGGCTGTCGGGCCGGCAATGACTTCCGACCAAAAAGCCAAAACCTGTTCTTCAAGTTCGCGAACAGTGCCTTTATTGGTAATCACATGGGTAGCCATTTTTCGCTTGATGTCGAGGTCAGTCTGCATCGCTTCACGCCTCTCCAGCCCCGTTTCATCCCATCCGCGATTCCGGGCAAATTCAAGTCGCCGTTGGCGCGGGGTTTCAATGAACAGGAGGACATCACAATCGCGATGCCATCCCGCCTTGATCATCACGGGGGCGTCGAGAACAAGCATCGGGCATGTCGTGCCAGAACGCAACTCGTCAATCTTCTGGCGGATTCGCCGTCCAATTTCCGGATGCGTGATTTGCTCAAGCGCCTGCAACTCCTCCGGCTGATCGGGCCGGAAAACCAGTTCCCCCAGCCTGGGCCGGAGAATCTCGCCGTCATCACCGAAAACGCGATCTCCCCATCGCGCGCGGATCCGTCGCTTTATCTCTTCGTCCAACAAGACCTGATGGCCTATTCGATCCGCATCAAGAATCTGGGCGCCAAGAGTTCGCAATATCGCCGATACTGCGCTCTTGCCACTCGCCACTCCACCGATGATTCCTGTAACAACCACCGGCAGAGACCTTGCGCTTCACGCTTGCAGCAAACCCGATCTTTTCCGGGGACCCATCGGGTCCGGAGTATCGGGTCACCGGGTACGCACTTTGCGAGGCCGTCATCTCGCTGGTTGGCATCCCCGGCAATTCAGGAAAAGTAGTATCACTGTTTATTTGTAGCCCGATGCCGTTGGGAAATCAACCAGCGCCTACCCGGCTCGGGGCTCTCAAACCGGCTTTCCCGGATTCATCGTGAAATTCCCCGAAAACCAGCCGAAGAAAGCTGTAAGGCGTCTGTTCTCACACCCCGCGAAGTTCGACGGAAAATCCGGAAAACCCCTAAACCTCAATCGCCCGCCGGGAAGATTGCAGTATTCAGGAGGTTTGAGCAATTCGGGAGTTTGACAGGGAAAATGCCCTATCTAGAATGGCGCACGGCGAGCTAACGGGCGACCCGCCCGTCGGGAAGATTGCAAGCATTTCGGAAAGAAGCGGCGTGCAGGGTGTTAAGCTGTAGTTTCTATTCCGATTATTCGATACCAAGAAATTAAGAAACCGGATGGTGTGCGCGCTCGCGGTCCCCAAGGGCACTGGGCGTACAACCCGCAAAGGAGAGTCAGGCTATGGCGGCCCGCGAGAATCAGGGATATCTGATAGCAGTCATTCTGCTTGTGATGTTGTCCATCGTCCTGGCCATCACGACCTATTTTGGATTCACTTCCGCCAGCGAAAACTCAAGCCAGCTTTCGCAAAAGTCGGAAGAACTGGATCGGGAAAAGAAATCCAGCCAGGGCTATGAAGCGCTGTTCCGCATGCTCAGCAGTTACATGGGTAACGAGGGAGCATCCATCGCCGACGTTTCCACCGCCCAGGATCAATTGAACCAGACAGGCTTGACGGACCTGATCGGCCGGGGCCAGAAAATCGCCGAAGAATACAAACTGGACATGTCCAAACATGCCACGACCCCGAACGCACAGGACCTGACCTACCGCAAGCTGCTCAACGACATCGTGGCGACACTGGGTGAACTGCACAACACCCGTGCGATTCTCGACGGACAGGTCCGTGCGGCCAATCAGAACCTTCGCGATCAACTGGCGGCAAAAGACCAGGAACTGGCTGCCAGACAACAGCAGGTGGATCAGGCGCGAACCGACCTTGCGACCGAGAAAGAGAACCATGACAAGACGCGCAGCGAACTGAACCAGCAACTCGATGCGGCGCAGCTCAGCATCAATACCCAGGGACAGACGATCGACAAGCTGAAGAGCGATCTGATTACCAAGGAAAAAAGCTACGAAGAAGAACTGGCAAAACGCGTGCGCAGAATCGACGAACTGAGCCAGCAGCTCGCCGATGTCACTCGTACCGAAGTTCCCCTCCCGGACGGCATGGTCGTGAGCGTAGCCCCAAGCTTGCACAAATTGACCATCAACCTCGGATACGGCGACAAACTCCGGCCCAACCAGACTTTCGCCATTTACGACCAGAGCAAGACTCATTTCCGCTCAGGCGAGGAAAAGGCCAAAATAGAAGTGACAAGAATCATTGACGCCCACCTCGCCGAGGCCCGTATTTTGGCAGGTCGAATCACCAACCCGATCCTCGTACGAGACTATATCGTGACCCCGGCGTGGGATCCCGGCTATTCGGCACCGATCGCCATCGCCGGCAACATCGACCTCGATGGGGATGAAGTCTCGGATCTCCAGCGGCTGATCAGCATCGTCGAACAAAACGGCGGGCGTGTGGTCGCCTGGCACGACGAGGAAGGTGAAGTCAACGGCAAGGTCGATGAGAACACCCGCCTGATCGTCATGGGCGATACCCCGTTGGGCCGGGCCCGCGAAGCCTATGAGCGGCTCATGCAACAGAAAAATACTTATCAGACCCGCGAAATCAGCGTCCGCGAATTCCTCAACGAAATCGGCTATCGAAGCGAGGCCACGATTCAGGAATTCAACCAACGCCAGTTTATCCCTCGCACTCCGACGGCAGTCGAGGAATCCGCCGAGGCACCCGCCAGCTCCGGCGGTGACCAGTAGACCCCGCTTTCCGGGTCTCATCGACAGGTTTTTGCGCTCGCTCAGCCGGCTCGCATTAGCGACCGGTTTCTGCGCGGGGATCAGGACTGTTAAGCCTGGAAAACCGTGGGTTAGCGCCCACCGGCTGAACTAATCAACACGTTCTGCGGTCTGGTCCTTGCTAGCGTTTCTGTTTGCTCAGGCAACGTTGACCATTTTCTTCCCCGTTCGCTATCGTTCTCCAATCGCATTCACTCGATCATGGAGGCCGGTATGTCGAACGTGGAAGACCAGGTCGTGGCAATCGTCGCAGAACATCTGGGACTGGATCCTCTGGAGATTTCCCCGGATTCACCATTTGCAACCGAACTGGGCGCCGACTCGCTCGATCAGGCCGGCATGATGACGGCGTTCGAGAAAACCTTCTGCATTCGATTTCCGGCCGGAAGTGCCGATCGCGTGAAGACAATCGCCGAAGTCATTGCACTCATCGAATCGGCCCGGGCGGCATGATGCCCGCCACGCAAAGAAAAAAATCCCCATGGCAAGGAATGCCGATCCTCCCGAATTTTCCCTTCGCCGGTCGTCAACGCGACTGGCTGAAATGGTCGAGATGACCAATGGCCTGAATGGAGCGCGGGCTTTCGCCTCCATCCTCGTGGTCGTCTTTCATGCAGCCATTCCTTACATGGTCTCGCCCGTTCCGCTCTGGATCGCGCATGATACGGCAAGGCATATCTCCGTCGATTTGCTGGTGTTCTGGATCAATGGCTTCGTGATGCCCCTGTTCTTTCTGTTGGCGGGAATGTCGATAGCCAAACCCGCAGCGCAGAAGCCATTCCTGGAGTTTGCAAGGCAACGGGCCGGTCGATTGACTTCGATCTTTCTGCTCGCATTGATCCTCATCATCCCGGCGTTGGTACTGGGCTGGGCAATCGGACTGCTCTGGACGGAACGATTGACGATGTCCAGCCTTTCGCGTCTGCACATTCCCGACGGTTTGCGGCAGTATATTGGCCCGGCGCATTTATGGTTCCTGATGTACCTGCTGATATTGAGCGTTGCCTGGTCCGCCATCGCGAGACTGGCAGCAAGGTCCCCGGCACTGGCAGCGATTGCCCAGGGCAACCTGTCGCAAGGTCTCCTTGCCTCGGCGTGGGCTCCCCTCGCGTGTGCCGTGCCGACAGCCGCCCTTCTCGCGCTGGATCCCGCTTCAACATTCAGGTTGATCAGCACATTTATGCCGGATGCCGGTCGTTTGTTGAACTACTCGCTGTTTCTGGTGGCCGGTGTCTGGCTGGCGAATTCGCCGCAAACCTGCCGCGCCCTTCGCACTTATGCACCACGGCACTTGCTGATCGCATCGGCGGTGTTTGCCGGTCTCTTTCCGCTCACCCTGGCCTTCTTCGGAAATCGGCTGGAAGGGACGGAGACGATTGGGATGGCCGCTTTGCAGGCCGTGTTCTCATGGACGATGGTGTTCGGGTTTCTGGGAGGCATGATCCGCTGGGCCGGCCGCCCGATCGAGTCGATTCGCTTTGGAAATGAAGCCTCGTTCTGGATCTATCTGGTTCACCTGCCAGTCGTTTGCATCATGCAGGTCGTGATTCTGCCATGGGCGCTAAGTCCCTGGATAAAGCTGGCGATCGTCTCGATATCGGGCCTTGCCATTTCACTGCTCACGTACGAATTTTGCGTTCGGTACAGTTTTCTCGGGTCGGTGATCCATGGTCGCCGAAAGGCACACGCCACGAAGCAGGGATGGAGACTTGAGGCGGGTTGGGCCGGCGTGGCGGGAATCGGAGCCGTTGGCTTGACGATTTTTCTGTTTTCCGGCTGGAACACCCTCTGCAAAAACCATGTGCATGAGGTCGTCGAGGGGGAAGTTTATCGCTGCAATCGGCCAGGCAGGGAAGAACTGGAAAGCATTCTGGCGAGTCACGACATCCGCACAGTCATCAGCCTTGCCGCTGGAAATCCTGGCGATTACTGGGTGCAGGATCAGCAAACGATTTGCGGCTCGCGGCAGATTCATCTGATTTCCCTGAACTTTCGCGAAGACGTGATTCCCGATCGCGACCAGCTGCGTCAATTGCGACAGGCCCTGCAGGACTCGCCACGCCCCATCTTGCTCACCGGGGGCAAACGATCGCCGACTCTGGCCGGTTTTGCCTCTGCGGTGGCCGTACTCATGGAAGGAAATTCTGTGGACACGGCGCTGCAACAATTCGGTCTGCGATATTTCCAGATCGAGGGTCCCGAAAAGTGCATTCTCGCCCGGCCGTTGCGTGCCTACCGGGATTGGCTGGAAGCGAACCGGTTTGTAAACACGGCACCCTTGTTTACCGAATGGTCGGAACAAGAGCCGCCGACAATGGCTGAGATAACAGCTGCCCGCGCCGCGCAACCCGAATGGGAAGCCCGCATGGGCGCCCCTCGCTACCCGCGGCGTTAAAAAAGTCGCTGCGCTCGCCAGAGCGTGCTCATCCTCTTCGGTCCCGACGACAGCGGAGCGTACTCCAAACAAGCTCCGAAGGTCCCAGCAATGTGCAGTGTCCCCCGATTTCCATCCCCTCCGCCTCGTACTCGTACTCAGCATCGCGGTACTCGTACTCGTACTCGATTCGTTGGCTGGTCGCCCCGTCCCGATCACGACCTCTCCGGTTACTGATCATGCGGCAGAAAATCGAAACGCATCAAAAAGAAAAGACAAAACCAAAAAGGACAGGCATCTTTCTCGTTTCATCTGCCTCGTACTCGTACCCAGCATCGCGGTACTCGTACTCGTACTCGACTCGTTGGCTTGTCGCGCCGTCCCGATCGCGACCTCTCCGGATACTGATCTTGCGGCAGAAAATTGGGGGCGAAACAAGGCTTCACCCCAGAATTTCCAGTACCGGATTCCGGTCTTCCACTCCGGTAAGCTTCAGGTCCAGTCCCTGATACGGAATCGTCAATCGGCGGTGATCGATTCCCAGCATATGCAGGATGGTCGCATGCAAGTCGTTTACATGAACCGGTTTCTCGACAATGTTGTATCCGAAATCATCTGTCGTTCCGTAGACCGTTCCTGCTTTCACGCCTCCGCCCGCCATGAAAATTGAAAAGCAGCGGGGATGGTGATCCCGGCCATAGTTATCTTTTTTGATCTCACCCTGACAATAAACAGTTCGCCCGAACTCTCCTCCCCAAACGACCAGGGTATCGTCCAGCAATCCGCGATCATCCAGGTCCTGAATCAATGCTGCCGTCGGCTGGTCGGTATCGCGACTCTGTTTGGACATGTGATCGGGCAAGTTGTCGTGCTGGTCCCAGCCCATATGAAACAGCTGGATAAAGCGAACATTCCGTTCTGCAAGTCGACGTGCCAAAAGGCAGTTTCTCGCGTAAGTTCCCGGCCGGGCAACATCGGGCCCATATCGATCCAGCGTTTCCTGCGTCTCGCTGGAAAGATCGGTTAATTCGGGCACCGAGGTCTGCATGCGAAATGCCAGTTCGTATTGCTCGATTCGCGTCGCCACTTCCGGGTCCAGCGTCCGCTGGAGCGTCTCCTGGTTGAGCTTTTTCAGGTCGTCCAGCATCCTGCGGCGAACTTGAGGAGGGCACCCGGCCGGATTGGCGAGGTACAAAATGGGCTCGTTCCCGCCGCGCAGCTTTACTCCCTGAAATTTGCCGGGCAGCATCCCGCTTCCCCAAAGACGATCGTACAACGGTTGTCCGGCCGCGCGACCGGTTCCCCGGGAAACCATGACAATGTAGTCCGGCAAATCCTGGTTCATCGTTCCCAGACCATAGGCGACCCACGCTCCCATGCTGGGCCGGCCAGCCAGTTGCGACCCCGTCTGGAAAAAGGTTATCGCAGGATCGTGGTTGATGGCTTCCGTGTAAATGGTGCGGACAACACACAACTTGTCGGCGATTCCGGAAATATGGGGGAGCAGATCGCTGATCCAGATGCCGGACTCGCCTCGTTGCCTGAATTCAAAAATCGACGGGACGATCGGAAACGAAGCCTGGCCGGAAGTCATCCCGGTCAAACGCTGCCCCTGGCGGATCGAATCGGGCAATTCTGTGCCAGCAAGATCGTTCAACTTTGGCTTGTAATCCAGCGTTTCGAACTGCGACGGCGCTCCCGACTGGAACAGGTAAATCACACGTTTTGCGGTGGGCTTGTGGTGCGGCAAGCCGTTGCCCTGTTCACCAGCCACGATCGACGCCCGTCCAGTCCGGCCCGCCGACATTCCCAGCGCCGCTGCCGCGATCGAACCGAATCCCATTCCCGCCGTGCCAAGAAACGAACGACGGTTGGTGCGCAAAGACAGGTCGGAATGACGGAACATGGATTCACTCTTTCGTAATGACTTCATCGAGATTCAACAGAATCGATGCAACCGTTGACATTGCCGCTAACGCATCGGCGGGCAATGTTGGGTTAACGGGAGCTTCACCGGTGGACAACAAGGCCTTTGCGGCCTCCGGGTTACTTGCATAAAACTCGCGGTAGTCCCGATACCCGTCCAGCAGCGTTTTCAGCTCCCGTTCGCCTGGTTCACGGGAAGTCGCCAGGCGAAAGCCGTACCGGATTTGATCTTCACTTTGCGAACCCCCCTCTCCCATCATTCGCTCGGCCATTTTTCGTGAAGCTTCGACATAAGTGATATCATTGAGCAACGCGAGTGATTGCAGCGGAGTATTGGTCTGCCCGCGCTGGACCTGACAGATTTCCCGGCCCGGAGCATCAAACGTCGATAGCGTCGGATGCGAAACCGTTCGTTTGCGATAGGTGTACAGGCTGCGGCGATAGAGCCCCTCGCCAGAGTCTCGCACGTAGGGTCCGTTGTTTGCACCGCCGGCCAGTTCTTCCCACAATCCTTCGGGTTGATAGGGCCTGACGGACGGCCCGCCGATTGTCTCGCTCAACAGTCCCGCCAGGGCCAGGGCATTGTCCCGAATTTGCTCGGCCGACAAACGATGTCTCGGTCCCCGGGCGTACCAGCGGTTTCCAGGATCCGCTTTCAGCAGTTCGGTCGTCAGGTGCGATGACTGTTGGTAGGTCGCACTCATGGCGATCTGCTTGTGCAACCGCTTCAGATCCCAGCCATGGCGACGGAAATCATCCGCCAGCCAGTCCAGCAAGAGCGGGTGTGTCGGCGGCGAACCTTGCAGGCCAAAATTGTCCGGCGTCTCGACCAGACCTCGTCCAAAAAACTTCATCCACGCCCGATTCACGGCAACGCGGGCCACAAGCGGGTTGCGATCGTCCACCATCCAGCGCGCGAGGCCGAGACGATTCGGCGGCTGATCACCGTTCAACCGGGGCAGCATCGAAGGAATCTGCGGCCACAAGTCGACGGATGTATCCGGCCGATCATATTGCCCCCGGCTCAACAAATGCGTAACTCGATACTCCGCCCGCTCGCGCATGATCATCGTCGTTTGCTGTTCGGCTTCCAGCCTGTCCCGCGTAGCCTGCAAATCCGCCAATTCCCGACGAAGGGCATTGGTTCGCAGCATCGCGACGTACTGGTCGAATGTTTCCCTGTCGGCGGAAGAAAAATTGCCTGTACCGAGCTGCCCGGCCCGATCGACGACTGCCCGCCTGAGATGGGTCAAAACCTGGTCGGCCGACAACGTGCAGTCAAACAGCTGAAAATGAGATTGTTTACCCTGAAAGTATTCGGACTTGTTGCGCTGGCCCATTCGGAAGGGGACGCCGGAGATAACCGAATCGGTCAACGTGTCGATCTCGACTTCGACTTCGACGGGTTGACCGTCGAAATAGATTTTGCAGCCGTCGGCTTTGGAACTGCCGTCCCAGGTCACCGCCAGATGAGTCCAGTTTTCGGGTGTCAGCCGCGCTTTGGAGATCACCGCGATGGCGTTGACCTTCCATTCGTGTATCAAGTGAACTTTCAGCCGACCGTCTGGCAGAATAATTGAGTCGACACCGCGGTACGCTGCGGCTTCATCCATTTGGCCAAAGATTGCTCCCCGCGCGTCACCATGAATCCACGCGGACCAGGAAAACGGGATGTCGCGCTCGAATTTTAGTGGAGCCGGCTCGAACGGCGGGATCGCGTTATCAACTCCAGGAAGGGAGATTGAATTTCCGGCGGGACCGGACTCTGTCGGGAAGCCCTGTCCGGCAGCCTCAAAACAAAAAACCGGTTCGGGCCATTGAATTGCCTTCGCGGCGAGTTCTGCTTTCCACGCTTCGATGTCCGCATTTGCCTGACCCGGTTCTGGTCCGGGGTGCTCTTTCAATGCAGCGACCTTTCGATCGATTTCGGCCATCGCAGCAACTTGTTCCGCTGTTGGCACTTTCAGTATCGGGCCAACGTTGCCTCGAGTTTCGTTGTAGACACCCTGTTCATCGATGTTGTTGAAGAAGGCAAAGAACTCATAGAACTCTTTCTGGCTGAGCGGGTCATACTTGTGGTCGTGGCAGCGGGCGCAGCCCAAAGTCAGTCCCAGAAACGTTGCGGAGGTCGCCTCGACGCGATCGACGCAGTTTTCGATTCGCCATTCTTCTTCGATCGAGCCCCCTTCAGTAACCGACCGGTTGTTGCGATTGAATCCGGTCGCGATCAATTGCGATGGAGAGGGATTCGGCAACATGTCGCCGGCAATCTGCTGGACGATAAAGTCGTCATAGGGGAGATTCTGGTTGAAGGCCTCGATGACCCAGTCCCGCCAGGGCCACATGCTGCGGACAAAATCGTTCTGATAACCGTTGGTATCGGCAAATCGCGCCGAATCCAGCCAGGAGACGGCCATTTGTTCGCCGTAGTGCGGCGATGCGAGAAGTTCATCGATGACCTTTTCCCAAGCGTTGGCACTTGTGTCATCGACGAAAGCCTGTACCTGCGCCGGCGTCGGCCCGATTCCTGTCAAATCAAAACAGACGCGGCGGATCAGTGTCCGCCGGTCAGCTTGCGGTGAAGGTTGCAGGCCGTTTTCTTTCAGGCGAGCCTCGATAAAACGGTCGATTTCGTTTTTCGCCCGGTCCGATTCAGTCGTTGGGGGCTGGATAGCGCGAATGGGTTCGAAAGCCCAGTGTCTTTGCCACGCGGCTCCTTCATCAACCCAGCGTTTGAGCAGTTCGCGCTGCTCGATCGTCAGCTGGCGATTCGAGTCCGGCGGCGGCATAACCTCGTCCGGATCGTCGGAAAAGATCCGCCGGATCAATTCGCTTTCGCCCGATTTCCCTGGCACGATGGCGCCAGCCTTTGCTTCTTCTTCGAGATCAAGCCGCAATCCGGCCTGTCGCTCCTTTTCATCCGGGCCATGGCAGGCAAAGCAGTGGCCTGACAGAATGGGCTGGATCTGTTCGCGAAAGTTGACAGGTGCGGCTTCCCTGCCCGATTGAGCGATCGCTGCGCACGGCAAGATCAGCCAGCCGGTCAGGGCTAAAAGTAACGGAGGGAATGATTTGCCGCTCATTGACTCTTTTTGTCCCGCTCAAATCGAACCGGATCGCTCGTTCATCTGCAGCGTGCCATTGTAGCCCAATTCGCTCGGCGAAGGTGCCGCAACGCGTCCCGAAGCCGATCAGAAAACGCATCAGCCCACAAATAGCGGACGCCGCTTCATCCGGAGGCGGAGTCCGCAGTGCGCGAAGCAAACCCGGACATGAGTCTTTCGGCATTACCAACGTTTTTTCCCATCTTGTATCACCGAAGCCAGCGGGGAAGGGGCACGGTTACAATGAATACGGCCGGGATGCTGCTTAAGAGATGATCGCCGATCGCAACCTGAAAATCAGCCTATGGAATTCGTCATCATCACGATTGTCAGTGTCCTGGTTGCCGCGTTGACGCTGGTGTCGGGCTTCGGGCTGGGTACGCTGTTGCTGCCGGCGTTCGCCATTTTCTTTCCTGTCGAAATTGCCATTGCGGCGACGGCCGTAGTCCATTTCGTGAACAATCTGTTTCGATTGGGGCTGGTCGCCCGTTGGGCCCAATGGGATGTCGTCGTCCGGTTTGGTGTGCCCGCGATGTTCGCGGCCTTCATTGGCGCAGGTTTGATGTCCTTGACGGCAAGTATCCAGCCATTGGTTGAGTACCGACTGGGACCCTTTCCCTGCAAGGTCACGTTGCTCAAACTCGTGATTGCGATCCTGTTGGCTGTTTTTGCGGCGCTGGAGTTGTGGCCCAGGTACGAGAAGATGCAATTTCCCCGAAAGTCTCTGCCGATTGGGGGTGCGCTCTCCGGGTTTTTCGGTGGAATCTCGGGGATGCAGGGCGCGCTTCGCGCTCCGTTTCTGCTCCACATCGGTTTGACGAAACAGCAATTCGTGGGGACGACAAACGTCATTTCGACGATCGTCGATGTGGCTCGTTTGATCACATACGCCGTCGGTTTCACATGGCTGGTGAAAAGCCAGGATTACCGGTTGCTGACCGAGCCGCGCGTTATCATTTTGGTGATCGTCGCCTGTATTGGGGGCTGCATCGGCTCGGTTATCGGGGCGCGACTGATCAAGAAGATCACGCGCCGGACAATTCGCTTCGCGATTGCCGGCTTGTTGTTTCTCTCGGCAATTGCATTGGGCAGTGGTCTCATCTAGCTCGCGCCAACGGAAGTCAGCTTGTTCAAACTGGCTTTCCCGGAGTCCCCGCATCCTGGCGGCATTGGTACCTGCACATCTTCTTGCGAACATGTCGGGCGAGTTACCCTCCCTGCGCCCAAATTGTGCAGATACCAATGTTTTAGCGCAGCCAGTCAGGCCGAAACAGCATCACCGCACCCAGCGCGAAAATCACGATTCCGCTGATCAATTTGAGCAAACGTCCTTCATTTTCCTGCATTTTTCGTTTGCCCAAAGTGAGCGTCACTCCCAGAACCATCAGACTGTCGTCGAACATATAGGCCAGGATATACAGGCCCAGGTAAGCATAGTTCTTCCAGGCCGGAAATTGTTGCATCGTCAAAATTTCCGAATACAACGCCGGCAAGCCGGCCGTGCACAATAACTCGACGATGTTCACCAGCACCGCCAGCGTCACGGCGCCGATCAGCGCCCCCCAAAGATGCTCGGCCGTCACGATCGAACGAACGCGAGCGTAGATGGTGGGCTTGGCCGATTCGGGTATCGAGAGGCTGATGCCGCGCTTGAACGCAAAATAATCCTTGATGTGAATTGCGCCGACGGCAATCGCCGTTACGCCGAGCAACATCTGGATCGGTCGAATGAAGCCAACCAACAGGAATACATTCAACCAGGCAGCCATGAATGCGTAATACGCCAGTCCACTGATCACGACAAACGTGCCAGCTACCATGAAGATCCGTCTCCGGTCGCGCAGGTTAACCAGAATCGACAGCAAAAACACCAGCACCCACATGGCGCAAGGATTGAAACCGTCAACCAGGCCGATGAGGATTGTGAACAGCGGCATGCCGATCGCGCTGGCGCTCAGCCGTCCAAACACCGGCAGGTCAACCGTGTCCGCGGACTGATCCGTTGGAATGCCGTCGCCAGCCTCATTGGCCGGCTCGCCGATGGGTAGCTCGAAATCCTGGTTAGCGCCGGATGACTGCGCCTGCTGCGTGGCGTCAGAAGGGTTTTGCTTGCCCGCGGGATCCTGGTATTCCAGGCGGAGCAGCCGCAACTGGAATCCGTGCAAAAAAGCCGAAGTAGCCGCAGTCGGAGACGCAAATGCCAGCCGCACATAACGATGAAAATCAGGCCTCGACGCTACCGCGCCGCCGGAAAAGGGACGGTCGCGGTCACCTCTCGGACCGCGTCTGGTGAGGGCTCAGAGTTTTTGGCCGGTTCGTCGCAGGGGTTTGCCGGGGACGCGTCGGTCGTCCAGAGTTGCAGGATTTTTTCGAGTCGCGCTCCCGTCGTTTCCGCCCGGTCAAACCCTGCCAGTAATTGATTGCAGAGGTGGAATACCGGCGTGCTCGTGGCCGCCTTCTGATGCTTTCGAACAAGCTCGTTCAGGTCGTTCATCGCGGCAGCGTCGTTGCCAATATCGCGATAGGTCACCTCGAGCCCAGGATACTTTTTCAGCAATGTCGGAAGGTAGGCCTTTGCCGCAGTACAATGTTGGCAGCCCACGCGCGTGAATATCTCGATGCGCAGCGCGTCGCGCAACTGGAGTTCAAAATCATTCGCTGTGGAGCAACCGCGAATCGCGCGATTGCAGACGTAAATCAGCGGCGTTTTCGCTTCGGAAAAATGATAATAATCCGAGATCCGTTTGAGCCGCTCTTGTGCCGCCGGATCACCGGTTACAGAACGCGTGACGAGCAGGATGCCCGGCCGTGCCGACGCAACTTTCTTCGCCGCTTCCAGCGCAGCCTGGCTTTCCGCCTGTTCGTCGGACAAGTACAGCTCGACGATGATACACCGCGACGGGGAAACCGACTCTGCATCCTGGGCAGGTAGCTGTTGTGCCAAACCGATTCCGGCACTACCCAATACAATGATCCGAAGACAGTCCAGCAAAACGGAATAACAACGGATAGGGCGGAATGGATATTTGCGGAGATTGGTCACAGGCAGTTCTCGATCGGGGGATGCGCAGCCAAGTTCATATTCCACCGAATTGCCAGCAAATCGTGTGCCGTCGGGCAAATTCCCCAATACCTTTGCCTCGGCAAGGCCACTGTGCGTATTGCGCCGCATTCGCGCGCCCATTCGGCCCACCGGGAATCCAATCGCCGCTCAGCGGATGAAAAACCGCGCGGCTATGACCGCCGGGCCCGGAATCGACGTCTTTTCGCAGCGTGGCCCCAATCGCCCAGGATGATTTTCAGGGATGAACCGCACGGGCTAATGGGGTTTTGCCCCGACCTGTTGAGCGAGATAGTCAACCAAACTCTTCAAGGTACCCAATTCGCCGTAGTCTCTTTCGGGAATCTCGACTCCCAAACGTTCATTCAGTCCGATCAACAGCCGCAGAAAATCGAACGAATCAATTTCCAGGGAAAGACGGATATCGGCGTCGGGGGCTAATGATTCGATATCCGCCTCCGGAGCGATTTGGCGCAGTCCGTCGAGAATCGCCGCGCGAATTCGATTGCGATTGTCGCTCATAATGAATCTGGATTTTGCAGGTGGCGGTTAAATGCATCCAGCAATCTTGCACCGACCTGCCCGTCGCTGGCTCGATGGTCGCCAGAAAGACTCGCTTGCAGGACAGGGCGCACAACAAGTTGACCGTTATCGACCCAGGGCGATGCCGTGGTTCGCCCCAGGCCAATGATGGCAACCTGGGGCGGATAGATCACGCCAAGGACCGAAGCCACTCCGAGATCCCCCAAACTGGTCAGGGTGATGGTGGCGTCGGTCATTTCCGAACTGCGCAGCGGCCCGGTTCGGGCTCGCGGAATCAGGTCGTTCAAGGCAGCCATTAGTTCGTCGAGACTTTTCTGATCGACGTCGTGAATTGCCGGGGCCACCAGGCCGCCCCCTTTCATCGCGATGGCGAATCCGATGTGAATGGAATCGCTGGAATGAAATCGGCCATCGATCCAATGGCCATTGAGCCGGGGCTCATCGCGCAGGGCCCGCGCCAGTGCCTTGAGCGTCATCACGACGGGCAGCAGCCGCTGCGCGATCGGTCGGCGCCGGTTTTCCTGCTCCAGCCAGGCTGAAGCTCGCGACATGTCGATCGGCGTCTGCAGATAGTAGTGCGGGATTTCGCGCTTGGATTTGGCCATCGCGGCTGCGATGGCAACCCGCAATCGCGCGCGATTTGCGTCGGCCGGGGACGCGCTGCCAGGGTGGCCGCCGGACGTCGATGCGAATTTTTCGATATCGGCGGCTGTGACTTCACCCGATGTGCCTGTTCCTGCCACGCGCGAGATGTCAACGCCGCGTTCGACGGCCAGTCGCCGCGCCAAAGGAGTCACTTTGGGCCGATGTGAGGCGGCCATCGTGCGAGCTGTCGGCCCGGTCGTTCCCTCGAGGGCTGGCGTAGCGCCTGAGATGTTCTCCGAAGGGCCCGGTTGTTGCTGCGACGGCGGTGCATCAGTACGGCGAGCCTGGCTCGACCCGGATTCTTGTGCGTCGATGCGAAGGATGGCCAACACGGCGCCCACGGGCAGCGTTTCGCCCTCGTGCGCGACGAGTGTTTCCACGATTCCCGGTTCGAAGCACTCGATCTCAATCACGCCTTTGGCGGTATCGACTTCGGCGATCACTTGCCCGCGCCGGATGCGATCGCCGGCCCGCACGCGCCACTCCACGAGCGTGGCCTCTTCCATGTCGGCGCCCAGCCGGGGCATGGTGAAATCAGCCATGGGATTGCACCATCGATTGAATGCGCGTGACGATCGTTTCCGGTTGAGGGATCGCGGCGTCCTCGAGGTGTTTCGCGTAGGGCATGGGCACCTCGGCGGCACAAAGCCGTTGCACGGGTCCATCCAGCTCAAAGAACCCCTGCTCCATGATCCGTGCGGCGATTTCGGCCGAGATACCTCCGCTGCGCCAGCCTTCATCGACAATCAGGACGCGATGGGTCTTCGCCACCGATTGCATGATCGTCTGGTCGTCCAAAGGCCGCAAAACACGCAGGTCGACCACCTCCGCGTCGATCCCCATTTTTGACAACGATGCGGCGGCCGACAGTGACTTGCCGACACCAACTCCGTACGTCACAACGGTCACGTCCTTGCCGGGACGACGCACGACGGCTCGCGATAAATCGACCGATGCCGCCGCTGGAGCGGGACCGCGCAAGTTATACAGCGTCTGGTTTTCGAAGATCAGGACCGGGTCGGGCATGCGCAGCGCGGCCGCCAGCATCCCCCGTGCGTCTTCGATCGTCCCCGGCGTGGCCACGGTAATACCTGGAATATGGGCGTACCAGCCTTCGAGACTGTGCGAATGCTGCGCCGCCAATTGCTTGCCCCCGCCCGTCGCCATGCGGATCACCAGAGGGACGTTGAACTGGCCTCCGGACATGTGCAGCAATGTCGCAGCCGAATTGAGAATCTGATCGATGGCCAGCAAACTGAAGTTCACCGTCATCACCTCGACAATCGGCCGAAGCCCTCCCAGCGCTGCACCAATTCCCGCGCCGACGATCGCCGACTCGCATAAAGGGGTGTCGCGGATCCGGTCCTCCCCGAATTCTTCGAGCAAGCCTTTGGTGACGGCAAAGCATCCGCCGTAGCGGCCGACATCTTCGCCCATCAGAAAGACTCTCGAATCGCCCAGGAGCGATTCTCGTATGGAATCGCGGATTGCCTCGCGAAAAGTGATCTCGGTGTTCGTGTTCGGGGGATCATTCATGTCCGCGGACCCTCGGAATAGACGAATCGCGTCAACTCTTCGACCGGTTCCCAGGTCCCCGCTTCGGCGAAATCGACAGCCGCGGCGATTTCCTGATCGACGTCGCGCTCAACTTCCGCGAGCGTTGCGGACTCGAGGAGTCCCTTTTCCTTCATCTGCTCCATGAACAAGTCGATCGGATCGCGGCGTTTCCAGGACTCGACTTCTTGCCTGCTTCGATACAATTCCGCATCGAACATCGAATGTGCCCGAAAGCGATACGTCCGGCATTCGAGCAAACAGGGCTGTCCCTGTCTCACCTGCGCCAAAGCTTGCGCGGCGGCTTGCTGAACGGCAAGCAGATCCATTCCGTCCACGACGGCCGAGCTGATCTGGTAGGCTTGCGCTCTTTGGGCGATATCCATATTCGACAGCTCGACGCGAATCGGTGTCCCCATCGCATACAGGTTGTTCTCACAGACAAACAACACGGGCAACTTCCAGAGCGCGGCGAGATTCATTGATTCGTGAAACTCGCCTTCGGCCACCGCTCCTTCGCCAAAGAAGCAAACTGTCACTTGCGGCCGGTGCTGCAATCGATCGGCCAAAGCCAGGCCCACAGCCATCGGCAATCCGCCGCCGACAATCGCGTTGCCGCCAAAGAACCTCCTGGACGCATCGAACAAGTGCATCGATCCGCCGCGGCCGCGGGCACAGCCTTCTTGCTTGCCGTACATTTCCGCCATGATCGCCCCGGCCGACACTCCGCGAACCAGGGCGTGACCGTGTTCGCGGTAAGTCGCCACGATCGAGTCGCCCGGCTGGAGTTGCTCGATCACGCCGGTGGCCACGGCTTCTTCGCCGATATACAGGTGCAGGAACCCGCGGATCTTGCTGGCTTGATAGAGCTCGACGCATTTTTCTTCAAACCGGCGAATCCGCACCATGTGCCAGAGCAATCGTCGGGCCTGGTCGGCAGTCAATGTGGGCGAGGGCTCGATCACGAATCCACCTCCAGCGTCGATAAATCGCCTTCGGGCAAGTTCAGCTCGCGCGCTTTCAATAGCCGCCGCATGATCTTTCCGCTGCGCGTCCTGGGTAGCTCATTCACGAAGGCGATTTCTTTGGGTGCCACGGCCGGGCCAAGCCGGCGACGCGCGAAGCCCAGCAACTCCAGTCGCAGCTGATCGCTCGGCGAATAACCGGCTTTGGTCACCACGCAGGCCTTGACCAACTCGCCGATCACCGGATCCGGTTTACCGATCACCGCAGCCTCGGCAACAGCCGCATGTTCCATCAACGCACTTTCCACTTCGAACGGACCGACCATGTGCCCGCTCGTTTTGATAATGTCGTCGCCGCGGCCGACGAACCAGAAATAGCCGTCCGCGTCACATCTCGCCAGATCGCCGCTCAAATACCAGCCGTCCGCAAAACATTTGTTATAGCGTTCGTCATCATGAAAATATTGGCGGAACATCGAGGGCCAACCCGGTCGCAGCGCCAATTCTCCCGGGACATCGGGTTCAGTCACTGCGACGATTCGTTCACCCGATCGTTTCACGATGGCGGCCTCGATCCCCGGCAGCGGCTTGCCCATCGAGCCGGGCCGGATCTCCAGCGCGCGGAAATTGGCGATCATGATGCCGCCGGTTTCGGTCTGCCACCAATTGTCATGGATGGGCAAACCCAGTGCCGAGCGACCCCAGATAACCGCCTCCGGGTTGAGCGGTTCACCGACGCTCAACACCAGTCGCAACGCGCTCAAGTCGAATTCACGGCAAGGAACTCCGGGAATTCGCATCAATCGGCGAATGGCCGTCGGTGCCGTGTACCAAACTGTAATCTTCTGGTCTTGCAGGAGACGATACCAGCGGGTCGCATCAAAATCCGCTTCATCGACGATGGTGGTGATACCGTGCAATAGTGGCGAAAAGATGCCATAAGACGTGCCGGTGACCCAACCGGGGTCGGCCGTGCACCAGAATTTGTCCTGGGGATGAAAATCCAGCACATATTTGCCAGTGACATAATGCATCAACGCGGCCTGGTGAACGTGAAGGGCACCCTTGGGCATGCCGGTCGTTCCGCTCGTGAAATGCAGCAACGCCGGATCTTCCGGCGAAGTCGCGGGAATTATAAACGAGTCGGAAGCCTGATCCATCGTGCGGGACCAGGATCGAACATCGGGGCTTTCATCCGAATCCGCATCGACCAGCAAAACGTGTTGCAGCTTCGGAACCTGATCGCGAATGGCCGCGATTTTTTTGGCGTATTGCTCGCGCGTCGTGATGAGAACGCGGGCCTCGCCGCGCCGCAACCGCTGCAGCGTCGGCTCGGGTCCGAATTGAGAAAACAACGGGCAAAAAACCGATCGGCATTTCACCGTCCCCAGGGCAGCAATGTAAAGTTCGGGAATGCGGCCGAGCAAGGTAAATACATGGTCTCCCTGGCTCACGCCCAGCATCCCCAGGACATTGGCGAATCGAGCGCTGTTGCCGGACAGTTCAGCGAAGGTAATATCCCGCGGCGGGCCCTCGCGTTGCACGAATCGAAGGGCCACGTGATCGCCCCGGCTCAGGACGTGCCGATCGACGGCTTCATGCGCCAAGTTCAACCCGCGACCGCCCGGCAAGCCTGACAGTTCTTGCCGGACAACGTTCCAGTCGAACTCGGATCGGGCCCGCGCGTAATCGCTGAGGTTGGGCGGGAACCCGGATGGAGATTGCGAGTTCGGAGTCAATTGCTCGGTCATGCTGGAGACTTTCAAGCCGGCGTCGTCCGGGTCCGCAGCGGGGCGACCGTTGCGGACAAATGTCGCGCGACGCCAGGGAGTGAGTCCGGGTTCAGGGAAATGGAATCGATACCCGCCTCAGCCAGCCATCGCGCCATTTCCGGGTAGTTGCTCGGTGCTTCGCCACAAATCCCGACGCGGCGGCCACAACGGTGGGCCACATCGATCACTTGTTCAATCATTCGCTTCACACCGGGATCGCGTTCGTCGAACACATGCGACAACAGCTCCGAGTCGCGATCCACACCCAGTGTCAATTGGGTCAGATCATTGGAGCCGATCGAGAATCCGTCAAAAAGCTGACTGAATTCATCGGCCAGGATCACGTTGTTGGGAATCTCGCACATCACCCAGACTTCGAGATTGTCTTGACCGCGCACCAGGCCATTCTTCTGCATTTCGTCGAGCACGCGCTGGCCTTCCTGAATCGTCCGGCAAAAGGGAATCATCACTTTGAGATTGACCAATCCCATCTCGTGACGCACCTTGCGAATCGCCTTGCATTCCAGGGCAAACGCCTCACGATAGCGCTCGTCGTAATAACGGGAGGCGCCGCGAAACCCGATCATGGGGTTCGCTTCAGGGGCCTCAAATGATTCACCGCCGAGCAACCGTGCATATTCATTGGTCTTGAAATCGGAGAAGCGGGCGATCACCGGGCGCGGGTAAAACGCGGCGGCGATTTGGCTGATTCCCAAAGCCAGTTGTTCGACGAAAAACCCGCTGGGACTAACGGAATGCCTGGTCTTTTTCAGGATTTCGCCGCGAGTTTCCGGATCGGCGACGCGCTCCGGGTGACAAAGGGCCATCGGGTGGATCCCGATCCAGTTAGTGATCAGGAATTCGATCCGCAGCAGCCCCACACCGGCGGAAGGGAGCGCTGCCAGGTGAAACGCGCGCTCGGGACCCGCCAGATTCAGCATCAAAGGGACGGTCGGTTTGGGAATCGAGGAAATCGAAAGTTGCTCGCGCGTGAAATCCACGCGGCCTTCGTAAACTCGCCCTTCATCTCCCTCGGCGCAGGACACCGTCACTGCCTGGCCTTCCTGTAGACTCGTCGTGGCGTTGCCGGTACCGACCACACAAGGAACTCCAATCTCGCGGGAAACGATCGCGGCATGGCAGGTTCGCCCGCCATGGTCGGTGACCACAGCGGAGGCCTTGCGCAGGACGGGCTCCCAGTCGGGGTCGGTCATTTCCGCCACGAGGACTTCGCCGGGCTGGAAGCTGGCTAATTCAGCCGCACTATGAATGACCCTTACGGAACCAAAGCCGATTTGATTGCCGACACTTTTCCCGCGCACCAATACCTTGCCCTTGCCGCGCATTTTGAAAAGACAGACCGCAGGTGCACCAGCCTGCGAGTGCACAGTCTCCGGCCGCGCCTGCAGGATGAACAATTTCCCGCTGGCGCCGTCGCGAGCCCATTCCAGGTCCATGGGGACAGGCTGGCCGGACTTTTGGGAGTAGTGCTGTTCGATGGCGATCGCCCACCGAGCCAGCTGCAATATTTCGTCGTCGCTGAGTACAAGGCGTTGTCGGTCCTCGAGCGGCACACGAACTTCTTTTACCGATCTTGTCGCTCCGTCGGCGTAGATCAGTTTGACGCGCTTGTCCCCCTGATCGCGACGGATAATCGAAGGAAACCCTGCCATTGCCGTCGGCTTATGGACCCAGAATTCATCCGGATTGACGCGCCCCTGGACGACGGTCTCACCCAGCCCCCAGGATCCGTTGATCACGACGACGTCGCGAAAGCCGCTCTCCGTGTCCAGTGTGAACATCACTCCGGCGCTGCCCAAATCGCTGCGAACCATGCGCTGCACGCCCACCGACAGGCTGACATCCCGATGTGAGATATGGTGCTCATTTCGATAGACAATCGCACGATCCGTGAACAGCGAGGCCATGCAGGCGCGCACGGCCTCGATGAGCGGCGCTTCACCATGCACATTCAGATAAGTCTCCTGCTGTCCGGCGAAGGACGCCGATGGCAGGTCTTCCGCAGTTGCACTCGACCTGACCGCCACGGCAATGTCAGCGTCAGCCCCGGATCGATGGCAAAGTTCGCGATAGGCCGTCAGCACGGCTTCGACCACGGCCGTGGGCAATGGTGCCGCCGTGATTCGCCGACGAATATCCTGAGCTACCCTCGCCAGTTCACTTGTATCGCTTGCATCCAGCCGGTCGAGGTCGTCGTAAATCGACTTTGATAACCCGGCTTGCTGCAGATGGAGATGAAAGGCCTGCACCGTGACTGCGAATCCGTCGGGAACGCTCACGCCCAGGGCATCAAGGTTCTGCACCAACTCTCCCAACGAGGCGTTTTTCCCCCCGACGCGCGGGAGGTCGCCCAACGACAAGTCCGCAAATGCGATCGCAAGCGGTTCGGTGCCGCCGACGATGCGTTGAGCCGTCGGTTGCGATGTCGCCAACGGTTGGTTCATCTCGCGCTCCTGTGGCATGAACACTCTGGATCCATTGACCCAAAAAACGTGGATCGCCTGGCACGACATGCCGCCGAGTGAAATCCTGGCGAAGGCGATGGGGCCGATCAGCAGGGCACAGGTCGGGGGCAATTTCCGTGCCAAGTCAAATTCGCGCGGTTCTGCGGCCGTTGGCCGCTTGAGGAGAGAAACGCAACGTCAATTTACGAACGCCGCGCGCCAATTCGCACACTGGGCTTGAATCGCCGGGTTTCGCCATTGGCGCACACTTCCTTTTTCTTCCCACTACCGGCGCGTCGCGGGAGAGGGGCCGGGGGTGAAGGGGATTTATTTGTTGTCACGCGCGGAAGGTGCCACTGTCGGGTTGGCTGACGCGCCGGCCGTTTCCATTGCCGATAGCCCTCTTCGCATCGACCAGACGCGGCAAGTCAGTCAGCTTCCCATCGGTGCATGCCCGATGGTGAGTCAGAATTGAGGATATGTTGAGGGTCTGGCCGTTGTAGCTTGCCAGTCTTCGTCCCTCTGACACAGGGCCAGCCGGTGGCACGGGAATGAAAGAATCCCCGGGCGTCGATATCGTTTGCCAGGACGTAAAATCCGTTGGCGGTGCTGCAAATGCTGTGTCCCCGGGGTCCCTGTGTCCCCGGGGTCCGGCGCGAGGCCCGATGGGCACGCGGTTAAACGAGCGAACCGGCGCTGTCAGTAAATGCTGTGTCCCCAGGTAACAGTGCCATTGCGCCGCGAAGCCGTCTATGTCCCGCTGGGAAGTACGGCGTTGTGATAGACTTCCTGCACGTCGTCGCATTCATTCAGCATGGCGATAAACTTCTCGAACATCGGAACGTCGTCCGCGGTAAGGTTCATCGAGGTCTGGGGCAAAAAGGTGATTTCCTGAACTTCCAGCTCAATCCCCGGGAAATGCTCCAGCAGCGCCTGTTTGGCCTTGAAGAAATCGGCGGCGGGTGCGAACAGGGTCAATCGTCCCTCATTGTTCTCGATGTCATCCACATCGACGTCGGCGCCCAGCATCGCATCCAGCACCATTTCGACGTTATCGCTTCGAAAGGAAAAAACCGCCATGTAATCAAACAGCCGGGCCACCGAACCGGGACTCCCGAGTTTTGAGTCGGTTTTTGCGAAACAGGTGCGGATGTCGCTGATCGTGCGTTGATTGTTGTCGGTCAGGCAATCGACGATCACATAACAACCGCCCGGTCCAAATCCCTCGTAGCGGGCCGCAACAAAATCCTCGCCGCCCACCCCGGCGGCCTTCTCGATGGCCTTTTCAATCACATGGGAGGGGACCTGTTCGCGTTTGGCTTTTTCGACCAGGCTGCGCAACAGGGGATTGGATTCGGGGTCGGCGACACCATTTTTGGCGGCCACGTACAATTGCTTGCCGTACTTCGAATACAGCTTCGACTTCTGGCCAGCAGTTTTGAAAATCGACGCTTTCCGGTTCTCGAAACTTCTGCCCATGACAAATGAATGCCTCGCGGGGGACTGGATAGGGTGCTGAACGGGCGGGCGACACAAGATTGCCCGAATCCGATTCTAACCGCCAATGAGGCCCTTGGAAAATGGCTGATATACCAGTATAGCAGCCCCTGTAGCAGGAACACTCCGTTTGCCTGCTGCGATGGCACAAGGCGCAAGGGGACAACTTCTGATGATCTGCGTTGCACGACGCCATCCGCGATGACGGAGAGAAGCAGCGCGAGGATCGGCAAGCCAATTCAACGCATCAGACCTTTCCGCGGCGAGATCGCAACGAGGACGCGGAATCCGCCGCAAACCCAAGGCAAGAGGTGCATCGGAATCATTCCCGTTGTTGCAAAAGAAAAAATGTCTCGTCCGGCGACTTCGGCGGATTTCGTCGATCCCGGCCAACTACCGAACTCAGGGCGTTCAGTCAGCCCTTGTTTTCGGAAAATTTTTTTAAAAAGATCGAGTCTGCCAGGAACGGCAGCAATTCGGTGGGAAAGTACACCCGAGAGGATTCGAACCTCTAACCCTCGGTTCCGAAGACCATTTTACCCCAAATCTGGCTTTGACAACGCTGACCAAATCACCGTTTTCCCGAGGAAAAAACTTGCACCTTCCTTTTACCTGAAGTCTTCCAGATCACGATTTCGCTCATTAGTGGGGGGATTAGTGGGGGGACTGTTAGCAGGTATCCGTTTCAATCCTTCGGGTGCTTAGGATAACGTGCGGTAGGCGGCTAGCCTCACCGGATCGATCAGTACAAGAGCGAGCCGGGAAACATCGCCACAAGTTGCACCGCACGACGCGAGAACTCTTATTCACGGCCTGACGAGCCCGTAAAGAAACGGCCCTCTCTCATTCTCTAATGCCGCTGGCATTCTGCCTTCGGCCCACCTGTCCGCACCCCATACCGGCGATTTGAAGTTTCCCAGAGTTGGTAGACAGTGGGTCACCTTATGTCAGAATGAGCTGACAGGAACGGAGACTTTGATGGAACGTCGAAGATTCAGCCGGGGGTACAAGCTGGCGGCTGTCAAGAAAAGTGCTGGAGCAGGGCCTTTCGTATTGTGAAGTCGCCCTGGATTTGGGTGCTCGCGACCTATCAGGCACTCACTGCGATGGATGCGTCTATTCGACCGATGCCCTCATGACTCCACGCCCGATCATCGAATCCTTTTTGGGTCGCTGGGACATTGAAGTGACGTTTGCAGAAATGCAAGCGCATTGGGACTGGTAAAGTCGCGTGGCCGTTGTCGCCTGACGGTCTTGCGGGGCGAGCCGAGCTTGTTCCGCTCATATTCCCTGATTGCCTATTGGTTCGTGCATCCGCCTCCCGGGAAAAAGTGCGAAATTCATGTTCTGTGGCTGGCAAAAAACCAGCACCACCTCTTCCGATACGCTGGTTGTGGTCCGATACAACCAAGGGCGACACCAGCTTTCAACGAGCCGGGAAAAGCGCGCGGAAAAACCATCGATGGGTGCATAGGACGCCATAATGAGGCTGATTACCCCTGCCACTTTACAGCAAAAGTCAAGCTACACGTTTTCGGGGCTTTCCAATGAATGCTAAACAACCTTTTACCAAATACCAAGTGTCCACAACAGCTTAGGAAGTCGTGCTATTGGGGAAGCCCTCCCCCTAATGTGGTTTGCACAGAGTCGATTGACACCCAAACGTAATGATTCTAAAATCGCTACGAATTCGGGACACAGTCAACTTCGGCAAGTTCTCGGATATTCCCCATCTCCCTATTCAAATCTATCCGGGTCAAGGTTTGGGCAGCCGGGACGTTACTTCCCATTGATTACCTTCATATTTTTGGGCCATCGGATGCGATTGAGACTTGGGATGTTTTCGCGGTTCGAGCTTTCTTTAAACCTTTTTTCGACCGGAGGCCTCGCTATGTGGAAAAGTATTACACACTGCTTGATCGGCGCATTGCTCTTTGCTATTCCTGGCATAATGCCCATATCAGCAACGACCGGTGGAGTTGACTGCGATACTAGCAAACTACACCTCTACCCCTGCAGTGAATCCATAACTGGTTGTTCAATAGGCCAGATCAATAAATGTCATAGTCTAGCACTTCTTGACGATTTATGCGATGAACAAGGGGGAGGGGAGGAGTGTAGTAACGAGATGTCCGATCCTGATTGCACGGGCCACAACGCAGACGAGCTTGATGACTCAATCATATGCAAAGAGAAAATTGGGGGGTGACCGTCGGCGGGGTGACGGAATAAAGACCATAATCGGTCTTAGTAACTTTCGCCCAAGATTCTAATCTGAAATCCCCAACGACCTTAATATTCTCCCCAAAAGATTTTGCTTGCCAGAGATAGTCGAAGGAATTGTAGGGGAACGCCGGGCTTCCCGCGTTCCCATTTGTAACATGAGCGTTTTGCGCAGCGTGCAGTTCGCGTCGGCGCCGGGTTATCAACCTTCGAAATGAAGGGCGGAGATTCTAGCCGCTTGTTTATTGAAGAAATGTGACCGCCAGTTTTCGGCGGAGACAATTTGACGAAAGCTATATCAGCTTACACACGGTAAAATCCCTCTGCTATTGTGTGCAGTAGCGTGTTACGACGCCGTCGGCGGTCACGAGGCTATGGCTATAGTTCGGAATCCAAAGAGCGGCCGCCAGCGATGATACAGGTCGCCCACACAGAGGTACTCATCTCAGTGTGCAACCTAAAGGAATATAAAGGAATACTTTACCGGCTTGCCGGTGGCTTAGCCGGCGCTCTGTTGCCCCGCCCGCAAGGCATGATTCGCCACATCGACCTCTTCTTGAAATACTTAGACGCACAGCGATAATAACTTTGCCGCCTCAGATACGTCCTTTTAATCGAGGACTTCCCCGAGCACAATACAAGTGAAGTTAGGTGGATATCCCCATGGCGTTGAACGTACCGCCAGTTATGTTGGGTGCTGTGCTATGGCTGCTGATATACAGTGAATCTAGTACTTGGTTTCGATTAGCGCTCCCTTCCTACCAAGAGGTATTAGAGTCAAAGCCAGCCCCTACGTTGAAGATTTTGCATGAAGAGTCATCTGTCGACCCAAAGGCACTTCTCCATGAGTTGGCGGAGAAGTATTCTCCTCCAAAACAACGCTCGGTCCGAGTCAATTACGTCTTCGAATGGGACCTCAAATTCCCTAATGGTGGCAAGCGCGACCTCCCCCCAGGCCCGTATCAAAAATACGTCGAGTTTGAACTGTATTCTAATGGTTCTTTGATTGAAAACTCGTGGATAAAATTGGACGCCCTCGAACCAGACCATGCACGGCCTTCAATAGAGATTCAATTTGATGGTAAGTCCATGCTTTACTTAGCTCGCAGCGAAGATGAGAACAATCTCGCTCCCCAGTTGATTTACTTTCCTCGTCCGACCTTGGCGGAATCACGAGGCAATCGAGGAGATGGTTTCTTAGGCGCGCTTGGAATGACGGCAACATACAATAATCAACTCTGGTCGGTATGGGATATTGCAAAAAGCGGCAGGGTTACAATTGTTGATCCTGACAGGCCAACCGTTGTATTAGTCTCTAAGGGGGACTTCGGGCAGATTGAAATAGAAATGGTGCGCCAGTCGGGTGCGCTTTCGTCAATAAGCATTTCCTCTACTCGTCCTGAGCACTGGTGGCACGGAACAACATTGGACGGTGCCCGCAAGTCGAGGGTGACACAACGGTTTTTCGACTTTAGTTTCGTGCCCGTTTCCGATACCAATCTTTTGGGTGTGGAGTCCTGGAGCGCAGTTCAAGAACATGCTGCTGCCAATGGTAGAAAGCACATTGTTACTGGAAATGTCCGTATAATCAGCTATATCGGAATCGCCGCAGATACGGCACCCGACCTAACGGAGCCACTACGGTTTAGGAACGCAATCCCCAATGGAACTCAAGTTACCGTAGTAGATGTTCCCATTGAATATGAGTTTCGAGACGCAAGGCTGCATATACCAGATAATTCGGCAATCCAAGATAGGCTTTCACGTACTGTACTGGAGCCAGTTATTGACTCTCAAGTAGATACGTTGCGGTTGGCCGCTATGATATGCGTCGGTGTTCTGGTTATATCGATTCATGCCTATTTCGCGTTGAAAGCCTCATCCAAATGAAGAAGTTAGCCTGCAGATTTTTGCATCGGACGCAAACATGATCCCAGCGATGATCGTAGGAATGATTGTCTTTGTCGCGCCACAGGGAATGTTCCGGACGAATAAGGTGTTAAGTCCTCCGCTCCAAGACTGGCCGCAAGTTGAGGCGCCAGGGCTTTGCGGTGTATATTCACTTTTCGCGGTATCCAGCGCTTTAGGAAATAAGACGGAGTTGGATTCGTGGGTCAAGCCGGAATACTTTAGTGAATCGTGGGGGAGTTCCACGTTTGATTTAGTACGAGCAGCGGAAGATCATGGCTTACACGCCACGCCATTGTCATCAATGACAGCATCGGATATCGGCCGCTTGCGATCGCCCGGGCTTTTGCATATTCGGGCACGAGGGGCTTTGGATGTTTTTTCGCATTGGGTGGCTTTTCTCGGCACGACACCAAACGGAGAGTTTCGAATCCTCGATCCTGAAACAGGCCCGGATTTAATTGATGTTTCAGAGTTATCCGCAAGATTCGATGGAAATGCCATTGTGATTACTTCCGGTGAATCTGATATGAATACGGCCATGTATCGGGTCCGGATTGGTTGGTTAACAAGGATCGTGGCAGGCGGACTTTCATTCATGATGGGAGTCCTGTTCGTTAGTTGGCTTGGTAAAACAGCAAGTACGAGAGTGCTTATTTTCGTGTTTGCCTCTGTTTTGACAGCTATCGCGATTACATACCACCAATTTGGAAGCGGCCTTTTCTCGGATCGGGTGGGGTTGGCTTCGCGACTGGCCTTATATTCCACCATGACATTTGATGAAGTGTCGAGCGACTATGTGCGACAAATTGTGTCGGGCGAGACTGATGGAATACTAATAGATGCCCGGTTGAAGACAGACTACGTGGCGGGGACAATACCGGGGGCGATCGGCATGCCGCTGCAGATTAGTCTAAGTGACGAACGTCAACTTGTTAAACAAATTAGTACGGCGTCTGAAGTCATTGTGTTTTGTCAAAGCGCTAGCTGCTCTTGGGCGGAGATTGTTGCCCGCCGTCTCGCCGCAAGTGGAGTAGGGAATATACGAGTATTTCGGGAGGGTTTTGAGGGATGGAAAAAGATCAAGGCGAGCGAAAAAAAATAACTGCGCGGACTCTTTTTGGGACGGGCGGTATCCGCGCCATTGCGGGAGCAATGCTTGTCATTTCAGGCGCGGCCCATCTTGAACATCCACATCTGTTTTTACGGGACGTTTTGCAATATCGGTTAATAGGGGGCGACCTTGCCGTTTGGGCATCTGCAATAATTCCGTTCATCGAAATAGGCGTGGCTGCCCTTCTTTTTTCTACAGTTCGAGGGCGGGTGGCATTGGGATCGGCTGCAATTCTATTTGCAGTATTTTTTGTTGCCCAATGGTCTGCGTGGTTACGCGGGCTTTCAATTGATTGTGGGTGCTTTGGTGCCTATGGACGAAGCGCAATTGGTTTTCCTAGCCTGTCGATGATATCAATTTTATTGGCAGTTGTAATGTTGGCGTTTTACATCAGAAAAGACGACAGTGTCGCGGCGCGTAATGCGGAGGTTATTCCATGATTAGTCCTTCCCCTAGATATTACGTTTTTTTGTGCCCTCACGGTGTATTGATGGGAACCAAGAAGTGTGGGTTTGGGCGAGGGAACCTCCGGTCAGTATCCTTGTTTTGCTCTAAGGCATGGGTACGTGTTTGTCACCTTGCAATCATCTTTCTTGTTACTTGGGCTGCCGACATCCCTCGGTTAAAGGGACAGGACGCCTGGGAAAAAGTGCGATTTGACTCCGTCGCAGCTCTGATCATTCATCGTCCGGATCAAATTGCGGATCTTTTTATGGAGGTATTTGATTCCGCAGCAAGTCAGGAGTGTGTTGACTTGGTGTCAAACGATCCGCATATATTGATGACGGACGCTGAATATGATCTTCTATTGAAACAACTTCGGGAAGGGATTTTATCGTTTCGGAAGGTCGGTCGCGTAACGATTTTTATTACCAATGCTGATAACGAATCCAGGTATTGCGGCATATTCGAGTTTACTAACGAAGAGAACACTTTGGAGTTCGAAAGAATATTGGCGTCGGTCGCAGGTCCCCGCCGGAAGCCGAGCAGTTCCAGCGAAAAGGAAGCACAAGATCTTTTGGCTGAGCAAGTGCCGGCAGAAAAGACTAGTGGGTCGCAGAACGATTTGGCTTTGCAGCTACTTCGGAGCTGGATCTATTCATTAAGTCCAAAAGACGTTCGTCGTGAAGGAAAATGTTTGATCGTATCCAATTCCTCTGGGCTGGTTGATTGGGTCGTGCAGAAACTCGAAGGAAGCACATCCGAACAACTTGAAGCCTCAATTTTGAGCCGCAGGCGGTTTCAGCGTGCGCGGACTACAGGATCTGGCAAAAAAGAGTATCTTGCCACGGCCTACTTCGTGCCAGGATTCATATTGCCTGCCCTTGATGATAAAAAATATAACCCTGAGTACTTGGAAACGTTAGGTTATGACGAGTTGGTGGGTGCTTGGTGCGAGTTAAGGATCGGTAATACGTCGAGCGACGTTCATGGTCGCCAGCTGGAGTTCACCGTTTCAGTTCCACATACTGAGCCGCCGCTTGGAATTACCGAGTACTGGCAGTGTTCCACTCCCATCGAGACAGTCCCGGATGTTAGACAGTTGTTTACGCGCACCGAAGCTAAGCCAAGGTATGTCCGTATCGAAAGCGGGCAACGGCAAGAAATGCTCAAAGCAATGGAACAAGCCTATTCAGCCAATGACAGGTCTGCCGAGTACCACGAAATACTCAAGAACGCTTCTAGA
>WPCK01223987.1_pt1 | contig 84784 bp, 55 predicted proteins | sample 5399851 | NCBI WGS metagenome assembly WPCK01 (sample SAMN12869471, study PRJNA574797) | sludge metagenome | isolation source: wastewater treatment of pH11 | place: China:Beijing | collected 2019-05-20 | reverse complement strand
CGAGGCCGCGGCCCCCGCAGCTGCAGGCCCGGCTGCCGCCAAGTATCAGCAGGTCTTTGGACAGTTCAAGGAGATTCTCAAGCAGGTCCGCGAGATCGGCAATGAGTATTCCATTGCCGAGGATCAGGACCTGGAGGACTTGCGATCGAAATGGAACGCCAAGATCGACGAAGGGAATCGATTGATGCCGGAGCTTCGTGCGGCGGCCCTGGCCGCCTACCTCGAGAGCCCGGAATCGGATCGCGAGTTGGCCCGACTCCTGCAGCAAATGGTGGCAGACGATGTGAAGAAGGACAGCTACGAATCGGCTAAGGACCTCGGTCGGCAACTGATGGAGGCCGGCAGCAATGACCCGGAACTGAAGAATGTCCTGGGTATCGCCGCCTTTGCATCCAATGACTTCGACCTGGCGGATAAGTATCTGAAGGAAGCGGAGCAGGATGGCAGTCTCTCGCAACAGGGACAGACTTTTCTTTCAAGCCTCGATCAGGAGAAGGAACTTTGGAAGAGTGAATTGGCCTTGCGCGAGGCCGAGTCCAAGGCCGACGATTTGCCGCGCGTGAAACTGGAGACCACCGCGGGCGACATCATAGTGGAACTCTTTGAAAACGAAGCCCCGGAAACGGTTGGCAACTTCATCAGCCTCGTGGAAAAGGGATTCTACGATGATCTGGTTTTCCATCGCGTATTGACCGGCTTCATGGCCCAGGCGGGTTGCCCCAAGGGAGACGGCACGGGTGGACCAGGGTACGCCATTTATTGCGAGTGCGAGAAAGACAATCACCGCAACCACTTCGCGGGGAGCCTGAGCATGGCCAAAGAGGCCGCGAAAGACACGGGCGGATCGCAGTTCTATATTACGTTTGTTCCCACCACGCACCTCGATGGCAAACACACCGTTTTCGGCAGAGTGATCGAAGGGATGGACATCCTTCCCAAGATCCAGCGGGTCGACCCCGAGAATCCTGGCGAGGCCAAGGAACGCACGAAGATTTTAAAGGCCACGGTGCTCCGCAAGCGGGATCACGAGTACCTGCCCAACAAGGTCAAGTAGCCGGCTGCGGGGCAGGAGCCGACCGGCTGCCCCTGGCCAAAGGGCTCGGGTTCACCTGCGGGTGCCCACCTCCCCTGGCCTCGTTTCCACACCCCAACATCGGGTACGAATCCAGGGCGAACCCAGGTATCGCGTTCCTTCACCGAAGAGACTTTCAAGTGACAAATAAATGTCACATGACCGCGTGTGCAGATCGGGCCCGAGCGCCCGGACGGGTGGGACTGTACGACCCGGCCTGGGAGAAGGACAGTTGCGGCGTAGGGTTCGTGGCCCATATCAAGGGTCAGCCCAGTCACCAGATCCTGCTCGATGCCAACGAGATGCTCTGTCGCATGGACCACCGCGGCGCGTGTGGCAGCGAGACGAATACGGGAGACGGGGCAGGCATGCTGACGGCCTTGCCTCACCCCTTCTTTTCCGAAATGGCCAGGGGAGAATTCTCGGCTTCCGAACTCCCCCCCGGTCAGCTGGCCGTCGGAAATTTTTTTCTCCCCATGGATCGGGGTGAACGACAGCAATGCCTGGCGGAACTGGAGCAGATCGTCCGGTCCCAAGGGCAGCGGTGGATTGGCTGGCGGCCGATGGATATCGATCTGGAGGGAGCGAACCTGGGGACGACGGCCCGCGTGGCGGTCCCCTTCTTCGCCCAGATCTTTGTCTCCGCGGCGTCTGGGATCTCGGCCGATACGTTCGAACGTCAGTTGTTTCTGATTCGCAAGCAGGCATCGCATCGGCTCTGCAATCATCCGGGGATGCGGCACGGCTGGATGTTTTACGCCTGCAGTCTCTCGTCCCGCGTCATCGTCTATAAAGGGATGCTCACCTCCTGGCAGTTGTTGCGGTTCTTCGGTGACCTTCGCCAGCCTTCCTACCAGTCGCACCTGGCCATGGTGCATTCGCGATTCTCCACCAACACGTTTCCGTCGTGGAGTCGCGCGCAGCCGAACCGATGGATGTGCCACAACGGCGAAATCAACACCTTGCGGGGAAATGCCAACTGGATGCGTGCCCGTGAAGGTTCGGTGCGGAGCGACCAGTTTGGCACGGAGTTGGCCAAGAGCCTGCCGGTCCTGGAGCCCGATGTCTCCGATTCTGGAGCCTTCGACAATGTGCTCGAATTCCTGCTGATGGGTGGCCGATCCCTGCCCGAAGCCGTCATGATGATGATCCCCGAGGCCTGGCAGAAGCAAGACGCGATGCCGGCGGCCAAACGGGCCTTCTACGAATTCCATTCTTGCGTGATGGAGCCCTGGGACGGTCCCGCCTCCATCGCCTTCACCGATGGCCGCTCGATCGGCGCGGTACTCGATCGCAATGGCTTGCGGCCCAGCCGCTATTACCTGACGCACGACGATCGGGTCATCATGGCCAGCGAAGTGGGAGTCCTCACGATCCCCCCCGAGCAGATTCGGGAGAAAGGCCGCCTGCAGTCGGGATGCATGTTCCTGGTCGATTTCGAACAGGGGCGGGTCGTCCCGGACGACGAAATCAAACACGACCTGGCCGGTCGTCGACCCTATGCCGAGTGGCTCCGCCGCGCCCCGATTCGCATGGACGACCTGGGTGTCGAGGCGCATTCGCCCGAGCCGATCGCCCCCAACCTGTTGGCTCGCATGCAGGCCTTTGGCTACACCGTCGAAACCGGGCACTTCCTGCTGCTTCCCCTGATCCGCGAACGACGAGACCCGCTGGGGTCCATGGGCAATGACGCCGCCTTGGCCTGCCTTTCGGACCAGCCTCGTTTGCCCTACGACTATTTTCGTCAGCTCTTCGCCCAGATCACGAATCCCGCCATCGATTCGATCCGCGAGGAGATCGTGATGTCGCTGGCGTGCTACATCGGGCCGGAAGGGAACTTGCTGGATCCACAAGAGTCGGACTGCCGGCGGCTCCTCATGCCGCATCCGATTCTCACGAATTCGGAACTCGAGGCACTACGGCGGCTGGATCGACACGGATGGCGGACCCGGGTCATCGATATGACCTTTCCCCTGGCGGAGGGAGAAGTGGGCCTGGCACGGGGGCTCGCACGTATCTGCCAGGAATCGGAGCAGGCCCTCGATGAAGGGTTCAGCCTGATCCTCCTGTCCGACCGGGCGGTGGCGGCAGACCGCGTCCCGATCAGTACCCTGCTGGCCTGCGGCGCGGTTCACCATCATCTGGTGAGGCAGGCCAAACGCACCCGCATCGGACTTGTGCTGGAGACAGGCGAGGCCAGAGAAGTCCACCACCACTGCCTGCTGATCGGCTATGGGGCGGACGCCATCAATCCGTACCTGGCATTCGAGGCCCTTTGGCAGGCTCGCCGTCAAAACCTGGTGGATGCCCGTGACTTCCCCACGGAGGAGAGCGTCGTGCAGGCCTACCGCGACGGGATCGCCAAGGGGATCCTCAAGGTCATGGCCAAGATGGGTATTTCCACGCTGCAAAGTTACAAGGGGGCCCAGATCTTTGAAGCCGTGGGACTTCGCGACGAAGTGATCGAGCGCTGTTTTGCGGGGACGGCCAGCCGGATTCAAGGAGTCGGACTGTCGATCCTTGCCCAGGAGGCGATACGCCGACATGCCGTGGGATTTCCCACGTCGCGCGACGGACGGCTCCCCATACTGCCCAATCCCGGCGAGTTCCATTGGCGTCCCGAGGGGGAGCTGCACACCTGGGATCCTCAGACCATCTTCGAACTGCAGCAGGCCGCGCGCGAGAACAGCCCCACCGCCTATCGGCGTTTCTCGAACCTCCTGGCAACTGGCGATCGACGCCGCTGCACCTTGCGAGGTCTTCTCGACTTCCGGACCACTCACGAGATCCCACTCGACGAAGTCGAACCCGCCCAGGAAATCGTCAAGCGGTTCTGCACCGGCGCTATGAGCTTCGGTTCGATTTCCGCTGAAGCCCACGAGACGCTCGCTGTCGCCATGAACCGGATCGGTGGCAAGAGCAACACGGGAGAAGGGGGCGAAGACTCGGCCCGTTTTGCCCCCCTGCCGAACGGCGACTCCAAACGCTCGGCCATCAAGCAAGTGGCCTCCGGCCGATTCGGGGTGACGATCCACTACCTGACGAATGCCGACGAACTGCAGATCAAGATCGCGCAGGGGGCCAAACCGGGCGAAGGAGGAGAATTGCCGGGCCGAAAAGTCGACGAGAACATCGCCCGCATCCGCTACTCCACGCCCGGAGTGGGATTGATCAGTCCCCCTCCACACCACGACATCTATAGCATCGAAGACCTGAAGCAGCTGATCTATGACCTGAAGAACGCCAATCCCAAGGCCCGCATCAGTGTCAAGCTGGTGTCCGAGGTCGGTGTGGGCACCGTGGCCTCAGGAGTCGCCAAGGGGTTTGCCGACCACATCGTCATTGCCGGAGATACGGGGGGGACCGGCGCGTCGCCACTCACCAGCATCAAGCATGCCGGACTTCCTTGGGAGCTGGGACTGGCCGAAACCCACCAGACGCTGGTGCTCAATGACCTGCGCAGCCGGGTCGTGGTACAAGTCGACGGCGGGATTAAAACGGGACGCGACGTGGTCATCGCCGCCATGCTGGGTGCCGAAGAGATGGGATTCGCCACGGCGCCTCTCGTGACCCTCGGCTGCATCATGATGCGGAAGTGCCACCTCAACACGTGTCCGGTCGGCATCGCCACGCAAGACCCGGACTTGCGCCGGAAGTTTCGCGGCCAACCCGAGCATGTCATCAACTACCTTTTCCTGGTGGCCGAGGAAGTCCGAGAGATCATGGCCAGGCTGGGGATGCGGTATTTTCGGGAGCTGATCGGTCGTTGCGATCTGCTGGAAACCTCACACGCCGTGGCCCACTGGAAGACAGACGGCCTGGACCTGTCCGCCGTGCTGACCCCCGCCGCAAAGCGAGATCCGCACGTCGGTGTTTACTGTACTCAGAAACAGAACCACCAGCTGCACTGGGCGCTCGACAATAAGCTGCTGGAACTGGCTCGTCCCGCAATCGAGTCTGGCAAGCCGGTTCGGCACGCATTGCCGGTCTACAATCGCAATCGCGCGGTCGGAACGATGCTCAGTCACTTCGTGACCAAGCGCTACGGCGAAGCAGGTTTGCCCCAGGGGACGATCCATTTTGCGTTCACCGGGCAGGCGGGGCAGAGTTTCGGCGCGTTTCTGGCACAGGGAGTCACTCTGGAACTGGAGGGGGATGCCAACGACTACGTGGGAAAAGGGCTTTCCGGCGGCTGCCTCATCATCTATCCACCCCGCCAAAGTACGTTCGCGGCCCACGAGAATATCCTGGTCGGCAATGTGGTCCTCTACGGCGCCATTCGCGGCCGTGTGTTCCTCCGCGGCCGCGCGGCAGAACGCTTTTGCGTGCGAAATAGCGGCGCCGACGTGGTGGTCGAGGGGGTCGGTGACCATGCCTGCGAGTACATGACCGGTGGACGTGCCGTCATCCTGGGCCCCACGGGGCTCAACTTCGCCGCCGGCATGTCGGGCGGCATTGCCTACGTTTGGGACCCCCAAGAACAACTGCGACACCGCTGCAATCTGAAATCGGTCGAACTCGAGCGGATGGACGATACCGACGAGGCAGTCGCGATTCGTGATCTGATTGGCGATCACGGGATGGCCACGGGATCGACGCTTGCCGAGATGCTCGTCAAAGGCTGGAGGACGCATCGGCAGGAATTCGTGCGGGTCATGCCGCACGAGTTCCGTGAGGTACTCCGTGCTCGGCGCCTGCCCGAGCGAGAACCAACGGGGCACTGAGCCATGGGCAAGCCCACCGGATTCACCGAGTACCCACGGCAGGCCGTCCCCTACCGCGACCCTTTGGAACGGCAAGGTGACTTTGCCGAGATCTACACCACGCCTTCGCCCGACCATCTGCAACAGCAGGGTGCCCGCTGCATGGACTGCGGCGTTCCGTTCTGCCAGTCCGAACATGGCTGCCCCATCGACAACCTCATTCCGGAATGGAACGACCTGGTCTACGGGGATCGCTGGCAAGCCGCCCTGCACCGCTTGCACAAGACGAACAATTTCCCCGAATTCACTGGACGGACGTGTCCGGCACCCTGTGAGGGCGCATGCGTCCTGGGGATTACCGATCCCCCGGTGACGATCAAGAATATCGAGAACGCCATCATTGACCGCGGGTTTGAGCAAGGTTGGGTCGTGGCGGAGCCGCCCCAGGTGCGTACCGGCAAGAAGGTCTGCGTGGTCGGATCGGGTCCATGCGGTCTGGCCGCCGCCGCACAGCTCAATCGTGCCGGCCACCGTGTCACCGTACTTGAACGGGCCGATCGCATTGGCGGTCTGCTCATGTATGGCATCCCCAATATGAAGCTCGACAAGAAGGTGGTCGATCGGCGTGTCGACTTGCTGCGCGAGGAAGGAATCGAGTTTGTCACCAACACGCACGTGGGTGCACCGGGCCCGCTGCCGACCGGCCATATGACGCGCCTGATGCAGGAAGCCCATCGCGAGATCCGTTTTGTCGACTGGCGGTCCCTAAGACAGGCGTACGATGCCCTGGTCCTGGCCGTGGGCGCCACGCGCCCCCGCGATCTGACGGTGCCGGGGCGGGAACTGGCGGGGATCCACTTTGCCATGGAGTTCTTGACGCGAAATACGAAGAGTCTGCTCGATTCCGGACACCGCGACGCAGCACACCTCTCTGCCCGGGATCGACGGGTCCTGGTGATCGGGGGCGGCGACACGGGCACGGACTGTATTGGTACGGCCCTGCGGCATGGTTGTCGCGGTCTGATCAACTTTGAGTTGTTGGCACGCCCACCCGAGTCGCGTGCCCCTGGCAACCCGTGGCCCACCTGGCCGCGGATCTATCGCGTCGATTACGGCCATCAGGAATCCTCAGCCAGGTTCGGCGAGGACCCCAGGGTCTTTTCCGTGCTCACCAAGGAGTTCCTATCCGACGGCCAGAATCGAGTGAAGGGGGTTCGTACCGTGGACATCGACTGGTCGCAGCCGGCGCCCGGCCAGCCATTCACCGAGGTGCCTGGTTCGGAACGGACTTGGGAGGCCGATTTGATCCTGCTGGCGCTGGGATTTGAAGGGCCCGAGCGGGACGGTGCCGAGGCGTTGGGCCTGGAGCTGGACACCCGGGGCAATATCCGAGCGGACCACGGCAGGTTTGCCACGAGTCAACCTGGCATCTTTGCCGCCGGGGATTGTCGTCGTGGCCAATCCTTGGTGGTTTGGGCCATTCACGAAGGCCGCGGCGTCGCACGGGCCGTGGATGAATACCTCATGGGACAAGGTTCTTTGCCCGCACCCGGCTAACATCGATCCCCATCGCTTGCCGATGGGTTCCTCAGGCTGGCCCCCTACGCCGCGAGCCCGCGCAGCGAACATTCCCCGATCCCCATCGCTTGCCGATGGGGATCAGGGAGGTCGCTCACTCTCATCCCTCCCTCGTGCCCTACCGAGCCCGATCCTTTGATTCTTCCTCGGGCGAGGCGGATTGAATCAGCCGCTCCACCTCGCGCGGAATCAGCTGGTCGACTCGTTCGCGATATGCGGCAAGTTCCCGCTCCACTTCCTGCAGGCGTTTCCTTAGCCGGTCCAGTTCGACTTCCTGCTCGCGAAACCGCACCTGGTGGGCCTGTTTCACCAGATCTTCGATCTTTTTGACTGTGTTCTCGACGTCTGGATGGTCGTCCCCCAATTCCTGACGCTGCTCCTTCAGAGACGTCGCCAATTCGCGGGCTGCCGCCCGGAGCGCCTCTTGCCGTTGCGCCAGGTGTTGTGCCTTGGCCTCTGCGAACCGTTGGCGATCCTGATGGGCTGAATCCATGAGCGCCAGCTGGGGCTGCGACCCTGCCGCTTGGGCGGCTTCCAACTGGCCCTGGGCCCGCGCCAGCTCGTTCAGTGCGGCGGCGTATCCTTCTGCGCGTCGAGCTCCGGAGTCACCACGTGGACCTCGCGGGTGTGCCTGCTCTTCCAATCGCGAGATCAGTTGAGACATCTCCACAACGACTTGGGGCTGCGCTCGTACGATGATCAAATTCGAGCTGGGCATGCATTCGACATGCGACTGCGGGAAGAAACGGTTCAGTATGTCGCTGAGTTCCACGGCCTGTGTGTACTTCAATTCCAAGATGGCCGTGGAGGAGTTTTCCTCCGCTGGTTGCGTGCCAGGCAGACTTCCCTCCAGAGACGCGGCCGGCGCGTCGGGAGCAGCCGGCACGTCGGGGGCCGCCGGTGGAACCGGTGCGACGGGGGCCGTCGGAGCCACGGCCGGTGGCGGCGTCGGTGAATCGACATCTTGGGCTGCGACCATGCCTGCCAGCAGCTGACTGAGAACCAGGACGAAACCAAGCGTAAGGCGACGCATCATCATTGCTTCTCCGGAGTGGTGCCGGACGGCATGAGTCCCGATGCAGCCGGCAATGAGTACTGGGACTGGACGACCTCTTCCAACTGCGATATCCGCTCGTCAAGTTCCTGAAGTTCTTGTTCAATGCTCAAGAGCTGAGGGTCCGATTCGACGCCCGGTATCGACACGATATATGGCAAGGCATCCGAGCGAGCGGGATCATTTGGGGAAACCTCGCCAGCCTGACTTTGAACTTCCAACTTGGAGGATGTTGGGGAGTCCCCCAGCCGGATCCATCGGGTGAGCGAGACAGCGACAGCAAGTACGAGGGTTGCCGCGATCCAGCCGACGCGTCGGAGCGGAAAGTTTCGTACGGGGCGTTCTTGCGGCGTGGTCCCCATCCAGCCAGGTAAGGACATGACGAGTCCCGGCAGGGGCTCGTTCGACGGCCGCTGCACGTGTGCCAGGCAAGCTCGCAACAGGACTGCCACGTCCTCTGCAGTACCGAGGCGCTCGTCCGGTGATTTGCGAAGGAGTCCCGCGACGATGCGTTCCAGCCATTCTGGGATCTCGGCGTTCACGTCCCGGATTGGTCCAGGTTCCGTGTCGGTGATACGGCGGAGGACCCCGTAGCTCGTCTCGGCGCGGAAGGGGGGCCGACCGGTACCCATGGCATAGAGCACACTTCCCAGGCTGAACAGGTCGCTGCGCGCGTCCACAGGTTCTCCGCGGGCCTGCTCGGGGGACATGAACTGTGGCGTACCGGCGATCATGCCCGAGCGGGTCAAGCTGGCGTCATCCGCCGCGCGGGCCAGTCCGAAATCGGTCAGGGCCACTCGGTCGACCCCTTCTTCCAGCAGGATGTTCCCTGGTTTGACGTCGCGATGGACCAATCCCTGTGCGTGGGCGGCCGCCAGGCCGGATGCCACTTGCAGGGCAATTCGCAGGATCTCGATGACTGCCAGGGGACCCTCGCGGTCGAGGCGACGCTGAAGCGATTCCCCCCGCATGTAGGGCATCACGAAATAGGGATAACCGTTGGCCTCTGCCACACTGTGGATGGCGATCACATTGTCATGGACGACCGCGGCCGCGGCCTGCGCTTCGCGAGCAAACCGCTTTCGCGCGGCGCCGCTCATTGCCAGATGAGGCGCCAAGACCTTGATCGCCACATAACGATGCAGTGCAGGATCAAAGGCCTTGAGCACGATGCCCATGCCGCCACTCCCCACGATCCCTGCGACCTCGTAGGGACCGAGGCGCCCCAGCATATGAGGATCATCGGTGGCCGAAAGGAAGGCTGGCCGTTCGTGGATCACGCAGGGGCCGGCTTCGGTGACGAGTGCACCGGTCGGTTCGACATCCGATTCAGCGTCTGTGGAACGGCTGATTGCCAGGGCTGAATCCGAGAGGCTCTGTCGCACGTCCCTCCACAGGTCAGGTCCTGCAGCTAACGACTCAAGTCGCTCGCGGCACGCAGCACAGCCTCCCAGATGCCCCTCCAGCCATTGCGAGTCACCGGCACTCAGCGCATCATCGAGCAACGCGGGAAGAAGATCCGGTTTGCATGAGGTCTGATCGTTCGACATCTCAGTCGTCCCTGTCTTCAAACTCTCGCACCTTTTCGGCCAGGCGCCGAATCACTCGGCTGCGTGCCGCATGGATGGCACCCGGGGACTTGCCAAGTTGACGCGCGACCTGCTCAATATCGCCAGATTCGACAGCGGTGAGCCAAAACGCGTTCCAGGTATCCGGCTGATACTCGGCCCGTATCTGTCGCGCCGCCCAATGAAAGACTTCGCGACGGAGTTCCCATCGCAACCAGTCCGCGTCTTCGGTCGATCTCGCGGCAATGGACGCCAAGCGGTCGCGATCGAACTCTCCCCGGTGTGCGCGGTCTCGCGCCGCGTCGCGCAGGCTGTTCCAAATGGCATTTTCTGTCACACGATAGAGCCAGGTCCGGAAACGAGGTCGCCCCGCGCCCGCCTTGAACCGCTTCATGGCGCCTGCCACGCTGACCATGACTCGCTGTGCCAGGTCCTCGGCGTCGGCGGCTTGCAGGCCTTTCCGGCGTGCGAGCCTCACGATGGCCGGTCGGTAGACCGCGGCAAACTGGTGCCAGGCCTGTTGGTCCTCGCGATTTTGCACGCGGGCGAGCAGGCTCAATCGGGTACTGGGGGTCTGTTCCATGGGAAATTCCGCTCTCCATGAGTTTACACACCGCCCGGACGGCCGTCTGACACGAAAAGTTGACTTGGTCCGCCTGGCCCCTGCCAGCCCTGGGGCCAGGGGGACCCGCTGCAGCTGCCCCGCGGTTCCCGGGAGGGCGACCACTGGAACTTCCATGTGTCTTCGCGCGTCCAATCGGAAACGAGCAACGTTTTCAGGCCAAAACCCGCCAGCGGATTGCGTACGGAGCGCTTCCACTGGCATCTGCTCCACTTGTTGCGGGCACGAAAGCCGTAAGAATCACCAAGACAACCCGCGATTTTCAGGAATCTCACACCATGCTGCGCGCTACGTGCTTGCGACTCGTTTTGGCATTCGCGTTGGGTGCCTTCACATACATTCGGGAGGCTGCGTCGGTGGAACCAAATCCCGCGCTGGAAACCGCCCGCATGGCGGCCAAACTTCAGTTCGACCAAGGAAACTTCCGTGATGCCCTGAATGCATACCTGGTGCTGGCACGCGACCCGGCCAATCAAGGTCACGGTCTGGCGGCCGACTGGTCGATGATCGGCCAGTGCCTGCAGCGTTTGCGGCGCCTCCATGAAATCGATGGACTCCGCGAGGAACTGGTCCAACAGCATCCCCAGGACTGGCGATTCCTCGTTGCTGCCGCGCAATCACTGCTGCAGTTCGAACACTGGGGTAGCCTGGTCGCCGGCGAGTTTCTGCGTGCCAACCAGCGGGATCGCGGGCAATGGGCCGACGCCACGGAACGGGATCGTGTTCGCGCCTTGCAACTGCTCGAGATGGCCCGGGACGCCATGCCCGACGAGACGTCGGGGCCCGATCGGGCCGAGTATTTCAACCAGTTGGCCGGCGCCATCGCGTTCTCGCGAGAGTGGCCCAACGCCTGGCGGCTGCAGGTCTTGACCGACACGCAGAAACTGCCCGAATACGCTACCGATCAGTCCCCCTGGGGCTGGCGGGGTGGATCAAGTGCTCAAGGAGCACCCGTCGACGCCGAAGGGCGCCCTGTCCTGTATGACGTGCCAGCCAGCTGGCAGTCGGCCCGGAGCGACGGTGAGCGGTGGCGCTGGTGCCTCGACCAGATGGCCCAGGCCAACCCCGATCGCCGCAGCGAAGCGACGTTCGCCTACGCCAATTTCCTTAACCAGCAGTTCGGCGTTCAGACCATGGCGCAGTGGGGCATCGTGCTGCCACGCGGTGACGATGCCAAGGAGCCAACCCAGGCCGCCAACCCGTTTTCGCTTCCCAGCCTGCAGGAAAACGAGACCATTGCCCGGCTGGCCACGGGAATCCAGCGGTTTGCATTGCCGGATGAGCACAACCCCATTCGGCTCTTCCAGACCGTCGGCAACTCGCCGGATCGGACCTATGCCGAACGCGCCACCGACGCCCTGGCACAAATCTTCGAGGACCGTCAGCAGTATGGGAAGGCCGCCAATTCCTGGAAATCAGGGATCGAACGATTCGGCGTAGGGGCACAGAGGTTTCGCCAGCTAAGGCTCGATCAGATCGTCCAACCCTGGGGGCGGTTCGAGCCCGTGCAATCGCAGCCCGCCGGCCTGGGGGCCACAGTCGAGTTCCGGTTTCGAAACGGCCGCCGGCTCGACCTGACCGCCTACGAAATTCGCGTCGACCGGCTCATCGAAGACGTCAAGGCCTACCTGAAGTCCGACCCGAGAAACGTCAATTGGCTCGACATCGATATCAACAACATGGGATATCGACTGGTTCAGGAGGACGAAAAAAAGTACTTGGGGGACAAGGTCGCATCGTGGACGGTGGATCTGGATCCCAGGCCCGATCATGCCGATCGGCGCACCACGCTGACCACTCCCTTGCAAAAGGCCGGTGCGTACTTCGTGGTGGCGAAGCTTGCCGATGGCAATACAAGCCGCATCGTGTTGTGGGTCAATGATCTTGCCCTCCTGAAGAAGCAGCTCGATGGCCACTGGCTCTATTACGTGGCCGATGCCGTCACCGGTGCCCCGGTCGCGGGTGCCAACGTCGAGTTCTTTGGCTGGAAGAACAACTGGGTCGAATCGGAGAAGCGTAACCATATCCTCACCGCCCGTTTCGCCGAGCGCTCGGATCAGGACGGGCTGATCGAACTTGACCCCCAGTTCGCCAATCCCGAGTACCAGTGGCTGGCGATTGCCCGGACGTCCGACGGACGCTCTGCGCACCTCGGCTTCTCGGGGCTCTGGCAGGCACCCTATGACAGGCAGCAGTTGGACCAATTCAAGGTCTACGCGATCACCGACCGGCCAGTGTATCGGCCCGATCAGAAGGTCCAGTTCAAGTTCTGGGTCCGCCAGACGCGTTACGACGATCAGGGGCCGCCACCCATGGCAGGCCAGTCGTTTACGGTCAAGGTCTTTGATCCACAGGGGACGGAAGTCCACAAAGTGCAACTCGTGGCGGACTCATTTGCTGGTTTCGAAGGTGAGTACGCCTTGCCCGGCGAGGCCCCCTTGGGAGTCTATCAGCTGACCATCGTCGATCATCCGTCGGTCGCGGGTGGCACCTCCTTCCGCGTTGAGGAATACAAGAAGCCGGAATTCGAAGTCGAAATTGAGGCGCCGGACGCACCCGTGGCTCTGGGTGACAAAGTTATGTCACTCATTCGGGCCAGGTACTATTTCGGCGCTCCGGTCACCAATGCCAAGGTCAAGTTCAAAGTCGAGCGGACCTCCTACGCCGCGCGGTGGTTCCCCCCCATGCCCTGGGATTGGCTCTATGAACCTGGCTATTGGTGGTTTGCGGCTGACAGCGACTGGTATCCGGGATTCGCCCGTTGGGGATGCCGCCGGCCGGTGCCACCCTGGTGGCCCGTGAGCCACGATCCCCCGGAACTGGTGCTGGAGGAAGTGGTCGACATTGGACAAGACGGTACGGTCAAGGTGGAGTTCGACACGGCCCTGGCCAAGGCCCTGCACGGGGATCAGGACCATCGCTATACGATTACCGCGGAAGTGGTGGATGCCTCCCGCCGCACGATCGTGGGAACGGGATCGGTCCTGGTGGCCCGACAGCCCTTCCAAGTCTTCTGTTGGGCGGATCGCGGCTACTATCGAGTGGGCGACCCGATGAACTTCGAATTCGCGGCCCGCACGCTGGATGGCAAGGGGGTTCCAGGCAAGGGGACGCTTCAACTGCTGATGGTCCGATATGACGACCAGGGGACGGCCGAGGAAACGGCCGTCCAGTCATGGGACCTGACCTTGGACGCCGAAGGGCGCGCATCCCAGCGCATGACCGCCAGCCAGGCTGGTCAGTATCGGGTGTCCCTCAAAGTCGACGATGGCAAAGGGCACGTCCTGGAAGGGGGGCAGCTCGTGACCGTCATCGGTGAGGGCTTCGATAGCTCGCAGTTCCGATTCAATGACCTGGAACTGATCATCGACCAGCGCGAGTATCAGCCAGGCGGCAAGGTCCAGTTGTTAATCAATACCAATCGAGTTGGATCGACCGTGTTGCTGGGACTCCGTCCCGTCAACGGCGTGTTGCCAGCCCCCCCCCAGGTGCTGCGGCTCGACGGCAAGAGCACGACGGTCGAGATCCCCGTCTCGATTGCCGACATGCCGAACTTCTTTGTGGAGGCGACGACGATTTCCTCAGGGCGGGTCCACACGGTGGTGCGGGAAGTGTTTGTCCCACCGGTTGACCGGGCCCTGAAGGTCGCCGTGGAGCCTTCGGCCGATCGGTATCTTCCGGGTCAAGAGGCCACCGTCCGAATTCGGCTGACCGACCTGGCGGGGCAACCGTTCGTGGGCTCATGTGTGATGAGCGTTTACGATCGGGCCGTCGAGTATATCTCCGGCGGATCCAATGTCCCGGAAATCCGAGCATTCTTCTGGAAGTGGCGCCGCAGTCATCAGCCCTCTGGCGAGAACAGCCTGGAACGCTGGTTCCAGAACCTGATCCGGCAGGGCGAGGTCCCCATGAGCGACATCGGGGTCTTCGGAGCCTTGGTTGCCGACGGCGAGCAAAGGGGAAGAAGCGGGGCCCATGGGTTCGGTGAGCAATTACGGGATGGCGTAAGTCTCCGCGGGGGCCAGGACATGGCACTTGGGGCGCCCATGGCGGCAGCCGAAGGCAAGTTCATGGCCAGGGACGCACTGGCGGAACCAGCCGCGGCCCCCGGCTCGATGGACCAGGCCGCGGCGCCAGGTGCTGCCGCTGCAGCACCCGCCGCCATTCGCTCGGAATTTGCCGACACGGCCTATTGGAACGCGCACATTGCCACGGACGCCAACGGGGCTGCCGAAGTGACCTTTGCGATGCCCGAGAACCTCACGGGTTGGAAGATCCGCACCTGGGCGCTGGGGGATCGAACGCAAGTCGGTGAGGCTACCCAGGAGGTGGTCACGGCAAAGAACATTGTGGTCCGACTGCAAGCCCCCCGCTTCTTCGTGGAAAAGGATGAAATCGTGCTCTCTGCGGTGGTGCACAACTACCTGAAGGACAAGAAGTCTGCCCGTGTCTCGCTCGACCTGGGGGGGAAGACACTCGAAGCGATCGAATCACTGGAGCGGTCCGTCGAGATCCCGGCGGGTGGCGAGACACGCGTCGATTGGCGGGTGAAGGCCATCGCCGAAGGGAATGCCACACTGACCATGCAGGCCCTGACCGATACCGAATCGGACGCCATGCGCGTTACCCTTCCGGTCTTCGTGCACGGCATACTGAAGACAGAATCGTACAGCGGCGTCATTCGGCCGGAAGGTGAAAAGGCAAGTATCACGCTGTCCGTTCCCAGTGAGCGCCGTCCGGACCAATCGCGGCTGGAGGTCCGATACTCTCCCACGCTTGCCGGTGCCATGGTCGATGCCCTTCCGTATCTCGTGGATTACCCCTACGGCTGCACCGAACAAACGCTGAATCGATTCCTGCCCACGGTTCTTACTCACAATATCCTCAAGTCCATGAATCTGGACTTGAAGGCCATCCGCCAGAAGCGAACGAACCTGAACTCGCAGGAAATCGGGGACGCCACCCAGCGGGCCACCGGCTGGAAGCGTTGGGACCGCAACCCCGTCTTTGATTCGGCCGAAGTCGACCGGATGGTCAAGAAGGGGGTCAACGATCTGGCTGCCATGCAGCTGTCCGATGGCGGCTGGGGCTGGTTCGGCGGGTGGGGTGAGCGGAGCTGGCCACACACGACGGCCGTCGTCGTGCATGGCCTGCAAGTGGCCCAGGGGAACAAGGTCCCTCTCCTTCCTGGGGTGCTTGAAAACGGAGTTCAATGGCTGAAGCGGTACCAGGACGAACAGGTACGCTTGCTCCAGGAAGGAGTGCGAATCCTCGCCCTGCCCCCAGAGCAGCGCCCCGACAACAATCGCTATCGCACCGTGGCCGACAATCTCGATGCCCTGATCTATCGGATCCTCGTCGATGCCCGTATCACCAACTCGCAGATGGGCGATTATCTGTTCCGGGACCGCACGAAGCTCTCCCTGTACGGCCTGGGCCTGTTCGGACTGGCCCTGGACCAACAGCAAGACGTGCCGCGGCGCGACGTGGTCATCCGCAATATCGATCAATTCGTGGTCGTGGACGAGGAAAACCAGACGGCCTTCATCGACATGCCCGATCATGGCGCGTACTGGTGGTATTGGTACGGTGACACGATCGAAGCCAATGCCCACTATCTGCAACTGTTGACGCGAGCCAATCCCAAGGACCCCAAGGCCGCGGGCCTGGTGAAGTTCCTCCTCAATAACCGCAAGCATGCCACCTATTGGAACAGCACGCGCGACACGGCGGTCTGTATCGAGGCGCTGGCGGAGTATCTGCAACGAAGTGGTGAGAACCAGCCCGACATGACCGTCGAAGTCTGGATCGATGGTGAGCGGCGCAAGACCGTACGCATCACGCCAGAGGACCTGTTCACCTTCGACAATGCCTTCGTGCTGGAGGGGCAGGACCTGACCGCGGGGAGCCACCAGGTGGAACTCCGGCGGCAGGGACAAGGCCCTGTCTATTTCAATGCCTACCTGACCAACTTCACGCTGGAGGACCCCATTACGGCCGCCGGACTGGAAGTGAAAGTCCACCGAAAGGTCTACAAACTGGTCGAGCGCGCGAATGCGTCCGAAGCTGTTGCCGGGTCGCGTGGCCAGGTCGTCGACCAAAGCGTCAAGCAGTTCGACCGGGTCGAATTGCCAAACCTATCGCGAGTGGAAAGCGGCCAGCTGGTGGAAGTGGAACTCGAAATTGAGTCCAAGAATGACTACGAGTACGTGGTGATCGACGATATGAAAGCCGCAGGCTGTGAGCCGGTCGACGTGCAAAGCGGCTACCTGTCAGGCGGCCTGGGCGCCTACGCGGAATACCGCGACGAACGGGCCGCCTTCTTCCTGCGGCAGTTGCCGCGAGGCAGGCACAGCTTGAGCTACCGTCTCCGAGCCGAGATCCCTGGGACCTTCAGCGCCCTGCCGACCAAGGCCTGGGCCATGTACGCTCCGGAACTTCGAGGCAATGCCGATGAATGGAAACTCCGTATCGAGGACCGGCCGGAATAATGCTCCATCCGAAACGGAGCACGCTGCGAAGACCTTCAACCTCGGTCCATGGCAAGTCGAAAGCACCGGCCAACATGGACTCTAACCCGATCGTCAGGTTTCTATTATCGGAGCTTCCAGAAGAACTGCGGCCGCCGCATGCCGGCCATAGGTTCGGAGTGGTGCAGCGGCCATGTCCCGCAGGATAGTCTTGTGACCTCTCGATGCCAGCCGCTTGCCGGCAATCGTTTCGCAATTGCTGGCTACGAACTCGAACACGCTCTGCCTCGTGGGCCGATATTGGCGGACATGGTCTAAGTTTTCAAATAGCCAATACGGGGCGCGGGGCAAGGCTGGATTTTTTCCTGATTTTTGCCATTTCGCCAGGGTCCCTCATTGGCTCATGAACGAGTTGAGCCGGAGCCCCGCTTCCTCGGCCTGCAACGTGCCGGTAGCGGCCCTCGCCCTCGCTGATGCATCGACCAATGCGGCCGCCAGCAAAACGCCGTTGATTTGACTTGCAAGGGCGGTCCCAGCGTGCTTCAATACCCTTTCCACGGCAAGGGATCGAACGGACGAGGGGCCGGGAGATAAAGCCACTGCGCAGATCTGACTCCTGGAATCGTCGCAGAGTGCCGCATCTGGGTGTTCGAGCGACGTTCTGTTTCTACACTCATCGGTAACTTGGTTGTTGACAGGGTCCGCGCATTCATCGCTCGTGCCCGCATTCACTTGCACTTGGAGGGACTTCTCATGATCTCGACGCCCGCTATTCTTCGGTCCTATGGGTTGCTGGCACTTGTGTCACTTTCACTTTCCGCGGCCACGGCAAGTCCTGCCGTGGCGGGCCTTGTTCCCAACGAGGACGTGGAAATCGACAGCGACATGAATAACGTGCCGGATGATTGGTTCATGGGCTCCAACACCAGCTACATTGATAACGATGATTCTGATGGTGTTGGCACGCACAGCGTCGAATTCCGGGGGCCGAATACCGATTGGCGTTCGAGTGAGTTTCCGGTGACCGCCGGATCGAACGTCACCTGGTCGATCGATTACAAGTTTCTCGGTGGGGCAACGGGTCAGATACGCGCGGACCTTCGGTTTTTTGAGGGATCCGGAAACTTCAATTTCCAGGGCGAACATGCGATCTTGATCGATGCGTCGAACCCGGATGCATGGCAAACACTGGGCCCGAACAATTTCATCGTTCCTGGGGTTGCCACGGTTGCCGACGTTCGCGTCAGTTCATACTTCGGCAGCGGATTCGGAGGTGATGTTCGACTGGACAACTTTAATGTGGTGCCGGAACCTTCCACAATAGCCCTGATCGTCTTGGTTATTTGTGCTTCCGTTCGAAGGAACCGCATCGCATGACGGGGAGACAGGTACAAAGGAGACTTGATGATGGGATATCCGAAGTACATCCCGATAGGTCTGTTGTTGGCGATTAGCCTGGTATGGCTGCCCGCACCGCGAGTGATTGGACAGCAGTTGATCGCAAATGGAGATTTTGAGGAACAGGCTCTTGATGGAATGGGAAACCCTCTCGTCGATGGTCAAGGCAATTTTCGGCCCGCGAGTTGGTTCTATGCCGATTCGAGTCCACCCAACCCCGTGGTCACCGAATGGATTAGCGGCGATGACTCGGACGGAATTGGCACGCACTCGGCTGCGATTTATCGTGCAAACGCCGACTGGCGCTCATTGGAATATGAAGTAACTGAATCCGAGACACTTCGAGTCTCCTATGACTTTAAGTTTGTCGATGTGACGGACTTCGATGGTTTTCGAGCCGATGTTCGCTTCTTCGAATTTCCTGGCGCCGGAGCGGGCTTCGCGGGCGAGACTGTCAAGGGTTATTTTGTAGGACAATTCTATACGAGTGGAATTCTGGAGAACGGAGTCGAGCTGATCGGAATTTCTGGGGACGGCATGCTGGCTAATAACACCTGGTACTCCGTGCGGTACGACGTGTTGGTCGAGTCGACGCAAGGTCCCACGCCGTTTTTTGGCGACTTTCGTGCGAGCACGTACTTCAGTCCCTCACTGTTTGATCCATCGACCGTCTTGATCGACAAGATCTCGATTGTCCGTCCCTTGGCTGGAGATTTTAACGGCGATGGCCTTTTTGACTGTCAGGACGTCGACGCCTTGGTTGCCGACATTGCCGCCGGATTGAACTCTTCAGCCTTCGATCTGACAGGGGATGGCGATGTCGATCAGGCGGACCTCACGGCGTGGTTGGCGCAGGCAGGCGCTGTGAACAACGCGTCGGGAAATCCTTACCTGTCCGGCGATGCCAATCTGAATGGAAGCGTGGACGGTTCGGACTTCGGAATCTGGAACGCCAACAAGTTCACGACGGTGGCCGCCTGGTGCAGTGGCGATTTCAACGCCAGCGGCAGCGTCGATGGATCGGACTTTGGAATTTGGAATAGCAACAAATTCACTTCCTCCGATGCGGCGCCGGTTCCTGAGCCATCGGTGATGGCCTTAACGGTTTCCATACTTCTTGCACGGTCGATATCCCTCGGGAACCGCGCTCGCAAGCCTTCATGGGAAGCGTGCGGCTCGCGTACCCTCTAGGCAACGACATGCGAACCGCATGTCGGACGAGAATCTCCTGTGAGTATCCGTGACGCGGTTATGAAGCATGCGGGAATCGCTGGCACGTCGAGATCCTACTCAGCAGAGACACTCTCAGTCTCGTGGGTGGCACTGGTCGGGATGGCTATTTGCGCCGCGTCGGTGATGGCGGAGAACCCCAGCAGCATTTACGCCTATGATGTGAACTCGAGCACTTTCGAACGCGACAGCCTGATGGCCAGTCTTTCCGGCATTGTGGCCCGCACGTCGCCTGAGGTCTTCATGGCGGAGCGAATGGCGAATTCGAACTTCGATCCGGAATTCTGGCTAAACGAGTTTCTCGACGATCATCCCGGTACGACCGTTACCTGGCAGACCAGCATTCCCTGGTACCTCAGTCACTATCGGGATCGGCTTCAGGGTTACGTCGTGTATGACGCGGCGACCATCAATGAAGCCACGAGCGTCGCGGGAGCGCTCGGTGCGGTCATGGTTCACGAATCTCTGCTCTCCGGAACCATTGGAACGGCCTTGAATAGTGCGGGACTTTCACGGCTGGAGGACGTTCGCGGAAAGAACAGCTCATGGGTGTTCAACCACTACGGTCCTTTGTTGAACAAGGACATGATCTTCCGCCAGCAGCCCACGTTCTCCCACCAGTTGCGCGATTTGGCCGTCCTAAATGCGGGATTTGTCTTCAATAACGATGGGTCCGCAAGAGACCAGTTCCTGGCCGGCCAGAATGACCATTCCCGGGTTTTCGGATGGGGGTTCAATAACTCTGAAGAAGAGTTTTTTAGCTCCGCCTCGCGAAATAACTTGATGGCGGTGCCGGCCGACCATCTTCGGTCCAGCGCTGCTCCCTCTCGCTGGGACGTGCCCCGACCACCACAGGCTCGGCACACCGATCCCAACACTCCAACCCAGCCAGGCAAACACTACGTCGCATTCGTCATGAGTGATGGCGATAATGTTCAGTGGCTGACCAACGATTTTGCCCGAGATCCCCGTTGGTTCGGATCCCCCCACCGGGGTACGTTCCCCATGACCTTTGACCTAAGCCCATCCCTGGCAGACGTGCATCCGGTCGCGTTCCGGTACATCTATGAGCAGGCGGCAAGCGATCCGGAATCGACCTACTTCGTAACTGCTGGTGGCTACGGGATCCATTACCCGAGCCAAACGCCAGATATCGCCGGCTCAATGGAAGTGACTTCGACGGCAATGGCAGCGGTGGACCATAACATCATCTCCGTGTTGGACACCAGTTATGACTTGTCGGCATTGGGACAGATGGCCGACGCTCCTCCCGTTTTGGGTCTGATGGTCAAGACGGGCGCCGCCTATTCGGGACGACATGGATCGATTGACTGGCACAATGGTAAACCGATCGTATCCATAAAATACTCCCTTTGGGATGGATTCGACACTCCGAATGCGATCATCAGCTCGCTGAATAGCGCCCCGACCGATCCTTTCAACAGCATCGGCTCCTACACCATCGTCAATGTCCATCCTTGGTCCACGAGCCGTGCAGGAGGTGGACAAGGTGACCCGATGAGCAACGTCGCCTACATCCTGCAGAACCTTGGTGATCACGTCCAGGCTGTTACGGTGGAGGAACTGATGATTCATCTGCGTAACAACTTCGGCACGCCCGTGGGCAGTCCGTGGGGCGACAACTTGGTTGCCAACGGCGATTTTGAAGTTGTTGCCGTGGATGGCGGCGGGAATCCAACGGGACACCCTCGCGATTGGCATCATGCCACGGCTTCGGGCGCGACGGCATGGGTCGACGACGATTCGAACGGAGACGGATCTCATGCTGCCGCGATCAATCAACCTTTCGCTGACTGGCGGTCCTTTGAATACGAGGCCCATCCCGGCGAACAACTGCAGTTCTCCTTTGATTTCAAGTTGATCGACGTCCCGGATGGAAGCGGATTTCGGGCCGATGCACGCTTCTTTAACCAGTCGGGGGCGGGCGCAGGATTCGTTGGCGAAACGGTCGAGTTCATCCATGGCGCAGACTATCCGAACAATACCTGGCAGTCATTTTCCAGTACCGTTGACGTACCCGAAGAGGGCGCGTTCGGCGACTTGCGTTTCAGCACTTACTTTGGACCTTTTTCCGATGGGCAGATTCGCATCGACAACGTCCGCATGAAAAGGCTACCGGACCATCCAGGTGACTTTGACGGAAACGGCCTGTTGGAATGCGCGGACGTCGATTCGCTCGTCGCTCAAATCGTGTCAGGTATGCACGTTCCTACGTTCGACCTGACAGGCGATGGGGCCGTGAATCCTTCGGATCTGACGGCGTGGCTTGCCGAAGCCGGGGCCACCAACCTCGCTTCCGGCAATCCCTATCGGTACGGCGATGCGAATCTCGACGGTCTGGTCGATGGCTCCGACTTCAGTATTTGGAATGGCCACAAGTTCACAGCAGTGGCGGCTTGGTGTTCGGGCGACTTCAGCGCCGACGGCGTCGTCGATGGCTCCGATTTCAGTGTATGGAACGCGAACAGGTTCCTATCGGCCTTATCCCGTGCGTTGCCGGAACCGGCAGTCAGCGCGGTGATTCCAATCACGATGATTGGGCTTTTGGATGCATTTCGAAGGAAGAAGCCTAGGAAGCCGACCGACATCCAGGAGAAGATCTCAGGGAAGATCTCAGACATCCAGAAACTGGTGAGGGCTCGGTGGGAACGACTGTGGCCTCGAATTGGCAGCAGAGGGACGCCGTGAAGGCAGTTGGCCTCGATGGTGGAGCGATTTGACACCCCAGGGATCGGCGGGGTGGCACGGGCGTGTCGCCCGTGCCGATCTCGGAGGGACGGCCAACCACGCGCCGGAATCGGTGGCCAAACTCGCTCACCAGTTCGACCCAGGTCTCGGGCGTCTTGGCCAGACCGGCCCGGATGGGGTTCAGATCGAAATAGACCTGGCAGGCCAAAATCCCTGTTGGATCCAGGATCCGCTGGCAGCCGAACCGCTCCTCGAATTACCGGCCCTTCACGGGATCTTCGGAGGCTATCAGGCGATTCGCTGCGACGCCGCACGCAACCGCTACTATGCCGCTTCCGAGTCGCGGAAAGATGGACAGGCTGCGGGGAATTGAGCGTTCGTTATGGCGAACTTGTCTCGGAGGAGGGGGATCGGGATTTGAGATTTGAGATTTGAGATTTGAGATTTGAAATTTGAAATCTCAAATCTCAGATCTCAAATCTCAGATCTCAGATCTCAGATTTCAGATTTCACAAATTGTGAGTCTGTCCCGAGAGGATCGCGCCACACGAGAGCGATCGCGCGTCGTTCTGTGTTCCGACCACCGGCCGCCCATGAATCAGGGCAACTCGACGATGCACCGCGGGTCGTCGTTTTTCACGTTGTTAACGTGCGTGCTGACTCGGCGGGCCTGGAGATCCACACGGGCCAATGGACGCAGCAGTTGCTGCAGCTTGGCCGGCTCCGCGAGCTCACGGAACCAAAGATCGTAATCCTCCTCGTCCAGGATCACCGGCATCCGGTCGTGGACGGGGCGAGTCTGTTCGTTCGCGTCCGTGGTGATGATGGTGCAGGTCTGCCAGGGCTCGTCGAGCGTCACCCCGGGGCCACCTTGCCAGACTTCCCACAGCCCCGCCATGCCAAAGGCCCGCTCATCCTGCCGGTGAATCCAATAAGGCTGCTTCTGGCTGCCCACCTTCTGCCATTCGTAGTAGCCGTCGGCCAGGACCAGGCAGCGGCGGCGTTTGAAGGCTGAGCGAAACGAGGGTTTTTCCGCGACGCCGTCCGCCCGGGCGTTGATCATGCGACTTCCGATGGCGGGGTCCTTGGCCCAGGACGGGACCAGGCCCCATCGCATCAGGACCAATTCGCGACTGGCTCCCGATTCGCTGGAGGCCGGCCGCACCACGGCGACCTGCTGCGTCGGTGCGATGTTGTATCTCGGGCGAAGTTCCGGGACAAAGCTCAACCGGAACTGTTCGAGCAATACCGGGGTAGCAGTTCGCAGAGTAAACCGGCCACACATCGTAAACTTCTCGTTTTCCGTTCCCAGCCTGCCCCCGCGACACGGTGCACTACGCTCGATAGAGCGATCCGGGGTCCACGAGCCGTTCGTCGGTGATCTGAAATCCTTCGGGGGTCCAGCGGCGGAAGAAACACGAGCGATAGCCTTCGTGACAGGCAGCCCCCTCCTGCCGCACCACCAGCAGCAATGCGTCCCCGTCGCAGTCCACGTGAAGCGACTCCAGGTGCTGTCGCTGACCACTGACTTCCCCTTTGGTCCAAAGCCTTTGCCGAGACCGACTGAAATAGGTAGCCAGACCTGTCCGAAGCGTCTCCGCCAGGCTGGCCTGGCTCATCCACGCCAACATCAGGACGCGGCCTGAGGCCGAGTCCTGGACGATGGCCGGCAATAGTCCGTCTCCTCGATCGAAATCTGGCAAAGTCGCCATCACGTCCGTCATTGCGCACCTCGCTCCCCAGCCCTTGGGCGGAACCATCCGATTCTGACGCCTAGGTCAACCTGCACCACCATGCGGGTTGCAAGTATGGCGCAAAATCTGTTTTCTGGCTTAGTTTTCCGTTCGCACATTTCGATACTGATCCTGAGACCGTGAGGGTTCCTCGAACGAGGTCCGAGTCCGTTGGCCGGTCCGAGAGCACGGTCTGTCCGGCCCACCGCTACCGTCACCGCTCCAGGAGTGAATGCTTGAGCCTTAGCCTATCCTTCGTGTTTCCGGTCCACAATGCAGAGGCCACGCTAGCGAGTGATCTCCGGCACGTGCTGGAGCTGCTTGCCGACCTGTCCACCACGTTCGAACTGCTGGTGATCGACGATGGTTCCCATGACGATACCATCGGCGAGGCACGGGAACTGGAGCGCCGCTTTGCACAGTTGCGGGTGATCCATCGCCCCCTGCATTATGGCCACAGTGCCGCAGTTCAGCTGGGGATTCGCAAGGCGCGGGGGCGGTTCGTGATGATCTATAACGACCGCTCGCGGCCCGTTACGACCGAAATCTATGACCTGTGGCAGGCCCGACACGATTCGTCCGTCGGACATGGAAGGGGGCACGAGTCCCGCCAGCCGGCCCAGACTTCCGACCTATCGATCGCGGCCCACGGCACGGTCCTGGAATTAGGGGCGTTGATCCTCGTCCATCGCCTGCCCGATACCGACCTCCGCGGCCTGGCAAACTTCGTACGCGACCCTTGGGACGATGTGCTGGCCGGCAATCTATCGGACCTCGCAGTGGGACCGCACTTTCACGGCGCCACGACCAGCCCCTATTCGGCATCCGCGCGGCCGTAAGCGTGGCGTGCCAGCCCTGCCAGCAGGCACGCGGCGGCGGCCGCCCGGCATGCGTCCGATAGTGTCCATCGCTTGAAATGGGTCCCGATCTCGCTCGTCAACCCACTTTGCATTGTGGACAAGTACTTGCGGATTTTTCTGGCGAATTTTTGAGTGACTACCCGGTGACAACCGGAATCTCGACGCATAGAATCCTTCGTCTTGGACTTGCGAAATCCCTTCGCGGTCTGACAGTCGCGGGTCTGAATCGCGGCTGGCTGAAGCGGGGCAGCAACGGTTCATGCGAAGGTGTGAACAGCGCTTCGGCCCGGGAATAGGAGTGATCGGTCGAATTCGGTGTGGCAGATGGGCCACACGTGGTGCAACGAAGAACTCGTGTCGTTGTGGACCGAAGCACTGTCTCAGGACGCCCCTCGCCGTCGTCTCATCCCTGGCGAGGATCGGCCTCTTTTCCGGACAGCGTAGGCCAGTCCCAGCGGCCAGCACGCGTGCGGTGACACGTAACGGTCGACGGATGATCCCTTAATTCCCACTTTTCCCGTCCCCCGCTCGTGTCGGGCCTGTTACCTGGACTCTCCTGTGATTTTTCATGTGAGTTATTGTCCGCCCAAGGGCGGACTGGGAGGGAAGGCGTATGGCATCAGTGAATCCCGGGTATGCGGAGTCGGCCGAAATCACGCCACTTCCCCCGGCGAATCGATCGCGACGCGGTGATCAGGCCGCGAAACGACTCCATCGTATAGCCACCGTGCGTCGCCAGCAGGGCGTATCCCTGCGATCCGCTTCGCGGCAACTGCACGTCGACACACAGATGGTACAAAACCAAGAGGACGAATCGTCCGACTTGCGACTGAGCGAACTATACCGCTGGGAGGCCATCCTCGGCGTCCCCGTCTGTGAGCTTCTCATGGACTCGGGTCAGGAACTGTCCCGGCCCGTGATGGAACGTGCCCGGCTTGTCCGCGTGATGAAGACGGTCAAGTCCCTGATGGAAACTGCCACGGCCCCGGGCATTAGGCGTTTGACTGAGACCCTCATGCAGCAGCTCATCGAGATCATGCCGGAACTAAGAGATGTCAGCCCCTGGCATTCCGTCGGACAGCGCAGGAGCCTGACCGAATATGGACGGGCGGCAGAACGGGTCTTCAAGGTGGAACCTTCCGACGAAGACCACTGGGATACCTGATCCGACCCCCAAACCAGCGACCCGTTCGAACCCCCCCGATGGCAAGACGACGCGGACAGCTTTCCCAAGGCGCCACGTCGTCTTGTCGTTGTCAGTTGCTTGTCACTGCTGGATCGACATTCACGCGGCGGCCGTTTTGATCAAACGAGACCACGCCGTCGACGAGCGCATAGAGCGTGAAGTCCTTTCCCAGTCCCACGTGCCGGCCTGGGCGAAACCGGGTACCCAGCTGCCGAACCAGGATGTTGCCGGCCACGACCTGCTGGCCACCGAATCGCTTGATCCCCCGCCGCTGAGCGTTCGAATCTCGCCCGTTGCGACTGGATCCCTGTCCCTTCTTATGTGCCATGACGCCTTCTCCCAAATCGCAATGCAGCTCTGGAAACCCCGGATTCTAGACCATTTTTCGAGCACGGGCAATCGTTGTTCCCGGTTCGTGACCATCCGCCCCGGACGGTCTTTCAAAAGTACGTCACGATCCCCTTGGGTGGGAAACAGAGAAAGGGGATCGACAGGGACGCGATCCCCAGGGCGATCCGCCACCAGCCCAACCGGGCGTCGTCGTCCGACGTGGGAGGATGGTCCACACCAATCAACGTCACCAGGATCACCATGACCAGCCAAATGTGCGCCTCGGCCCAGACCACATACACCATGGCCGCCAGCAGAAAGGCCCGGGCGACCCAATAGGCATTTCCCTTCAGCAGCGCATAAATCACATGTCCGCCATCGAGCTGGCTGACCGGCAGCATATTCAGTCCCGTCACCAGCAGCCCGACCCAGGCCGCCATGAAGGCCGGGTTGAGCTGACTGACCCAGACTTGTCGCACCTCGGGGAGTTCCGGACGCAGCCAACGAATCATCAGGCGAACGGCCCACGGGCAGTCGAACGACACCCCCCCCGATCGAGGGATACTCAGGTCCAGCTGCACGATGCCAAGCCACAGAACCGGGACGATCACGGCCAGTCCCGCCAGGGGGCCGGCGATGCCTATATCGAAGATTTGCCTGCGATTCGCGCGATATCCGGCCATGCCGATCACGGCCCCCATGGTACCGATTGGTGAGATTGGCAGGGGGATGAAGTAGGGCAGGCTGGCTGGGATCCCATACATGATGGTCATGATGAAATGCCCCATTTCGTGGGCCAGCAGGATGCCTATGACGGACGTCATATAGATCAGACCGGAACGCCAGTTGGCGACGATCAGCCAGCGGTACATGATGTCCGGGGCAACCCCCAGCGAGGGGAGCAGTACCACCCAGTGCTTGACACCGGCCCAGAATGTCGAGAGGCACGTGGCCACGAACAGGATCAGGGGCCACATCCGGCGTCGCCGGGGGCCGGCCGTACGCAGATCGGACGCTCTGAGCGTGGCGCCCGGAACCAGCACGGCTGCTTCGGATTCCGTGGCCGGACGCATTACCGCTTCGAGAACTGAGTGCCACGCCGGGCGCCGTGGAGTCCGTACTTCTTGCGCTCTTTCATGCGTGAATCGCGGGTCAAGAAACCCTCGTCTCGCAGCTTCTGAAAGGTCTCGGAATCGTAGCTGACCAATGCCCGGGCGATCCCCATGCGGCAAGCGCCCGACTGTCCGGTCAGTCCGCCGCCGTTGACGCGGATCACGACATCGACCTCGTCCCGCTTGCCGGTGACCTCGAGCGGTCCGACCACGCAGGCCCGATCCTGATCATTCTTGAAGAAATCGATCAGCTCCCGCCGGTTGATCACGATTTTCCCGTTGCCAGATCGAATGCGTACACGGGCCACCGACGTCTTGCGCCGGCCGGTCCCCAGCGCGTCACCCGAGATCATGTCTTTCTTCACTGCTACCATGGGGTTCTTGCCTTTCAATCGGCCGCGCGACGGGACTTGCCGCGGCGTCGGGGCAGGTCCAAGGGGACGGGCTGCTGGGCCTGATGCGGGTGTTCGGGTCCGGCGTACAACTTCAGCTTGGCGAGCATCCGACGAGCCAACTTGTTCTTTGGCAGCATCCGGCGAACCGCGTCATGCAGGATTTGTTTCGGCTTCCTTTCCAGGCGGTTGGCCGCGGTTTCACTGCGCAGACCCATATAGCCGGTGTACCAGGTGTAGCGCTTCTGACCCCACTTGCGGCCCGAAAGCACGACCTTGTCGGCGTTCGTCACCACGACATAGTCCCCCGTATCGACGTGGGGCGTGTACTGCGGTCGGTGTTTGCCCATCAGAAGGACCGCGATATCACTGGCCAATCGCCCCACGATCTTGCCGGAGGCATCCACATGGTGCCATTGCTGGGCGACTTCGCCCGGTTTGGCCACATAACTGCGTGCGGAGGTCATTTCAAAACTCTCACGGCGGGGTGACGGGGGCCAGTCCTGCGGAGGGCCGGTCGTGCAAGGTCCCACGGTCAGGGCCGGGGCCTCACGAGAGTTCCGCAATATAGACCATCGCCCCTGAATCGGCAAGGCTCCGCCGTTGGGGCCGCTGGCCGACCAGCCCCGGCCGGATCGGGGAGCCTCTCCAGGGCCCAATCCAACGGATCGAGCGTCGTTTCGCAGGGTCTTGCGGGGAGGCCGGTCGCCAGCAGGCCCATCGAAGTACCAACCGGAAAATACTCCAGGCACCCTCCCCTGGGGTCGAGGGCGTGGGCAGGGTGTGGTGCGTTGTCGAGACGGGCCTTGATTGCCGCACGCACAGAAGTCCTGCGCCTGCTCCTCCGTCCCCGTCCACAGGGAAGGGCGAAGGTTGGGGTGGGAGGCAACGCCGTTATCGAATCACCATCCCAGATTCGAGTTTTCCGCCCCCTCTCCCCCGCGCTTCGTGGGGGAGAGGGTCGGGGTGAGGGGGCAATTGGTCATCGGATAGGCCCTAAGAACCGCACGGGGTCCAGGTCCATTTTCCAGGTTGTCGGAGCCCAAGGTGTCGTCCCAGCCACACATCCGAAGTCGAATTTCGGACAGGTTCTCATCCCGCAGGGGACACGCAAAGTCCACCGCGGCTTGCCGATCGATTGTCGTGCGAGTAAACCTAGTCTCGGAGGGTATCCGAATTGGTTAGGGGTCTGATTCGAAATCAGATGCTGGCTTGCCAGTTGCGGGTTCGAGTCCCGTGCCCTCCGCTGTCCGATATGCGCTGGCACGTGTGCCTTCTATATTGGCGTGATTCCGTGGCAGCATCCCATTCCATGGCAAGGTTGGGATCCATCGTTGCATCCACGGTGGAGGCGCAAACATGTACCGATCAATCCTTGTTCCGCTCGATGGTTCGCCGGCTGCCGAACAGGCGCTTCCATGGGCACTGGGCCTCGCGCGCCGGTTCGAGGCAGCACTCCAGATCGTCCACGTCCATGTCCCCGGTGGCGGCGCGTATGCCGAAGCAGGATTGTACGATGGAATCGTGGACGGCGCGTTGCGCGAACAAATGCAAGCGTACCTCGACGGAGTGATCCAGCGGCTTTCCAAGGTGACCCAGGTGTCGCTTCGGTCAGCCATGGTGGAGGGGTTCGTCGTAGAGGCCATCAACAGTCACGCGAAGTCGTCGGGGGTCGACTTGATCGTGATGACCACGCAGGGGCGCGGCCCGTTGGCCCGATTCTGGTTCGGAAGCGTGGCGGATGCGCTGCTCCGCCAGGCGACCATTCCCATGTTGTTGGTGCGTCCCCAGGAATCGCCAGCCGAGTGGACCCAGGAACCGGAGTGGGCGAGCGTCTTGGTCCCGCTCGACGGATCGCAACTCGCCGAACAGATTCTGGAACCGGCTACGGCGCTTGCCGCAGCGACCAAGGCCGATGTCAAATTGCTTTACGTCGTGCAGCAGCTGGTGCAGGAAGGCTATGTCCCCCGCAGCAGCCAGGTGACGTCGTTACTTGACCAACTGCGGGAAGCAGAACACCAGGAACAGGTGCGAGCAGAGAAGTACCTTGAAAAACTCGCGAAGCGGCTACGCGGCCCTTCATTCCGGGTGGAGACTCGTGTGGTGTCGCACATTCGCCCCGCGGTGGCGATCCTCGATGAAGCGTCCTCCGACGGCGTCCATGTCATTGCGCTGGCCACGCACGGTCGGGGTGGGTTCAATCGCATTCTGTTGGGCAGTGTGGCGGACAAAGTCGTACGCGGGGCGACCACACCCGTGTTTGTGTATCGTCCGGTGGGCGAGTTCGACTCGGTGGAGGAGTAACAAGGGAGGTTGCCCGCATGGACCTGGCCCGGTTGCTCGAAGGCCTTTCGGAGGCCGCCGCCTATGCTCATCCGGTGGGGACTGTTGACGTTCGGCAGACCCACATTTCCGCCGTATTTCTGGCTGGCCCGTATGTCTACAAGATCAAGAAGCCCGTCAACTACGGGTTTATCGACTTCAGCACGCTGACCAAACGGAGGCATTACTGCGACGAGGAGGTCCGTCTCAATCGTCGCTTGGCACCCGATGTCTACCTCGGCGTGGTGCCTGTGACATGTCGAGATACCCACATCGCAGTGGAAGGGACGGGAGACGTCGTGGAGTGGGCCGTCAAGATGCGGCGATTGCCGGACGAGGCCACGCTGCAGAAGCGGCTTCCGCGGGGAGAGGTGAGCAGGGAGGTGATCGAACGGCTGGCGCGGCGGCTTGCCACGTTTCACGCCCAGGCGGAGTCGGGCCCGCACATCGCGTCCTATGGCCGATTTGAGGTGGTCGCCGAAAACGCCCGCGATAACTTCACGCAGGCAGCCGACCAGGTCGGGATGACCGTGAGCCGATCGGTATTCGAGCGGGCCCAGGCACTGACCGAAGCATCCCTGGCGCGTCATCAAGCGTTGATCGACCGACGTGCCGAACATGGCGTGCCCCGTGACACCCACGGGGACTTGCGCCTGAGCCACATCTATTACTTTCCAGACCGTAAGCCGCCCGATGACCTGATCTTGATCGATTGCATTGAGTTCAGTGACCGCTTTCGTTTTGCGGACCCTGTTTCGGATATGGCGTTTCTGTACATGGGCCTCGTGTACCAAGGTCGTCGCGACTTGGCGTACACCTTTGCGGAGACGTATTTTCTCGCCTCGCAGGATCACGAAGGCCGCGAGCTGCTCCCTTTTTACACCGCGTACCGCGCCGCCGTCCGAGGCAAGGTGGAGGGACTGAAGCTTGCCCGCCCCGAGATGTCGGAAAACGACCGCACCGTGGCTCGGTCGAAAGCAAAAGGTTCCTGGCTGCTGGTGCTGAGCGAATTGGAGACACCTGGCCGGAAACCGTGTCTGCTCCTGATCGGTGGCCTGCCTGGAACGGGCAAATCGACGTTGGCAGGCGCGCTGGCTCAGCAAGCGGGTTTTCGCGTGATACGGTCCGATGTCGTTCGCAAGGAACTGGCCGGTGTTCGCGGGGACGAATGCCGCACACAATTCGGGCAGGGCATTTACACGGCCGAGTGGACCAGGCGGACCTATTCGGAATGTCAGCATCGAGCCGAAGAGGGGCTGTTCCAGGGCGATCGCGTCCTGATCGATGCCAACTTCCGCGAGGAGGACCAAAGGCGAGCTTTCTTTGACTCGGCACGACGTTGGGGCGTTCCGGCCGTCTTTCTTCGGTGTGAGGCGGATCGGGAAATCGTCCGGGATCGGCTCGCCCATCGCCAAGGCGATGCTTCGGATGCCGACTGGTCCATCTATGAGAAAGCCGTGGAGACCTGGGAGGAGATGGGGCCTGAGATCAGGTCGCGATTGCTGACGATCAACACGGGGGAGCCATTGGACCTTGCCTTGAACAACACTCTCTCGGGGCTGCGGAAGCTAGGTCTGTCGGACGGCGGGACCGTTTGGGGTCAGACCCTGTTTTCAGGCTTTTGATCCAACGGCCGACCATCAGGCCCCTTTCAGAATGGTGCGCGGCATCCATAGCCCATCTCTCGATTGGTCGTAAGCGTTTTCAAAATCTGCCTGGGGTGTTTGGAAAGGCAGGTGAACATGGTAATCCATCAGGACCCAGGCGAAGAAACGCCATCCGCAAAGGACGGCGACTCGATCAAGTAGGTAGCATCATTTCTGGCGGTCCCGATCGTCACGATCCAGCACACGCCGTTCCCCACCTCGCGACGTCACATGGTAGATCGCGTTTTCGATTTCTATCTGCAATGACGTGCCCTAGGCCGAAGGTCCATCAGATAAGTGATACGTTAAGTCCTGACTCCGTTGATCCCGTGCCCCCCCTGATCCCGCTCAACACGTCGTCACGCGACGCGAAGGGTGGTGGGAGTTTTCTTTGTCCAACGGCACACATGGGTACCGTCAGGAGTGGGCTGGATCGACGGACTCCCGACGCAATCGGCTTCGTCGCATCAGTCGACGAGAACTTATGGCTGTTCCAGATGCCATAGTCGGAGCCGTCGACCGCACCGTCGGCATTGAAATCGCCGGCGCTCCAGGCTGCGACAGGGGTGAACTTGTGGGCGTTCCAAGTGCCGAAGTCCGAGCCATCGACAGCGCCGTCGAGGTTCGCATCTCCCAGCAAATACGGATTGCCGGACGGAAGATTGATGCCTCCTGCTTCCGCCAGCCAGGCGTCCCGGTCCGACAGGTTGACCAAACCATCGCGGGTCAGGTCAAAGTTGGCGGCGTGCGTGCCCGCGGCGATTTCGGCGACAAGTGCGTCGATATCCATGACGTTATAGAGTCCGTCGTCGTTGAAATCGCCATCGCTCGGATTCACAAGGCCGCTCCAGAGTTCACGCCCATGCTCCTCGGTGCTTGCGGCCATGAAGATGCGACCGGAAACTTCGGTGATGAATTGGGGACGACTGTCGAGCGAATCTCCGGTGATGTTTTCCGCCATTTGCGTCCCCGATTCAGTACCGTCGGACACCCAAAGTTCGAGACCATGTGTCCCGTCGTTGGCAACAAAGAAAAGGGTGCCGTTGACATTGGTGAGCGCATCCACCGGAATGATTTCCTTAACGCGCAAGGTCCCGGCCTCCGTTCCGTCGGACGTCCACAGTGCAGGAACGCCGGAGCCGTCATCACCTGAGAAGAACAACGCACCATTGACATTGGTCATGACCCCCGGAAATATGTCCTTCACTCGAACCGTTCCTGCCTCGGTGCCATCAGACTTCCACAGGTCGAGGCCACTCGTGCCGTCATTGGCGCGAAAAAAGAGAGTTCCGTTGACGTTGGTACCCGGAGGGTAAATGCCACTGCCAGCGCTGCCTGGTCGGATGTCTTTGACCCGAGCCGTGCCGGCCTCGGTGCCGTCCGATTTCCAGAGTTCTGGTCCACTCACGCCGTCGTCCGCGATGAAGAATAGCGTTCCGCCCATGTTGACAAGGTTCCCGGGATTTGCCCCACTCGTACCCAGCAGTACGTCCGCAACGAGCACCGTCCCGGCGGCTGTTCCGTCTGATTTCCACAGTTCCGTGCCGGAAGTCCCATCGTTGGCGGTAAAGAACAGGGTCCCGTTTACATTGGTGAGCGAACGGGGATAGGACGAAGCGTTCGCGCCAGGGTTTATGTCCGTTACACGAACCGTACCGGCCTGAGTACCATCCGACTTCCAAAGTTCGTATTCGAAGTCCAAAGTAGTTTCGTCGAACTGAAGCTTCGAGAAATACAGAGTGCCGCTGACGTTGGTGAGGTTGGAGACGACGTCGTTGAACGTGCCTTGGGTCAACCGAACTGTGCCAGATCCGGTCCCGTCCGATCTCCAGAGCCCGGACTGTTCGGCACCAAAGAACAGCGTTCCATTGACATTCGTGAAGGAATCAACTGCGCTTACACAGTTGTTGCCAAGCTCCTTGACCGTTTCCGTACCCTGCTCGGTTCCATCCGATTTCCACAGGCCGCAGCTCGTGCCGTCATTGGCGGAGAAGAACAACGTCCCGTCGACGTTGGTGAGATTGTCAGGGTCTGAGGAGCGAAATCCGGACGGCACAATGTCTTTCACCTGTCTGGTTCCGGCCTCGGTACCATCTGACTTCCACAGCTCGCGTCCTGTCTCACCATCATTCGCCCCGAAAAAGAGAGTCCCACCGATGTCTGCGAGGGCATGAGGAATCGAGCCGAATCCATCTGGCAGAATGTCCATGACTCGTTCCGTGCCGGCTTCGGTGCCATCGGACTTCCAGAGTTCTTGTCCGGTATTACCAAAACCGTCGTCCGCGTTGAAGAACAGCGTACCCCCGACATTCGTCAGGAACTGAGGGATGGAGCCCTGACCGCCCGGAACAATGTCTCGGACTCGGACCGTGCCGACATCGGTTCCGTCTGTCTTCCAAAGTTCATTTCCACTCACACCGTCAATTCCACTGAAATACAGCGTCCCTCCGATGTTGACGTGCTGATTCGGTCCGACGGCGCCCGATGCAATTTCCTTGACGAGCACGGTTCCGCTTCCGGTCCCGTCGGACTTCCACAAAGCGCCGCTGGCACGGAAGAACAGCAGCCCGGCCACGTTAATGAGGTCCGATGGACAGATATAAGAACAGGTTGGCGCCAGGTCCTTCACGCGCACGGTGCCAACCTCCGTGCCATCGGACTTCCACAGATCGCCGCCGCTGACCCCGTCGTCGGCTGAGAAGAAGAGCGTCCCCTCAATACTGGCAAGTGAGGGAACATTACTAAACGCACTGGCGCTGCCAGCTCGGATATCCTTGACGCGCACGGTTCCAGTCTCGGTGCCGTCCGATTTCCAGAGTTCGCGACCACTTGTTCCGTCATTGGCCAGGAAAAAGAGGGTCCCGGCAACGTTGGTGAGAAGAACCGGATCGGAGCTGGAAACGGGGTGGATATCCTTGACGCGCACTGTGCCGGCTTCCGTGCCGTCGGATTTCCAAAGTTCCCGGCCACTCGCTGCATCGCGTCCGCTGAAGAAAAGGACCCCATTCACGTTGGCGACGAGTCCGCCTGAACCACCGCTGAACACATCTACGACCTTCACGCGTGCGGTTCCGGCCTCCGTTCCGTCCGACTTCCAGAGGTTGCGTCCACCTGTGGCGTCGGTCGCGGCAAAGAATAGCGTGCCGCCGACGTTTATTAGCGAAAGCGGATTGGAACCGGCTGCACCCGGCTGAATGTCCTTGACACGAACGGTCCCCGCCGCGGTGCCGTCCGATTTCCATAATTCTCGTCCGGCCCCCGGTGTTTCCGCCGCAAAGTAAGCAATTCCTCCCACTTCGACAGGGCGGTCCGGCAGGGATCCGGTCAGGTCGGGTGTTTCGTTGATGTCCCTGACGAGATCCAGGTCGATGGCCAAGAGCCTCCGTTCTTCCAAAGGTTCCACGTACAAGCTGCGCCGAATCTGGCAACGACCACTCGGCCGTATTGAGGCCTGGGTCGAGCGCGTCCGCCAGGTTGTAGCGTGATGCATGGCTGAGTCTCCTATTCGCGTGAATCGGTTGGGCCGTTGGGCCAGGGATCCATGCGAAATCGGCCAGGAGTTGTTCCACCAATTCTCGAAATCGTCCGGTTGGCGGGTTCGACTCGGCGGAGGAGTAGCCTGGAAAGGCTGCTCGAGTGGAATGGGCCCGGTTGCTCAGAGCAGCTCATGCAGGTGCAGGTGATAGGGGCCCAGCTTGCCGCCGTAGTTGCCTGCGGTAATGGCAAGGAGCTCGGGCCCCGAAGCGGCCCGTATCGAGGCGGCCATGGCGGCCCGCACCGAGGACTCGTCCATGCCGTCGAAGACGAGTTCCAGCGCGCAATGGGCGTCCGGATGCAGACGTGTCTCGACTCGACCTCGCAACGTGGGACAATAGGCGTCTGCCGTGGATGCCTTGAGCTTACGGTAACGCGAACCGACCTTGCTGCCACTGCGAACGACGCCACTGGGAAATGGGGCGATCACTCCCGGCAAGTCCCGCGTAGCCTCGATCCCGCGACGAGCCGCGGCCAGGGTATCGGTGTAGCGGGCGCCCTGGAGGATCAGGTTGCCACCTGCCACCCCCTTACCCACTCCTGCCTTTTCTTCGATCACGAATTCCCCATCCATCACGGGGATCCGCCAGAATCGACGTCCCTCCAGCAGCTTGCTCTTCTGGTATCCGTCGCCGAAGAACCGCACGTGATTGCCCAGTGGGATCGTTTGCTCCGAGGGCCAGCCATTGAAGACAGCGGTCGACGGGCAGGTCATCAGGCACTGGCCGGCCCGTGCGGGGATCGCCTTGGCCAATCCGTCCTGAGAAAAAGCAAAGGCCAAGAGCGCGGCCCCGACACGACCATCGGGCGTCTCGTGCTCACCCAAATACCGCTCCAGTCCGGCTTCCAGGTCGCACGCAATCACGGAAGACGCATAGCCAGTAAATTCGTGGACGGCCGAATCCAGCCAATACCGATCCGCGGCGGTCACGATCAGCCGCGTGAATCGCATGCCGAACGCCTCCGCGAAGGTATCCTCGATGATCGTGTTCCCAAGGATCGTCACGGCGATAACCTGGCCAGGATGACGTTGATTTGATCAATCGCCAATGGACATGTTGAAAGGGGGACCGTCAATCGGCAAGGTGTGACGGCCGGTCCCCACGGACGGAGTTTTCCTGGCAACACCGGCGACTGTGGCGAGACCGGAGGGCCTCCTGCATGCTCACAGAGTCTCGTAGCTTGGTTCCGATACCGCGTCGACGAGATAGCTCGTGCGCGGCCACGCGATTGCAGGCAGCGACGCCAGTGAGATACGGCCTGGTCCCATGAGCGCCAGCGACGCCAGCGTCACGGCCAAGGTCAACGGGTATTCCATGCCGTTGCTTTGGGCCGAGAACTCGGTCGGATGCACGTAGACTATGGCGGTTGCCATCGTGGCGATCAGGGGGACCATGGCGGCCCGCATCATGATGCCCGAAAGGAGCGCGCAGCCACCCAGGAACTCCGCAGCACCGGCCAGAACTGCTCCGTACGCCGGATAGGGGATGCCCTGCTGCTCGAGAAAGCCGGCAAAGCCCGCCAGACCCGTCCCCTCCCACCAGCCAAACAGCTTCTGGCCACCGTGATAGATGAATACAGCTCCCAGCACGCAGCGGATCAGAAGCAGGCCGACATCCAAAAGCACTTCGCGCGACAGCTTGGCAAGCATGGCAACCTCCCGAAGAATATGGGGTCATCCGCCGCGGGCCGTTCGCCGGAGATCGGTTCGGGGACACGCGGAGGGCAGCCTTGTAGTGAATTTCGTGGACCCGATCAAGAACAACCAGACTGCCCGAGCACCCCGCATCGTGTACCTCACAGCCGGGGCTGCGGGTATGTACTGTGGCAGCTGCATGCACGACAACGCCTTGGCAGGCGCCCTGCAACGCCAGGGAGTCGACTGGCTGCTCGTCCCGACCTACACACCGATTCGCACCGACGAGGAGGACCATAGCGTTTCGCGGATCGCCTATGGCGGCATCAATGTGTACTTGGAACAGGCCTCGGCCTGGTTTCGGCGTCTGCCCGAATCCTGGACCCGTTGGCTGGATCGACCAGGCGTTATTCGCCGCCTGGCGAGCGGACGCATCGAGGTAGAAGCATCTCGGCTAGGTGAACTTACGGTCTCGGTCCTGCGGGGCGAGCACGGAAACCAGCGGCGCGAAGCGCGGAAACTCTGTAATTGGCTGCGGGACGAGTTGCGGCCTGACCTCGTCATCTTCAGCAACGCTCTGATTGCCGGATCGACTCCCCTGCTGAAGCAGGAACTGCAACTTCCGGTATTGTGCGTCTTGCAGGGAGACGACATCTTTCTGGATCAGCTACCGGAACCGTTTCGCGATCAGGCGAACACGCTGCTGCGGGACCTGGCAGGCTCCATCGATGGATTCCTGGTCCATTCCGACTACTATGCGGACTTCATGGCAGATCGGCTGCGGATCGACCCTGCCAGGTTTCATCGTGTACCCCTGGGGATCAGCCCCCCGGGCGACTTGGCTGCCAGCGGCGCCCACGAAGGGGACAAGTCCCGTCTGGGTTCCCGCGGAAACCGGCAGCCGACCATCGGGTACCTCGCCCGCCTGGCTCCAGAAAAGGGGCTTCACCTCCTCTGCGATGCGATACGTGAACTGAAACTGAGGCCTGAACTGCGCGACGTGCGGCTGAAGATTGCCGGATGGAGCGGGCCCTCGCAGCGGTCGTACATTGACCAGTCCTTGGCATGGTTGCGGGCCAACTACCCTCGCGACGTCGAGCTGGTGGGTGAAGTGACCCGAGACCAGAAATGGGAGTTTCTGCGAACCCTGGACCTTTTGTCCGTACCCAGCCCGTACCCCGATCCCAAGGGCATCTATCTCCTGGAAGCGATTGCCTGCGGCGTACCGGTGGTTCAGCCCGCGCATGGGGCGTTTCCGGAACTATTGCGTTCGACCGGCGGCGGCATCCTGTTCGAGCCCAACAATTCGCAAGACCTGGCCCACCAACTGCAAACGGCACTCTTGGATCATGACCTGAGGGCGCGGCTTGGACAGGAAGGCCGAAGGTCGGTCAGCCAGCACCATTCCATCGAGCATGCCGCCAGACAATTGTGGTCCGTTTGCCAAATGTATTTGCAAGCGTCGCCTTCGTGATGCTCGGTGCGTCAAGGAAGAGCCAATTCGAGTACCTCAAGCCCCCCTCACCCCAACCCTCCCCCCCGCGAAGCGCGGGGGAGAGGGGGCAGGATTCGGGAATCTGCGGTAGAAGAACGGTCACGGCGTTGACTCTCACTCTGGCCCTCATCGTACCATACAAGTGTTGTTGGCGGTTGAACGAATGCTGGGGCGTAGCGTAGTAATTTCGTTACTCGTCAGTCGCTCGGATTGGGATCTTAAATTGGAGAGTTCACTGGTGGACGAGGTGTCGGAATGTGAATCTTGAGGATAAGCATTTGAGTCAGCGGTTGAAGATGATGATTGGCCGATTGAGTCAACATCTACGTCCACCGCAGAAAGACTCAACCGGGATGCCAAACCCTTTGGATCGGCATGCAACGGATGCGAGATCTCGCCTGCGGCTACGAGGTGTTCGGCCCAACATCAAGAATCACTAGCAACACTTGTGTGGTACGATGAGACGTGCGAGCCTCCCCGCCAGCTCGTTGTGGCACACATCTGAAATGCTACCGGTTTTCAACCGGTAGTCCTTTACCATCCGCATGAAAGCGTCCTGAGCAAGATAGGATGCCCCCGGAATATTTCCGGGGGTACTTCACCTCTTGGACGCCCCTATCCGGGCGCGCGACAACTGACAACTTGCAAGGGATGAGGTCAGGAACCCCCGGATAGAATCCGGGGGCATGTGCGTCCGAGTGTGCAACCTTCCCCAGGTTCAGGTTGGCGATAACACATCCGCCGGATGAAATCCGGGGGTCTTTCGATCCACCGCGTGTGCTTTTCGCACTCCATTACGAATCATGTGGGCACGTGCTTCGGCGTTTTGCAGATTTCGATGGCAAGCATGCATCGGCTGCTTGAGATGTGTGGTACAACCAGACCCCGGCCCACTCCCTCACGACGGCGTGGGGGAGTACCGTGACTCACCCGGCGACATCGTCTAGGATCCGCGAGATGGCGACATCGAAGGGGATACCCGTATGGGCCAATGCGGCCGCGAACCCGGCGTCCGGCGAAAGACATGGGTTGGCGTTGATTTCCAGGATCCAGGGCTGTCCCTGTTCGTCCACTCGGAAATCGATGCGGGCCCAGCCTCGCAGTTCGAACAGCGACCAGCAGGCGCGGGCCAGTTCCGCCAGGTGGTGCAATAGGCCTTGGTCCGCGTCGTTGAATTCGAATCGGCGAGTGGTCTGTGCATATTCCGGTGAGGATTCGTCCCACTTGGCTCGATAACCCACGATCCTCGGCTTACCCAAGGGAAAGCCGTGAAACTCGATTTCGGCCGGTGGAAGCACCTGGCCACCGGTGAGCACGGAGAGGTTGAACTCCTGGCCATCCACGAACTCTTCCAAGAAGCACGGACACCGAATCGTTCGCTCGTGCGCCTGCAAGAACGCCTTGGCCGCGGGCAGTTCGTGCAGAGTCGCCACGCAGTGATCGTCCATTCCCAGCGAGGCATGTTCCCAGATGGGTTTGACGATCACCGTTCTCGGCTGGCCGCCCTGAAAAGCGAGGGGGCGAGGCGTGGATCGCGATGGCAGCGAACGGCACGATTCTTCCCCTGGCGGCGCACTGAAGGTCGGCTCCATGGGAGCATCGAAATCCGATTCGAGCCAGGCGGGGGTCGGCAGGCCCGCCGCCGATAGCCGCTCCTTTGCCAGCGGCTTGTTGCCCGTCTCTCGCATGGCCCGGCCCGATGCCCCCGTATAGGGGATGGCCATGGATTCCAGCCAGACTGGGATCGCGACTTGGAACCGATCGCTTCCCGCCAGCGATTCGACGAGATTGAATACCCTATCGGGTCGCAGGGTCTGCAGCTCGCGCCGGGCCACATCCAGATCCAGCGTACACGCCAGCCGGGAAACTTCGTGTCCCAATCGGCGCAACGAACCCTGCACGGCCTCGACTTGTGTCAGGACATCTTGTTGGGACGCGTCGGCGTCCGGTTCCGGGGCATTGAAGACGATTGTCACACGCATCTAATTCACCCGGGCATGGCCGTTGATTACGTCTTGGTCGCGGCTTGACCCACGGAGCTTCAGGTACTTTGCCAGGGATCCAGCGAATATCCTACCTTCGGGACGCCGATCCGACCGTCCCACCGTGTGTCGAATCGCCTGCCCGCAGGCCGTGGAATGGTCGGGGGTGTCGACCTGGATGGCAGGACGGCACGCTGCGCGCGTACTTTGCCGAGCCATTCAGCCGTCGGTTAGAGGGTCCCTGGCGATCCGGTCTCGCGCCGTTGCGCCCTCATGAATCGGTAGAGTGACCTGACGGCGGTATCCCACTCACCTGCCTTGGCTCGATGAATGATGCCATCGAGGTAGCCGGCTGCATCCTCTCCCAGCGATCCATTTTCACGGGACGTTCGCAGGCGATCCGCACACTGTGCCACCAACGTTGCATTGTGCATGCGGGTTGCCGTATAGAGCGCATCGACGTGCTGAAATACTTCTGGGTCGCTACCCATCTGCGGTGGCCCCGGACGCAGCCACCACCAGGCCAAGGCCAGACACCCGAGGAAGAGGGTTCCCACCGCCACGGACGCCTGGATTCGAGCGGCTGGCTTGCAATGCTTAGCACCTAACCCAGAATTCCTCGGCCCCCTCGCCCCCGACTTCGGGGGGGAATATCGGGGTGAGGGGGACGTCGGAATCTGGGCGAGGTCCTTATTCTTCGTTGCCATCGACAAGTTCCTTACCGTCACGCGTGGAGACGGCCACCCAGTACATCGGGTCGATGAAGGTGCTGATGAACCGGATGGAACCGTCGCCGAACAGGACGTTGCATCCCTCATGATGTTCTCCCCACATTTCATCGGTATGGCCGAACGGGTCATTGGGGGCGTGAATAATGACTTCGGGATGATCGTGTGTGTCGGGGCCGCTGTGGACCCCCACAAGGCATCCTGCGCCGTTGTTCTCCGACGGCCAAGGCTGCAAGTCGAGTCGTGGTGGTGTCACCGCACCGGGCACGACGCCCACCCAGGTCTTGTTGCTTAAGATGGAGCTATGTTCCCCCAGGAAGACGGTGTGTGACAGCCCGTCTGGAATGCGCCGAATGCGGACCTTTGCGTTGCGATAGAACGGTCCGTCGATCCTGGCGGGCAAGCCATTGTTCTCGGGAATCGGCTCCGGCACGTCGTAGTCGTAACAGTAGACGGTCGTGCGTCCCCAAGGCTGGTGGACCCCGGCGTTCGTCACATAGTGGGAATGCGCGAACCGAATGGACGGATTGAAATCCATACCGTGCCGCTCGTCGGCTCCGTGCGTCTGCACCGAAAACCCGTCGCTGCCCCCCGAGGCAGACGGACATAGAAAGACCGAGACCCGCGTGATGGCTGGGGCCGCATTTTGGGGCGCCCAACAGGGGAGCTCCAGGCGAAACCGATCGTGCAGGTTCTGCTCTTCCAGGAAGGGGAGCAGAAACACGCCCCAGGCCCAGCCGGGGGGCCCGTTGCGATATTCGTCTCCATAAGTCACCCCGAATGCGGAGCCATCGGCACGTGTGTCCAAGGTGAAGTAAGCTGGCGGAAAGACCTTGCGCGCCCCTTCGTAATTCTGAAGTGCCAGACCGATCTGCCGCAGATTGTTGGAACATGCCATTTTTCTTGCCGTCGCCCGGGCGGCCTGGACCGCTGGCAATAGCAACCCCACCAGGACGCCTAGGATGGCAATCACCACCAAGAGTTCTACCAGGGTGAACGCCTTTCGCCCGTGAAGTCGCCGCAATGGGCACTTGGTACGTGGCAGCCCAACCATGCGAGGTCCTCTGTGTGTCGACGCGCTAATCGTAGCCTAAGCTACAAGTGCGGTGGATTGTATCATGGACTACAATGGCGTCAACCCCCCCCCTGTCTTGGCGGAACCCAGAGAGGTGGCGTCACCTGTTTCACCATGCTTCCCCCTCCCCCTCGTCGGACAGGGGGGCCGCCTGTTTACCAGTAAGGATTCCCCACAAATCGATTGATTCCGTTCGAGTTGAGGTTATACTGCGGCGAGTGATGAAGTTCGATTCTTCCCTCGTTCATAAGGAGAAAGCTAATGTTATGGTTGAACCGTGCGATCTGGATCGTGGTGATCGCCACGTTCGGATTTGTCACGGCGGCGCAGGCCGAAGTGGATCCCATTCCTCCCACGACCGTGCCGCCTGGCCCTGACGGGGTCACCTTACTCTTTCCGAATGCCTTGGTGCCGCCTCCGCACTACAAGGTCTTCCGATTCACGGGAGAAGCCGACGCAGGGTCGGCCACAGTTCCCACCCCCTTCACCGTGTTGTTTGACTGGCTGGATCCGACTGGGGGACCGGCGTTTAGTCCACCCTTCGAGTTCGTTTTGGAACCACTGGTTACCACGTTGCTCGACACGGGGGAATTCACGCTGCCATTTTGTCCTCAGCAGGTGAGCCTCCACTTTCTCAATGGGGGGACAACACCGGCCGTGGTAAAGGGCATGTTCCTGCACGAATGCCGACCGATTCCCGAGCCGGCCGGTCTGACGACCCTGGCGGGGATCTGTCTGTTTTTCGCCTGGTCTGCCAGGCGTTTCCGTGGCAAGCGGGGCTGAATTGCAGGGGATCGAGCCCGGTATCTCACGCGCGAGAAGGAGATACCGGGTTCCCGTGAACCATCGACGGCCGACCACGCTGGGTGGGGTGGCGGGGCGGCCGGAGATCAGCGGCCAGTGACCTGCTTCAATTGCCGAAGGAGCTCCACACGGGAATAGCCCAGTTGTGAGAACCGGTTCATCCACTGGTCCAGTTCGGCCGAAGAGGGCTCCCTTCCCACCACGTCCGCGAACGCGGTCCGCATCCAGACCAGGTTATTGTTCCCAACGCGATCAAAGTATTCCTGGGCCCCCATCAGTTCAAACGGCAGGTTGGCCAGCCGATAGTCGATGTCGGGTGTCTGCAGCCAGACCGCCAGCTCGACGCTGGTGGGATTGCGACCCAAATAACGTTGATAGAGGGTCGTGATCCGCTGACTGACAGAGTCGAAGTTCGAGTAACCTGTATAGTTCGGCAGATTGACCGCGCTGCCTCCGGCACCGTATGTCACAGGAGTCAAAATCAGCTGGACACGCGTGGGGTTCCCCTGTGTCAGCACCAGCGGCGGCTGTGTCGTTTCGTAGATGGTGCGACCGTTGGACGTGATGGAGGCACGAAGGCGATAGCGATCGCCTGCTGCAATATAACTCGGATCGAAATCGACGGTAAATGGAAGACTCGAACCCCCGAAGGTGGGTGGCCGGAAGGAGGTCTGGCCATTGCGTACGACGAAGTAAGGTCGGTCCAGATTCTCCAGCTGTACGGTAATGATGGCATCCGCAGGCAGGTTACCTCCGCGGACGATCAGGTCGCCAGTGAGTCCACCCGTGGGGTCGCTCAGCGGGACGCGAAGCGATCGAAGCTGCAGGTCTCGGGCCCCCTGCACGAGCAGTTGCACGTTACCTTCCGAGTCAGCTCGCCGCGCTGCTTCCTCTGACAGGTCGAAGACCTGGTTGCCCACGCGTCCGACCTGCAGACCACCGACGCAGACGATGATGTCTCCCTGACTGATCCCCGCGCGTGCGGCTCCGGAATTCGGCGTGACCCCCTGGACCAGGAAGCCGACCTCCAAGTTCGTGCCCGTGACTCCCAACTGCCGGTTCCGGCTGGCTGACGGGATGTTGAACCACTGGCCGCTGCCCCAACCGCGTTCCCAGTTGGAGGTCGCTGGGAAAGGATTCAGGAAGTCTCCCCAGGAGTTTTGTGCGAGGGCGGGCTTCTCCATGCACGGTGACAGCCAAGCGAGAATCGCCCCTGTAAGCCCAAGTACGGTTCGCCGACCCAAGCGCATTGCCATGTCATGCCCCTCGAACGTTGGAGTTGTGGTTCGTGCTCAATGTCCCCTCGGTGTGACATTCAGGTTGCTGCGGTTTGCGGATGGCGTGCGATCCGTCACGCGCCGCGTCAACGCGCGTCACGCCGTTTTTCGGACGTGATCCGTTCGTTCTGGCTCGCCTGCGGCGCCGGATCGGTCGTCTCCTGAACTTTCAACAGCTCACCGCGCAGCGTCGCGGGATCGAGCGGAAAGAACCCGGCCGGTATGGTCTGAAGCTGCCCGGCGCGACTGAGCGCATACCGCACGAACTCGCGGCTGGATCGAGCCTTGGGATCGGCTGACCCCGCATCGAGCACGAGCGTCAACGGTCGCGTCAAGGGATATCGGCCCAACAGAATGGCGTGGTCGTCGTCCGGGATCACATTCGACTTTTCTCGCAGATGCAGCGTCTTGACGTCGTGGCCTCCACACTTCATTCCGCAGATCGCGATGGCCAACGGGTCTTCCTGCACGGCCTGGACCAGCTTGGCATTGGAAGAATAGGATTCTGCCAATCCGCGTAGCGTCCTGGAGCGGAACAAGTGCTGCGACACAAATCGTTGCGATCCGCTCCCCTTATTCCGGCCGATCACATGGACGGGTTGATCTGCCATCGGCCCGGTGACTCCCACCGCCTTCCACGTAACGGGCTTGTCGTCCGAATCCGCGCAGTACAAGGTGGCGAGCTCATCAAAGCTGATGGATTCGAGTGGGTTATCCTTGTGCACAAAGACCCCCAGCGCCTCGTGACAGATCACGATCCCGACCGGTTGTCGCAGTCCAGATTTTTGGAGTTCCTCGTCAGAAACGTGGCGAGATACCATGCCCACGCCGGTAGGGACCTTCAAGAGCCGTTCGAACACCGCTCCCGATCCTTCGTCCGAGATGGCGATCTTGGCCTTGGGATGAAAATGCTTGAAGCCAGCCGCCCAGCCATGCGCCAGGGCATCCATGGTGGTCGACGCAAACACGTCCACCCCTCCCGTGACCTCCCGGCTCGGCAGGTACGGATCGATCGATTCCAAGAGAAACCGAATCTCGTGCACGGACGGGCGTTCATCCGGCCCCGCGCCGAGTACCGGATGAACCGGCAGCCAACACCATAGTCCCAGGGCAATCAAACCCAGGACCGTACGAGTTCCGCTCTGATTTCGACGGGGGTGAAGCATGCGACATCTCCTGAACCGGGTGCGTGGGCCGGAGGGGAATCTAAACGATGGCGGGAGAATCACCCTAGATCAGTTTGCGCGGCGAGGCGTGGGATTTGGGTGCTTTTGTCGCGATTTGAATAGACAGCGATGCGCACGGTGGGGGTGGCGGCTTGTGCGAGTCGCACACACGGATCGCTTGTGCCACGCCGTGTGCGCCAGACGCAAACGACGAAAAATACCGCTGCGGGGATGCGAGACGCGCTCCCGAACGAGACACGCTCTAGGGTGTTTCGAAGAGCGGTTCGTCCTGTGAGACCGCCAGGCGAATCAACAATAGCTTGCGGACGTTGTTCGCATGGAAGAAGACACTGCCGAGTGAACTGGCCGGTCCATCCGCCGCGATCATCAGGGTGTGGCCTGGTGCGAGTTGCGCGACGAATCGCAGCGGCGAGATCACTTGCTGGTCGTGAGCCGCTTCGAGCCGGAATCCTCCATCGCGGACCGCGTATCGTTGCCGATTGGGGCCATGCCGGATCTCTGGGGTCATCTCCAGGTTTACGGATCCACCGGCCCCTTCCAGCACACGGGCCGCGAACAAGGTCTCTGCCTGAGCCAGGGTCCGACCCGAAACCGCCGCTCCATCTGCCAGGAAATAGGTAATCCCTTCCCGGTTGGGAAATGTCACGATTTCGTTGCGATGGTTCATCCGCGCGCGAAGTCGCCGATTGGTCCATTCTTCGCTGGCGGGGCTGCTGGCGGCCAGCGCGGCCAGTCCGGCTGCCGGGTCTTCCGGTACGTTGACCATCGTGCGTAGGGCATCGGGCAGCGTCAGGCCAACAATCCCTACGCGGAAACCATTGCGGTTCAAGTGGCGTCGTGTCTCCACGGGCAGCACCTGCTCGTCGAAGTCCCGCCAGATTGCCTCGGTCGTGTCGAGTTGGGAGTCCGGAACCGTCACCAGGGCAATTTCCAAGACCACGTGGTCTCGGGCGAGCATCATTTCCTTGAGGATTCCGGCAGGGGGCTCTTTCCACACGTCGCGGGCGGTACTGCAGCCGGTGATCAGGAGCAGACTGCCGACGAGCGGGCCACGCCAGGGGCACGGGGGACGCGCAGGCATCGCAGCGATCGAAGAAGATGCCGGCATGATTGCTAGCAGCGCGGGTGTGATAGTCCGGTTCGCAGAGCGCCCCCCCGTGCGAAGGGTACCGGGATGGCCGATTGTCGGTCAACATCGACGAAGGGTCCCAAGTGAGTGCCTCGGGCATGTCGATCGCCCGTTGGCCGCTTGGGGCCAGGGCGGGATGAGGGGGGCCTATGTTTCTCCTGGTTTCTGCATCATGATGAGGGCCGTTTCGTTCCCTGCCCGTCCGAAAACACTCTCGGTAGCTGCTCGCCCTGTTATCCGGGGAGGGCCAGGTTGCGGCGATTCCCATGTTCAAACTGGTACTGCTTCGTCACGGCGAAAGTGACTGGAACCGTGAAAACCGTTTCACGGGCTGGACCGACGTCGATTTGTCGGAAGCCGGGATCCGGGAGGCCCACCGCGCCGCCCAGCTCCTGAGGGAGGGAGGCTTCACCTTTGATGTGGCCTTCACTTCACTGCTCAAGCGCGCCATTCGTACCCTATGGATTGTGCTGGATGATATGGACCTGATGTGGATTCCGGTACACCGGTCCTGGCGGCTGAACGAACGCCACTACGGGGCCCTGCAGGGGCTGAACAAGGCCGAGACAGCCGCGAAGCATGGCGACGCGCAGGTCAAGATCTGGAGACGCAGCTTCGACGTGAGGCCCCCGGCACTCGACCCGTCGGACCCGCGCTTTCCCGGTCACGATCCCCGGTACGCGGACCTGTCACCCCAGGAGCTGCCCCACACGGAATGCCTTAAGGATACGGTCGATCGCTTTCTGCCTTATTGGACGGAAACGATCGTCCCCAGTATTCAGCACGGACGTCACGTCCTGGTCGTCGCCCATGGTAACAGTCTTCGAGCCCTGGCCCAGCACCTGGACGGATTGAGCAAGGAGGCGGTCCTGGAACTCAACATCCCGACCGGTGTGCCGCTGGTCTACGAATTGGCTGCCGACTTGCGGCCGGTGCGCCACTACTATTTGGGAGGTACAGGCCATGAACCTGCTTGAATCGCTGAAGCGTTACACCACGGTCGTCGCGGATACGGGGGACATCGAGTCGATCGGCAAGTACAAACCGCAGGACGCCACGACCAACCCTTCGTTGCTCTTTCAGGCGGCCCAGCTGCCGCGTTACGAACATCTGCTCGAGGACGCCATTCAGCAGGCCCTGGCCGTTTCCAATGACACCCAGGCGCGGAATGAGGCGTTCATGGATCATCTGCTGGTGAGCTTCGGCTGCGAAATCCTCAAGATCGTGCCGGGCCGCGTCTCCACGGAGGTGGATGCCGGGCTGAGCTTCGATACGCAGGGAACCCTGGCCAAGGCCCGCCGCTTGATCGATCTCTATCGCAATGCGGACGTCGATCGCGAGCGTGTGCTGATCAAGATCGCCAGCACGTGGGAGGGCATTCGCGCAGCGGAACTGCTGGAACGGGAGGGAATCCACTGTAACCTGACGCTGCTCTTCAGCTTCGCGCAGGCGGTCGCCTGTGCGGAGGCCGGCGTGACATTGATCTCACCCTTCGTCGGACGGATCTATGATTGGTACAAGAAAGAGCGCGGTGGCAGCGAGATCCCCGCGGAGGAAGACCCTGGCGTTGCCTCCGTCACCCGGATCTATGACTACTTCAAGAAGTTCGGGTACAAGACCCAGGTCATGGGCGCCAGCTTTCGCAAGGTGGACCAGATTGTCAGGCTGGCGGGCTGTGATTTGTTGACCATTAGTCCCGACTTGCTGCACCAACTGGAATCCGCGTCGGGAGAGTTGCCTCGCCGTCTCACCCCGGAATCGGCCAAGGCCTCCGAGGGCACCAAACTTCACCTCGACGAAAAGGCCTTTCGCTGGATGCACAACGAGGACCCCATGGCCGTGGAAAAGCTCAGCGAGGGGATCCGAAAGTTCTATGCCGACGCGCGCAAACTGGAGCAATTTGCGCGCACGCGCCTGGCCCAGAGGCTGGCGGGCCAGCGCTCTGTCAACGCATGATTCAGGCGTGACCGGCCAAGTCAGCCGGACCGCGCTCATGAGCAGATAGTAGTACGTACGCCACCAGAGCGAGAACTCGCTGCGTCTTGGCACGTTCTCGTGGTTCCCCGGTCTTTGGTTTCTGAACCCTCCCAGGGGGATGGGTCAAATCCGTCATGCCGTCGAATCAAGAGATTCCTCGGCGCATCATTTGGAGGAGAGGTCGAAGTCCTTTTCCGTGATGCCCGGCACGACTTCGACCGTCAGTTCCGTTTGATCGTTGTATTTCGGAGGGAGGACTTCCGCCAGGATCGTCTGTTCGGGGCTATCCGGCGTATCGTAGAGCTTCTTTTTTCCCACCTCCTTCGATATGCGTATTTCCACCTTGGAAGCACCCAAGGGGACATCGGCGCGAAACGCACCGTCCTGGATGACAGCCCCGGTGGTAGGCGACTTGCCATCGGTGGGAAAGAAGGCGATCGACCCGACCTTGGCAGATTGGCCGTCCACCTTGACGGTCCCCTGCACGGTGCCGTGGGTCGCGCCGGAGCATCCTGACAGCATCGACAAGGCGAACAGCCACAACGCTCGTTGATCCAACTTCATGCGAGGCTCAATCCGGGCTGATTGTCACTTCATTGCCATTCATCGAACCGCTGGCCTTCCACACGTCGAGCTCGACGTCATTGACGATGAAGCGCGTCGATCCATCGCAAAACGCGGCCTGAACGCCTCCGGAGTGACGGCTGCGTGCGGCGGCCACCTGCGACGAGCGTCCTCCTGCAACGGCCGGCATGTTGGGATCCCCCGTATTTTGAAACCAGCCGTTTTCGATGATGTCAGGAACTGACGTATTGGGCGAAACCAGCGTATGAAAGCGGAAGACTCCGTCATCGTTGTGGATATCGCCGCGCCAGTCATTGTCGTCGGGGCTCCACGCCTTGAGGACCTCGGACAGCAGCAGCGTCTTGGATAGACCATCGACGATTTTCTTATAGCGGGTCGACCTGGGTCGATCGCGCCGCCCTCGCGAATGGGAGAAAGGGGCCAGGCCCACCTGGTCGCGGGTCTCTCCATACTTGGAGTTTCCCCAGTTCACTGCGTAATTTCCGCGCCGACGCTGGTACGTCCCCCGCGTCTGATCCGTGCCGGTATCGCTGGGGCAGTAGTACCCGGCCACATAGCGGCCCACCAGGCCATCCAGTGTCCCCGCGATCGTACAGGGAGGGAGATAAAACGGCTGCCGGATGTCGTTGGCAGCGTTCAGGGCAGTCTCCTCCAGATAGGGCCAAAGATACATGACCCAGGTTTGCCGTGGATTGTCACGGGAGCCCACGGGGAGTGTCTTCTTGGCATCGTGGTGCATCTGCATGGCCAGTCCCCACTGTCGCAGTGTATTGACACACTGCGTTCGGCGAGCTGCCTCTCGTGCCGCCTGCACTGCAGGCAAGAGTAACGCCACCAACACTCCGATGATCGCGATGACAACCAACAGTTCGACGAGCGTAAAGCCGATGCGCCGTGGCTTGACTGGAAACATAACGGTTGCTCCCCACGCGTCTCGGGCGCTGGTGCGCCCCTTTGAATCCAGCTTGGATCATAGCACATCCTCAGGCAAAGGGTAGCGTTCCACGGACTTGCGTAGGAACCCTGGCTCGCAGCGGGGAATGCGCCGTATCGTGTGTGGAACGCTATAATGGGGTCGTCCTCGCATGACCTTCGTGTCAACACTCCGAACGTATCAGGTTGGACGATGAGTACTTGGAGATGGGTGCTAGGGTTGATCGTCTTGGGGCTATGCCATGGCAGTCCGCGCAGCGCGATGGGTGCTCCCCAGGAAACGGATCCGCCCGCATACACCGACCATCGAAAGCTGCTTGTCTGGCGAGACGGCCAGGGCGAGCATCCTGTGGAAACGCCTCAAGATTGGGCCCGGCGCAGGGCTCACATCCTGCTGGGGATCCAACAGGCGATGGGCCCGCTCCCCGACCGAAACCAATTCGGGCCGCTCGACGTCCGAATCCTGCAGAGCAAGGAAGGCCCGGATTTCACATGGTACTCGCTGACCTTCGCCACCGATTCGGGCGACCGCGTCCCCTGTTATCTGTTCATTCCCACACGGCTCGACGGAAGGCGAGTCCCTGGCATCCTGGCCCTGCACCAGACCACCCCCTTGGGAAAGAAGGAGACGGCGGGCGAGGGTCCCGATCAGAATAAGCGATATGGCCTGGAACTTGCCCGCAGGGGCTACGTTGTCCTCATGCCCGATTACCCGAGCTTTGGCGACTACACCTACGACTTCCATGCCGACCCGTATGTCTCGGGCTCCATGAAGGGCATCGTCAACCACATGCGGGCCGTCGACGTGCTCGTGAGCCGGGCCGAGGTCGACCCTCAGCAGATTGGCGCCGTGGGGCACTCACTGGGTGGGCACAACGCCATGTTCGTGGGGGTATTCGATGAGCGAATCAAGGCCATCGTTTCCAGTTGCGGTTGGACCCCCTTCCATCACTACTACGGCGGCAAGCTCGAAGGCTGGACCAGTGACCGCTACATCCCGCGGATCCGCGACCAATACGAACTCGACCCGGACAAGGTCCCGTTTGACATGTACGAAATCGTGGCCGGCCTGGCGCCGAGGGCGTTCTTGTCCATCTCACCGCTTCACGATTCCAACTTCGACGTCACGGGAGTTCGACTCGTGATGGACGAAGCCCGGCGAGTCTACGAGCTTCTGGGAGCAGCCGACCGGTTGCAGGTCCGATATCCCGATTGCGAACACGACTTTCCCTTGGTCGAGCGGCAGGCCGCCTATCAATTCCTCGACAAGCAGCTGAACCATTCGCCGCGGGGAACGCGAAAGGGAAATCCCTCGCGACCGTTGAACGATCGGAACGCCCGTCGGCCCGCAACCGGCATCCCCGGCGATTCTTCCTTGGGACGGGACTACCTTAGCCAATGGACCCCACCCCCCCAGGCCGATTCCAAGTTCCCCTACGAAAAGGAAACCGATGCGGATTGGGTGGACGATCGCTTCCAGAGAATGGACATCGGCGCGATGCAGCACGCTTCGATCCAATCGTCAAGCTGCGGCATGATCCCCAAGGGAATTGGCGTGCGATTGGGGCCAGATCGCGATGCCGCCCTGCTTTTCGACATGGAGCACTGTGTGGTCCGCGCCTACTGGCGGGGTGCGTTTCTTCAATTGCCGTCGACCCGATTTGGACTGCTGGAGATGCCTTCCGTGGCAGAACGGGAAGTGCTCTCGCTGACGCAATCCGCCAACACGAAACCGGATATACAATTCCATGGTGAATATGTGTACGGCGATCGCATCGTGTTGCACTATACGCTCCCACATGGCACGGTCTGGGAGAGTCCACGCTTCTTTACCCGTGATGGATCGTCGGTGTGGCAGCGCTCGATGGAAGTTGCCACGACCAGCGGTCCCGTTTCGCTGCTCGTTTGCGACGGCACGCTGGAAACGCGCGGGATGGAACGTGCCGCCGATGGTACTCCCTGGAAGGTTGTGCAAGTCGGTCGAATGGCAGGGATTCGATCGGAGGAGACCGGGTCACAGGGATCGCCTGACGAGCGGTCCTGCGGACCGGATCGGATCTATCTGGCAGCACGAGGCGAGGAAATCGAATGGACTTGCTCGGCGGGACCGGTTCCCGCAACCTCCTTGCAGGTGGGATGGTCGCGAGGCATTCGACGGCCCGTCGAAATCCTGGTGGTGCACAGCGCAAGCGCAGTCGCTCCGAACTGGGCCTCCCTCCTGGAACAAGCGGCTCCTCGGGGCGACCACACGCAGGGCCTCTCACGCTGGATGCAGGGTGGGCCTCGGCGGTGGGGTGAGCCACTTGTCACGCAAGGTGCGCTCGGCGAGCCTCAAGGTCCCTTCGCGGTCGATACACTGCCGCTTCCCCATGACAATCCATTTCATGCCCTGCTGTTTGCCTCAGGTCTGGATTTTGCCAGCGGTGGTTCCGCATATCTGTGCACAGCGCACGGCGATGTGTGGAAAGTGGATGGAATCGACGAACTCCTTGACCGGCTGCAATGGACTCGGTTTGCCACGGGCCTGTACCAGCCGCTGGGTCTGCGGATTGTCGACGATGCCGTCTATGTCCTGGGGCGCGATCGCATCACCCGGCTGCACGATCTGAACGGCGACGACGAAGCGGACTGGTACGAGACATTCAACGACGATCTGCGTGAATTCGGACAGCCGCATGCCTATGCGATGAGTCTGGAAACCGACGCGCGGGGGAATTTCTATTTCATCAAGTCGGGGGACGATCCGCCCCATGGGGGGACGATGCTGCGAGTGAGTCGCGACGGCAAGCAACTTCAGGAGATGGCGACCGGCTATCGGCACGCCAACGGGCTGGGAATCGGACCTGGAGGAGAGATTACGTCGGCGGACAATGAAGGCAACTGGGTTCCGGCCACACGAATCGATCGGGTTCGGCCCGGTGGGTTTTACGGTTACCTTCCGACCCATCGCCGGGTTGTGCCACCGGCGACCTATGATCCGCCGTTGTGCTGGCTCCCGCGCTGGCTCGACAATTCCGCGGGCGGCCAGGTGTGGATCGACTCTCCCAACTGGCGGGAACTTCAGGGCAAGATGCTCCACCTCTCGTTCGGACGTTGCACGGCCAACCTGGTACTGCAGCAGCAAATTGGGGACCAGTGGCAGGGAGGCGCTCTGCAACTCCCCCTTCCTCCATTCCATTCGGGTGTCATGCGGGGGCGCATTTCGGCGCGGGACGGCCACTTGTACCTGTGCGGGCTGGACGGCTGGCAGACGGCGGCCCGGCAGGATGGCTGTCTGCAGCGCGTTCGGGTTACGGGTGAGCCTTTCCAGTTCCCGGTGGGGCTGGCGGTGGAACCGCGGGGAGTCCGCCTCGATTTTGCGGTGCCACTCGCCCCTGACATCGTGGCCGACCTGTCCCGTTACCGCGTGGAACAGTGGCAATACCGCTGGACCGAGACGTACGGTTCCCCACATTACTCCATTGCCGATCCGGAACGCGAGGGGCACGACCAGGTCCCGGTGACCCATGTGGCGCTTTCCCCGACGGGCCACAGCCTGCACCTCGACATCCCTGGAATCGCACCCGTGATGCAAATGCACCTACAGGCCAACCTGCGGAGTGTGTCCGGGGATCCGGTGACCGTCGACCTTTGCCACACGATCCATCGCATCCCACCCGACCTGGAGGGGTCGGATTCGCCCAGCGAGGGGACCGAGGCCACCGGCAGGGCCATGGCCAATCCGTTTCGACTCGAGAACTTGATGGCCTGGTGTATCGTGCCATTCGACCAACAGCGGCGCAGCCCGCAACAGCGCGCCGAAATGCTGAATCGCTTGGGCATTCGCCGGCTGGCGTATGACTACCGCGCCGAGCACATCACCACATTCGCGGAAGAAATCGAGGCGTGCTGGGACCATGGCATTGAGCTCACGGCCTGGTGGTTTCCCTCGCAATACGATGCCGAGGCACGGCAGATCCTGGAGATCCTGGCCGCGCATCAAGTACACCCACAGCTGTGGGTCACGGGAGGAGGCGAGCCGACACGGGATCCGAAAGAACAATCGCAACGCGTGGCGAGTGAAGCCGCCCGCATTCTTCCCATCGCAGAGGCCGCTGCCAGAATTGGCTGCACCGTGGGGCTCTACAATCATGGCGGCTGGTTCGGTGAGCCAGAAAACCAGATCGAGATCATCCGTCGTCTGAAAATGAACAATGTCGGCATGGTCTACAACCTGCACCATGGCCATTCGCACCTCGATCGGTTTCCCCAGCTCATCCGGAAGATGCTTCCCTATTTGCTCGCCATCAATATCAATGGCATGGAAGCCGACGGCGAGCAATCGGGACGGAAGATCCTGCCGATTGGCGCCGGGTCGCTCGATGAATCGCTGCTGAAAACCGTGCGCGATAGCGGCTTTCAGGGACCGATCGGTATTTTGAACCATACCGACCATGACGCGGAAGCGCGCCTGCTGGACAACTTGGACGGGCTGACCTGGCTGGGTCGCCGCTGGGAGGGTCAGACGGAGGTTCCACCTCCCGCGTATCGCACCTGGCCCGACTGATCGGACACTGCACCGAAGGCGCTTTCCAGCTCCCTGGCGGGGTCTTCACCCGCGCGGCGGCTCCGCGGTTGCTTGCAACCAATCACGGGCCTGATTACGATACGGACCGGGCAATCGGCGATGTTTCCCCGGAGAAACACCCATGTGTCGTCTCGTCCGTCCACGCATCCAGGCGTTCACGCTGGTTGAGTTACTGGTGGTGATCGCGATCATCGGCGTCCTGGTGGCACTCTTGCTGCCAGCCGTGCAAGCGGCCCGCGAGGCAGCCCGGCGAGCGCAATGTCAGAATGCCCTGCGTCAAATCGCGCTGGGGCTTCTGAACTATGAGAGTTCCAGAAAATCCTTTCCGGCGGGGGGAATCACGGATGGCGCGTGTTGCAGCACACGGAGCGGTGCGAGTTGGCCCATTCTGATCCTTCCATTCGTCGAGGAGGCGGCCCTCTATGACCGCTATGATTTCGACGAACCCAACGAGTCGTTTATCGATAGCGACATGGATGGGCTGGTAAACACGGTCGTCCGGGAAACCAATGTGCCGCTCTATGATTGTCCTTCCGACGTGGAGACCGATCGCATCGATCGGCCCGCCAGTGGCCCAGGTTCCGACAATATCCGCATCCAGTACAATCGCGGTTCGTATCGCGGTAATGCAGGGTTGTGCACCGTGGAGTCGCAGGCCTATTGGGACAGCTCATCGCAGGGAAATCGCCAGTATCTGCATGAGCGGGGTCCACTGCCCGGCATTGGAACGATGTACAACAATCCCTGGAGCCCCAATCGCGTGCGACTGAACACGTGGAGCCTGGCCAGTCCCACCCGGCTCAAACAGATCAAGGATGGCACCGCCAAGACACTCCTTCTCGCTGAGAAGGCCCATCTGACCACGTCGATCGAAGGGAAGCGGCGGCGGACGTTCTGGGCCTATACCTATACGTCGTACAATCGGTCGCTGACTTTCTTGCAGACCAGGTCCATCATCAATGACTATGATCGATGCCTCGCCATTGGCGGCGCGTTTGGCGATGACCCGTGCAAGCGATCCTGGGGAAGCCTGCACCCAGGCGGTTTCAACATCGCCCTTTGTGATGGCACAGTGCACTTCATTTCGGAATCGATCGACATCTTTCTTTTCGGCGGCATGTCCACCATTGCAGGTCGGGAAACGACCCCATTCGAGCTGAATTGATGGAACGGTTCATGGCGAAGGTGGGGATCCGGCGCGGCACCATGCAGTGGATCGCATGCCTGGCGGCCTGCACGTTGTGCGGCAGCTGTGGCTCGCAATTTCCCGTGGCGCCGGTGTCGGGAACCATCACCTACCAGGGAAAGCCGCTTGTCGACGCGACGGTGACGACTCAGCCGATTGCCACCGATTCCGTGAATCCGGGACCGGGATCGTTTGGCAAGACCGACGCGCAGGGTCACTATGAGCTGGAACTCGTGAAGCCCGCCAAGAAAGGGGCGATCCTCGGGGACCATCGTGTGATGATCTCGTGTCCAACCAACGCGCCGGCGGATCGGACCCCGCCACCGTTTGGCGACGACCCCAATGCCCACCGCCAGGTCGACCGCCGTTGGCCCGCCTCGTTCAGCGATGGTTCGCTCCAACTCCATGTCCCGCGACAGGGAAGGGCGGACGCCAACTTCGATCTGTAGGAAGCGCTCGACCACCCCCCGAAGTCCCCCACTTCAGCGGCCTGAATGAGAGTGGTGCGATGCCGGCGTTCGTGCTGGCTTTGCTCCAGGACGTAGATCGAAAGGATGCCGTCGACGATGGGCCTGGCTGGCCGGTCATTCTTGGGATTCCCAAGCCGATGGCGACTGCAGGCAGGCGCGAACTAGCGAGCGCGGTATACTGCCGATGGCTCCGGCACGCCAACGCGCCGGAGCGGGGAGCAGGAAGGTGAGTCCATTCTGGGTGTTGACACAGGTGGCCCAAAGCCTGGCCGCCAGCGACAATCTCTCGATCTTCGACCCGGCGTCCGAGAACGCGCGTTCGATCGTCCACCTCGCCATCCTCACGTTTGCCATCGCCGGGTTGATCTTTTGCGTGGTGGAAGGAATCCTCTTCTACTGCCTGTGGCGTTTCCGGCAGCGGGGCGAAGAAGCCGCGGGGGAGCCGCCCCAGGTGTATGGCAGCATGCCCATCGAATTGGCATGGACCTTGGCCCCCGCACTGATCGTGATGTTCCTGGGGTTGGTCGTCACGCGGACACTCTGGGAAGTGAAGCCGAATACCCCACAGCCGAGCCGTCAGGAAGATGCCCTGTTCGTCACGGTGGTGGGTCATCAGTGGTGGTGGGAGTACATCTACGAGCGATCCGACGGCAAGCCCCTCGGCTTTGTCACCGCCAATGAGTTGCACGTGCCGTTTCGCGACGGAGCGACGCCGCACCGTGTCTACTTGACGCTGAAATCGGCCGATGTCTGCCACAGCTTTTGGGTACCCCGGCTGGGTGGCAAGGTCGACGCGATTCCCGGAAGGGCCAATACCTTGATGTTGGAACCACGGCAGACGGGGGTCTTTCTGGGCCAGTGTGCCGAGTATTGCGGACTGCAACATGCGAATATGCAGATTCGTGTCACGGTGGAACCCGAGGCTGCATTTCAGGAATGGGTGCGGAATCAGAGCGAACCGGCCCGGGAGGTGGCGTCGGAGCAGGAGGGGCGACACGCGTTCCTTTCGCAATCGTGCGTGAACTGTCATCGTATCCGCGGCACCGCGGCGAACGGTTCCTACGCGCCGGATCTGACCCACTTGATGAGCCGCGAAACACTGGCCTCGGGCATGGTCCGGAACACACCGGATCATCTCGCGGCCTGGATCCGGGATCCCCAGGCGATCAAACCTGGCTGCCCCATGCCGGCCTTTCAGCTCACCGAAGCCCAGCAGAAATCGATCGTCCGCTACTTGTTGACCCTCCACTAGCGACCGTACCCTCGTTTGGCCTATCCGCGTATGTCGATCGCCCAGCCCACGCACGACGCGGACCCATCCCACGGATGGGGCTCCGTCAGGCCACATCGCGCGCTGGCGTCCACGCTTCACGAGTGGACGACCACGGTGGACCACAAGAAGCTTGGTGTTCTGTACGTACTGATGAGCCTCGTGTTTCTCGTCATGGGGGGACTCGAAGCGCTCCTGATGCGCTGGCAGCTCTTCTATCCTCACCACGATGTCCTCTCACCCAATGTATTCAATCAGCTTTTCACCATGCATGGCACCACCATGGTGTTTTTCGTGGGGATGCCGATCCTGATCGGAATGGCGAACTACCTTGTGCCCCTGATGATCGGCGCCCGTGACATGGCGTTTCCTCGACTGAATGCCTTTGGCTTCTGGATCACGCTCCTGGGAGGGCTTTTGACCTATTTCAGCTTCTTGACGGGGGGCGCTCCGGCACTGGGGTGGTTTGCCTATGCCCCGCTGACCTCAACCACCTTTGCCCGCGGTCCGGCCACGGACTTTTGGGCCCTGGGCTTGCTCATCAGCGGGATCGGCAGCCTGAGCGCGGCGATCAATTTCATCGCCACGATCCTGGGGATGCGGTGCCCCGGCATGTCACTGCGCAAGGTCCCGTTCTTCGCCTGGACCATGCTGTGGACCAGTGTGCAGATCCTGCTGGCGATCCCGCCCCTCACGGCGGCACTCGTAATGATCCTGCTCGATCGCCAGCTGGGGGCCCATTTCTTTGACGTGCAGAACGGAGGTTCTGCCTATCTCTGGCAACACCTGTTCTGGTTCTTTGGTCACCCCGAAGTCTACATCTTGATCCTGCCCGTATTCGGGTTCGTTTCCGAGATCATCCCCGTGTTTTCACGGAAGGTGCTGTTCGGCTATGAGTTCATGGCCGCAGCCACCATGGGCATTGCCTTGATCTCCATGGGGGTCTGGGCGCATCACATGTTCTGTGTGGGGATGAGCAGGACGCTCGACCTCTATTTTGCGCTGGCGACGTTCCTGGTCTCGATTCCGACTGGTATCAAGTTCTTCAACTGGCTGGCAACCATGTATGGGGGTCGGATCCGTTTGGCGCCCCCGATGCTGTTTGCCATCGGGTTTCTGTCGCTGTTCTTGATGGGCGGCCTTACGGGAATCATGCTCGGCGCGGCACCGCTCAATTTCCAACTGTCCGACAGCTACTTCGTCGTTGGTCATTTTCACTGGGTCCTGATAGGCGGTACGCTCTTTGGTACGTTTGCGGGCATCTATTACTGGTATCCCAAAGTGACGGGCCGGATGCTCTCCGAGCCACTGGCGCGATGGCATTTCTGGTTGCTTGCTGTTGGATTCATCCTGACCTTTGGGCCGATGCATGTCTCGGGTGTCCTTGGCATGCCGCGACGCATCTACACCTATGAAGCTGGACGAGGTTGGGAGATCTGGAACCAGGTCGCCACGATCGGCGCGCTGATTCAGACACCCAGCTATGCGATCTTCGTCTACAACCTGATCACCTCGCTGTGGAAGGGAAAGCCCGCGGGAAATGACCCCTGGGACGCCTGGACGCTCGAATGGATGACGACGTCGCCTCCGCCCAGCTACAACTTCGAGGAGATTCCGGTCGTATCCAGTCGCCGACCGCTCTGGGACCTCAAGCATCCGGATGATCCTGACTGGCATTATGAGTGACTCGTGATGAATCCGACCGTCCACCTGGCCGTGCCGACCATGGAGCAAGAGCCGACGCGCAGTGCCCCCGAGTGGGGGATGGCCAGCTTTCTTGTGTCGGAAGTTGCCTTCTTCAGCACCCTGGTCGTGACCTACTTCGCGTTTCTCGGCAAGGACGTGGTGGGCCCAGTTCCCGATCAAGTGCTCTCCTGGTCACGCGTGATCCTGGCCACGGCCTTCTTGCTGACCAGCAGCGCGACGATTCACCTGGCGGAATGGGCACTTTCCCGGAGGGCAACCTGCGCCTTCTGCTTCCTCTGGGGGGCGACGATCGTTCTGGGTGTGGCGTTTCTGGTCGGGACGGCGCTGGAATGGCGGGAGCTTATGGTGCACCACGGCCTGACCATCAGCCGGAACTTGTTTGGAACGACGTTTTACACGCTGGTGGGTTTCCATGCCCTCCATGTCACCGTGGGAGTGATCGCGTTGCTCGTCATTCTGGGGATGTCGATTCGAGGGGACGTCCAGGGACCTCGTCACCAGGGAGTCACCTTGGTGGGCTGGTATTGGCATTTCGTCGATGCCGTGTGGGTCGTCGTGTTCTTGGTGGTTTACGTCTTCGGCCGAGGGGGAGGCCTGGCATGATCGAGTCGCGGAGAGACCGAGAGGCCGACATGATTGAGATGCCGCGCCCCACTTCGGCACCGCTCGTACTGGCCACGGGGATTTGCCTGTTTGCGGTTGGCTGGATCACCAGTATGGCCTTTGTTGTGGTGGGCGGAGTGCTGCTCGCGACGGGGCTGGGCCAATGGATCCATTCCATGTTCCCGGGCCGTGGCCATTGGTCTGAGCCGCGTGTTGCCCCCGCGGAACGCGCTGCGCCGGTTGGAACGACCGATGTCCGTGTGGAACCCCTGCGGCCCGGCATGCCCGGATACCGCTTGCGACTGCCGACGAAGGTACATCCCGTGTCTGCCGGAATGAAGGGAGGTCTGGTGGGTGGATTGGCGATGGCATTATCCGCCGTGGCCTACGGTTATCTCAGCGGTCACGGGATCTGGTATCCCATCAACCTGCTGGCGGGAATGATTCTTCCCGGAATAGAGCGGATGAAGGAGGCCGAGATCGAGACGTACGATCCTCGACTGCTCGCCCTCGGCGTCGCGATCCATCTGGCCATTTCGATGGTGGTCGGGCTGATCTATGGAGCACTGATGCCCACGCTGCCGAATCTCTGGAAGCCGATTGCCTGGGGCGCACTGCTGATGCCGCTGCTGTGGACGGCAGCGAGTTATTTATCGCTGGACTCCTTCAATCCCAGGATCCGTGACCTGGTGGATTGGCCCTGGTTCATCGCGTCGCAGTTTGTCTTTGGCATGATCGCGGCAGTGACGTTCATGCGATTCGAAGCAAGAAGTCCAATCCTCGCGGGTGCCCTGGGTGGCATTGCAGGTGGTCTGCTGATGACGGTGCCCGCACTGATTTGGGGATACTTGTCGGGACACGGCCCCTGGTACCCGCTCAATTTGCTTTCCGCCATGGTCCGAAGGCATCCCGATGAGGTGTCCGTGCCGGTGCTCGAGGCCTATCATCCCGAATGGCTTGGTGCGGGGATTACGGTGCACGCCGGATTCTCCGTGGCATTCGGCCTGGCGTTCGCCTTGGTGTTGCCCTGGATGCCGACCATCCCGGGGCCGCTGGCCTGGGGAGGACTCGTTATGCCCCTGCTTTGGACAGCGCTCAGCTATGGTCTGATGGGGATCGTGAATCCTGCCTTGCAAACGCGGATTGATTGGCCCTGGTTCATTGTTTCGCAGTTTGTATTCGGTCTGGTGGCTGCCTGGGTGGTGGTGCGATCGGAGCAAGTCGAGGTGCCCGCGGCGAAACGGGTCGAGAGGGGGCAGGCATGGTAGCGACGAGGACGGTCCTTGCCTGGTCGACCTGTCTCCTGGCACTAGCCCTTGGTTGCGACCTGACGAACTTGCCGGGCCGCCCAGACCCGAAGAGCCGACCGGTTTCGTCGGACCAGCTGGTTGCCTTTCAGCCGCTCTATCAGCGGAACTGTGCGGGATGTCATGGCAGGGGGGGTGACCTGGGGCCGGCACCGCCGCTGAACGATCCGCTGTTCCTGGAGATTGCATCCGACTCGATGTTGGCCAAGGTGGTTTCCCATGGACGAGAAGGAACCCCCATGCCGGGCTTTGCCCATGAGGCAGGTGGCCCCCTCACCGACGACCAGATCCAGGCGCTCGTCCGCGGAATCCGCTCCGAATGGGGGCACTCCGCGGGACCGGGCGGTCCCCTGCCCAAGTACGAGGTTGGCGAAGCGATCAGCGAGCTTTCGGCCGATCGTCGCAGGCAGGCGGAGTCCCTGTTTGCACGCGTGTGTGCGAATTGTCATGGTGACGAGGGGCGAGGCATAGAACTGGATGGTCGGATTGCCAGTGCCATCAACGTACCTGCCTTTTTGGCCCTGATCAGTGATCACGCGCTGCGCAGGATCATCATCACGGGCCGGCCTGACCTGGGAATGCCAAACTTCGCCGAGGGCAAGGGCCGCGGCCACGATTTCCAGCGGCTGTCGACCGAGGAGATCCACGAGCTCGTGTCATTGCTCGCCGAATGGCGGCGGGCCGGGAGATCCTCTCCGGAGGAACGAGAGAATCGTCCCTGAAGGGAGTGCGGCGATTGAGCGTTTGATTATCGGAGACACAGGACATGGACACAGGACAACCCCCGGTCGCATTCCCCGATCTACCGACCGGCCGACGCTGGTTTCTGCGGGCGCTGGCGGCGCTGAGCGGTGCGGTGGCCGCTGCCTCGCTCTGTTTGCCGTTGGGCGCATTCTTCTTCGGCCAGCGGAAGCGACGATGGATGTGGGTCGACGTCGGCAAGCTCTCCGATTTCCCGCTGAACGAGACCCGCAAGATTATTTTTGACAACCCACTGCGGCGCCCGTGGGACGGCATCACGGCCCTGACGGGCGTCTATGTCCGCTACCGGGGTCGCGATCCGCAAGGCAAGGAAGAGTTTCTGGTATTGGCCGTGAACTGTGCGCACCTGGGCTGCCCCGTCAGCTGGTTTCCCCAGTCGGGACTCTTCATGTGCCCCTGTCATGGCGGGGTGTACTATGCCAACGGAGAGCGGGCTTCGGGCCCCCCACCGCGCGGCATGTTCCATTGCACGTGGCGAGTCACCGACGGCACGTTGCAGGTACAGGCCCCACATTACCCAACGCTACAGGACCCCCTGGTGATTCCAGGACGTGAGACCTTGAAACCTGAGCAGACGCAAGCGAGCCACTCGACGTGATGGAGCCGTGAGGGCGAGCGCACCGTTCCTCAGGTGCAACCACACCCAGCGGGATAGCGGACCAAGGACACGTTCATGATCACGTGGCTTATCGGAATTGGCGATTGGATCGACCGCCGTTTGGGGCTGCGACAAGACCTTCTGCCCATGTTGAGGCATCCCGTGCCGCGTTCGCTGGCGGGTCCTCTGGGCTGGTGGTACGTCTTCGGCAGCGCAACGATGACGTTCTTGATGCTGCAGATCGTGACGGGCATTGGGCTGGCACTGGTCTATGTGCCCTCCGCGGACAAGGCCTTCGAGAGCCTGCTGTTCCTGGATTACGAACAGCCCTGGGGCTGGTTTCTGCGTGCCCTTCACTATTATGCCGGTTCGGGCATGGTGGTCATGCTGCTGATCCACATGACGCAGGTCTTCTTGCACGGTGCGTACAAGTACCCCCGCGAGCTGACCTGGATGTTGGGTGTCCTTTTGCTCGCCTGTACGCTGGGGATGTTTTTCAGTGGTCAGATCCTTCGATGGGACCCTGACGCGTACTGGGGGTTGGCGGTGGGGGGGTCCATGGCTGGCCGACTGCCGTGGATCGGACCGTGGGCGGTACGGATGCTGCTGGGGGGCGAGATCATTGGCGGTGATGCATTGAGCCGTTTCTTTGCCCTGCACGTGTTTGTGATTCCTGGCTCGCTGCTGGCGCTGTTGGCCATGCATTTGTGGCTCGTGCTGCGGTGCGGCATCAGTGCGCCTCCGGCTCCGGGAAAGCCCGTGGATCCCGCGACGTACGACGCGGAGTACCACCAGGAACTCCAGCGGGGCGTGCCCTTCTTCGGGGAGCCCGTTCTGAAGGATATTTTGTTTTCGGCGATGGCGGTAATTGCGGTGGTGATCCTGGCGGCCGTGCTGGGACCCAAGGGCCCCAGTGGCCCGCCGAATCCAGCCCTGGCCGACGCGAATCCCCGACCGGAATGGCCCTTTCTCTGGCTGTTCGCGCTGCTCGCGCTCTCTCCGCCAAAGCTCGAAACCTTCGTCATGCTGGCTTTCCCGCTCCTGCTTCTCGGCGCGCTCCTCGTCGTGCCACTCGTCAGCAACCGCGGAGAGCGAGCCCCCAGTCGACGGCCTGTCGCGGTACTGCTCGTCATCGTGCTCTACACGGCGATTGGCGTCTTAACGTACCAAGGGGTCCGCGCGCCCTGGTCGCCCCACATGCTGGCCTGGACGCAAGATCCCGTTCCGGAGCGGATGGTCACCGCGAGCACGCCGCTCGAACTTCAGGGGGCACTTGTGCTGCAAAATAAGAACTGCCGCAACTGCCACGCGCTGGATGGACTGGGAGGCCGGCGCGGACCGGACCTGACGGATGTCGGCGTCCGTCTGACGCCCAATCAACTCATTGACCAAATCAGCAATGGCACTCCGGGAGGCATTGGCGGTCCCGGTGGGGGCGAGATGCCCGCCTATGGCAAGCAGGTCCGACCAGTCGAGATGGAAGCCCTGGTCGCGTTTCTGACGAGTCTGCGTCCCGAGGGACAGCCTGCGGCGGGTGCAGCCCTGCGAAGCCAACGCCAGGAGGGGCAAGGTCCTGCACCATGAGCCCTACGCTCAGCGCCTTCCTGCGTTCCTGGCCAAGCGCGCCCTGGCTGAGTCTTGCCCTGCTGGGATCTGCCGGAATCTACCTGAGAGGTTGGCTGAGGTTGCGGCATCGGGACCCGCTCCGCTGGCAGCCGTGGCGGCTGGCATCGTTCTGGGGAGGACTGGCGACCATTTACCTGGCGCTGGCCTCGCCCATTGAACCCTTTGCCTCGCTCTTCCTGCAACTGCACATGCTGCAGCACCTGCTGCTGATGATGGTTGCGCCCCCTTTGATCTGGCTGGCCTGGCCGCTGTTGCCCATGATCCACGGACTGCCGGAACCGATCCGGATCAACTGGGTGGCGCCTGCCCTTCGAACGCGCTGGCTGCGAAGAGGATTGGCCTGGATCACTCATCCGCAACGCGCGTGGATCGTGTTCGTGGCGACAACCTGGACTTGGCACGTCCCGGCCCTCTACGACCTGGCGCTGCAAAACGACCGATGGCACGTGGTGCAGCACGCCTGCTTTGTCATGGCGGCGCTGATTTTCTGGCATCCGGTAGTCCGTCCCTTTCCCAGCCGGCCCCGCTGGTCGACCTGGTTGCTGTTTCCTTATCTCTTACTCGCCGACGTGCAGAATACCGTCCTGGCCGCCATTCTTTCGTTCCATACCAACGTCCTCTATGCGCATTACGAACAAGTGCCACGGGTTGGGGGCATTTCGGCACTGGAGGACCAGGCGCGGGCGGGGGCACTCATGTGGGTACCCGGTTCCATTGCGTTCTTAATTCCTCTGCTGATGATTGGAGTCGCTCAATTGCGGGGTGCCGCCCAGCGGGTCATCCCGCGAGTCATCCACGCGAGTGCCGTTCCTCCCACGTTCGACGTGCTCCGGATTCCGCTGGTGGGGCCGTTTCTGCGCTGGCGTGGGGGGAGGACCACGTTGCAGGTGGCGGCCCTGGCGCTGGCCGTTCTGGTTATTTGCGACGGGCTTTGGGGACCGCAGATCAGCCCCTTGAACCTCGCGGGTGTTCTGCCCTGGATCCACTGGCGCGGTATCCTGATCCTGGGGCTGCTGGTGGCCGGAAACGTCTTCTGCCTGGCATGTCCTTTGACCCTGCCCCGCCGCCTGGCCCGTCACTGGTTTCCCGGAGGACGCCCCTGGCCGCGGTGGCTGCGCCACAAGTGGCTGACCGTGGTCCTCGTGGCACTCTTTTTTTGGAGCTACGAGGCCTTTTCCCTCTGGGACAGTCCCTGGCTCACTGCCTGGATCGCAAGCAGTTACTTCGCGGCCGCCTTCGTCGTTGATAGTCTGTTTCGTGACGGGTCCTTCTGCAAATACGTCTGCCCCATCGGGCAATTCAACTTTGTGCAGTCCCTCATGTCACCGCTGGAGATTGGCGTTCGGCAACCCGACGTCTGTCTTTCGTGCCAGTCCAAGGAGTGTATTCGCGGCAGTTCGCAGGTCCCCGGCTGTAGCTTGCAGTTGTACGTGCCTCGCAAACAAGGGAATTTTGACTGCACGTTTTGCCTCGATTGCGTCCAGGCCTGTCCGCATGCCAACGTGGGTCTTCTGGCGGCCGTTCCGGGACGTATCCTTTGGCAGGATCGATGGCGACTGGGGATCGGCCGGCTCGGTCGTCGTCTCGACGTGGCGGTTTTGGTCCTGGTGCTGGTCTCGTGTGCTTTTGCGAATGCGGCGGGCATGGTCGGCCCCGTGGTCCATTTCCAGTCGCAAGTGCAGTTGCTCATGGGGAGCCCATCGCGCGTGTGGATAACGAGTCTCAGTTATGGGTTGGCCGCAGTCCTGTTGCCGTCGCTGGCCGTGGGAGTCACGGCAATGGTCAGCTGCCGCTGGAGCCAGTCCGCGGAAACCTGGCTGGCATCCGCTACGCGGTATGCGTTGGCACTCGCGCCGATCGGATTCGGCATGTGGCTGGCCCACTACAGCTTTCATTTCTTGACGAGCGCTGGGAGCGCCATTCCTGCCGCGCAGCGGTTCGCTGCCGACGCCGGCTGGTCTGGTTGGGGTGACCCTGTCTGGCGCGGCGCGTGCTGCGGCCAGGTCGCGACCTGGATCCCTCATCTTGAAATCCTGATGCTGGATGTCGGCCTGCTCGTCTCCTGGTATGCCGCGTTCCGCCTGTCCGAACGAAGTGACAACAATATGTCACTCACCCTCAGGGCGTTTGTGCCGTGGGGATGCCTGATCCTTGGTTTCTTCGCACTGGGGGTCTGGATTGTGTATCAGCCCATGGAGATGCGGGGTACGTTGCCAGCTCCCGTGGCCCAGGCAGCGGGGCTGGGGGGACCGGCGGTCCCGGTTCTTTCCTCGCCACTGGGAGTGGGAATGGGAATGAGTGGGCCGCTGCCGCTGGGGAACCTGATGCGGAGGCCGGTATGAAGCGACTCCCTGGTGCCGCCATCGCGCTGTTCCTTTCGCTGCCGGCGGGGTTGGCTGCGTCGGCTTGGGCCGATGGCGGCACCGTGCAGCTGATGGAGCAGGTCGGTGCCACGCGTATCACGGTCTTCACCTCGCCCAGCCCGCTGCGGGCCGGATTCGCGGACGTGAGCGTCCTGGTACAGGATGCCCAGACGGGCGACCTGTGTCCCTGCCAGTCGATTCGGCTCCGCCTCGCACCGCGCGATTCGCCCCAATCGGTTGTTCGTGCCGTGGCCAGCTCGGACGAAGCAACCAACAAACTGATGCAAGCGGCGCTTGTCGAGCTGCCCGAGCCGGGTACCTGGGAATTGGAAGTCGCCTGCCGGACAACGGACGGCCTGCAAACGGTCACCTGTCCTTTGGAGGTGGCATTGGCACCGCCGCGCTGGGTACGGGAGTGGCCTTGGTTCACCTGGCCACTGGCGGTGATGCCCCTGTTCGCCTTGCATCGCAGGTTCGTGACCCGGCGTCGGGCCAGGTCGATCCCCGCAGTCGGAACCGCTGGGTTATTGCCAATTCGAAATCAATGGGCGATTCCGAATGCGGACTGACTGGCCCAGCGCCAATAGGGTCAGCAGTGCCACGAGCCCAAGGCCGGGCTCCGGAACGCTGGCCGTATCGGAACTCGTGAACTTAAAGGCATTCCAAAGTCCAAAATCCGACCCGTCGACGGTGCCCGAGGCATTGAAGTCCCCTTTACACCAGGCGGGAGCCACCGTGAACTTGTTGGCGTTCCAGATACCGAAGTCGGAGCCATCCACCGCGCCGCTGAGATTCGCGTCGCCCAGCAGGTACGCGCGGCCGGGCCCGATATTGTTCGAGCCTGCCAGCAGCAGCCATCGGTTCAGATCCGCAACATTGACGAGGTTGTCCGCCGTCAGATCGAACGACAGTACATTCGTACCGGCCGCAATCACGGCCACCAGGGCGTCCACGTCGGCGCACTGGTAGGCGCCATTGTTGTCAAAGTCTCCTTGAAGGGTTCCCGAGAACTCCGTGGAATTGCCGAAGATAAAGTCGAAATAGAATCCCGCGCCGGCGTCGTTCGTGGTCAACGTGAAATCGAACACGAGATCGAGGTTACCGTTGACGTTTCCGACGCCATTGGAGCCGAGATTGATCATATCGTTATCGAAAAAGTTGACTGCGTCGGCCAGCATGGTGAAGGTCTGATCGACGACCAGGGAGCCTTCGCGGGTGATCTTGAAATTAAGGGAGTCAAAGCCACTTCCCTCGGAGTGGTTATCGAGCAGTCCCACTAGCAGGTCCTGGCGAGGATTCGTCAGCGCGCTGAGATCGATCGCGTAGGTGACCGAACCGGTGAACATGCGACTGGACGCACTGCCACCTTCCGTGTTCGAGCCGCCGAGCGTCAGGATGCCAAAGAGGTCGCTGGTGGTGCCGAAATGGACTCGGGCGTCTGGATTGCCGGCGAAGAAGCCGTTAGCCACGGCGGGGGTGGGGAGCGCGGCGGTGAAGGCCGCGGCCTCGCGGCCCGTGGCGCCCGCGGCATCGAGCAAGCTGACTTGCGCCCCCGCGCGGGCCTCCGCGCGGCTCAGACCACTGACCGGCGCTGAGGAATGGGCTTCCAAGTTCACGATCAGGCCGCCCGCCGACAGGGCGTTGGCAGCCGATGTGCCGGAAGCGCCCATGCCACTTGCCAGGGCGATCGTGTTGCCGAAGATCCCTCGGTTGGCCGAGTTTCCCGCATCGGCGGTGGCGGTGGCATTGGCGGCCATGGGCCCGGTGGCATTGGCAGTTGCCGTGGCGGCACCGCCCATTCCGGCTGGGCCAGAGCTCGAAGCGCCTCCATTTCCGCCCGTGGCCATGGCGGTCGAGCCCACGGTATTATTGCCGGACGAATTGGCGGTGGAGGTGGCGATGGCCGCACCCCCCGCGCTGCCGACACCAAAGCTACCGGTCCCGATTCCGCCTCCATTTCCCCCCGTGGCATTTGCCATGGCGGTCACTGCGGCCGCGCCCGTCAAGTTGAGAGTTGAGGTTCCGACGCCACCGATGCCTGGTGCGCCCGCCGTACCGCCCGCGCCTCCATTTCCGCCCGTGGCGTTGGTGGTCGCCGTGGTGGTCGTCCCGAGGGCGCGCGAGAACGTCAGTGAGGAGCTCCCCGCGCCGCCGGCACCACCTGCCGTCGCTGTTCCGATGCCTCCGTTGCCACCTTGAGCGGTCTGCGTCAGGTTTACGGTGCCGCTCGTATTGCCGCTCAGGTCATCGATCAGTGACGCCGCGCCCCCTTGTCCGCCGATGGCCCCGTCATTTCCCGCGCCGCCATTTCCGCCCGTGGCCATCACGGTTCCAGTGACGGCTCCGCCTGCCGAAGTCATGGCAATGGAACTGATATTCGCGGTTCCACCCATTCCGCCGGCGAAGCCAGCGCCACGGCCGATGCCACCGTTGCCTCCCACGGCGGTCCCATTGACCGTTATCGAACTGAGTCCTGTGGAGGTGGCCGACCCGCCAGCCGTTACCGCACCGCCCGCAGCTCCGTTCCCGGTTGAGGAAGTGGCGATGGCGCCGCCATTTCCGCCGGTGGCCGTCTGATTGGCGGTGATGCCCGCGGCGCCGGTCAATGCCAGATTGGTCGTTGCGGTTCCCGCCGCGCCTCCGGTTCCGCCCGTGCCACCACCGGCGCCGCCGTTACCTCCGGTGGCGTTCACGGTGGCCGCGGTGGTAGCGCCACTGGCGCGGGAAAAACTCAGAGTACTTTCCGCATTGCCAGCTAATCCTCCCGCGGTGTCCACGCCAGTGCCGCCGTTTCCTCCGATGGCGGTCTGGTTCAGCGTCACGTTGCCGGAAGTATCTCCCGAGACGTCATTGGCGAGTGACGCGGGGGCGCCATTGCCACCGATGGCCAGGTCATTTCCCGCGCCGCCGTTTCCGCCGGTGGCATTCGCGGTGGCGGTGACATTGCCACCTGCGGACGTCACTTGGATCGGGTTCACGTTGGGCGTTCCCCCGCTTCCACCGGAAAAACCGCCGCCGCGACCAGTGGCGCCGTTTCCGCCCGTGGCATTGGCTGTGGCCGTTGCGGCACTTGCGCTGGTGGATGTGGCCGAACCACTAGCGGTGGCGGCCGCACCGGCCGCGCCATTGCCCGTGGATGAGGAAGTGATGGCGCCGCCATTCCCGCCGGTCGCCGTCTGTGTTGCCGTGACCGATGCTGCTCCGGTGACGGCCAGGTTTGTCGTCGCGGCGGCCGCTGCACCCGCCGTACCGCCAAAACCGCCACCCGATCCGCCGTTTCCTCCGGTGGCGTTGACCGTGGCGGTCGTCGATCCCCCGCTGACGCGAGAAAATGTCAAAGACGAGTTGGCGGTCCCTGCGGCTCCCCCGGAAGTACCGGTTCCCCCTCCCCCATTGCCACCGGTCGCGGACTGATTGAGCGTTACGCTGCCGGATGTGGTGCCACTGACGTCGTCAACGAGCGATACGCCGCCTCCAGCGCCGCCGACTGCGTTGTCATTGCCCGCACCCCCGTTGCCGCCGGTGAGGTTGGCCGTGGCGGTAACATTTCCGTCGGGAGAGGCAGCGCTGAGGGAAGTGATGTTGGCCGATGCTCCCGCGCCGCCCGCAAAGCCACCACCACGACCCGTACCACCGTTGCCCCCCACGGCGTTGGCGGTCGTCATTACCGAACCCGTGCCCGTAGAAGTCGCGGAGCCGCCGGCACTTGCCGTGCTTCCTCCGGCACCGTCACCCGTTGATCCCGAGGAAATCGATCCGCCGTTGCCCCCCGTTGCGGTTTGGGTACCTGTCACGGCGGCGGCACCCGTCAGCGCGAAGCTGGTCGTCGCGGTGGCTGCAGCACCGCCACCACTGCCGGTCCCGCCGTTCCCACCGGTGGCATTCACGGTGGCCGTTGTCGCCCCGCCGGAGGCGCGGCTGAATGTAAGTGCCGAATTCGCGGTGCCGGCGCCGCCGCCGCCAGCGCCCGTTCCCGTGCCCCCATTGCCGCCAGTCGCGGACTGAGTGAGCGTCACGCTGCCGTCGGTACTTCCCGATACGTCATCCACCAGAGAAGCGTTTCCACCCTGACCGCCCGAAGCGTTGTCGTTCCCGGCACCGCCGGTGCCTCCCGTGGCATTTCCGGTAGCCGTGACGTTCCCGCCGGCGGAAATGACGGTGATGGGATCCAGGTTGGCAACGCCCCCCGCACCTCCCGTGAATCCTCCGCCCCGACCCGTGCCGCCATTTCCTCCCGTGGAATTGGCCGTGGTCATAACGGCGCTCATTCCCGTCGAGGTACTCGTTCCCCCGGCAACGGACGCACCCCCCGTCGCACCCTGCCCGGCGAAGCTGGTCGCAATGCTGCCCCCGATTCCACCGTTGGCCGATTGCGTTCCCGTTACGGCGGCGGCACCCGTCAGGTTCAGCACCGTCGAGCCAGTGGCACCTGGGGTGGCGACACCGCTGATGCCGCCGGCACCTCCTCCATTGCCTCCCGTGGCATTCACGGTCGCCGTCGTCGCGCCACCGCTCGCGCGGGAATACGTCAGCGACGAACTGGCCGTACCGGCGGCACCACCGCTGGCGGTGGTTCCTGAGCCACCATTGCCGCCGGTCGCGGTCTGAGTGAGCGTAACGCTGCCGGACGTGGATGCGTTCAGGGCATTCGCGAGAGCCACCGCGCCCCCCGCGCCGCCGATCGCGCCATCGTTCCCTGCGCCGCCACTTCCTCCCGTGGCGTTGGCTGTTGCCGTGACGTTACCGCCGGCGGAAACGACATTGACCGGACTGATGTTGGCGACTCCCCCGGCTCCTCCCGCGAATCCTCCCGTACGTCCTGTGCCACCGTTTCCTCCCGTGGCGTTGATCGTGGCACTTACGCTGCTCATGCCGGTCGATGTGGACGAACCCCCGGCGGTGGCAGCTCCCCCGATTCTGCCCGAGCCGCTAAAGCCCGCTCCAATGCTGCCTCCGTTTCCCCCCGTTGCCGATTGCGTCGTCGTCACCGCGGCGGCACCTGTGATCGCGAGACTGGTGGTTGCGGCCGCACCGATTCCGGCTGCGCCGCCACTCCCCTGCCCCCCCGTTCCGCCGCTTGCGTTGACCGTTGCGTTCGTCGTCCCACCGCTGGCGCGAGAGAAGGTCAGTGCCGAGTTGGCCGTACCCCCCGCGCCCCCGCCGGTAGCGGTACCATTGCCACCATTTCCGCCCGTTGCGGATTGAGTGAGCGATACCGTGCCCGACGTGGTACCTGAGACAGCGTTCACCAAGGAGGCATTGGCGCCGGTGCCGCCGCCAGCGGAGAACGAACCTGCGCCGCCACTTCCGCCCGTGGCGCTGGCGTTCACCGTGACGTTGCCGTCGACGGAACTGCCGGAGGCTGTGGCGGTGGCCGTTCCTCCCGATCCGCCGGCGCCCCCCGCATCGCGACCCGTTCCCCCCGTTCCCCCGCTCGCATTGGCGGTAGCGGAAGCCGTTGATGATCCGGTGGACGTGGCACTCGCATTGGCGTTTGCGGCGCCTCCCGCGCCACCGGTTCCACCCGTACCCGGCTGGCCGCCCGCGCCCTGGGTTCCCGCTCCGCCGCCGTTCCCGCCGTTGCCCCCCGTCGCCGTGGAATTCGCCGTGGCGTTTCCGGTTGGGGGTGTCGTCCCCGTGGTCGCCGAGGCATCACCTCCCAAACCACCATTCCCACCGCTTCCGCCATTGGCGCCACCCGCGTTGCCAGGTCCGCCGTTGCCGCCGTTGCCGCCGTTGCCGCCCGTGCCCGTCGCCGTATTCGAGGGATCCGTCGTTGTGGCATTGGCCGCAACATCTTGCCCGTCACCTCCAGCACCACCATTCACGCCCGGATTACCCGGAGCGCCGTTGGAACCATTGGTCCCATTCGTTCCGGTCTGTGTATCGATCGCTCCGCAGCAGATGCCGCCGATGATCAGGCCAAAGGCAATGGCGAGACTCCCCAAGAACAGCTGTCGTGAACACAGATGGCACAGAAGTCGTACGAGCGCACACATGGCAAGACTCCTCTGACGTAGTAAGAGCGCTTCGAAGAGAAACGGAAGCTCGCCCGCGATTTTAATGGAAGTAGCCGCAGTTACAATGCACTTGACCAAGGTTACCCCAGGTTGTGCAACCGGCGGGTGTTCAAGAAGATTTCTGAAATTTGCAGCCGGTTCTTGCGTGGGGCGACCTTCGAGCCCGCGCAGGATCGAGCCCGCGCAGGGTCTGTGCGGCCGCTGGCACGCCTCCCCATTATTCCCAAGTGGCTTGCATGTTACGCGAAGAATGCGGGGACGGCTTGCGCCTTGACCAGCTCGCGAGGCTGTTTGAGGTGATTGAGCACGATTGTTTCGGGATCAATCCCGAAGCTGTGGTAGATTGTGGCCAGGATCTCCATGGGATGGACCGGGTGATCGAGCGGCGCCGAGCCTGTCTTATCGGATTTGCCGTGCACGTAGCCGCGGCGAATCCCGGCTCCGCCGAGGATGGCGGTATAGCAGTAGGGCCAATGGTCGCGGCCGTCGGCGCTATTGGAGTTCCCTGAGGTGCTGACCCCTTTTTCCGGGCTGCGTCCGAACTCACCGATGGCGACGACCAGGGTCTCGCTCAGGAGTCCCCGGTCGTCCAGGTCCTCGAACAGGGCGGTGAGTCCTTGATCGAGCATTGGCGCGGACTGGTTCTTCATGCGGGTCGAAAGTCCCACATGGTGGTCCCAGCTGTGGTTATCGGAGTTGGCGACTTTCGGCCACACGACTTCGACGACGCGAGTACCAGCCTCGATCAAGCGTCTCGCCAAGAGGCAACTTTGGCCAAACGTATTGCGACCGTAGCGATCACGCATCGCATCGGGTTCGGCAGGGAGATGGAACGCATCTCGGGCGCGCCCAGAGATCAGCAGGCGGAGTGCCTGATCGTAGAACTGGTCGACCTGGTAGGACTCGACTGCCTTTTCGATCAGCGGTTCCTGGGCGCTGATCGCGTCGCGGAGTCGGGCCCGGCGGTCCAACCGGACGGAGAACACGTCCGGCCGCAACTGCAGGTCATCGACCTTGATGTGATCCATCTTGGTCATGTCCATATCGTCCCCTTCGGGGAAGAGGTAATACGGGTCAAAGGACTTCCCCAGAAAACCGGCCGTGCCCCCCTTGTTGATCACATTGGATTCCTGCAGCGGCCTCGGGAGCATGACGAACGGCAGCATCGGTTCATCGACCGGCTTGAGCCGCACGATATTCGAACCGAGGTTGGGAAAGTCCTTGGCATTCGGCGGCTCGAGCTGCCCTGACGGGCTGACCTTATCGGTCGTATAGCCCGTCATGATTTGATAGATGGCCGCCGTATGGTTGAAGAGTCCGTTCGGCGTGTAGCTCATGGAGCGGATCATGGTGAACTTGTCGTTGACGGTTGCCAGTTTCGGCAGGACCTCCGTGAACTGGATGCCAGGAATCTTGGTCGCCATAGGTTGGAAGTCGCTGCGGACGGTGTCGGGGACATTTTCCTTGGGGTCCCAGAGGTCGAGGTGGCTTGGTCCACCCTGCAGGTAAACCAGGATCAGATGTTTGGCGGACCCCCAGCCGGGTCGCGAGGCGAGTCCGCTGGACGCACTGGCGGCCTGTGCGCGCAGGAGGTTATGGAGCGTCATGCCCATGAGACCCGCACCCCCGACGCGGAGGAAGTCTCGGCGACTAGGGCCCAAATGGGAATCGCACAGGTCTTTGCCAGAGGGTCCGAGGATACGCCACATGGTACGTTCCTTTAGTGATTGAATAAGAACTCGGCGTTATTGATGAGCGCCCACGTGAGGTCTTGAGCGGCGGTCAAACGACGTTGCGACACCTGTTCAATCGAGAGGGCCACATCGGCCCTCAAGCGGGTCAGGGCGGGGTCATCCGGTACGGGCCGTTCGGCCTGTGCCAGTGCGGCCTCCAAGGCCAACCGCTCCGTGTCGGGTGCCAAGGGTCGGTTTTCGCGGGCCAGTGTCTGCCGCCGCGTCACCAGTTCGGTGTCCCGCACGGAAAGGTGCGCCGCCAAGGCGGCCAGCTGCTCGGGGGATCGCTCCGCCGCGGGCCGGAGCACAATCTCGGCAATGTCCGTGGGCAGCCCTTCCTCCAGCGGCTGGGTTCCCTCCGTGGTGTAGAGCCGGAACGAGGCCAGTGGATAGTCGCTGTTTCCAAACTCGCAAAGGATGCGAACGTGCAGTGTGCCCGGGGTGTCACTCGCCAGTGGCTGCGCCAATTGGAAGCGTGCAAAGTGCCGATGGAGCGGGCTGCCCCCCACGGCCCAGGCCGCGTCGTCCCGATCGACCTTGCCATTGAAGGTCTTCGCGATATCAAAACCCTCCTGATTGTAATCGGCCCGCGCGGCGGAGATCGCCAAGGGATTCTCTTGAGGGGTGTCCTTAGGCTGCCAGGCGACCTGGACTTCGGACACCGCAAAGTTTCCATCGGGATTCAGGCCGGAACCCAAGCCCGGCAGGTCGTCATGCGGCAATGCCTCGATCCCCAGTCCACTCAAACGAACGGACGGCAGTTCCAGCCAGAGGTGATAACCGGTTGCTACCAACGGTCCGGCCGCCAGATATTGACCGTCGGGTGTTTTTGTAAGGGTAATACCTCCCGAGGCCTCGAACTGTTCGGGCGACAAGGGGCGCCACCGAGTCCAGAGTGCCGCCACGGGCAGTTTCGATTCCCAGTCGCGAACCAGTTCGGGAAGCTTGGCTCGATATTCCTCCAGCGCCTGGCTTGCCTGTGCAATGCGCGCTTGCTGTGCCTGTTCCAATTCCGCGCGCCGGGCGGCGTGAATCGGCTGAAACTGCTCCAGTTGCCGGCGTGCTGCCAGGATTCGCTCGAAGCGATCTTGTGAGAACTTTGCACTTCGAATGGTCCAATCCGCCTCCGCCTGTGCCAGCGACTTGACCAGTGCCTGGTGATCGGGCTCAATGGCCGCCCAGCTTTCCAGTGTCTTGGCGACTTCGGCTTCTGTGGGAGGCCGATTGAGGACACGGACGAAGATCTCGTCGATCAGCTGACGATCATCGCTCGTAGACTCTACCAGTTTTCCGATATCGTTCCGGGGGTCATTGATGGCCTGGGCGATGGCAGGTCCGTTCAAGAGCGCCATGACGGACCCCAAATGGATCTCGTTCGTCCGTTCGCATTCGCAGGCACTTTCGCGTGGCGGTCGGCCCAGGGTGGCGAGCAGTCCGCTATCCAGGTCGATCCGCGCATCAAACAACTGGGATGCCCTGGTTCCGGGATCGACATGAGGTATCGCCGGAGTCACACCGGTGACGGCATGGATCGTGTCGAACAGATCCTCCGCCGCCAGGCGACGGGCCAGGGCGTGCGAGAAGTTCTGCCGATCGTCTTCGTTCCAGGGGTTGGTCTCGATGGAAAGTTGATAGGTCCGCGACTGGCAGATCTGCTTCAGCACGTGCCGGACATCGAAGCCGCTGCGGATCAGCTCGTCCCGCAGGTAGGCCAGTAGCTCAGGATTCGAGGGGGGATTGCCGGCTCGAATGTCGTCGAGCGGTTCGATGATGCCTCGACCCAGCAGATACCCCCACAAGCGGTTGACGTAGCTGAGTGCAAAGTAAGGGTTATCGGGTGAGGTGAGCCAGGTTGCCAGCTGAGTCCGGCGAGACGCGCTTTCGGCGCAATCGTGTTGGCACTCGAAGGGAAACGCGGGGGGAGTCATGGCCCCGGTGCGCTCGTGTGCGAATTCGCCGCTGCCGGCATCTTCGATCACCTCAAAGAGAGGCGTGGCTCCCTCCACGTCGGTCCCGTCCACGACGCGATTTCCACTATGTTCCGCATCGGACGTGCGCGCGATCTGGGCAAAATACGCGCCTGTCTGATAGTACTGGTCCTGCGTCCAGCGCTCGAACGGATGATCGTGGCACTTGTTGCAATTGAACCGCGTGGCCAGGAACAGATGGGTAGTATTCTCCACCAGGGCGGCCGGGGTGCGGAGGATCTTGTAATAGGACGCTGCGGGATGATCGTGGGTGGAACCGCTGGCGGTCAGCAGGTCGAATACAAACTGGTTGTAGGGTCGATTCTGTTCGATCTGGGTGCGGGTCCATTCGCGGAAAGCGCGGGCCCCTTCCTCACCCAGGAACTTACTGTTGATCTGCAGCAGGTCGGCCCATTTATTGGTCCAGTGGTCGACGAAGGCCGGGGACCCAATCAGGGCCGCGACTCGCTCGTCTCGCTTGACGCGCGTGGGACGGCCATCGGCCAAGAACGCGCGCACGTCCTGGCTCGTGGGAGGAAGGCCCGTCAAGTCCAGGTGGACGCGTCGCAAGAACTCGGCGTCCGAGCATAAGGGGGCGGGACGGATCTGAAGCCGCTTCCATTTGTCCCGTACGAGTTCGTCGATGGTGCCCCAGGTCTCGGGCTCTTCCCAGGCGAACGCCTGCCGATCCCCCATGACGGTTAACGTGGTGGCAGCGTAGCAGCCCTCGTAGCGAGCCAGCACCGGCGCCTCGCCGCGGCGTACCGCGGTGATCAGCCCGAAGTCGTCATGCAGGGCCACGTCCGCGTTGCCGCTCTCGATGATGGCCTCGCGTGTCACATCGCGACGAGCGCCCGCGGCGTCCAAAGCAACGACGCGAAACTGCTGCTGCGAGTCGGCATCACTCACAATGGGGTTCGCCGGCGACAGCTCAATGCGAACCGGTTTCGACCCCACGCCGCTTCGCGCACCATCCGCAATCCACTGCCGCAGCAGGCGGTAATAGTGGGAATCCCGTTCCGTCACCATGCCTCCCACGTGCGGTACCGCACCGGTCGATTTCAGCATCATCAGGCTGTCATCGGGAAAGGCGACATTGACCCGCCGCGACGCATGGTCTTCGGTGAAGGCCCGCAGGTCGAAGATGGGATCGTAACCTCGGAGACTCAGCTTGAACCCGTTCTTCCCCTCCTTGGCGCCATGGCAGGTACCCGCATTGCAGCCCAGCCTGCTGATCACCGGAATGACGTCTTGCACCAAATCGGGGTGGGGCGTCGTAGTCATGTTCTGTGTGGTGACTTCCACGGTGACGAGTGCAGCACCCAGTTGCGATCGCATCAGCCACGTGCCGTCGGCGATGGGCCGAATTTCTCCGCGCGCGCTGACCGCCAGGGCATCACGATCATATTCCCAGGAGATTTGCCGGGTGACGTCCACCTTGGAGCCGTCGGTCAGCGTGGCGGTAGCGAGCAATTGTGCGTAGCTGAAGGGGCCGGTCAGTGATACCTGGGATGGCGTCAGCTCCACCGATTGCACGGATGCGAGATCGACTTTCGATTCCACCAGGTCCGCGGCCTTCCCTTTCTTGTGATCGATGGCGTCTTGCGAACTCAAGGCAGCGGCCAGCGCAGGCGCGGTGCCGGAGGGCTCGATCGGCGCCGGCGAGAACTGCCTCACGACGTTGCCCGTGGCGACGTCGATCAGTCGCACCTGGCCATCACTTCCGGCGGCCGCCACGGTCTGGCCATCGGGATGAAAGTCGATGGCGAAAATGGCACTCTCGTCAAATGGAACGGAATGCAGCCGTGTCACTCCCTGAATGTGGTAGTCGTCCACCAGCTTTTGCTCGTCCGGACTGCGGCCGCTGGCCACCTTCTCGAAGGCGACCCGGACCGCGTCGGGGATGGCCGGGTCGAAGTCGGCGGAATAGAGATCGACCCACCCTTTGCCATCCAGGCTGCTGCAGCAGGCCGCCTTTTTCCCATCGGGCGAATAGGCCACGCACCAGATCCGGCCCGTGACGGGATCCATCCGGCGGACCAGGTTCGCGTTGTCCCCGATGCGCCGGGCCGTCTCCCGCTGCAGCCGATACACCTGCGGGACACCGTCGGCCCCGCCGACCAGGATTTCGTCGCGGGTCGGGTGCGGCACCACGGCGTGCACGCCCCCCTTCAGAGCACCCGGCGTAATGGAGGTGATGTTGTCAATGAACTGCTGCGTTTCGACCCGGGTCAGCTTCACGGACATATCCCGACCAACCGAGACGATAAACTCTCCCTTGGGGGAAAATGCCGTATCCAAGACCCAGTCCGAATGGCTGAGCATGAACAGTTTCTGTGCGCCCGTTTCCGCATCCAGGGCCCGGACCGTGTTGTCCGAACCGCCGAAGGCCACCAGACTGCCATCGGGCGACCAGCTCGCGCCATAGGCCGTGTCGGAACCAATGGTCTTGGAGACAAGCAGCTCCTTGGATTCCAGGTCCCAAATCTGAATTTCTCCCGAGCGGGCCGGGATCCCAGCCGCCACCGCCAGTCGCTTGCCGTCTGGTGAGAACCGCAGTCGCTCGATTCGATCCGACAGACCCACCAGGCGAGCGGCCAGTCGTTCCCCCGGAACGTCATACAAGAGAACCTCGTGGAAACCGCTGACGGCCAGCAGTTTGCCATCTGGCGAAAAGTCGAGCGTGGTTATGACGGGTGGCACCTGGTAGTGCGGCGGGTGCTCCGCATCGAACACGGGCCCCGTGAACTCGGGGGAGTCATCCTGGGCTCCTTCACCAATCCATTTTCGAATGGCCTCGCGATCTTCCGCCGAAAGGGGCTCGCCGGCGTCCTCGGGGGGCATGGTGGCCACTCCATCCTCCGGCGTGACCTGTTTCATGAGAAGACTGTCCTCGGGATGGTTCGGCACAATCGCCGGACCCGATTCGCCGCCTTGGAGCAGACGGGCAAAATCGGTCATCACGAAGCCACCGCCAGCCTTGGCGGGCTGATGACAACCGAGACAATTCGCCTGCAGGATCGGCTGGATATCGCGAGAGAAACTGATGGCACTGTCGGACGATGGCTCGCCGCTGACTGCCCCCGCCATGAGGATCCAGGTTACCCCGGCCTGTACCATCCGGGTCACGGGAAGCGTCCGACATAAAGTCCAAAAGGCCGCACGAATGATCAAGGGTAGTTCTCCGCGGCGAAAGAATGGGCAATGGTCATGACAGGGGATCCGTGGCGCAACCCGCGACCCCCTGGCTCACCTCTGTGGACCATTGTACCGCATCAAATTGGCATCAGGATACGGTTAACCGGATTGTCGTGAACGATTCCGCGCCGCCGCGACAAGGCCAATGCACTCCTGGAACAGGGCAGATCCACCGGCAAATCGGGGCCAAGTGCCCTGGGACGAGCGTACTGCCGTTTCGGGGATGGCAGTGATGACCCGTCGGCACCGGATCGGGGTAGCCGCGCGACGTCCCACGGAGAGCCCGGCCGGAAACCGGTTACCGTCCACCGATCGGAAGGGTGAACACCGGGCCCGATCCTTCCATCGTGCCCAATTCCAGTCTTGCGAGCTGCACGACGAGCGAAAACGTCGACAGGGAATCGCGATCTCTCTCGTCGATATAGTACCAGTAGCCCTTGTACCGGATCGTGACGCGCGCGCAGGGGGGCGGCTTCTTGCCGCTGGCATGGCAGACGCGGAACAGGCCTGCCAACACGCGATGCCATTCAAAAACGGTACCATCCGGCCCTACGGTCATCGGCGCCTCGCCCGAAGCCACATGGCACGGAGGGACGTCGACTCCGTGGGCCAGGAAGAACAACACCTGGAGCAACGAGCGCGTTTCCAAGTCCAGTACGTCCAAACCGGTGACCGTCGCACCTTCCAGGAATGGGTCGACCGTGTCCTTGACGAGGTCAAATTTCCGCCGCGTCCGATCGAGCTGGAATGCGGAGCAGAAGGTCACCAGATCGGGATCCTCATCCGGGATGTGGCCGATCCGCAGCACGGGTTGCTGCCGGCGTCGCACGACATGCCATCCCGTTCCGCACCGACGAAGCTCCAGATCCGCTTTGGCCGCCTGGATGGCCGCGGCGGCGGAAGTCGGATCTGCCTGCGGCAGCTCGTCACTCAGCGGTTCCAGCCGGTCACGGTAGAAGACCGCCATCTGGTTGCGATCCTGGAGCCGTTGCAAGGCAGCAATTCCCGCCAGGAACCGCTCGTAATCGGGAACTCCGCGAGGTGTTGGCCCGCTTGCCGTCTGGGCATTGGATATCCAGTTCAGGTTCTCCAGCCAGAGCCGAAAGACCGTGGCGATGGGCCATGTCGTTCGGGCCAGATGCGAGGCGCTCTCCAGGGACAGCGGCGTGAAGAGCCGTCGAGTGAATTCGCGGTCGTCGAGCGGCGTGTAGCTGAGCGTGGGTCGCTTCGCGTGAGAGACTTCGACCTGCGGAAGCATGCGCGTGGAGTAGTCCGTGATGGGACCGGCGCCGGCAGGGGCGAAAAATGGGATGACCTTGAGCCCCGAGATGATCTCTTGCTGATCCGCGATGCTGGCGACCGACAGGCTGCTCGGTGTGTCCGTGTAGCGCAGCCGCACGACGTTCAGCAGCATTTCTTGCTCGGTCGTCGTCTGGACGGCCTCGTTGTATTGCAGCCGGCTTTCGCGAACGGAGTCTGGTCCCAATGCACAACCCAGTGCACAGGTCACCAGGCAGGCTCCCAGCGTGGTTCCGTGAGTCCGGCGGTCGATCACGCGCGCAGTTCTCTCGTGGGCGATACTTCGGGCTTGTGATCGGCTCTTCCGATCAAGTAACTTAGGTAAAATGCCACGGATTCTCCGGGCGACTGCATTGGCATCCTTTTGCGGAGGTCGCGGGCCCGTTCCCAGGGCTTCCTGCGCGCAGTGCATGCATCGAGGTTCACGCCATGCTCTCCCAGCTCCTGCTTCCCGAGATCAAGGAACTCATCGCAACGAAAGACGAAGCGACCTTGCACGACGTGCTGGATCGCTGGTCGCCGGTCGACGTGGCCATGCTCTTTGATGGTCTTACGGACACGGAGGACGCTGCGGGTATCCACATGCTTCGCGGTCCCCAGCGGGCACGCGTTTTTGAGTACCTCGATTTGCCCTCGCAACGACGACTGCTCGACGTCCTTCCCCAGGACGACGTACGGTCGCTGTTAACCGAGATTGCCGACGACGACCGAACCGCGATCCTTCAAGGGCTCAGCGAATCGGAACGCGGCCGCCTGCTCGAACTGCTGTCGGATGAGCAACGGGCCATCGCCAAGTCGCTGCTGCAGTTTCCCGAAGATAGCGTGGGACGCTTGATGACGCCCCATTTTGTCGCGGTACGCGCACATTGGACCGTGCAGCACGTCTTGGATCACATTCGGCAACACGGACAGGACAGCGAAACACTCGATGTCGTCTACGTCGTGGACCAGGATCACAAACTGGTGGATGACCTGCGAATCCGCCAGGTCCTGCTGGCTCCTCATTCCAAGCCGTTGCGGGAACTCCTGAATGGCACCTTTGTTGCGCTCAGCACCACGGATGACAAGCGGAGCGCGGTCGAACTGTTCCGGAAATATGATCGGACCGTTCTCCCGGTTGTGGACGAGCATGGGAGACTGTCGGGCGTGGTGACGATTGACGATGTGCTGGACGTCGCGGAACGGACGGCGACGGCCGACATGCAGAAGCTGGGAGGGCTCGAAGCCCTCTCTGAACCGTACGTGGCAACCCCGCTGGTGACCATGGTTCGCAAGCGCGCGTCGTGGTTGATTATCCTCTTTCTGGGTGAAATGTTGACGGCAACCGCCATGGGCTACTTTGAGGACGAAATCGCCCGCGCGGTCGTACTCGCACTGTTTGTCCCCCTGATCATTTCGAGCGGCGGAAATTCGGGTTCCCAAGCAGCGACGCTGATCGTGCGCGCGCTGGCGCTCGGTGAAATCCGCCTGAAGGATTGGTCGTTGGTGCTGAGGCGGGAAGTCGTGTCCGGCCTGATGCTGGGATCGATTCTGGGCATGATCGGTTTTGCCAGGATTGCGATCTGGTCAGGCTTCACCGATCTCTATGGTCCCCATTGGCCTCTCGTCGGACTGACGATTGGACTCTCCCTCATTGGCGTCGTGCTCTGGGGAACGCTGACCGGTTCCATGCTGCCTTTTCTGCTGAAGCGGCTGGGATTTGACCCCGCCACCTCGTCTGCCCCGTTTGTCGCCACCCTGGTGGATGTTACCGGTCTGATCATCTATTTTTCTGTGGCCAGCCTGGTCCTCCGAGGGACGCTTCTGTAGTCATGGGTCGACGTGCGGAATGCGGGATCAATGGGGTGAGCCGGCGGCGCGGCACACAGGTTAATGTTCAAGGACACGCCGCTCGAGGAGGTCTCGCGTGAAACGAACCAAGATCGTATGTACGATTGGCCCCGCGACGGAGACCAAGGAACAACTGCAACGACTCTTCGCCGCCGGCATGAACGTGGCGCGGTTGAATTTCTCGCACGGTTCGCACGACTGGCACGCCGAACGGATCCGGCTGCTGCGGGAAATGGAAACCGAGCAGCGACAGCCCATCGCCATCCTCCAAGATCTGTGCGGACCCAAGTTGCGGATCGGGGAACTTCCCAAGGAGGGCGTGATCCTGGTACCCGGCGCCGAATGCCTGCTGTCCACGCAGCCGTTCGATGCGGGACCACCACTGACTCGCATTCCCGCTCCTTTTCCGGGACTGCTCGCCGCGCTGCGACCCGGTGGGCGAGTTTACCTGGACGATGCCCAGATGGTGCTGGAGGTGGAAGAGCAGCGCGGCGATCACGTGCGCTGCCGCGTTCGCCACGGCGGTACGCTGCTCTCCCGAAAGGGTATCTCCGCGCCCGGTGCGGCGTTCCAGATCGATGCCCTGACCGATGACGATCTGCTGGACGCGGCCTTCGGTATCGAAGCAGGTGTCGACTACATCGGCGTCTCGTTTGTCCGCCAGGCGTCCGACCTGGACCCGGTCCGTTCCCTCATCGCACGGAACACGGCCCCTACGCGAACGATCGCCAAAATCGAACTGCCGGAAGCCATTGCGAACGTCGACAGTCTTCTCGCCGTCGCCGACGGCTTGATGGTCGCCCGAGGTGACCTTGGCGTGGAGCTCCCCTTGCACCAGGTGCCCGTGATCCAGAAGGAGATCATCCGCAGGGCCAATGCGGCCGGTAAGCCGGTCATTACCGCAACCCAAATGATGGAATCGATGATCAAGAATCCTCGCCCCACACGGGCGGAAGTAAGCGACGTGGCCAATGCGATCTTCGATGGGACGAGCGCGGTCATGCTTTCCGGCGAGACGGCCATGGGTGACTTCCCCATCGAAACCGTGCAGATGATGGGGGAGATTGCCGAGTATGCCGAGGCGCACCTTCCGTACGCGAAGTTACTTCACCAGGCCGTGGCCGCCGGTGCCACGAGTCGCACCGAGGCCATCTGCCAGGGGGTGACCGAGATCGCCACGGACGTCGGGGCCGCAGCAATTGTCTGTTCCACTGCATCGGGGGATACCGCTCGGCAGTTCGCCCGACTCCGTTCCGCGCTGCCGATCCTGGCCGCCACACCAAATGTCCCCACCTACCGCCAGATGGCCCTGTCGTGGGGGGTCTTTCCGATGCTGGTGCCGAAAACGACGAATGGTGGCGAGCGGGTCGCGGCCATGATCCAGGCCGTGCGCCAGTCAGGTTGGATCCGACAAGGTGAGACGATTGCCATTGCGACGAGCAGCACCGTAGGCACCGCCGGAGGCACGAACGGATTTCGACTGGAGACGGTCTAGTGTCGCAGATCGAAATCCCTGTTCCATGGGAGCGGAAGTCAACCGGGTCTGTGCAGAATGCCTAAATTGATGATACGACGTGCAACGCCGCAAATGCGGGCCAACCGTGCCGAGCTCGATAACCTCACACGTGAGCCGTCGGCGGCTATCCCCTTCGCCGTGCTGTGGGAACCGAAGATCAACCTGCAGGGATCACGGGTTGGCATCTTCCAATCCGGCGGCAACGTCGGCCTGTCATCCTGAACGGAGCGTAGCCCCATGTCATCCTGAACGGAGCGTAGCCCCATGTCATCCTGAACGGAGCGTAGCCCCATGTCATCCTGAACGGAGCGCAGCCCCATGTCATCCTGAACGGAGCGCAGCCCTATGTCATCCTGAACGGAGCGCAGCCCCATGTCATCCTGAACGGAGCGCCGCCCCATGTCATCCTGAACGAAGCGCAGCCCCATGTCATCC